>Ga0308005_10000063_pt1 | contig 36722 bp, 33 predicted proteins | sample Neamet67_FD_203142 | JGI IMG/M metagenome (GOLD analysis project Ga0308005, IMG submission 203142) | Marine microbial communities from water near the shore, Antarctic Ocean - #67 | ecosystem: Environmental > Aquatic > Marine > Unclassified | place: Southern Ocean | collected 2014-06-07 | reverse complement strand
CGCATGGATTGACAATTTCTGGCTCAATATCCTCGCGATGGATCCGGACTGGGGACGCCTCTCGCAGTATTTCTACAAGGAGCGCAATGGTCCGGTGAGTGCCGGTCCGATCTGGGATTACGACCGCACCATGGGCTCGGATGACGGCCGCGATGACAACCCACGCCAATGGGACACCGGTAATCCAACCTGGTATGCCTCCAATTACCCGTGGTTCGGCAAACTGTTCGGCTTTAGGAACAACAATCAGCCGACCCCCGCCGCCTCGAGCACCCGTCCGGATGTCATGCAGCAGGTCGTCGATCGCTGGTTTGAACTGCGCGCAGCGGAGTTTGGCCAGTCGAACATGGATACGATTATCAATGGGATGGCTGGAGAGATCCGCGAAGCACAGGCGCGCAGCTTCGCGCGCTGGCCGGGTAGCGCGCCTGGCAACATCAGTGGGCAGAATTTCTCCGAGGCTGGGACGAATGGCTGGGAGCGCGACGTTTCGCACCTCAAGGGCTGGCTCAAAGCACGCTCGGAATGGATCGACTCCCAGTTCTTCCTTCCCCCAACCTTCAACCATCCCGGCGGAGTGGTAGCCACCGGCTTTGAGTTGATCATGACCTCCGCTGAAGCGGGAATCTATTACTCCCTGGACGGCAGTGATCCGCGTGCCCCCGGCGGCACCCCCTCCCTGTCCTCCGTCCCCTTCGACGGTGGCCCGGTCAATTCGGTGCTCTTGGAGGCCAACGCCAACTGTCAGTATTTCGTCCCCCTCGATGACTCGTTGGAGGCGACATGGCAGCTGCTGGGTTTCAATGACATCAGCTGGTCGACCGGCACATCCGGGCTCGGCTTCGAAAGCAACGGCGGCAGCCTCCTTGCAGAGCTCTCCACCAACATCAAAAGCCAGATGCAGCCCTCGGCTAATGGCTCGAACAACGCCAGCTGCTACTTCCGCTACGATTTCGATTTCGACAACGCCGCGAACGTGAACTCGCTTCTCATGGAGATCAAATACGATGACGCCTTCGTCGCCTATCTGAACGGCACCGAAGTTGCCCGCAGTAATAGTGCCCCGGCGACGATCGCCTGGAACAGCGATTCGGACAGCGGCCCATCCGACACAACGATCATCAATTACAATTTCAACAGCATCTCCGACAACCGTAACTTTGACTACGACATCACCGCCTTTAAGGCCTCCTTGGTCAACGGCTCCAATGTCCTCGCCATCCAAGGAATGAACTCGAGTCCGGGCGGATCCGACCTCTTGATCAAGACGCGGCTCACGGTGAACCACACCGTGGTCGCAACCCCCATCACCTTGACCGAAACCTCCACCCTAATCGCGCGAACCTACGACGGCCAACAATGGAGCGCCCCGACGACCGCCACCTACGTGGTCGGCGCCGAACTCGCCGATTCAAGCAACCTCGTGATCTCCGAGATCATGTACAATCCTGTCCCACCCAGCGCTTCCGAGATCGGCGCCGGCTTCACCGACCCGAACCAATTCGAATACGTCGAACTGCTGAACATCTCCGCGAACCCGGTCGACCTCCTCGGTATGAGTTTCAGCACCGGGATCAACTTCGACTTCTCAGGCTCCTCCTTTACCGTCCTGCAACCGGCCGGGCGCGTGCTCGTCGTCAATAGCCAGGCGGCCTTTGAACAACGCTACGGCAGCGGTTTGAATCACCTCATCGCCGGCGAGTTCGCCGCGGACACATCTCTCGCCAGCGCCGGCGAACGCCTCACCTTGGACGGCAAGCTCGGAGTCATCCGCGACTTCACATACAACGACAAGCACCCATGGCCGAATTCGCCCGACGGCATGGGCCCCAGCATCGTGTTGATCGGCGCCGAATCGAACCCCGACCCCTCACAGGGAGGTAACTGGCGAGCAAGTACCGCGGCGCTCGGCGAACCTGGCACCAGTGGTGCCAGCCCGTTCGCCGGCGACCCAGCAGCCGATGGCGATGGCGATGGCCTCTCCGCGTTTGCTGAACACGCTTTCGGCACCAGCGACTCTGACACGGGCGATGGATCAATATTACAAACGACCATCGCACCTGATGGCTCGATCTCGGTCACCTACCCGGTGAACCTAGCCGCCGAAGACGCCATCATCTCCATGGAGCAATCGACGGACCTTGTCACATGGACCCCGGCAGCACCCGCCTTCCAGCTAGAGAACGAAGTCCACAACGGTGATGGCACCGCGACCTTCACCTTCTACAGCATCGCCCCGGCCGCACCGGGTAGTAGGCTCTTTGTGAGACTGAAAGTGACAGCCCGCTAGTGACCCACTCCATTCATAAAACATGGGATCCTCCACAATCCCCGCCCGCATCGGATTCAGATCAATGTGGGCCAACATGGTCGCCAGAGCGGCCTCACCATCCACCAGCACGCTCTTAAATCGGGGTCCCATCCAAAGGGCCCCCGGCGTTCCTGCTGCTTGCTGCTTGCTGAACCAACGGCTAAACCGCTCCTTGAAACGTTGAAAGACCTCCTTCTCTAGGTTCCCAAAGAGAAATTCTCCGCTCACCGTCCGCGACATGACATGGTAGCAAGCTCTCCCCTTCTCCGGCTTGATCCGTCGCCGACTCACACCCCCCTTCGGCCGCTGAGCCTGCCCCAAATTTTTCCTCGTTTTTACCTCTGCCAGCTCCAGCGGAAACCACTCCTTCTTCGCGGCGGTTTCCTTGATTTTACAGGATTGGGGTGGCCTGATTGAGAGGCGGCGAGGGCGCCGCGGCTCCTTTTCCTTATTGGCACGCCTCGCATTCTTCGCCGTTTATCATGGCTTCGATGCTGCAGGCTTGGGCTTGTTCGGGAGTGAAGGTTTTTTTCTCGGCGGCTTGGACGACGGTAGATTTTTCAATATCTGATCCTTGGCGAGCTCTCAAATAATAGGTGGTTTTTAGGCCGGTGTGCCAGGCGTGGCGATACATGTGGCTGAGGGACTTGAGGTCGGGCTTGGAGAGGAAGAGGTTGACGCTCTGGCTCTGGTCGATCCACTTTTGGCGGCGTGCGGCGGCGTCAATGATGGCTTCGTAGCCGACTTCGAAGACGGTTTTGTGCTTGGCTTTGAGGTGGTCGGGGATGCCCTCGATGTCGGCGAGTTCGCCGTTGAAATATTTGAGCTGGTCGATCATTTCATCGCTCCAGAGGCCTTCCTTTTTGAGGTCATTGACGAGGACGGCGTTGAGGACGGTGAAGTCGCCGCCGAGGTTGCTCTTGACGAAGAGGTTGGTGTAGTTCGGCTCGATGCAGGGGGTGGTGCCCATGATGTTGCTGATGGTGGCGGTCGGCGCGATGGCGAGGACGTTGGAGTTGCGCATGCCGTTTTGGGCGATCGCTTCTCTGACGGGACGCCAGTCCATTTTGCCGCCCCGGGGAACGTCGATTTTGGTGCCGCGCTCGTCTTCGAGGGTGTCGACGGTGTCCTGCGGGAGGATGCCGCGATCCCATTTGGAGCCTTTGTAGCTGTTATAGTTACCGCGCTCGGCGGCGAGTTCGCTACTGGCGCCGTAGGCGTAGTAGGCGATGGCTTCCATGAATTCGTCGTTGAAGTCAACGGCGGCATTGGAGGCGAACTGGAGGTTTTTTTTGAAGAGGGCATTCTGCAGGCCCATGACGCCGAGGCCGATGGGGCGGTGGCGGGAGTTGGCGGTTTTAGCGGCGTCCGTAGGGTAGAAGTTGATGTCGATGACGTTATCGAGCGCGCGGATGGCGACGGTGACAGTCTCGCGGAGCATGTCGTGATCGAGCATGCCGTCATTGGTGATGTGGGTATCAAGGACGACGGAGCCGAGATTACAGACGGCGGTTTCTTCGTCCGAGGTGTTGAGGGTGATCTCGGTGCAGAGGTTACTGGAGTGAATGACGCCGGCGTGGTCTTGGGGGCTGCGGAGGTTGCAGGGGTCCTTAAAGGTGATCCAGGGGTGACCGGTTTCGAAGATCATCTTGAGCATTTTTTTCCAGAGCTCGATCGCTTCGACTTTACGGGACCAGATTTTCCCTTCTCCGGCCATTTTCTCGTATTCGAGATAGCGTTGTTCGAAGGCCTTTCCGTAGAGGTCGTGGAGATCGGGGCATTCGTTGGAGCGAAGGAGGGTCCAGGGTTGGCGGGCTTCCATGCGCTTCATGAAGAGGTCGGGCACCCAGTTGGCGGTGTTCATGTCGTGGGCGCGACGGCGCTCGTCCCCGGTATTGACGCGGAGCTCGAGGAAGTCCTCGATATCGTTGTGCCAGGTTTCGAGGTAGGCGCAGCCGGAGCCACGGCGTTTTCCGCCTTGGTTGACAGCGATGAGCTGGTCGTTGTGAAGTTTGAGGAATGGGATGACGCCTTGGGATTCGCCATTGGTTCCCTGAATGTAGCCACCGGTGCCGCGGACGGCGGTCCAGGAGCCCCCGAGTCCGCCGGCCCACTTGGAGAGGTAGGCGTTTTCGGCGATGCCACGCTGCATGATGGACTCGATGGAATCATCGACCTTGTAGAGGTAGCAGGAGGAGAGCTGGCTGTGGAGGGTGCCGGAGTTGAAGAGGGTGGGCGTGGAGGAGCAGAATTTGCGGCCTTTGTAGAGGTTGTAGAGGCGTATGACCCAGTCTTCGGCGTTGGTTTTCTCGGCTTTAAAGAGGCCCATGGAGACACGCATCCAGAAGAACTGAGGCGTTTCCATGCGGCGGGATTTTTTGCCGGTTTTGTCGACCTGGAGGTAGCGATCGTAGAGGGTGGAGATGCCGAGAAAGTCGAAGTCGAGGTCGGCGGAGGGATCGAGGGCGTCGGCGAGGCAGTCGAGGTCGTATTTGTCGAGGATGTCCTGGCTGAGGCGCTTGATTTTGACGCCGTGGAGGAGGTAGGACTTGAAATTCTGCTTGTGGGCTTCCTTGAGCGACTCGATGCCATCGGTCTGAATATTCCAAGGGAGGACTTCCTCGTAGATGTAGGAAAGCAGAATGCGGCCGGCGAACTTTGACATGTCGGCGTCCTTCTCGAGGAGGGTCTTGGAGTTGAGGATAATGGTTTTTTTGAGGTCCTCGGCGGAGATCTCGGTGCCGATGGAGCGGCGGAGTTCGTGCTCGATCTCTTCCTCGGTCATGGAGAGCTTGAGGCCGATCATGGCGAACTGGATGCGCTTCTTGAGTTCAGTGCCGTCCCAGAAGTTGGACTGGCCGTCATCGGTGGTGACGGTGACGAAGGATTCCTGGGCGGGGTCCTCGACTTCGATGGGGTTGTCGAGGCGGAGGCGGGCGCGCTCGTCGCGGTAGCGGACGTAGTGAGCGGCAACTTTGAAGAAGCCCTGACGCATGAGCTCCTCCTGAACGAGGTCTTGGACGTCTTCGATGTGGACGAAGGCCTGGTCGCCGAGACGGACGGCGTCGGTGACGGCATGGGCGATGCTTTGAGCGCCCTCGGTGTTTTCCTTGACGGTGAGGAAGGCGCGGGAGACAGCCTGCTCGATCTTGGTCTCGGACCAGGGAACGACGTTGCCATTGCGTCGGATGAGGCGGACGGGCATGGCGTGAGGCTCGTCGGTGACGGAGATTTCGCCCTTGAGATCGAGGGAGCGCTGGAAGACGAGGGATTTGGCGACGTCGTGGGCGTCGTTTTCGATGAGGGCCTTCTCGATGAGGAGGTAGAGGTCGTTTTGGGAGAGCTTGAGTTGGCCGCCGCGCTGGACCTGCTGCATGAGGGAGGCGGAGACACGCTGGGCGACGCTGCTGACAAAGGAGCGGTTTTTTTCGGAGAAGATGGAGTCCTCGGGCTCGTTGCGGGAGATGAGAAGGTTGGTGAGGGAGCGGCCAATGGCTTCGGCGACGTCTGAGAGGGAGAAGATTTCGTCGGTCCCAGCGCGGGTGACGGTGATTTCGGGGATGGGAGCGCGTTGGTCGGTGGCAAGAGTTTCGCGCCAAGCGTATGGGCTGACGGAGGTGGCGCGGTTCGCAACGGTTTCTTTGAGCGCTTGGTCTTCGGTTAGGGATAGGGAGCGGTACATTTTATTTAAAGAAGGGCGTGTGTTTGGAAAGTAAGAATGGATGGTTGGAGCGGAGGAAAGTTTGCTCGGTGACAGTTAAGCGAGAGGCCCGTTTCTAAACTTCAAGGTCTTGGAGCATCGCGCTGGTCGGGACTGAAGCCTCGCAAACTGAGGGCAACGAATTACAGATCATCATCTGAATAACCCGTGTCTTCGAGGGCCGAGGCTTTTTGGTATTCGGTGACTTTGCCCTCAAAGAAGTTTTGCTCCTTTTTGAGGTCGATGGCTTCGGAGAGCCATGGGAAGGGGTTTTCGGTGTTGCCTCCTTGGAGGGGCTCGAGGCGGCAGTTGACGAGGCGGCGATCGGAGATGTAGTCGATATATTGTTCGAACTCGGCAACGGAGAGGCCGACGGAGTTGACGGGGAGGCAGTCCTTGATGAAGTCTTTTTCAAGGCGGACGCCTTCGGCCATGGTCTGGCGGAGATCCTCCTTGAACTCGGGAGTCATGATCTCCGGGTTCTCGGTGGTGAGGGAGTTGAGAAGGTTACGGAAGACCTCGATGTGGTTTGATTCGTCGCGCAGAGTGTAGCGGAACATCTGGCCGATGCCGGGGAATTTGTTCTGGCGGTAGAGGCTGAGGATCATGCCGAAGAGGCCGTAGAACTGGGTGCCTTCCATGACCTGACCGAAGAGGAAGATATTCATTGCGAGGGCCTGCTTGTTTTCGAGGAGAGTGAGGTCGACGTCGCGGCGGAGGGCGCGGGAGTTGGAGACGACAAAGTTGTTCTTGGCCTTGATGGTGGAGATGTCCTCAAACATGGCCTCACATTCGTGCGGGTTGATGCCGAGAGAGGAAATCATGTAGACAAGGGAGTCGGCGTGGATGTTTTCCTCGTGGGCGTGGCGGCCGAGGACGAGCTTGAGCTCGGGCGCGGTAACGAGTTCACGGACGACGTGGAGGATGTTGTCTCCGACGATTCCTTCAGCGGCGGAGAAGTAGCCGATGCCCATTTTAATGATCCAGCGTTCGACGTCGGAGATTTCACTCCCTTGCCACTGCTGAATGTCGGTCTGCATCTGAATGTCTTCGGGTTCCCAGTGGTTGCCCTTCATAGTCTTGTAAAGATCGTAGGCCCACTGGTACTTCAGAGGGAGGATGTTGAAAAACATGGTGTCGCGGCCATTGATGACGGCTTTGGCGGCGATAGCGGCGTCGGCTTTTTCTTTATCGAGGACGAAAGTGCGTTCGCCGAGAGTAATTGTTGTGGTGTCAGACATGGTAAGGTTCAGGGCGAATTTCTAAGCATCTACTTTGAGGAAGTTGATAATCAGCGAGTCGAGTCGAGCGAGGCTGAAGACTAAGGGAAATGACCTGCTTCCGGCAAGGGTTTTCTGCTCATGTGGTATGAACAAATTATTCGCAATACAACATGTTGTGGTCGAGTAGATTTTTTGGCAATTGGTTGAAAGGAACAAAAACGAGGACTTTCTTGCTCTATCAATAAAAACGGACCGGCTTTGTGCTGCAGCCGGAATCATGCGGCCACTTCGCTTGGGTCTGTAAAAAATGTAATTTTGTTGAATCCCGAGAATGAGATTGCGAATATTAAAAAAGCACGGTCCGAGAAAGGATCGAGGGCCGGCAAAAGAGGAGGAATGTCGGTAGCCACAGGGATGAAAATTTTATTCCACCAAACTATTGAAAGAAATCTAGGGGCAAGAACGGGATAGGATTGAACGCGGAACTACTCAATGGGCGCCTCCGGCAACCTTATTTCAAAAAGGAAGCCAGATTTCGCATCGAAAGCAGGTTGCCGGAGGTCCCCTCAAGAGCATGCGCACCTATGCATTATGACAGCCCTGAAGGTGGTCATTGACGAGGCCCATGGCTTGCATGAAGGCGTAGCAGGTGGTGGGCCCAACGAAGGTCCAGCCCCGCTTTTTGAGGTCCTTGCTGAGTGCGGTCGATTCCTCGGTTTTAGTGAGCTCCATGGCCTTTTTGAAGGTGAGCGCACCTTTGCGGGGCTTGGGCTGGAAACTCTTAAAGTAGCTATGGAGGTCCTTGAATTCGGTGAGAAGCTCAAGCGCGCGGTGGGCGTTATTGATGGTGGAGAGAATTTTGCCCCGATGGCGGACGATCCCGGCGTCGAGAACGAGGCGTTCGACGTCGGTGTCGTCGAAATTTGCGACTTTGTGGAAGTCAAAGTTGGCAAAGCCGGCTCGGAAGTTTTCGCGTTTGCGGAGAATGGTGAGCCAGGAGAGACCGGCCTGAAATCCTTCGAGGCAGATCTTTTCGAAGAGGCGGAAATTATCGCTGACTCTCCGTCCCCATTCTTTGTCGTGGTAGCGGAGGTATTCTTCATCATCGCCGCACCACCAGCAGCGGGTTTTTCCGTCAGGGCCAGTGATGAGGCCGTTTTTTGGAAGGTTCATGAGAAGGAGAGTTTACGGTCGAGGGAGCGGTATTGGATGGCTTCAAGAACATGGTCCGGGCCCAGATCCTCTGCTCCGGCGAGGTCGGCAATGGTACGGGCGACTTTGAGAATGCGGTCGTGGGCGCGGGCGGAGAAGTTGAGTTGCTCCATGGCCTGTTCAAGGAGCATGGAGCATTCTTCCGAGACGACGCAGTGTTGGCGCATGATCTTGGGGCCCATGTCGGAGTTGGTGCGGGTCATGGGAAGGTCGAAAAATCGGGATTTTTGAAGATTGCGACAGTTCATGACGCGTTGGCGAACGGTGGCAGAAGATTCGGATTCCTCGTTGGATGTGAGTTGTTTATAGTCAATGAGGGGGACTTCGACGTGGAGATCGATGCGGTCGAGGAGAGGGCCGGAAATCTTGGCGCGATAGGATTCAACTTGGCGCGGACTGCAGCGGCACTGACGGACAGGATCTCCATAAAACCCACAAGGGCAGGGATTTAGAGCAGCGACGAGGAGAAAACGGGTTTGAAATTTCAAGGTGCCGGCGGCGCGGGAGATGGTCACTTCGCCATCTTCGAGAGGTTGGCGGAGGACCTCGAGAGTGGAGCGACGGTATTCAGGGAGCTCGTCAAGAAAAAGAACCCCGTTGTGGGCGAGAGAGATTTCACCAGGCCCGGGGTTGGCGCCGCCGCCGAGGAGGCCGACATCGGAAATAGTGTGGTGAGGCGAGCGAAAAGGGCGACCGGAGACCAGCCCTTCGCGGGCATCGAGGAGGCCGGCGACCGAGTGGATGCGCGTAGTTTCGATCGCTTCCTGCTCGACCATATCAGGCATGATGGAGGGCATGCGCTTGGCCAGCATCGACTTTCCGGTACCAGGAGGGCCAACCATGAGAATGTTGTGCCCACCGGCGGCGGCGATTTCGAGGGCACGCTTGACATTATGCTGGCCTTTGACTTCGTCGAAATCGGCGGCGTGTTCGCGATCATTGGATTGAACGAGTTTGGGACGGGGCTCCGGCGGTCGCGGGTCCTGACCGGTCACGAATTGCCACGCTTCATGGAGGGATTTGAGACCATAGACTTCAAGTTCGGAAACCATGGCTGCTTCGCGAGCGTTGGCAGCGGGTAAGAGAAGGCGACGGCGGCCCGCGGCTTTGGCTCCGAGAGCGATGGAGAGGGCTCCTTTGACCGGCCGAAGGGTGCCATCGAGGGCGAGTTCCCCGACGATCATGAGATCGTTTGCTTGAGGAAGGGCCTCCTCTTCCTTGCAGGCAATCATGGCAAGGGCGATGGGAAGATCGAAAGACGGGCCTTCTTTTTTGAGATCAGCAGGGGCGAGATTGACGGTATGAACGCCATAGGTGAAGTCCATGGCCGAGGCGAGGATGGCGGTGGTGACGCGGTCACCTGATTCCCGGACGGCGGCGTCAGGGAGACCGACGATGTTGATGCGGCCGGCATTGTTGCCATCGGCTTCGCGGGCGGAGACCTCCACTTCCACTTCGACGGCCTCGACTCCCCGCAATGCGGCACTGTAAATTTTGGAAATCACGGAGATGATTTTTACTGTTCGAAAGACCAGTCGTCACGCTTTTGTTTTGCGGAGTTTGATCGTGGCGAGAAATCAGCCTATGCTCGTGGCGTGCTACAGATCGTCTTTAACGAAATCAGTGCGGCTGAGATTTCCCAGCTCGACACTCTCCAACAGCTTGGGCTCCTCGATGAGTTCAAGGTGACAGCGGATGATTTGGAGCATCTGGACGACGAGCGCTTTGGAAAAATCGAGCGGGACGGGAAAACCCTCTATCGTTTTCGGACCCAGGACTGGCGTTTTTACTTTGAAGTCGCGAAGCAACAGGTGGTGGTGCATCGCGTGCTGCACCGGGGAACGTTTTCGGATTTTCTTTTCCGGTCGAAGTTGCCGTTGGGCGAAGATGAAGCACTGGCGGAGTCGAAGCACTTTTGGAACCTCATTGATGAGGGAAGACAGGCGCGGGGGAGCTGATGGCGGAGGCATGGAGGCCGCACATCCATCCCGATGGGAGGCCAAGACCAACGACGGGACAATCAAGGTTCACGATCAGGACGGGATGATCCTTCCGTCTTGTGAAACCTCTCTGTCAGTCACTGAAAGCTAGCACTATGTTAGCATGAAGGAGCGAAAAATGCTCCCACCCTTATAGAATCAAGTGGTACGGGATGACGGACTCGAACCGCCGACATACTCGGTGTAAACGAGTCGCTCTACCAACTGAGCTAATCCCGCCACGTCCACTTGCGTGCGGGGGGAATTTAGGAGGAAAGCGGGAAGAAGATCAAGTGATTTGCGTACTTGTATGAAGTTCGGTTCGGTGGTTGGTTCCGCGCGCGATGCATTTGCGGTTTACGGACGAGGAACTATCCACCTTGGTGGAGATGGTGAGTCTGTCGACCGAAATGGCGAATTTGAATCCCAACGACGAGGGGAATACCGGTTTTTCTAGGTTTGAGGCGATCGAGAACAAGATCTTGGAAGCTGCGAAGAATACCGGGATGGGAGAGATCATCGAGTACGACATGGAGCGCGGGAAGAACCGGGTGACGGAAAAATTCCAGGAATCATCGTTCTTTCAGAAGTGTTTCGATGAGTTCCGCAATGCGGTTTTTTGGGAGGAACTGATGATTCGATTGACCGAACGGGACCTCGTTCGGGAGATGGGACAGGCTGCTTATCTCTCGATGAATGATGAAGATCGGCGACGGAAATCCGAACCACTGGAGAAGCGGTACTGGGAAAAATTTCAAAAGGAGGGTATGAATCCACTTTTCTGGATTGATCGCAATGAAGATGCCTAAGAACCTCCCAGCATGATTTCACGGCGAAAGATCTTTTACCCCATCTCAGATTCGCTGCGAAACTACCTCGCCCACTACGGGCGACTTTCGGAAGTCCCGCTGGTTTACGACGAACTGCTGAGATTCACGGGGTCGATTCCCTACGAAAACCCGGCCGGTGACGAAACGCTCTGGCTGGAGGTGATGTACCCGCCAGAGGTGATGGCGGAGCTACGGCCGAAGCTGACGAAGATTTACGCCATGCTGAAAATCGGCGGTGATCTAAGTTTGGCGGAGCACCTTTCGGTGGACCGGATTGATTTTGGGGAGTTTGGAAACTCCCGGCCGTTTCGCATTCGTATTACCAATCTTTTTAACGGTAACTCGGATTACTACTACGTGAAGCATGCCGATGCCTCGCGACTCTTTGGGCTGGAATTGGAGCACATTCTTTCGCCCAACCGCATCAACTACCTTGTCAATGGCAACACGCTGATCGAGGAGCACATTGCCGGGGTGCCGGGCGATGTCTTTATTCGTGACTACATGGATGAACCCGCCCTGAACCATGTGCGAATCGCCAAGGAGTTCGTGAAATTTGGCGAGCGCTGCTTTGTGCGATTGCTTGGGGATATGCGAATGGTGAATTACGTCGTGGATATCACGCCGGACTTTGAGGAAGTGCAATACCGGGTGAGACCGATTGACTTCGATCAACAATCCTACGAGGGCCGTTTGCCAGTCTATCGGGCCCATATGTTCCCGGACAACCGCCCGGTCGAAGATTTGGTGCGAACCCACCTCAACAACCAGACGATCATGCAGTATCGCGCCGAGGAGCATTTGCAAATGTCCCGCCGGGCAAAAGTCGAGCGCAACCGGCTCAAGGCAGTGCTCACGGTGATGAATCGCACCACGCTCGCTCCGCACGAACACGTGGTGACCCTGCGAGACTTTATGGTCGAGCGCTACGGTTCACATGCTTTCGAAGCATGCGAATCGATGGGTGCGCTGACCGCGATCCACCTTCAAAAAGTCCTCAATCTTACTCCACCGCGAAGGTAACGTAGGTGTCTTTTTCTCCGAGCTTTTCCATGTCGGCCATCCAAGTCATCTTGAAGGAATTGTAGAGGGGACCTTTGGTCACGACATCAATGCGACCCGCCTTTTCGGAACCATTCTCGATGGTAAACTTCTTCCCCATAATACCATCGGATTTCACCTCGAGCTCGCTGGCGCCATCCTGGAGGAATTTCTCTCCGGTAATGTTGTCGTCGACGTCGTCAAACTTCACGCGAACTTTCTTCCCGTCCTTTAAGCGAACGCCACGGATGTAGTCTCCTCCGACTTTCTTCCTAAGCTCGCGCTTGTCAGGTTTTTCGTTGAAACGATAAAGACGGGGAAGGACAAACTCCATCCCGATACGAATATTGTTCCCTCTCTTTTTTTCGAGAAGCTTGGGCTTCACCACGACCTTGCCCCGGGAGACGACCTGGGTCCACTCCACCTTGGTGTCGCCCGTGACAGTGGTGACCACAACAACAGGATTTTTTGGGTCGAGACCTTTCTCGTTTTCACTGCTCAATCCACCCTCCTGAAGAAATTTACGGCGAACCCACCTGCCCTTGATTTCCTCCTCAACGACGTAGTGGATCGAGACCTCCTTGTGGCCTCCCCGTTTGTTGCTTTTTTTGGGGTGCATGAGGAGTTCCCCATCGGAACCGATTCCAAAATCGAAGGCGCTTTGCTCCCAGCCGACAAAATAACCCAACCACTCGGTCTTATCAGACATTTGGGGAAGCTCGGCAAATGAGGGGGTCAGGCAGGCAGCCAAAAGGAGCAGAATTCGTTTCATGACCATTACTTAAACACCCGTCCGACGATTCGTAAAGGGGACTTGCAGGGAATACGCCTCCATTCCCACACTCTCACTGCTGTAAAATTGCTTCTTCTTTTCCTCATGATTTTCTCCCCCAGTGGTCACGCTGAGCCGGATCAGCCGGTGGAACTCGGAACAGTCAAATGGTCCCGCGACCTCGACGCAGCTCTGGAGGCTTCCAAAAAACCCGTCTTCCTCCTCTTCCAGGAAGTTCCGGGATGACAAGATTGCAAGGTCTTTGGGGCCCAAGTCCTTTCACATCCCTCTCTCGTCAAAATGATCGAAGCCCACTTCGAGCCCGTGGCCATCTATAACAACGCCAAGGGAAACGATGCCCAGATCCTCAAGGAATTCAAGGAACCCGCCTGGAATTACCAGGTTGCGCGCTTCATCAGCCATGACAAAAAAGACCTCCTCCCGCGGCGCGACAAAATCAAAACCATCGAGGGCATCGCCGCACGCATGATCGAGGCCTTGGAAAAGAAAAAGCGCGAAGTCCCGGAGGAGCTTCGCGCCTTGGTCAAAAAATAAGGAGCGTGAATTACCTCGCTGCCGCAAAGTTGGCCGCGACGACGTCCCAATTCACCACGTTCCAGAAAGCCGCGATGTAATCAGGACGGCGGTTCTGGTAGTTGAGGTAGTAGGCGTGCTCCCAGACATCGAGTCCGAGGATGGGCGCGCAACCGCAAGTTCCAGCAGCCTCACCCATGAGCGGATTGTCTTGGTTGGGTGTGGAGCAGACACCGAGGCTACCGTCTGCTTTAACACCAAGCCAAGCCCAGCCCGAACCGAAACGAGTCGCGCCGGCCTTGGCGAACTCTTCCTTAAAAGCGTCGAGCGAACCGAAGGCAGCATCGATCGCTGCGGCAAGAGCGCCGGAAGGAGCGCTGGCACCGCCAGGAGCGATGACTTTCCAAAAAAGGCTGTGGTTATAGTGACCCCCACCGTTGTTGCGGAGAGGGGCGATGTCGGAAATCTTCGCTTGAAGTTCCTCGAGAGAAAGACCTGCGAGCTCAGGATGACCTGCGAGGGCTCCATTCAAATTTGTCACGTAAGCATTGTGATGCTTACCGTGGTGAATTTCCATGGTTGCATTGTCAATGTGGGGCTCAAGAGCATCGTGAGCGTATCCGAGGTCGGGAAGAGTGTGGGCCATATTTCTATATTGAGTTTGAGTTTGATAAGGTACACTTACGGTGTCGCGCAGTGCTTGGTTGAGGGGAGAATTACACCTTCTCGGCCAACCGCAAGAGTCAAAACCCTGCCACCATGCCCGAATTTTTCGATCACCCCGCCGCCCTCCCCTCCCTCATCGGCTTCCTGACTGGAAGTTTCATCACCAGTCTGCTCTTTGCAGCCCGTCTCAGATCAGCACGCTCAAAGGCAAGGGCGCGCGAAAATGCCTCCGACGAGCAAGCCGCCCACCTACAAACGGAAAAGTCGGTCCTTGAAAACGAACTCGCAACGTTCCGGTCATCCGGGGTCCGATTCCACAAACGTCAGGGAGAGCTTGAGGCTCTTGCCAAAACCGATCAAAACCGACAGGAAGAAATGGCCCAATTCCTTGGTTTCGCGAAGTCCACTTTGCAGAATGAATTGAGGAAACACGAAAGAGCCATTATTGCCTCCGTGAAAGATGCGTCCCACCAACAAACGCCCACTCGGGTTACGTCGAGACCTCCTGCACCCCAATCCGCCCCACCTTCCCTCCCCTCACCTGTCCCCATTGCTCCTGCACAGGAGGGGGCACCCCACGACGATCGTGATTTCGTTCCCATTCAACCTCGATCAGGCAAGATCCCGCAGGAAACCAACTTTGAAGGATTTGTCGCAGATCAAAGTTCCGAAAAATCCGAATCGGCAGCCAATGCCCTTCGCGCGGCCCTTGACGATACCCAGTCATGAAAACCGCCCTCGTCACCGGAGCCTCGTCGGGCATCGGAAAAGCCATCGCAGAGGCTCTCCTTCGTGAAGGAATGTCAGTCATCGGACTCTGTCGCTCCGTGGATCAGCTCGGAGACGGCATCACGCCCCTTACATGCGATCTCCGGGAACCCCAAAAGATCAAGTCAGCCTTCTCCAAACTCGATCACCTCGATATCCTCGTGAATTCCGCCGGCCTCGCCTACCTCTCCCGCCTATGCGATGGTGACCCCGATCAATGGGAGGAAATGTGGCGAGTGAACGTGCATGCGCTGGGCCTTTGCAGCCAACTCGCCCTTTCCCTCTTTCCACAGACCGGAGGACACATTCTTAACCTTTCTTCGATGTCCGGACATCGCGTTCCTCCCACCGGGGGATTCTATGCGAGTACGAAATTCGCTGTCCGCGCTGTTTCTGAAGCCCTGCGATCCGAGCTTAAATCATCCGGCAACAAGACCCGCGTTTCCTGCCTCTCACCCGGCTTTGTCGACACTCCCCTTCTTGACAAATACTTCGCTGGCCGGGAAGAGCAACTCGCAGAGACCCGCGCCTCGATCGACATGCTTACGCCCGAAGCAATTGCGGCGACCGCAGTGCACATCTTGACAGCTCCGGAAGGTGTGGAGATCCACGACGCGCTGATGAAAAGCGCCGACCAAACGATGTAAGCAAGTGCGCTGCAGGGAGCCCCACACATAAGGACTCCAGGTTTTGCTTATTCCGCTTCAGACGAAACGTCCTTAGGCTCTTCCTTAGGCTCTTCCTTAGGCTCTTCCTTAGGCTCTTCCTTAGGCTCTTCCTTAGGCTCAGATTTCGTCTCAGGTTCAGAAGCTTTTTCTTCTGGAGTTGATTTTTTCTTCTTCTGAGGCGTTTTCTTCTTCTGAGGCGGACTGGAGTCGCTCTTCTTGGCAATATGCACCGTGGTGTCGGCCAAAAGAATGATGTGTCCCTGACCCAACAACCACTGGAAATCCTGAAGCCATTCGTGCTTCTGCTCGGCAGTGACCTCAGTTGGCATGACGGCTTCCCAAAATTCCTTGAGAGCGACACCCGAGTTCTTCGTCAAATGATCAATAATCGCGCGAGGACGTTCGGCGAGCGTGGTATTTTCAGGAACGGAATGAGGACGGCAAGGCCCGACTTTGAGTTTCTTTTTCCACTTGAAGACAGCAACGTGTCGACCGGAAAGCTGGCGACAAACGACCGGCATAAGATTGGCAGGATAACGTTTTTCTTCAGCCACTCCTCGCTTGAGCAAGGTCAGGAGTCCGGGAGAAAGGAGGTTTCCACGGATATCACCAATGACCCAGGCACGATTCATTTCCTCAAAAGCCTTGTCGAAGTGATTCTCAGCAAAGTCACGCTCAACCGCACGGGCATCATCAAAAAGCTTAGCTTCAATTTGTTCGGCAGCTTCGACTTCCGGCTCGGCAGCGGCCTCTGGTTCTGCCTCCGCTTCTACTTCTACCCCGGAAGATTCCTCTGCGCCTTCTTTGGCACCTGCCTCTTCCGCCACTGGAGTTTCCTCTTCGGCGGGAGCCTCTTCAATCGCGGGAGCGTCATTGGCTCCCGGGACCTCGGCAGCTTCCTGCTCTTTGGCTTCTTCCGCTGGCTTCCCGCCGGCTGGTTCTTCTTTTGCTTCCGGTTCCTCGCTCTTTGGCTCGGCAACCTTCCACTTGGTGACAGTCTTCATGCTATCAAGCCACGCCTCAACGGCTTCCTCGCCATGCTCCATGCGGACCTTAGCTTTGTAGGCATCAAGTGACATGTTGGAGAATCGCTCACGATGAAGAGCTGACAGCTTTTCCTGATAGCCGTGATAGTTTGGAGGTCCAAGAAGCTCGTTACTGATTCCACATCGAGCCACTGAAGAGAAGCTTCCCTTGGGAGCCTCTCCCTCGACTTTCACTTCTTCATAATAGTTGCCAATCCAATCACCGCGCCAGAGATGGCGAAGGGCCTCGTCCCGCGTGAGCCAAATCGATTGATCCTCGCGGCAACGGAAAAACATTTTGTCCGGAGAATCAAAAGTGACCCGGAAACGATCGCGGCTTTGTAAAAGAACCTTGGCCAAATCAAAAACCGAGAAAGTTTGTCCTGAATCGATGACCCGCTTCGCAAGCAAGTCGAGGCTCTCCTCCGCAGGCATCAGTCGCATGTTGACTCCTGCGGGTGGTTCAACTTCCTGACGCGGCGGACGAAGATCATCATGACGACGCCCCCCTCCTTGATTGCCACGGAATCCCCCGCCACCACCACCGCGATCGTCACGACGCGGACCACCACCACCACCGCCACCACGGCGCGGACCGCCACCGCCACCGCCACCGCCACCGCCACGACGATCATCACGACGGCCACCGCCACCGCGTTTATCATCACGGTCTTTGTATTTCTTCAGGCTTTTGGATTCCGAAGGATCACGAGCCCACGCAGGGCCGAAATTCAATCCGGACAAATCAAGAGCTCCTTCGTTATCGGGAGTTTGTGGAGTATCGTCACTCATAAAGTCAGGGGCAAATTGAATCACACGGACAACGTGTTAGGAAGCATCCATCGTTGGTTTTTTAACAAAAGAAAAGCACCTTCTTCCCGTGCGGGAAGTCGTCCAACTCCACGGGCTCTTTTTCCAACACTCTCTCATCGTCTTGGATAATGGGGTTGCCCTAATCGAGGAAGGGTTTCTCGACGGCATCTTTCGGATCAAAATAGCCCTCATCCGACACGGAAAAACCCAGACCGATGTCCGATCCATCATTCTCACCCACGGACACCTTGATCACACGCTCAACGTAACCCATCTCCAAAAACTCACCGGATACCGGGTGTTTGCGCCACGACTCGACCTCGATCACGCGGAAGGCCGACATCCCTATCGAGGATGGAGTCGAGTCTCTGACTAGCGGAAGAAAACAGGACGTCTCCTTTCCCACTGCCGTCATCCGGAAATTGCTCAATGGTTTCTACCGGGGGAAACGATTCACAAACTCGAAGTCATTGGCCTCCCCGATCACACTGCGGGGCATTGCCGCTTTCTCATTCTCGAACAAAAGCTCATCCTCGCCAGAGATTTATTCACCAATCACTCGGCAGACCTTCAATGCCACCATCGATCTTAAATGATGATCACGATGAAGCCAGAAAGAGCATTCGTAAAGCTGCCCGGTTGGATCTCGACGGAGTGATGTTGAATCACACGTGGAAAATAACACCTAAGGAATCACGACCCGCCCTGATCCACCTGTCGAATGGCCTTTAAAAATGGCTCCAGGTATTTCTCGGCTTTTACTTCGCCTATCCCCTTTACGAGCAATCCTGCATCCATAGTCGTCGGTCGAAGTCGCGCCAGATGTTCCAGGGTTTCGTTGGGAAAAATGACGTAGGCGGGAACTTGCGCAGCCTTGGCGAGACGGGTTCGGACATCCTTCAAGCGATCAAAAAGGCGAGCGTCAAACCCGAGATCCTTGAGCGCCACCCCATCGGCGGAGGTTTTCGACATCCCCTCTTTGGAGGGCCACTCAAGGGAATAACTGGTTTTCCCTCTCATCACGTGATCACCACGAGGAGTCAAAGTGACCAGTGGATACTCTCCCATCTGGGTCACGATGAGCCCCCCATCATTGAGACTCCGGGCCAAGGCATTCAAGTAAGCCGTGCCCCGCTCTTTGAGAAGACCGTAGGTTTTCAGTTCGTGCAATCGCACGCGGAGAATCTCTTGCGACTTGCTGCCGACGAGCATTTGAATAATACGACCTCTTCCAAAAATCCCCTCCCACCCCGTGGCAGTGTGGCGGGACATGCGCGCTACTCCGCTCAGGAACTTCCGCACAATAAGATCCTCTTCGTCGGTTGGGGCACGACGCTCGCTGCTTTCCTCTCCCCGGCAAACATCACAGCTTCCACAGATGGGGGCATTTTCTTCCCCGAAGTATTCCAAAATCCACTGCTGTCGGCAGGTATTGGCATAGCAAAGCTGAACCATCTTCTCGAGCTTTTCGCGATCGCGCCGCTCTTTCTCCTCGAGAGCGGCTTCATCCAAGGTGAGATCGCGTGTCAGGACATCGGGACGAAGCAGCCGGGTCCCTTTTGCGCGGGAGCCGGGAACATCAAACCTCTCGACCCAGCGCCCGCGGAGCAGGGTGCCCAGTGCGGCCCCGATAGCCATTCCGTTTTTGGCTCCGATGGTTTGCTTGATATCGTCCAATGTACGATGGCTCTCGTAGTTCTCATCGGAATCGTTCAAGAAAAACTGATAAACATCTCGGATCATTCCGGCACCGGGATTGACTCCATCAATGAAAAACTCCTGCGTCCGCGTATCAGCGTAGTTGAAAAAAAGCTCGCAGAAGGAAGCCTCGCCATCCCGCCCCGCGCGCCCCGCTTCCTGATAGTAGGCCTCGACACTACCGGGGATCTCAAAATGGACCACAAAGCGGACGTCGGAACGATCGATGCCCATGCCAAAAGCATTTGTCGCCACCGCAATGTCTGCCTCGCGGGAGATGAAAGCATTCTGGGTCCGTTCCCGCTCCTGATCGGTCATCCCTCCGTGATAGGCAATGCCCTTCAGCCCCCAAGAGTGGATAGTCTCAGCCACTTCCTCGACCTTTTTTCGAGTCGCGCAGTATACGATGCCCGTCTTGTGGGCTTGAAGAACCTTTTTAAGCCGGGCGTATTTCTGCGCTACCTTTTCCACCTGCGTGATGGTGAAGCTCAGATTGGGGCGCTCGAATCCACTGATGTTTTCAAACGGCTCCCGCAGTTTGAGAACATTCCGAATGTCCTTTCTCACAATAGGAGTCGCGGTAGCCGTCAAAGCAACGCACTGGGGACGTCCGAGATCGTCCAGCGCCTTGCCGAGCCTCATGTAGTCGGGCCGGAAGTCATGCCCCCATTGGCTGAGACAGTGGGCTTCATCAATCGCGACCATCTCGATCTTCACATCGCGCAGGGCTTCCATAAACGAGCCGGCTCGAAACCGTTCGGGTGCGATGTAAACCAACTGGAAGGCTCCGTTTCTCATCCCCTCCAACCGTTCCTTTTGCTCCGGCCAAGTGAGGGTGGAATTGATCAAAGTGACCGCAGCTCCTCGTTTCTCCAGGGCATCAACCTGGTCCTTCATCAGGGCGATGAGCGGGCTCACCACCAAGGTCACCCCTTCCCGACACAGGGCAGGAAGCTGGTAACACAGGGACTTCCCGCCACCTGTCGGCATCACAACCGAACCATCACGCCCGGAAAGAATCTCGCCAATCACGCTCTCCTGCCCATCGAGAAAATCTTCAAAACCAAAGACTTCCCTGAGTTTTTCGCGGGCAAGATCAATTGGAGCCATCACCAGCATTCAATTGAACACCTGAGATAAGTGCAAGAAAATCAATCGAATTTGCACGGAATAGCACTCACGCTACGTTCTCTAACCGATACAATTATGAAGAAAGCATCCCTCATACTAACCGCCGCCCTGCTATCCACGACCTTTTCCCACGCTGCAGGCGAGGGCTGGATGCATGATTTTGAAGCTGCCAAGAAAAAGGCTGCAGCGGAGAAGAAAGACCTAATCATCGACTTCACCGGATCCGACTGGTGCGGCTGGTGCATCAAACTGAACAAAGAAGTGTTCCAGCACGACCCATTCAAAAAAGGAGTGGCCGACAAATACGTTCTCGTGGAACTCGACTATCCCAAGGACAAATCCAAACTCTCCAAGGAGACCATCGCCCAAAACGAGGAACTTCAAACGAAATACCAAGTTCAGGGTTTTCCCACCATCCTTCTGGCTGATGCCGAGGGCCGTCCCTACGCCAAGACTGGTTACCAGCGTGGTGGCCCGGAAGCCTATGTCGAGCATCTGGCCACACTTCAAGAGAGCAAAACCTCCCGTGATGCCGAATTTGCCAAAGCCAAGGACGCCAAAGGAATCGAGAAAGCAAGGGCACTTTTCGCCGGCCTCAAGGAAGTCCCTGAAGACTACCACAACCACTACGATTCAGTCATCGAAGAGATCAAAGCCCATGACTCAAAAGACGAAACCGGACTTTTGGCTGCCCAAAATGCCCTGAAAGCAATGATGGGCCTTGAGAAGAAACTTCAGATTGCGATGCAGTCCAAGGACTCCGCCAAGGCCCTCGCCCTCGTCGACGAGTTCGTGGCCGAGCACAAGCCCATCGGCGAGAAAAAGCAGGAAGTCCTGATGATCAAGCTCAACATCCTCTTTGGAGAGAAAAACTACGATGCCCTTGAAAAGGCCGTCGATGAGGTCATCGCTGTCGATCCCGAAACGACGATTGGCAAGCAAATGACCAACTTCAAAGAGACGCGCCTCAAGCAACTCAAAGAAGCCGTCAAGAGTGAGTAAGGGAAGAGCCAGCGCGTCATTCCCCAACCCATAAACTTTATTCAAAAGCGTGTGTGGCTCAAAGCCGCACGCGCTTTTTCTCTTTTCTCGAAGAAAGAGGCTTTACTCGGGAGGTGCGTAAACGAAGCGGAAAAACTTCGCAACAGAGGCAGCGGCCATCTCGTGGCTGAGTTCGCCTGAGTTGCTTGCAATGACTCCGATTCCTTCGTCCCAGTTCTCCAAATCCGACGAGGTCCTCAAGAGATACCTCACACGCGGAACTCCTCCGGCCCCGAGAATGATTTTACGACCTTCTCCCTCGAGTTCAGTTGCAAACGTGACCACTGTCGGAAGAACGACGAAGGAGAGATCATTACTCGAATCAAAGGGCGAGGCCCACTTTTCATCTTTGTAGACGGAGCTCCCGGTTAAGGTGCCAAGGAAAGAAACCAGCGACTCCTTTTCAATCTCGGAGAGGTTCAGACGCTGTGCTTGCTGAGGCGGTCCACCGGGACGGGGCGGCGGTCCAACGAGGCGGCGATCGAGCCCGGGAGCTACGGCCGGAATGGCATTGTAGTGATTGATCACATCCAGCAGGGTCGCCTTCGAGCCATCATGCATGAAGGGGCCATGCGGGGTCCCATCGGCATCGACTACATCGCGGAGGTTAGGTGATCGCGTATTGGTGAGATCCTGACCGCCCCCAAGCGAACCTGTCACTCCATTGTGGCCTGTGTTTGGGTCGATATCAAAAGTCGGAGCCCGGTGACACGCGGCGCAACCGGCACCGCCACTCGCCCCCCCCGGAGGTGACATGAAGAGCCGCTTCCCTTGATTCTCCCGCTCGGTGAAATTGGCAAAGTCAGCATTGGGATTTGGAGCCGCCACAAATCCTCGGTCATACTTGCTGTCGAACGACTGAATGCTCCGCACAAACTGAGCCAACGCCTGCTGCATTCGTGCTTCGGTGATTTCCGGTGAACCATAAACAGCGGTAAAGAGAACCTGATACAGCTCCAATTCGGAAATACGTACCCCCAATGCGCTGAGATCGGGATCACCATCGGCCCCACTGAAGCCCATTTCGATGTGATCCTGAATTGGCTGGGTGGTCTGAAACTCCAATGTCGGAGCACGTTCATCCCAGAAGAATTTTCTTTCAGCCGAGAAACGCGCATTGATCAAACGCATGGAATGCCGCCCGGTCGTTCCTGCCACGCCCTGACTTGCAACCGCCGGATCTCCAAAGGCATTCTCCTGTTGATGACACGAGGCACACGATACCGTGGAATTATTCGAGAGCCGCTTATCGTAAAAAAGCACCCTTCCCAGAGTGGCTCCAATATCGGAGATCCGATTGGTCGCCGGAATATTGTCAGGAGAGAGATAGGCCGGAACCTCTTGGTTGGCGTATGAATGCAACTTGGTCAAATCAAGAACCGCATCCTGAGCTTTCGAGACGACAGGGAGGAACAAAAGAAAAGGCAGGATCGTCTTCATGACCGCACCATAGCGGAACCAAACTGAACCTAAGCTGAATGGGATTCCTGATTCTTTGGGGCGATCTTTAAGAGGATCGCATAGAGTGTGTAGGCGATCAGCTGGAGCGTGATGAGGTAGCGCGGCCAGGGCCCCATGTAATCGAAGAGGGTATCAGCATCAGGCTTCCCATTGAGAAATCCATAGTTCTCGTCGATGAGCCAGTTGATGGACATCACAATCGTAATGTATCCCAGACTCCAGAATACGGCCCGGAGAAGTGCTCCCTTCTCCGGAAAAATTCTCAATCCCCAGACCAAAAAAACCGCCGCCACGGGTGCTCCGCCGTGTTGCAGGAAAAAGATGTAGAACTCGATCTCCTTATGATCGAACCAGAGGGTCGGCATCAACAAGCCCTGCATCGTCCCTGCCACCCCCCAGAGGTAGCCGATCTCCACCAACCTTTGATTTTTAGTGAACAGCGCAAACGCCAGAAAGATCGAAACAACGTCACAAAGATAGAACGGCAGCGAATTATCCATCACCACCTCCCAGCCGTGCTCTCCTAATCCGTATCGCTTCAGGATAAGGACCGGATCCAGAGCCACCGCGAGCAGCAGGAGACTTCCCATGGTATAGCGAAGACGCTTTAACTTCGTCTCGCTTGGCCCGCTTCGGGCATACGCGATCAAAACAACCGCCGTGAACAGAGTCACCAGCATGGCGAGATTGTGGGGCGTCGCAAAAGCCTGAAAGGGACGGTCCATCAGTACGTTCATCTCTGAAAACACTATGCTAACAAGACGAAAAATGAACCCTCGATTTTCAACATGTCCTCTCCTCTCGCATTCTTCCTTCTCCTGATATTGAGCGGAGCGTAAGGATCACCCGACTAAAAATGAAGCTCGGAACGACCACCGCTTTCAAAAATATCGCGTGACCATTCCCGGCATCGATCTGGCCATCGATTTCGATGAAATCGATTGTCGGAAACGGTGGGACCTCCACCCATCTCACCAATGATAAGAAATACGGAGTCGTGACCCCCCTGGGGGACTCTAAAACTGAATCACCGGAACCTGAATTCACCGATCCGAACTCAGTCACATTCCTCAATTAGCCAGTCATAGTCTCCAAATTCCCCCTTCACATGACACCCGCCGGCGCCGCAATCCACCGCGAAACGCCGGATGCCTGTATGGAGCCCTCATTACGAGTTGCCCTGAAAAAGAGCTTCTCAGGGAATCCTTCTCCGATTGGATCATCAAGGTAAATGCTCTGATCTTCGTCTTCTTCAGCGGCAAAGGCCTCGTCCTCCACCGCCCAATCTCCATTCAAAGTGGACGAAGTCTCGATCGTGAAAGTCGGCCTCGTCAATACAGGTGAAAGCGCTTCCAAACAACCCTCCAACGATGCTATCTTTATCCCAGACATGAGAATCAATCCTCTCCTGAGCCTCCTTTGCGGCTCCGTCATCCTCACTTCATGCAATGCCCTCAATTCGATTAAAAAGAATCCCGCCAAGGTCGGAAAACCGAAGGAAATGGCGCTCAAAACCTACCACGGTATTGCCTCGTGGTATAGTATCAAAACAAACTCCGGTCGCACCACCGCCAGCGGCCGCCTCCTTGCAGATGGAGCCTCCACTGCTGCGCATAAGACTCTCCCATTCGGCACCCGTGTTCGCGTCACTTCTATGTTCAATGGAAAATCAGAAATCCTCCGAATCACCGACCGCGGCCCCAGTGTGAAAGGACGCCTCATCGATGTCACCATTGGTTGCGCCCAAAGGCTAGGTTTCCACTCCAGAGGGATCACCAAAGTGAAGGTAGAGGTCCTAAGTCGGGGAACCTGGAAATACCGCCGGCTCTAGGCGTCACCCCTTCCACCACTCGGAATCCTTCTCCCACGGCTCGCGGGACTCCTCTTCGCTGCTCTCCCCTCCCGCTGTTTCCTCCCTGGGCTCTTCGTGAGGCTCTGTTTCCTCGTTCAGAAGTTCCGCCAACTCATCCCTCTTCCCGGCATTCTTCATCAGCGAGCAAAGGATCGTCATCAGCGTGACTCCCGCAACCGCTAGGATCGCAAGCATACAAACGGCCAAGGTATCTTCCGCTGACATGCTCACATCCTATCAAACCAGCTCCCAAGGAAAAGTCAAAGCCAGATCCCTGTCCGAACCTTCCTCACAATCTTTTTCGAAAAAATCCCACGATGGGTTGACAAGCCCTTTCTTCCGGATAGTCTCCGCCTCCCGCTCTCTCGAGCAGGGATTTCTCTCCAATCTTATCTTTTTTTACGGCCATGAAAATGACTTACCAGCCTTCCAAGCGCACGCGCAAGAAGCAACACGGTTTCCGAGCCCGCATGGCAAATAAAGCTGGCCGCGGCATCCTCAAGAACCGCCGCCGCAAGGGTCGCAAGCGCCTCCTCCCGAAAGGTGCCGAGATCCACTTCAAGCGCCACACGGTGCAAAACAACACCAAGTAATCTCGTTTTCGCCCCATCCATTCGTTTGGGGCGAACCGTTTTTACTCCGGTTCACACTGAACTGTCATGAACCTGACTCGTCAGCGGCGCATGCGCCAGTGGGGCGAATTTCGAACCGTCCGCCAAAAAGGGCATTCTGCTGCTGGCAAATTTATTGTCCTCGGCAAGCTGGAGGATCCGGCCCTCATTGATCGCCGCTTTGGCCTTATCACCTCGAAAAAAGCGGGAAAAGCCGTCACCCGCAACCTCCTCCGCCGACGCTTTCGCGAAGTCATCCGCAAATGGGGCGATCACATCTCTTCACAGCATATGATCGTGACCATCGCTCGCTGGAGAGCCTCCCAGGCCACCTATCAGGAACTCGAAGCCGATTGGATTAAAACCGCCAAACGGCTTGGTATTTGGAACGACACTCCCTCATGAAGTTGCTCATCCGTCTCGTCATCCGGAGCTACCAACTCCTCATCCGCCCCGTTCTTCACGCCATTGGCGGTCCAAACTCCGGCTGCCGCTATACGCCTTCATGTTCCCACTACTTTCTGGAAGCCGTGGAAGCCCACGGCTCCGTGAAAGGCAGCTACTTCGGCATTCGCCGGATTTTACGCTGTCATCCTTGGGGCGGCTGCGGTTATGACCCCGTGCCACCGGCCGAAGGTTCCGATTCTCCTTCTCACTCATCTCAAAATTCTCCCACCCACTAATCTCTGATCATGGATCGTAAAGCTTGGATCGTCGTCACCCTCTGCTCCATTTTGCTCGCCCTCAGTCTGCGCGAGTCCTCAAAAAATGCGCAGGCCCTTCGGGAAAAAGAACTCGAAAAAGAAAAGGAAAACACCGAGCAGGTCGAAAAGGCTCTCGAGGACAAGCCCGCCGACCTCACCGTAGAACCGCCCTCCGTCCCTGAAAGCCTAGGCTCCGAGGAAAGCCACGAACTCGCCACCGATACCAACGTCTTCACTCTTTCCTCGCTCGAAGGCGGCATTGTCAAAAACGAACTCCTCGAAGAAAAATCGGTTTACGGTGACTCCAACATCACCATGAACGACCTTGGGCTCAACCGGATCGGAGCCCTCACCCGCCTCTCCGGCGAATCTCTCGAAAAAGGATACTACAAAGTCTCCGAAGGAAAGAAGACCGAGGACTCCATCACCTTCATCGGACCAATCCAAAACAACCTGATTGCCAAGAAAACCTGGACTCGGGTTTCCGAAGGAGCCGGCTACAACCACCGCCTCACCTTCACACTTGAGCTCGCCAACACCACCTCTGGCGAAATTTCCCTGAAGGATATTGCCATCTTCAGCGGCTCCGCAGCCCCCGCCCACCACGGCGAACGCTCAAACTACCTCAACTTCTTCTGGAGCGAAAACCGCGACTTCGACTCAGAAACCACAGGATATTTCAGCAGCTTCTTCGGAGCAGACCCCACTGAATTCCGGAAATCATTCGAAGAAAACCTCCTCTTCACCGGAGTCGAAAACCAGTTCTTTGCCACCATCATCACCCCAAAAAAACCCTACCCCGGGACCTACCGCGCCAAACCCAATGAGATCGACCTCCCAGATGAACGCGGCAACAAAAGGGCAAAAGCCTTCAACACCTACCTCTCTCTTCCCGACGAAACCATTCCGGCCGGCCAAACCCGCGAATACGTCTTCGACGTCTTCATGGGGCCAAAAAACAACGCTCTGATCCGGACCCTCGAAGGCGACAAGGGTGATGTCATGGACTACGGGGTGTTCGGCATAATCAGCCGCCCCCTCAACTGGACTCTCAACAAACTTTCCAGCCTCTTCGGTGGAGAAAATAACTCCTGGTCCTGGGGATGGGCCATTGTCGTATTGACTCTCATCATCCGAACTCTGATTTGGCCTCTTCACGCTAAATCAACCCGCACCATGAAGCGGATGTCCAAACTTCAGCCAAAGATTGCAGCGCTCAAGGAGAAGTATCCCGATGATCCCAACAAGATGAATCAGGAGATGATGAAGCTCTACCGCACGTATGGCGTCAGCCCCATGGGTGGCTGTCTCCCCATGCTGGCGCAGATCCCGATCTTTTTCGGTTTCTACAACATGCTTCAGTATGCCGTCGAACTGCGTAACCAACCCTTCCTCGGCTGGGTCAATGACCTCTCACAACCCGATACCGTCGCCCATGTGATGGGCCTCCCCATTAATATTCTCCCCATTCTCATGGCCGTGACCATGGTCATCCAAATGCAGATCACCCCGAAGACCGGTGACAAAATGCAGCAGCGCATCTTCATGCTCATGCCGCTCATTTTCTTCTTCTTCTGCTACAATTTCGCCTCCGCTCTTGCTCTCTACTGGACCACTCAAAATATCTTCTCCATCGGCCAAACATGGCTCATGCAAAAGCTTCCCGAGCCTGAACTCAAGACCTCCAACAAGGCGGACAAGAAAAGCTGGATGCAAAAAATGGCCGATCGCGCCGAAGAAGCCAAAAAACATCGCGCTGCCCAACAAAAAGGAGGCGGTGCCCGCTCCGGCCAAAAACAAGCCAAGCCCAAAAAGCCCCGCGGCCCTAAACCCGGAGGTTAAATTTCTTGCCGATACAGCATCTGCCAATTTGAGTCAGCCAGGGATTCTCTGGTTCCCACTCTTTTTCGAGTGAACGATGCCCAATGGACGACCACATGATCTTCCACGGGCAGACATCTTGAATCACGGGCTCACCGTTTATGGCCTTAAGACCGGCCCGTTAATTCGAGAAATTCGTACGCTGACCACACATCAAGAAACCTGCGATTGGTGGAGACAGATATTCAGCGAACACGAAAACGTTCCAGAACGTCGACACCCCGCGACCGCCCCGCAGTGCTTCAGTGCTTTAAAGTCCGGCCCTCCAGCAACCGCCACAGAAAGTATGACTTCGACAAAGCGAACAAGACCGTCTATTTAAATCCAAGTTCTCGTCTCAAGCCCCTTGGACGTCACCCGGTAGATCCCACCCCCATGAAACGCCTCGCCGCTCTTGCCCTCATCATTGCCAATCCCATCTTCGCGGAAGAAAAACCGCTGAGTGACATCGATCGCGAGCTCCTGCTCGAAAAACTTAAGGGAATCCAATCGACCTCCGACAGCACGGTCAAAGGGCGCTTTGGGGTCGCCCTCTCTGCCTTCAAGAAAGCGCGCGAAAGTGACACCGCTGCTCACGAGCTCTACCTCAATTGCATCGAAAAAATTCGCTTTGAGGACGAAGCACGCAAGGCCAGTGAATTCCGCGAATGGAAAAAACGCCACAAGGATCGTACCGACAGCGCTGGCTTCCGACTCGCCCTCCGGCACCAACTCAACTGGCTCGTCCTATCGCTTGAGGCCGCTCAAATGGAAGACGTCACAAGCCTCTCAGGCCAGGGGATCAGCGTATTGGAGGCCATCCTTCGCGATGCTGACAAACTCAAGGGACAGGAGAAACTCCTGTCCAGTCCGGCGCTTAGCAGCATCTTTGCCGATGCCTACGGAGTCAATAATGCCACGGCGCCAGATTGGCCAGAATCGCCTCTCAGGATCGACGAAATCTACGAAAATGTCGTCCTTCCTCCACTCCGAACCGCCGATTCCCTCGAGTCACTTCGCAAGGGCTGGCTCAAGCGCATTGAACACGAGGGGCTCCTCCTCGAAAAATGGACTAACGAGGGAACCGCTGGCAAGGACCGCAAACCCGCCTTCGACAAGTGGCTTGTGGAAGGACGAAAAGACCTCATGTGGGCCATGGAAATCGACCTTTTCCAAAGCGGCGATCAACAAGGCTCCGCCCTCCGTATGCTTGAGCATCTCAAAAAGAACCTCACCCACAAATCCGCACCCAAGTGGATCTCACAGTTCACCCGCCTCGTCGAAGGAGGCCCAACTGAATCAGAAGAAAACGAAGAGACCAAGTGATGAAATTTGCCCTCGCTCTATTCGCGGTAGGTTCGCTGAGCGCCCAGGATCTGCTCCGCAGCGGGAGGGACAACTGGACCCGCTCCGCAGCCACCAAGAACGACGAAAACATCGTGGTCACCAACAATCCCAAAATCGTGAAGCCTTTTACCGGAAAGTTTAATGAACTGTGGCGGCAGCGCGCAAAGCCACGAACCACCAATCGTTGAATTGCCGATTTGCCGCCAAATCGAAAACTGTCGAACAAGTCTGCTTGCGCAACGGAGCTGGGGAGGTTTTCTTATCAATCAATGAAGCACGGTATTCTCTCCGCTTTCCTCTTCTCCACGGCGATCGCAACAGCCGCTCCCCTCCAGGTTAATGATCTGCGGGTCGAGCTCCAAAGCAATCCCGTCGGCATAGAAAAACTCCCGAGCTTGAGTTGGAAACTCGTCTCCGATGAACGTGGGGCTCGACAGTCCGCTTATCAAATTCTGGCAGCAACGACTGCCGAGAAACTCATCAAAGAGGCTAGCTCCGATGTTTGGAACTCGGGGAAGAAAAAAGGCACAAGGACCCACCTTGTCCCATGGGTCGGAAAAGGCCTGGCCGAGGGACAAAAAGTATTCTGGAAGGTTAAAGTCTGGAACAGCAAAGGAGAAGAAAGCGCCTGGAGCCACCCTGCTCATTTCATTGCCGGAGGAAAGAAAGTCTTCACCCGTCCAAAACGCATCTCCGGATTTGAGTCTAGCTCAAACGAACTAAACACGCTTTTCGAAGAAAGTCTCACCCGTCTTGAAAAGCGCCTCACCCAATTCTCCGAAGGTGGTTCCCGTGACCTTGGCACCGGAGCAGAAGTTCAGCGATCCGCCCGCGCCATGCTCTACCACTTCGACGCCCTGCCCCACCTGACTGAATGGATCAGGTTGATGGACGAGAGTCTCACCAAGGAAAACTTTTTTCCGATCCAACCTGGCTCCAAGGAAGTCGGTTCGATCTCCTCGGATGCTGGGATCATTGTCAACCACCCCCTTTGGTGGATGGGGGGAGACTCCAAGCTTGTTGCGAACCGCTGGGAGAACTTCGAAAAGCACATGATGGCCCGCGAGGCGCTTGATAAAAAATTTAAAGGAACCAAGTGGGGAACCATTCCCAGGAACGAAGGCGTGCCTGCCGAGTATCTCGATCTTTGCTCTCTGGGTTTTGCAACCCGATTGACCCGGGAACTCGCCAGACCCGCCCAACAACCTCTCAATGCCCTTCGCTTTGAGGACTATGCCGCCAGGATTCGGGTGAGCTTTGGAAATCAGTACCTGCAAGACGATGGCTCCCTCAAGGTGAAATCGCAAACCGCCCACCTCCTTGCCCTTCGTTGCGGCGTTCTCACCCCAGAACAGCAAAAACCGGTCATCACCTCACTTATCACCTCGCTTAAGAAAGAAGGGCCAAAGGTCGGCCCTATCGGCGCCTATTTTCTCCCTCCCGTTCTCACCCTCACAAAGAATCAAGACCTGGCGGTCAAAACCCTCATTGCCCTCGATGAAGAACAACGAAAGACCTTCGCCGGCAATGGGGTCAGCGAATGGATGATGAGCTATCTGGCTGGTATTGATGCGGCGTCCCATGGCTTCGGCCAGGCTCTCATTGTCCCCAGGATCCCGTCAGACGGATCGGTGAATTGGGTAAAGGCTTTCCACGTCACTCCGCGTGGCAAACTCGCTGTGGAATGGAAAATACAGGCTGATCAATCTCTCAAGATCGATGTCACCATTCCACCCGGGGTCTTCGCGCGCATTATTCTGCCAGCAAAGGCAGGACAAGATATCACCGAAGGCGGCCATTCTGTCAAAGAGGCCCCCGGAGTTGAACTGGCTGCCAAAACCGGCTCCATGATCAGCATGATCGGCCAACCCGGAACCTACTCCTTCCTCATCAAATAACGATTGTTGGTTCCTCGTGGCGATGACTTCTTATCGCCTAGGCTCGCCTGTTTGGGATTTTCTTACCGCGATTAATATTACCACTTCAACGGATCCAATAATCCGGTTCTGGGAGATCCCCATCGGATATCCACCCCAGGAGAGCCAGGGACCGTGGTGTTAGTTGTCCTCCGCAGGCCCCAACGCGGATCAACGCCACACCCCGTGAGTAGAATGGCTAAAAATCCAATCGATAGCAGTCGTTTCATGACTGATTCAAGAGACCGAAGAGAACCACGTAACCACTCCCTCCAACGCACGAGCCCGATGACTCATGCCATTTTTGATCTTCTCTCCCAACTCTGCAAATGACTCGTCATAGCCCAAGGGCGCAAAAAGGGGATCATACCCGAATCCGCCTTCTCCTCTTCGAGCTTCAAGAATTCTTCCCTCAACTGCTCCTGAAAAGTTTGCCAACCCCTCACCGCCACGTGCAATAACAATCACACAGCGGAAGCGGGCCAAGCGATCATCCATTCCCTTCAATTCGCGCAAAAGTTTCGCATTGTTGAGTTCGTCGTTCCCATCTTCCCCAGCATACCGGGAGGAATACACTCCGGGTTCTCCATTGAGAGCATCGACTTCCAGGCCAGAATCATCGGACAGCACCAAGGCGTCAGTCAACTTACTGATTGCAACGGCTTTCAAGGTGGCGTTTTCGACAAACGTCACCCCCGTTTCTTCAACCTCTGGGGGATCGTCCACGGACGACAAATCACAGACTTCGTAGTCACTCAGAATAGCTTGAATTTCTTCCACTTTATGGGCATTGCGAGTGGCTATAATAATACGCTCTTTCATTCCCCTCGCATAACAGCTTCAGATTTTTTTTCGACAAATATGGAATAAATCAGCCCTCTGGAACGCCTAATAACATATGAAACCATTGAAAGCGTCGTTCTTCGCCCTTATCGCAGCCGCTGCCGTTGGCATCGCCAACGCCGGCGATTACCTCACAGATTTTGAAGCCGCCAAAAAGAAGGCGGAGGCTGATAAGAAACCCCTACTGGTAAAATTCACAGGTTCAGACTGGTGCCCGCCATGCATCAAGCTGAACGACGAGGTTTTTTCCAAAAGCTCCTTTAAAAAGGCGGTTGAAAAAGACTTTGTCGTTGTCGTCCTCGACTTCCCCCGAAAAAAGAAGCTTCCGGAAGAGGAGTCCGCCGCAAACAAGAAAGTCGCCAAGGAATATGACCTGAAGAGCTACCCAACTGTGATGCTCATGGATTCCAAAGGTAAGGTATTTAAGTCCATGTCCGGCTACGCCGGAGGAGGTGTCGAAGCTTACCTCAAGGGACTCAAAAAATCCCTCCGGGCCAGAAAATTCAAGTAAGACACTCTCTCTCGACCCATTCACTTGAGTCCTGAGAACCTAACCTCGCTGTGGTTTATCGGTGCTCCCACAGCGGGGTTCTTTTGTATCCTAACCCAACGGTCTGAGACCGATCACGGTTTCCAGAGTGTGTGAGCCATCGGGTCGTAAGGTTGGCTTGTCAGTCCCGGCATTGGCGCACTCCACACAGACAAATTCCTTGTACGCTTTGTCGGGAAGATCCGCGAGAGCCTTCGATTTTTCTTTCCAAGGGTTCCAAATCACCGTTGAGCGGGAACCCGCCTTGTCGATAAAGACCGAACGAAAACGATCAAGGTCACGAATCAAAACCGATGCCATCGATTGGTAGATTCGATCAACCTCCCCTTTGATTTGCAGATTTTTCTCCTGATAGATCGGGACATCGCAATCCGAAAGCCTATCCACATAATGTGACCCTTTCACTCCTTCGAGTTGGATCCGCTCGATGTCTCCCAGTGAAAGATAGGTATGCAAGGCACAGCTCACCTTAAATGGATCCTCTCCCGTATTCTTCATTTTAAGCTTCACGCGGAGCTTATCAGCCATCCGAATCGTTGCCGTCAGCTCAAAGTCATGCGGGAAAATTTTCTTCGTCTCGTCGTCGGGGACCAACTTGAAAACCAACGTCGCCACCTTTCCTTCCAACCCACCCGATACCAATTCCCAAAACCGGGTCCGGGCAAAGCCATGCGAAGGGTTGGATGGCTCTTCCGCATGATCACCAAACCATGGCCAGCAAATGGGAATGCCACCGCGCAATGGCGTTCCGGAAATCATTTTGGCCTTGGGGCTCACATAGAGCACCGGAGGGTGATCTGTGGGTGCCCACGTCAAAACCTGGGCCCCATGCAAGGCAATCGTAGCAGAGGAAACAGGCGATTGAACGTCAATGACCGGGAAGCCAGGCTCGGGTTCGGTTACGGTCAATTCTGGGGTATCACTCAGAATCGCGGTTAGTTCGGCAATCGTTTGGGACATGTGATGGATGAAAGGTCGCTTCGATATTTGCCACAGCCTTTCAAAAATGGGAACAAAAGAATCAAAGAAATTTCACAAACGCCCATTTCTCCTATTCGGCGGATTTCGCCCAAACCTGTTCAACAATCTTTTTCTTCAACTCCATCGGGACAATCACACCGGAATGACGAAAAAGAATCTTACCCTCTTTCCCCACTAATATGGTGTAAGGCAGTGCCCCGTTCCACTCTGGATCGATCGCCTTCGCCAAATCCTCGGTGTCTCCGTCGAAGAGGTAATTATTGGTGGTTCGCTTCTCTTCATCAAGGAGCGGCTTAGTTCGAGGGGAAAGCCCGCACTCGTTCTGCTTCAAGAACTTGGTCACCTTGTCGATATCTGTAGCGGGATCCAGGCTGATGGGAATAAATTCAAATTCCTGCCAGGAATACTGACGATAAATCTTTGCCAGCTCGGGAAACTCCGCCACGCAGGGGCCACAGCTCGTCGACCAGAGATTGAGGAGCCTCATTCCGTTCCTCCCCTTGTTAGCGGCCAACCTCCCCAGCGTCGCCGCATCAGCGATCTCCACCGTCACCGGTTGTGCCTTCCACTTACGATCCTGACCGGCAACCATTGCTGATTTTTCCATCCACTTGGTCGAGCACCCCACCGGACGGGTCTTGACCGGATCGACTTTCTGTCCAGCGAGAATCGCCTCAATGGCCTCTCGCGCTTCGTTCTTCTCCACCGGACCCAGCCTCCGCTTTCCATTGTCCATCCGACCGTTGTAGCGAAGCTTAAGTCCTCCATCAAAAATGAAGACATGCGGTGTTGCTACCGCTCCAAATGCCTTCGCTACCTCCTGGGTCTTGCCGTCATAAAGATAGGGCAGATTGAATTTACTGTCTTTCGCAATGAGCCTCATGTCCTCAAAACTGTCATCGTAGACAGTCCAGCCGAGTTCAGGAGGGTGCAGCCCCTCGGGTGAATTACTGTTGATCGCCACGAATTTTACGGATTCCCCTTCAAAGTGATCGACCAAGGCCACCATTCGGCCATGGGAAGCAATTGCATCAGGACAGTGATTCGTCGTGAAAATTACCGCCAGTGCTTTCCCTCCCGAAAAATCCTTCAACGAATAGTTCCTCCCATCGACGCCCGGTAATTTGAACTCCGGCGCCTTGGCTCCTTCGGTAAGCGGAGTCGGCGTGTAAGCAAAAAGTGATGAGGTTGCGAGCAAGGAAATCAGCAAAATACGCATCCCCTTGATACGGACTTACGTGACCTTTCTAGCAAGAAGATGAGCAACCGGCAGACCTAGCAGGATTCCAAAAAACATTCCGGTAATGTGAGCCAGGGTATCGATTCCCGGACCACCAATGCCATTCATCGTAAAGATCATAATCCCCGCAAGCAAAGGCGCGAAAGCCTGTAACCCTTTCCGGTAAGACTTCGCCCGCCACGCCGCATCCAGCCCCGATCCTACGAGGAGACCCAGCGCACCAAACACTGCCGTCGACGCTCCAAGCGACCGGTAGGGGTCTGGAAAGTGAATCCACGTATTGAGAAGGTTCCCTAAAAAACCACTCAGTAAAATCAACCCCCATCCTCGCAGCGGGCCAAAGGAATTGGCGACAAAGATCCCGAAGATCAATCCGAACACCGCATTTCCCATCAAATGCTCCATATCGGCATGAAGAAACAAGGCCGTGAAAGGACGGTAAACCTCGCCATGCTCAACGACCCTCACCGCCGAATCCAAATACCGCTCCTTGAACGAGTCATCTTGCAGCTGCTGGGTAAAACAAAACAACAACACCCCAATCCACACCAAGGCCAAGTCCACTCCTGAACCAAAAATGGGCACCGTCGCCGGAGTGGGCTTCATCTTTTGCTCCTCGGCATACAGCGAAAACTCTTCCCGGATTGCTTCCACAAAAGCTTCCTCTCCATGGATCACATACCCGCCTTCTACCACAGTGATCAGGCAGTCCAAATTCATTGCCAAAACCACAAGGGCATTTTCCTGCGCTTCCCGCAATCCTTCGAACCGGGCCACCGGAACAAGTTCCTGGGTCATTTCGTATTCAGAAGGAGCTTCAACCATTTCTGTCTAACTTGCCCCGACATCTCAAAGCCGCAATACTTGGAATCAAAATTCCCGATCCTCTGTTGCAATCTCCAATGCCTGATCAAGCAGCGTGAGCGTGAGATTCTTGGAATCATAGCCCCGCCCATGCGCAGTATTGGTCAAATACCAATCCTCGTTTCGCGCCTCCACCCACTGCCAATCCTCGCGGGGGTCCCAGCAGTGCCCCTCGAATGCATTAAGAGTGCACGTCATTCCAGCCTGCCGGCTCGGACCCTTTCGCTACCGACGAGTAAATCAGCACACTGTCATCCTTGAGGAACCTAGATCTTCGGCGCCCAACCCTCCCGGTAATTACGCTTCACCAGGCTCGTTGCAAGAGCGCTGTTGGTGGACTTCATATTCGGACCATCCCAATCAATTGGATGTCCCTCGCCCACCTGCTGCGCAATACAACCTAGGAGAATAACCTCGTTCAAATAAGCCGCGATTTCAAAATTCGAATAAGCCGGCGCTCCGCCCTTCATCATATCGAACCACTCTTGTTCATGACCCGGCGACCGGGCAATGGTTTTCTCAACGCCCTGACAAGCTTCGTGCTTGCTCGCATGAGTGTAGCCCTTCTCATCGTTGAGTTTCACATAGAATTCGCGCCCGTAGTCATCCTGTGAGAAAAGCTTTCCCTTATCTCCCACGATCACCGCGCCGCTCCCCGGCAACTTGCCCCCGCGAAGCGTAATGACCTCGGATACCACCTCGGCTTTCGGGCGAATCGGATCAAAATTTTTCCCCGGATTTCCGTCATACCACCAGAACTTCATCGGCGGAAGACCATCACGCTCAGGGAACTCAAAGCGAACCCGTGAGGTCAGCGGATAAGTCTCATCATAAATGCGCGATGCCATTTCACACTCGATCTTCGTAGGATAACCCAACTTCAAAGCCCGGAACGGCATATTGACCGTGTGACAGGCCATATCGCCAAGGGCTCCAGTCCCAAAGTCACTCCAGCCACGCCATTTGAAAGAATGGTAGACATTTTTTTTGTAGGGGCGCATCTGCGCCGGCCCGATGAAGCAATCCCAGTTGAGATTGTCTGGGATCGGATCCGATCCCTCAGGACGTTCCAGCCCCTGCG
>Ga0308005_10000060_pt1 | contig 37892 bp, 32 predicted proteins | sample Neamet67_FD_203142 | JGI IMG/M metagenome (GOLD analysis project Ga0308005, IMG submission 203142) | Marine microbial communities from water near the shore, Antarctic Ocean - #67 | ecosystem: Environmental > Aquatic > Marine > Unclassified | place: Southern Ocean | collected 2014-06-07 | reverse complement strand
AGACATCCATTAATTTATAAAAATTAACAAAGTCATTTGTTGTATTGTTTTTGATTGAATCAATAAATTGTCTTGTAAAAACCTCTGCACTTACATAAAGAACTGTTTTATTCGGAAACTGATTTTTTACTTCAATTCCAATTGAATGTGCTAAGTGAGTTTTCCCTAATCCTACTCCACCATACAATAATAATGGATTAAATGCTGTACCACCTGGCTTACTAGAAACAGCAAATGCTGCACTTCTTGCCAATCTGTTACAATCACCTTCAACAAAATTATCTAATGAATATGTTGGGTTTAAATTTGATTCTACATTTACCTTTTTTAAACCCGGAATAATAAATGGGTTTCTAATTTCTTTTTCTGTTACATTTAAAGGCATAGAAACAGGTGCATTTGATACACTTCTCTTACTACTTGTTGGTAAATTTAAAGTATAAGCAGGCTTTTTATTATTAGTATTTCTATCCATAACGATAGAGTACTCTAATTTAGCGTCAGTACCAACTTCTTTTTTAATTACCTTTTTTAATAAATCAATATAATGTTCTTCCAACCATTCATAAAAAAAATGTGAAGGTACCTGAATCGTTAATACATTAGCTTTAAACCTAACTGGAACTATTGGTTCAAACCAAGTCTTAAAGCTTGATAAAGATACGTTATCTTTAATCACTTGTAAGCAACTTGCCCAAACTGATTCATGGTTCTTTTTACCTTTCATTTGATTACGCGGGTTTTAATTATATTTCTTTCTACTTTAATTAACATAAAAATGTTCACATGTTAATCCGGTAACAAATATGTGGTTAAATAAGTTATAAAAAAAATTAAACCCTATTGTTTTTTCAATTTTTTTTACAGTACGATTTTTTATTAGAAGTAATATAAGAAATATTAAAAATTAATCTATAATATTGACACTCATTAAACACATTAACATTATGTATTGTTTTACACATAAATTAAGAATTAGATACGGCGAAACAGATCAAATGGGCTATTGCTATTATGGTAATTACGCTCAGTTTTTAGAAATAGGAAGAGTCGAAACACTAAGAGAATTAGGCGTTAGCTATAAAAGCCTTGAGGAATCGGGAATAATGTTACCTGTTGCAGAATTAAATATCAAATACATTAAGCCATCTTATTATGATGATCTAATTTCAATCAAAACAACTATAACTAAAACTCCTTCTGTAAAAATTGAATTTGATTACGAAATTTACAATGAAAAGAATGAACTTTTAACTACAGCTTACACTAAGTTAGTCTTTGTAAACAAAACAAATATGAAACCTACTTTTTGCCCTGAAAATCTGTTAGAAAAATTCACGAAATTAAAGAATAGTTGATTATTTTTATATAATACAGTGATAAAAAGGACTTAACTATCCACACAAGTAATTTCAAAATCATCTAAAGTTGTATTTTCTTTCTCTAAATCATAAGCTACATTAATTGTATATGACTCACTACTTTTTATACATTCTTGTTTTAATTGTTGCCCATCACTATCAACAACATAACCAATTAAAGTTTCACTTATTGTTTCTTCTCCGTTAATACCTTGAACTATTGTAGTTTTAGAATATGTATAACTACATGACTTACACTTTTTACAAGATGTGTTAATAAATAAAGTAGCCAAACTTAAACCTAAAATAATTCGTTTCATAACTTTGTAAAATAATATTATACTGCAAATATAAAAAATACATGCAAAGAAAAATAATTAACACCAAAGATAATTCGAAAACTTTGTTAATTCCAGAAATGAATGAAACCTATCATTCAACGAATGGCGCTATAGCAGAATCAAAACATATTTACATTAACTATGGTTTAAACCATTTTATAAATACAACTGAAACTATACACATCCTAGAAATGGGGTTTGGAACAGGCTTAAATGCAATACTTACACTTGATTACGCTTCAAGTCACAAAAAGAAAGTTGATTATTTTACAGTTGAAAAGTACCCTGTTACCTTAAGCGAGATTATTGAATTGGACTACCCAACAACTTTAAACTTACCGGATTTAAAATCAGATTTTTTAGCATTACATGAACTAGACTTTAATAAACAGCATCAAATCAATCCTTTTTTTTCATTCTTAAAACACCACACAGATCTTAAAACAATCGATTTAATTAAAAATAAATTTCAAGTCATTTACTTTGATGCTTTTGCGCCACAACACCAACCCGACTTATGGACAATTGAAATACTACAAAAAATGTACGATTGTTTAGCACCAAATGGCATTTTAATTACGTATTGCGCCCAAGGTCAATTTAAGCGAAATTTGAAAACTGTTGGATTTGAAATTGTTTCACTCCCAGGACCTGTTGGAAAAAGAGAAATTACAAAAGCAATTAAAAAAATAGGATAATTAGATTAATTTAAATAATCTAATTATTTTTGTTTCAATATAATTATCACTTAATAAAAATCACAAATGGCATCAGGATTTTACGCTTTATTTGACGACATTGCTACTATATTAGATGATGTAGCATCAATGAGTAAAGATGTAGCAACTATTACTAAAGTAGCAGGTAAAAAAACGTCTGGAATTCTTGGAGATGATCTAGCCGTTAATGCTGAAAAAGCATCTGGATTTGCATCAACAAGAGAATTACCTATTCTATGGTCTATTGCTAAAGGTTCGTTTTTAAACAAATTAATAATATTACCCTTAATATTTTTACTAAGTGCCTTTTCACCTTGGATTATTGCCCCTCTATTATTAATTGGAGGAACTTACCTTGCTTATGAAGGTGCCGAAAAAATATTTGGATTTTTTTTTCATAGATCAACCGCTAAAAGTAAAAATACTGAAGTAGTCAAAACAAAAGAAGAGTTATTGATTTATGAAAAAAAGAAAGTTAAATCTGCAATCTTTGTTGACTTTATCTTATCAATAGAAATTATTATTATAGCTTTAAGTACCGTTTTAGAAGAAAGTTTACAAACTCAAATCGTTGTTGTATCTTTCATAGCTATTGTAGCTACAATTGGTGTTTACAGCTTAGTAGCGCTAATTGTTAGATTAGATGATTTTGGTTTTAAACTGATTAAACTTAATAAACATAAAGAAAAAAGTATAATCAAAAGCTTTGGACACTTTTTAGTTAATCTCCTACCATATGTTATTAAAAGTTTAAACGTAATAGGAACAATAGCTATGCTTTTAGTTGCTGGTGGTATTTATTTTCACCAAATAGAATTTATACATGAATTATTTCATTCAATGCCAGAACTTTTAAGTACATTTATAATTGGACTTGTAGTTGGGGCTATAGTTCTGGCTATCATATTACCAATCACTGTACGTGTTAAAAAAATAAAAAAATAGATGACTGATATTGAATTAAAAATAAAAGAGTTAAGCCAAAATCTAAATGACTACAACCATCAATATTATGTTTTAAATTCAAGTACTATTAATGATTTCGATTTCGATATTCTACTTAAAGAACTAGAACTTTTAGAAAAAGAAAACCCCCAGTTTGCATCTAAGAATAGTCCAACAAAAAGAGTTGGTGGAGACATTACAAAAAACTTTCCTACGGTAAAACACATTTACCCTATGTTAAGTTTAGCAAACACCTACTCTAAAGAAGAATTAAACGATTGGAGTAATCGAATTAAAAAAATAAGTACTGACGAAATTGAATACGTTTGCGAATTAAAATATGATGGTGTTGCTATAGGTATTAGATACGAGAACGGAAATTTAACTCAAGCCGTAACTAGAGGAGACGGTACACAAGGAGAAGATGTTACACATAATGTTAGGACGATAAAGACCATTCCTTTACAATTAACAGGTAATTATCCTAAAACTTTTGAAATTAGAGGTGAAATATTTTTCCCTTTAACAAATTTTGCGCTTTTAAATAAAGCAAAAGAAAAAGCAGGAGAACAATTGTATGCCAATCCAAGAAATACAGCATCCGGTACATTAAAATTAAAAGATTCAAAAGTTGTTGCTAAAAGAGGATTAGACTGTTTACTTTATGGTGTTTATGGTGAAAATTTAGAATTTAAAACACATTCTGAAGCTGTTAAAACCGTTGGAACTTGGGGATTTAAAATCCCTACAGAAAACAAAAGATACATCCAATCTGTAAAAACAATTGATGATGTCATGGATTTTGTAAATTTTTGGGATAAAGAAAGACATAATTTGCCATTTGAAATTGATGGAATAGTGATTAAAGTTAATGACTTCAATCAGCAAAAACAAATGGGATTTACAGCAAAAAATCCACGTTGGGCAATTTCTTATAAATTTAAAGCAGAACGTGTTGAAACTAAGCTAGAAAAAGTAACCTACCAAGTAGGAAGAACAGGCGCAATAACCCCAGTAGCAAATCTTTTACCAGTACAACTTGCCGGAACCACTGTAAGGCGTGCATCTTTGCACAATGCAGATCAAATAGAAAAATTAGGATTACATATAAATGATTATGTTTATGTAGAAAAAGGTGGCGAAATAATACCGAAAATTGTTGGTATTAATCTTAATAAAAGACAAATAAATTCAGTTGCTATAAAATACATTACAACATGTCCAAAATGTAAAACTGAATTAATTCGATTAGACGGAGAAGTAAAACACTATTGCCCAAATGATATTCAATGTCCACCCCAAACAAAAGGTAAAATAGAACATTTCATAAGTCGTAAAGCTATGAATATGGATGGCTTAGGTCCAGAAACTATTGATTTGTTTTATGATAAATTTTTAGTCACAAATATTGGAGACTTATACACCTTAACTTTTGAAAAAATAATTGATTTAGATCGAATGGCTGATAAATCGGCGAATAATATTTTGAAAAGCTTAGAAGATTCAAAAGAGATACCTTTTGAAAGGGTATTGTTTGCGTTAGGGATTAGATATGTTGGAGAAACTGTAGCAAAGAAATTAGCAAAGTACTTTAAAACCATTGACAATATAATCAAAGCTACATTTGAAGAATTAATAAATGTGGATGAAATTGGAGATAAAATAGCTATAAGTTTACAAGCTTATTTCCTTGAAGAAAGACATATTACCTTAATTAATAGATTGAAAAGTTTTGGATTGCAATTTGAAAGTGAAGAGAATATTAACGCAACCGATCTTTTAAATGAACAATCAATCGTTATTTCTGGTGTATTTGAAAGTGTTTCTAGAAGTGAAATAAAAAAACTAATAGAAGATAATGGCGGTAAAAACACCAGTTCAATATCAGCAAAAACAAATTACTTAGTTGCTGGATCAAACATGGGACCTGCGAAATTAGCAAAAGCTGAAAAATTAGGTGTAAAAATAATTAGTGAACAAGACTTTTTAAATATGATTAAATAATGGGAGTTTTTCATAAATATAAAATTAAACTACTGCTCAATAAAGTAAATAAGATTGCAGAAAAAAGAGACATACAAATTTCAGCTATTGAAAAATACTATTCAGTTCTAATACTACTAGATAAAAAAGATTTATCAATAAAAAATAAGTTAGAATCAATTTTTGAAAATAGTGAAATCGCAATGCTTTATAAAAGAGTCGAGAAAGATTTACCTTTAAAAGAAAAAAAGAATATCTATAGCTATCACAAATCAGATTTAGGGTTTGGGAACCTAAAAAGAGAAAGATTAGTGAAATTACTTTATAGAAACTTTGACTTAGTTATTGACTTTTCTAGTCAAACAGCAGAATTTAATTATTTCGTTAAAAAATCTAAATCAACATTAAAAATTGGTGATTTACACTCTACAAAAAACTACCTTTACGACTTATTAGTTGATAGAAGTAATTCTGACTATGACTTTATTGAAAACATAAAATTACAAATAAACACTTTAACCCAGTAATAATGGACATAACAAGATTAAAAGGAATGGGAGTAGCCATGGTTACACCATTTAAGGACAATAAAGATATAGATTTTGAAGCATTAGAAAAATTCACTGAATTTTTAATTGAGAATAAAACAGATTATTTGGTTGTTCAAGGAACTACAGGTGAATCTCCAGCTTTATCTACGGCTGAAAAACTGAAAGTTTTAGATACTGTAATTAAAATAAATAATGGTAGATTACCAATAGTATATGGGATTGGTGGAAATAACACTGCGGAAGTTGCAAATCAATTATCTAATTTTAATATTAAAGGAGTTGATGCATTTTTATCAGTTTCACCATATTACAATAAACCAACTCAAGAAGGTATTTTTCAGCATTATAAAACAATTTCTGAACATTCAAAATTACCAATTATCTTATACAATGTACCAGGAAGAACTTCATCAAATGTTTTGGCTGAAACGACTCTTAGGATAGCAAACACATGTAAAAATGTAGTTGCTGTAAAAGAAGCAAGCGGAAACCTTGAACAAGTTATGGATATTATTCAAGACAAACCTGAAAACTTCTTAGTGATTTCTGGAGATGATGCCCTTACAATGCCCTTTATTTCTGCAGGTGGAGATGGTGTTATTTCTGTTGTAGGAAATGGATTTCCAAAGTTATTTGGAGAAATGGTTAACGCAGGTATAAATGGCGACATAGTCACTTCAAAAGCTTTACATTACAAAGTTTTACCACTAATTAAACATCTATTTTCAGAAGGTAATCCAGCAGGTATTAAAGAATCATTAGCTTACTTGAAGGTTATGAAAACAAACTTAAGATTACCTTTAATTAATGTAAGTGAGCCTACAAAAAAAATTATTCTAACTATAACTAAATCACTTTACTAGCCGTAAGTGTATCGAAACCATTTAATAACGATTAACCTCACACATATTTTGTGTAAAAACTTACCTAATAAAAGGTAATTGGGATTTATATAATAAAATTAATATTACAACAAACCGTTATCCATCTATTTTAGAAACGGTTTAAAACTTCATAAAATGTTTACAGAAAAAAATATAGCACAAGTTCAAGATTGGATTAATAATTCAAAAAACATAGTAATCACAGCACATAAATCACCAGATGGAGATAGTATTGGTAGTTCACTAGCTTTACATTACTTTTTAAAAAACCTAGGTATAAACTCAACAGTTTGCCACCCGGATAAAATGCCCTATTTTTTAAGTTGGATTGAAGGAACAAGCGATATTTTGACTTTTGAACAACATCAAGCTGAAGTTATTGAAAAAATGGGTGCTGCAGACTTGATATTTTGTTTAGATTATAATACACCATTTAGAATTGGTAAAATGACTGATCATTTAGTTAATTCTACTGCAAAAAAAGTAATGATCGATCATCATCAAGATCCAAATACTGATTTTGTTGATGTTCTTTTCTCTGATCCAAAAAACTCATCAACATGTCAAATGATTTATGAATTCATTGAAGCATTAGATAAGCTAGAGCATATTGACAATACTGTTGCAATACCAATGTACACAGGAATAATGACAGATACTGGTTCGTTTAGATTTCCTTCAACAACGGCTAAAACACATAATATTGTCGGCCATTTAATTACAAATGGTTTAAATACTTCAGCTATTCATGAAAACACATTTGACACCAATTCATTATCTAAGTTAAAATTAAATGGTTACGCAATTTCAGAGAAATTAGTAATTATGCCAAATGAAAAAGTAGCCTATATTTCTTTATCAAAACAAGAGTTAAAAGATTTAAACTACACTAAAGGAGATACTGAAGGCTTAGTAAATAGAGCTTTAGGTGTAAATGGTATTAAAATGGCTGCATTTTTTAAAGAAGATGAAGGTTATGTAAAAATATCATTTAGAGGTAAAGGTGAAAACCATGTTAACCTTTTAGCAAATGAAAACTTTGAAGGCGGTGGTCACATATATGCTGCTGGTGGTAAGTTTGATGGGAAACTAGAAGATGCTATAGCTAAATATGTAACCGTTGTTGAGAAATACGTTAAATAACTATGAAAATCTTAAGCGCTGTTGTACTTCTTATTAGTTTTACTTTTATGTCTTGTACAGAAGAAAAAACTATACAAGCTTTACCTAAATCAAATTGGAATACAAAAGAGTCTATAAATATGCAATCCTCTTTTTTAGCAGAAGAAAATGATGAAATAAATTCATTTTTAAAACATCATAAAGATTGGAATATGACTAAGACAGGAACTGGCTTAAGATACTTTATTTATGATAAATCTGAAAGTAAAGATACAGCTAAAATATATGATGAAGTCAGTCTTTATTTTGAAGTCAGACTATTGGATGGTACAATTTGTTATTCTCAACAGAATGATATTCAAAAAATCATGATAGAGAAAACAGACATAGAAAGTGGCTTACATGAAGCTTTAAAACATATGTGCCCTAACGACAAAGCACTTTTCATACTACCAAGTCACTTAGCACATGGGTTAATTGGTGACCAAGATAAAATTCCACCCTTACAACCCTTAATTTACGATATTCACTTACTTAAAATTCACTAAACATGATTAATCGATTATTATCAGTATTACTACTTATTCTTACAATCAGTTCATGTAATCTTGAAGGTGTTAAAAAGAAACCAGAGCAAAACTTTTTTGAAACAATTGACACTACAGTTATTGACGCAGTTGAAAAAGTAAATAACGTGATAACTCCAAATAAAGTAATTAAAGATACTTTAGATAATGGTGCAAAAAATGATTTAGTTTGGAATGGTGCTAATGGATTAAGAGTAGAATGGACCTTAAAACAAAAATCTAATCGAATACAAAAAGGAGATGTAGTTTTAGTGAATTATAAAGCTAGAGTTGCAAGAGGAGAAGTATATGATAGTAATACTAAATTAAACAAGCCTGTGCCACTAAAAACAGGAATAGGTCAATTAATTAAAGGTTGGGAAACTGCTCTGTTAGAAATGTCAGCAGGTGATAAAGGTAGAATAATGATTCCTTCAAAATTAGCTTATGGTGAAGCAGGAATATTAGGACGTGTTCCTCAAAATTCTGATATTATTGTTGATATTGAAATTATTGCTATTATAGCACCTATTGAATTGATTGATGGTGTGAAACTATATAAATATGAATCTGTTACAGAACAATCATATCCAACAAAAAATCAACTGATTACATTTCATTATTTCGCTTATAGAACTGGTAAAAAAGCAAGAATGTATAATAATTCTTACGAAAATGGTGAACCATTTAAAGTTAAATTTGAAAATGATAATATAGTTGACGGCCTTCACATTGGATTAGCTCAAGTTAGTGCAAATGAAAAAGCATTTATTGAAATACCAGCAGAAGTAGCTTATGGAGAAAAAGGATTGCTAGATTTAGTACCAAGTAACACAGCTATTGTTTTTGATGTAAGGGTAGAAAGTATTAAGTAATTTAAGACTAAAATAAATTATTTTTTATCTATTTTTCAATCCACTATTTTATTCAAAAGTATATTTGGATACTTGATACAGTACCTTTTAATACATCAAATAATGGTGAGATTATACTTTTCATTTAGTGACTAAACGGATTATCGTATAAACATAGTCAATTCCTGAATCGTTTCTACGACTATGTAGTACTTCAATAAACAATACCTAACATTGTCTTAAACATAAGCATTTCAACACCTATACTACATTAGTACAATCACTTTCAAAAATTAATTATGGGCAATACCAAAGTTCATCATTATGTACAGGCAAGGTCGAACAAAAACTTAAGTTTCCTGTATATTGCCCAGTACATAATTCTTTAATTGAATTTGTATTTAATGGTAATGTTTTTTTAATGATATGTCTTGCCGAAAACAGCCCTAAAGCACCATCCTTACTATTAACATTTGTAAACTGAGGTTTAGATTGTGAAATTGAAGATGTCGGTTGAGAAATATCCATATATTTTTTAGTATTCTCATCAATCATAATAGTCACGGCAGTAACGTTTATCATCCTTCTGTTGGCTACATTAGCATCTGTATCAATATTATTTTTAATGAATTGGAAAAACTCTTCTCCAGGAAAAGCAAATTGAACATTTAAGTTATCTTCATTTGCTTTTGACCACACAATTTGTTTTAATGCAGTTGAACCGTCATTATAGATAACCATATAGTTAATTTCAAGTTTTGCTTTTCTTAGTGAAATATTTTCACCGCCTGACATAGTTGGTCTAAAAACCGGATAAGTATTAGAAGTAGAACTAGAAGCATTTGCAAAGTTAAGGTCAGGATAAAAAACTTGCCATGGACCAGTATAACTCACTCCCGAGATCAGTTCTGTTTCGGCATTTGCCTCATATTTTCCTTCATCAAAAATTCCTTCAAATTTATATTCGTAGTCTTCATTTAAATCGTTAGCAAAAAATGTATACATTTTTTGATTTGGTCCATAAAAAGTTCCAGTTTCTTTATTGGTAATTAATGTATCGTGTAATTGCCAAAACCTTCCTGTTGAATCGCCATTATTAAATTCAATAATTTTTGCATCTACTTGGTCAAAGTAACTTGAATCTTCAATTTTTGCATATAAATTATTGTCTCCATCACCTAAAAAAGTTCTTGTAATTCTAATCATATGAATAGAATCAGACTGATCTAATAAACCAAAAATAACAGGAGTTCTTTTGTAATCTCCATTTAAACTAAAGTCTTTTTCACAAGACGTAAATGTTATTAGTCCAATTAAAGTGAACAGACAAGCGTATTTTTTCAACATAATAATGAATATTTGGTACAAAAATAAGTAAAAAAAACAAGTTTTTATTGTCAATGAATAAATAAGAAGTACACTTAAAATACAAAAAGAGAAATATGTGTTTTGAATTCAATTTAAAACTCTAAGTGTCTCGCTTTTTTATCTAAATAAATATCATCTAATTTTATTAAAATACCAGTCTCTTCTACCCCACCAAAGTCTAAATTTTCAGCAGTACCAAAACTTTTCATTGTTGGTGACAACTGCATGTAGTTATTAATTAAAGGTGGAATTTTCTCGTCAAGGTCTCTTACGTATTTCTGTAATAATCTGTGGGCAACTTTATACTCTGCTAATTTTTCTTCGGTTGTATTTCCTTTTGGAATTTCAATCAAATCTAAAATCTCACTTTCATTAATATCTGTATATATTGGATAAATCGGTGTTACCATTTTATCTGTATCAGGAAATAATGCATTCATAAATGCTAATACACCTTTTTTTGCTTTTAAATTATAATCCGAATACATAGTTACTTTTCCAAAAAAGTATTCAATATGTGGATTTGAAACAACAACAGCACCTAATCCATCCCATAAATTATCTAACGAAAACAAACCTTTTCGTGAATTCTGAGGTTGATATTTTGGTTGAACCCATGACCTTCCTAACTCAATAGTTTTAGGTAAATAATCAGTGATAAATTGATCTGTAAAGTTAAAATAATGTTTAGTCGATAAATTAATTTCATTTCCAGTAATTGCAGTTGAGCAATCAATAAAACGATAACCTCCAACAATTTCTTTCTCTATTGGATCCCATATAATTAACTGTTGATAACAATTTTCACAGGTATCTAGCTCATCAATATCTACTGAATTTCCAGTTCCTCCACCAGAAGTTGCAAAAGTTAATTCTCTTAAACGTCCAATTTCTTGCATAACGTTTGGTGAGTTATGATGATTTATGATGTAAACCTCATTATCTAACTTATTCGTATTTCTCACATAAGTGTTTTCATTCAATTCTTTTTCAAGTAATTCAATTGAAACAGCGGGTAATATATAATCTAAATTTGACATTCTTATTTTTTTAACGAATAGACTTTTTCTTTTACGAATTTTGCCCATTCAAGATCTGTTTTGGTTTTATTAAAGGTGCTGTGTAGTAATGGTTCACCAATGGTAATTGTGTAAGTTTTATTTTTTTGTTTTAATGTTTCATCAATCAAATATAACATTTCAATATTAGCTTTTATTCCTAATTTTGTTCTAATATTAGATAATCTGTAAAAAAAGTTTGATAACTCCCCATCAATATGAATTGGAATGATGTTTTTTTTGAATTTTTTTGAACGCGTAATTACTGTTTTTTTCCAAGTTAAATCTTTTACAACCCCTTTAGACTTTCTACTCACTAAGCCTGATGGAAAAACAAAAACAATGTTTTCAGATGCAAATACTTTATTTAAATCTAAAATAGATTGCTTAGAATTTGTACCATGCTTATTTACACCTACAAACAAGCCTTCTAAGTTTTTTAAATTCAATAAAATATCATTAACTACAAATTTCAAATCTTTTCTATAAGGCGTAATTTCTTTAACAATTGCAAGTGCATCCATACCTCCTAATGGATGATTACTAGTGAAAATAGCGCCTCCTTCTTTAGGTATATTTTCTGTTCCTAGTATATTTACTTTTATATTGAATTCTGATAAAATTGACACACAAAAATCATAATCCGTATTATTTTTGTTGTCAATTAATATTTGATTGATTTCATTTTGATGTAAAACTCTTTTTAAATACCTAACCACAAAAGAAGGTATCCATTTTTTTAATTTAGGACTCTTTTCTTTAAGTAAGTTATCAATATCAATGAATTTATCTGCCATTTTAATGTTATTCTAATGTGTTGACAAATTTAAATAATAAATCATTCAATAATTTACATTCAAAATCATTTTAATAAAAGCAAATCGTTTATAACTCTTGAGTTTTAAAGCGAAATAGGTCTCATTTACAAATTATTGACTTTAATTCCCCTATAAATATGACGTGGATAATCTAAAATACTCACACTTTCACTTTCTAATTGTCTAATGGCATCTTTAGCAATCCATTGAGCAGATTTACTTTCCAACTTTAAAATTTCATTTGCGACTTCAATTGCTTTTTTATTCAAGTCAATATTTCTTTTACCTATATTTCTTAACGACCAATTAACAGCTTTTTTTACATAAATCCTATCATCATTAACTTCACGTATGATCATTGGAAAAAATTGCTCAAATGTTGAATTGTCTGATTTTTTATCAGCCATGCAATAAGAAGCTAATGTAGCAAACGCAGCTCTTTTTTCAAATTCGGGTTCTCTTTTTGACCATTCCAAAATTTTAGCTACGGCAAATTCACTTTTAGAAAATAAGCCCATGCAAAAGCTATCACAAACTTCCCAATTCTCAAATGTTTTTATCCATTTTTCCATTAGTACTTCTGTTACATCTTTTGGATTAAACATTTTACTACACAACAATCTAGCTTCATAAATTCCACTATCAAAAAGTTGTAAAGCTAAATCGTTATTTTTACCAATCTCTTTTGCTATTATTTTTAAATCTTTGTGGTAAATACCAAGTGAATTATTTGAAATTATTCCAAATTTCTTCTCTTTAAAAATTACTTTTTCTTCATTCTTTAATTCATAAAGAATTTCAATAACTTCATTATATGTAATATTATTTTTATCAACCACCACCTACTTTTTTCACTTTATAATCTTCAGCTACTAGTAAATCATATACTTTTTGAAAGTGATTACCTTGTATCATTATTTCACCATCTTTAACGGCTCCGCCTCCACCACATTTTGATTTTAATACTTTACCAAGCACTTTTAAATCTTCATCTGCACCAACGTATCCAGTAACTAGAGTTACTTCTTTACCTTTTCTTTGTTTACGGTCTATTTGAACTTTTAATTTTTGTTGGTTATTTGGTAAGGTCGCTTCATCATTTTCACTATCGTCATCAAATGAAAAATTTGGATTCGTAGAGTATACGACATCAATTCTCTTTTTATTTTTTTTTGCCATCTTTTAATTTCTCTTAATTCATTTTTTAAAAGGTCTCCTTTTAATCACTTTAGAATATATTTCTTTATAGATTAATATGTTACCTTCTTTGTGTAAGCGATATTGTCAGTAATCACAAATCTAGGCATTAATTTAATGCCATCATCAATTGTCCATTCGTCTTTCACTCCTATAATACCCCAGTCTACATTTTTTAACATCTCTATTTCATTATTTGAAATATTAACCAAATTAATAAGTAATGATTGAAACTCAAAAGTATTTAATTGATTTATTCCATTTTGGATATTTGTAATTTCAATACATTTATTTGGATGATTAACTTGACTCAAAAATAACGAAGACGCATTACTAATGACAATATTCTTAATAAATTTCATTGACATTTGACTACTACTATTAGAAAATCCATAATTAAATTCTGACACAGAAATACTGCTTTGATTACAATAATCATAAGCTTTAATATCGAGAAAAATTGTTTTATTTCTACTATCCATATACTTTAAAACTTTTTCTAAAGACACTATGGTACACTTAGTATTATCTAACCTAGCATTCTTTATTTCATCAAATGTATATTGACTGACACAACCTGAAAAATTTGTTGAAAATTCTAAAAATTGATCATGATATAAGACTAAAACTGAGTCTTTTGTCATTTGCACATCTACTTCAACACCATCAGCCCCCAAAATATCAATTGCATATTTTATTGACTCAAAAGAATTGGCTGGAAATATTGCTCTATCTCTATGCAGTGACATACCAGCATGACCTAATACAGTAACATTAGGTAATACCGCATTGTTTTTAGTACAACTACTTTGTAGGGTTACCAAAACGATAACTAAGACCGAAAACCATTTCATAATTAAAATAATTAATTTTTACTATTTCGTTTACCATTTTAAGATTGGAAGTTGCATCTAAAACACCAAATCCTAACTGACAATAAATAGATAATTTTTTAACAATATTAACCCCTATTCCACTTATTAATTTGTAATCTTTTAAAGATACTTTTGCGTGTGTTTTATCTTCAACAAAAAATGACATACTCACCCCTGGGTAGAAGTAAACTTTTTTGTTTTCCGAATCAAATTTTCTTGTATAATCAAACGAAAAACCTATTGTGTTCTTTTCAAAAAAATCATCAAAAGTATAGTGTCTTGCTCCAAATTTAAAATAGTTATTTTTCAAGCCTATCTTATAACTTAGTTCATTATAAAACCCTACTCTATTATACCCTGTAGAGATTTGAGTATTATGATTTACAAATTGAGAAATCCCGTTGTAAGACATAAATAAAAGAAGAATTAACACACTGTTTTTCATGGAATTATTTAAGTATATAAACAGGAATAGAATCTTGCTTTGTGGTTGTTTTTTCTTTTAAAACATATTGTATCTTGTTTAATAACTTCTTTTTTAATCCTTTTTTAACCGTATTTGGAATTGTGTCATTAAACTGAATATACACAACATACGTTGTATCAACCATATTATTGAATGGAATTGAAAAGTTTCTAGCAATTCGAACTGACTTTAATTCAGGATAATCGATTTTAAATGTATTAAGTATAAATTCAAAATCTAAAGGATCTTTAATCGATTGGTTTTTAAGTTTTTCATACTTAGCTGACAACTCATTATTTTGCCTATCTTTTTGATTCATGATAGAAATAACCTCTTTATTAAAAACACCTTTCTGTTCCAAATCGCTTAATTTATTTTCAAGAACAGTAATATCCGCTCCTTGATATACTTTTAAATAAACGCCACTTAAATCATATTCAACTAAAGACTTTCGCCAGGACTCAATCATATCTACACCAGCATACCCACCTGATATTTTAATATTAATAGATGAAGAATCGGTGGTAAATTCGGTATCATAATCTATGGTACCTTTTGTTCCGTTTTTAACAACTTTAGCTACATAATCATGTGCTTTATTCTCAAATACAGTTTTTTGAATCATTGTATAAAACAGGTAAGTTGAGGGTGCTAAAATAACGACCATAAAAACAACTATTGAAGTTTTTACATTTCTTTCAATTTTAGAATCTAAATATTTTTGTTTTGGAAAATTCATATACCTAACCACCAAAATTGTTGATAAGGTAATTAATACTGAATTAATCAAAAATAAATAGGATGCACCAAAGAAATAATGCCATTCGCCATTAGCTAAACCATAACCAGCTGTACATAATGGTGGCATTAATGCTGTTGCAATTGCTACACCGGGGATTACAGTATCATTTTTCCCTTTCACTGCAGCAATTACACCTGCCAAACCACCAGTAAATGCAATTATTACATCTAAAAAATTAGGTTCTGTTCTTAAAAAAAGTTGATTCGTTAATTGATCAATTGGTGTGATCAAAAAATAAAGATAGGATGTTACTATACTAACAGCAACAGTAATCCCCATGTTTTTTAATGACAATTTTATCAGTGCTAAATTGTTTGTTCCTACACCAAAACCTATACCTCTAATTGGTCCCATTAAAGGAGAAATAAGCATGGCTCCAATAATTACAGCAGTTGAATCTATATTTAATCCTACTGAGGCAATAATGATTGAACAGACTAAAATCCAAACATTATATCCTCTAAACACAATAGAATCTTCAATATCTTTTACTACCTCTTTAAATTTTATAACACCATCACGAATAGACAATGTATGTTTTACAAATTGAATAAAATTAGATAGTAATGTTTTTGGATTTATTTCAATCTTAATTTTTGTAGGATCAACTTCAACCAACCTTGTATAATCTGGAGTTAAATTTTCATTTGGTGTATTACTTTCCATTTTAAATTTGAATTTTGACAAATATATAATATAATCTCTAACTTAGTAAACTTAGGGTTTATCAATCTATATTTGTAATTAAGAAAATTAATAAAAAAACATGAAATTAATTAAGACAGTGTACTTTTTAAGTCTAATTCTATTTGTAACTGGATGTAATGATTCAGTAAAACAAATTACGCTTTCAAAAAACGAAACTCATTTACCTGAAATTAAACATGAGGAAGAAGAAACGTTAGAGGGTAAAAACACATCTTGGACTGCAGAACAAGCTGCTTATCATCAAGATATACTAAAGACAAAATTAGCTATAAATCAAACTAAAGGACAATATGCTGACGGAGACTTAACAGGTGAATGGAAAAGTAGAGGTCCACATAACATGCCAGGTGCATTTAAAATTGCAGACGCATTAGATGGTACCGATACAATTTATGCAGTAACACACAATCATTATTCTACAGAATATGGGGCTAAGTCATATATATTTAAAGGAACTGTTTATAATTCGACATCAGGTACAACAGGTGATGATTTTGAAAGACTAACAGGACACTGGCCTAATCAGTATAAAAACTTAATGGTTATTCGTGTTAATGGTTTAGTAAGACTTATAGCACATATTGAAAATGGTCCAATTTACTTTTCTGATGATGAAGGTTCAACATGGGTTGAATCAACGGGATTACCATCAGCAATAATGAGTTCTACTGTAAACAGGCAAGATGGAAACAAAGTATATGTAACGAACGGTACTGAATTATTTGTATCTACAGATTCAGGTGAAAGCTTTGTATCACTTCAAAATTTCGGTTCGCAAAATGACATGGCAATTTACTCACCAAGACACGACATTCAACCTGGTGCTGACAAAGTTTACATGGTAAGAGATGGAAAATTTTACACATTAAACGCCGCTGGAACTAGTTTTGATTTGAATGGAACCTATTTTGGTTCGCATGGAAATAGCAGTTTAAGTATTGCTGGAGATGATAATAAATTATATGTAACAGAATGGAGCAGATACTGGGTAAGTAGTGACAACGGTGTAACATGGACTCAAAAGTACCCTTCAGGAAACTGGTATGGTGATACATCAGGAGATATGTCAGCTGGAAAGTACCTTTCAGTTTGCCCTACAAATTCTGATATCGTGATTGGTGGTTATGCTATTCCAATTTTTTCATTAGATGGCTTAAATACAGTTCAAACTGATCATGCAGGTTGGGGAGGTTATCAAAACGGAACAAATTTACCTGCAGCAGATTATTACAATAGAATTAGATTTAATTACCATCCAGATTTTCAAACTAGTTATTTTTTCTACAATGCCAATGATGAATTGTATAGTTTACGTTGTACGGATGGTGGATTATTTATGTCATACAAAGAGTGGTTTGATTTACCAATTAATGGAAATTATAATATATCAGATTATGCGAATGCCCATTATATTAACATTACGACACTTAATACGGTTTGCCCTTTAATATACCGTCATAATATGTTTACGGGTATTCAAGACCCTAATCATATTTTTTACAGTACACAAGATCAAGGTTCTGGAAGTATTATAGGTTCAAGTAATGGTGACTTACTCGATTTTTATCAAAGTATTGGTGGAGATGGACCGCCTATGGATAGTTATGATGGCGTTAGTGCATGGAAATGGTCAAGACAAGGAACTGAAGTTTGGGCACCAGCACCAATATATACTAATGGAGGTAATTTAAAAACAATAGCAACTATTAGAAACAATATTGATGCACAGAATAGTGTAACTTTTGTACAAAACACTAATGTTGGATGGGTTCAAATTCATATTGATCATGATGAACCTGATAAACGTATGTGGTTAATGGGGAGAAATTTATTTAGAGCAGAAAATAACAATGGTACTATGACAGGTACAACAACTGACGTTGACAATCATTTAATTGCTGCATTAGCGCAAGGTTGGACAAATCCTGATATTTTACATATGTTACAAGGTGGTGAAGTTTATACATCTTCAGACCGTGGGTTAACTTTTGATTCACCAATTACAACCCCTTTTGCAACAACATTTACAACAAATAAATCTATTGGCTCTGGCGTAGTTTTACCAACAGATGATAATTGGATATTATTTTGTGGCCCATCATTAAATAACGTAGGCTCTATTCTATCGCTTGATGGTGGTATAACTTGGACAGATGTAACTGGTGATTTTCCAGCTGGACAATATGCTCAAACGGGTGATATGGTGGCGACACCAAATGGTCAATTTATTTTTGCGGGAACTGATGTTGGTCCTTATGTATTTGTAGTAAGTGAATTAAAATGGCATGCTATTGGTGGTGTTGATGTACCGTTCTTTAATGGAATGGATGTGGATTATATTGAATCTATTCAAACAGTAAGATTTGCGACTTGGGGTTCTGGTATTTGGGATTTTAATATCACTAATTTATCTTTTGCTGAAGTAACTTCTATTGAACAACCAGAAATTGAATTCATTAATATAAGTAATTCAGAAACCACTATTGAAATGCCTGAAAATGGTAACTATACTTTTAAAATATTCGCTTTAACTGGTCAATCTTTATTTGAACATCAAGCCGATTTTAATAAGGGATTAAATTCAATACAATATGACTTGAGCGCTATTGCAAATCAAGTTTGCTTAGTTGTTATTGAAGGCGAGCATTCAAGAATGGTTAAGAAAGTATTCTTTTAAAAAGTGTAATCACTTAACAAGTACATTAAAAAATGGCGTGATAGAATATCTATCATGCCATTTTCATATAATATCAACCTATTTTAATAAAAAATTTACTGTAAAATTAGCCACAAAAAAAGCACCTAGATATATCTAGATGCTTTCAAAATATTGTTTTTATTATTTTATTTATTCTTTATCACTGCTTTTACAAAAGCAACAAATAAAGGATGTGGATTATCTACCGTAGATTTATATTCTGGGTGGTATTGTGCACCAACAAACCAAGGGTGTTCAGGAATTTCAACAACTTCTACTAATCCAGTTTCTGGATTCTTACCTGTTGCAATCATTCCAGCATTTTCAAAGTCTGCTAAATATTTATTATTAAATTCAAATCTATGTCTGTGACGTTCGTCAATAACTTCTTGATTATATGCTTGTGATAAATTAGTATCAGCTAAAACTTTACATTTATAAGAACCTAAACGCATAGTCCCTCCTTTTTCAGTCACACCTTTTTGATCATCCATTAAATCAATTACAGGATGTCCTGACTCTTGATCTATTTCAGTAGTATGTGCATCTTTCCATCCTAATACATTTCTTGCATACTCAATAACAGCACATTGCATTCCTAAACAAATACCTAAAAATGGTACTTTGTTTTCTCTTGCAAACTTAATCGCTCTAATCTTACCCGAAATACCTCTTGAACCAAAACCAGGCGCAACTAAAATACCGTCTAACCCTTCTAATTGGTCATTTACATTTTCATCAGTCAAGTGTTCAGAACCAACCCACTTTAAGTTTACTTTACATTCGTTTGCTGCACCAGCATGAATGAAAGACTCAACAATTGATTTATAAGAATCTTTTAATTCAATATACTTACCTACTAAAGCGATATTTACTTCAGTTTTTGGATTATGTAATTTATTTAAAAATTCTTTCCACGAATCCAAGTCTGGCTCATCTGTAGATAATAAGTTTAATTTTTCTAAAACTAATGTATCTAATTCTTCCTCTTGCATTAATAATGGCACTTCATAAATAGACTTAGCATCAATTGATTCTATTACCGATTTAGGTGTTACATTACAAAATTTCGCAATTTTATTTCTAATATTTATATCTAAGTGATGTTCAGTTCTACATACTAAAATATCAGGTTGTACACCTACTTCTAATAATGCTTTAACTGAATGTTGTGTAGGTTTAGTTTTTAACTCACCAGCAGCAGCTAAGTAAGGCACTAATGTTAAATGAATTACTAAACAATTGTCAGGGTTCTCCCATTTCATTTGTCTAACAGATTCAACGTATGGTAAAGATTCAATATCACCAACAGTTCCACCAATTTCAGTAATTACGATATCAAATGTACCTTTTTTACCTAAAATTTGAATTCTTTCTTTAATTTCATCTGTAATATGAGGAATAATCTGAACCGTTTTACCTAAAAATTCACCTCTACGCTCTTTATTAATAACAGATTGATAAATTCTACCTGTCGTTACATTATTTGCTTGTGAAGTTGGAACATTTAAAAACCTTTCATAATGTCCTAAATCTAAATCAGTTTCTGCACCATCATCAGTTACAAAACATTCTCCATGTTCATACGGATTTAGAGTTCCTGGATCAATATTAATATACGGATCTAACTTTTGAATAGTTACTGAGTAACCTCTAGTTTGTAATAACTTAGCTAAAGATGCTGAAATAATTCCCTTTCCTAGAGAAGAAGTAACCCCGCCGGTTACAAAGATGTACTTTGTTGAATTTGACATTATGATGTTCGTTTTTATACCTACGGGAATCAAAGGTAGTACAAATTTGGTTCGAAAGTTATTAAATACGAATAAAATAATCATTTTTTTGATAAACCAATTTTATAGGTAATTTGATTTTTATATTTAAGTATATTTGCACAACAAATAACAAAAATGTCACATACCCTTTTATCCTCTCCATTACAAGGTTTTACCGATTTTAGATTTAGAAATGCGTTCAATAAACATTTTGGTGGAATTGATACCTTTTACTCTCCTTACATTAGGTTGAATGGAAAGTTAGATGTAAAAGCAGCTTACGAAAGAGATATTTTACCTGAAAACAATCAAAATTTAGAAGTGATTCCTCAAGTGATGACGAGTTCAGCTGAAGAATTTATTTTTGTTGCTAATTATGTTAAACAATTTGGCTATAAAGAATTAAACTGGAATTTAGGTTGTCCCTACCCTATGGTAACTAAACGTGGTATGGGTTCTGGCTTAATTTGTGAAACTGAAAAAATTAATGACATTTTAAAACAGGTTCATGACGAAACTGATATTATTGTGTCTATGAAAATGAGAATGGGTTATGAAGAACCTACTGAAATAATTGACACACTTGCTATATTAGATAATTACCCAATTAAAAACATTTCTATTCACGCTAGAATAGGAAAACAACTTTATAAAGGTGGCGTTGATTTAGATTCTTTTCAGAATTGTATTGATAACACAAAACATAAAGTGTATTACAATGGTGATATAACAACTGTAACTAAGTATAATGAAATGGTTGACCGTTTTCCTTCAATAGACCATTGGATGATTGGTAGAGGTTTAATTGCTGATCCATTTTTACCACAAATGATAAAAACGAATACTACTGAATACCCTAAAGACAAATTAGATATATTTAGAGCATTTCATGATGAGTTATTTGAAAGCTATGAATCATTTTTATCTGGAGAAAAGCATTTATTAATCAAAATGCAACATTTTTGGGAATACTTTTCTACTACGTTTGATAACCCTCAAAAAACATACAAAGGGTTTAAAAAAGCTAAAAGCACTAGAAGTTATCACCAAGCTGTTGCTGATGTTTTTAGAATGGAAAGAGGACTTTAAATTGATTCGTTTTTTAGCTATAAGTTATTATTCTATTTTTTTAAGAATACATACTAGACCAATCCCACAGTAATTAAAATTTGACTCCTATCTTCTTTTCAACTTTTGTCACTTTTTTCTTGATAAAAAAGTAACGAAAAAATCAAGTTCCGCACTTTCATTTTTATGTTTATTAGCAAAACATTTCACTATGTCAATAAAACTCGGAAACGCCATCTATGATTTTTTTAAAAAAAAATCAATGGCTGACCTCAAACAGTATTGACATTTAACGCTACATTTTTTTGAAAAACACTAAAAAATTAAACTGATGAACAATACCCCCTATACAATAGCTTACCTCCTTAACAAGAATAAACAATAAGTTTACAAGATAAATTTTAAAACATTTAGAACAGAATTGATAGTATATAAAAAATGCGCTTCCAAATTGAAAGCGCATTTTTAATATATTATTTATGCTTGGTATTATTTAACACCGTGCATTAACTTTTTCATTAATGGTCCTAAAGCTAGTATTAATAAACCTGCTACTAAAGGTACAATTGTAAATATTAAGAAGAAATCAGATAATCCATTTCCACCTCCATCAGCACTAGGTTCTGGCATTAAACCACCTAATACAGCTGCTAATTTATTTCCAATTGCAATAGCTAAATACCACATACCAAACATGAATGCAATCATTCTAGCTGGTACTAACTTACTTACATAAGATAATCCAACAGGTGATAAACATAACTCACCTAATGTATGGAATAAATAAGCGAATACTAGCCACATCATACTTACTTTAGCTCCACCTTCAAGGTTATGAGAACCATACGATAATAAACCAAATCCAACTGCCATAATAATTAAACCTAATGCATATTTACCAACTGCAGATGGGTTATACTTAGATTCCCACCATTTAGAGAATAAAGATGCAAATGCAATAATAAAGAATGAGTTTAATACTGAGAACCAACTTACGGTAATCTCAACTTCATTTCCTTTCAATCTTAAAACTTCAGCAGTAATAACTTCACTAGCGACACCTCTATCTAATGCATTCTTTTTAGCCTTAGCTAAAGCTTCCATATTTAAATATGAAAATTCTGTTTTTTCGTTATTCTTATGAATAATATTTATTTCAGTTCCTGCAATTAATTCAATTTGTTCACCAACCGTAACAGTATCAATTAATATTGTTGTAGAAGCATCAACAACCACTCCTTCAGAAATAGCTATCTTTTCAAATGTTTTATTACCCTCTTCATCTAAAACTAACTCATTATTGTCATTAGTTATAGCGTTTTCGTAATATTCATAAGTTACTTCATACGCCTTTGTATTAAAATCTCTATTTAACATCCAACCAACAATTGCCCATAATCCGGCAAAACAAATTACTAATACGATATTAGATCCAGCAATTTTTTTGAATGTTTTCCTCCATAATAAGTACAACACCCAAGTAATAATAGCCAATGGTACAATAGTTAATAAAGCATTAACAATATTAAAAGCTGTTGCTGCACTACCAGTCATTACTCTGTCAACAGAATCTCTAGCAAATAATACTAAAGAAGATGCGCCTTGTTCAAAAGACAACCAAAAGAATACTGTAAAGAAAGCAAAAATCACAAAAGCAATCATTCTATCTCTTACCACTTTTTCATATCTAAAGATTCTTGAAAATGCTAAGAATAAGAACAACACAAGACCTGATAAGATGACAACTTTAGAACCACCTAAACCAAACAATTCAAAATCAAACATGTTAAATCCGGCAATTTTTGAAATCGGATCATTTAATAGATAAGATAATCCAATAGTCGCTGTAATCACAATTAAAGCAATATCTACTTTAGTAAAAGGATTAGGGTTTGCTTCTTCTTTTACTTCAATATTATTTTCTTTATTTTCAAGTGCTGCAGCAGCTTTAATCTTAGATGGTAATTCACCAATCATTCCAAATAAAGGTTTAGATAACCAGAATTGTAATGTTCCTAATAACATAAATACACCTGCTAATCCAAAACCATAACTCCAACCTACTTTTTCAGCTAAATAACCACATAATAACATTCCGAAAAATGCACCTGCGTTTACTCCCATATAGAAAATAGTATAAGCACCATCTTTCTTTTCTGGTGTGTCTTTATACATTTCAGAAATAATAGAAGTCATTGTTGGTTTAAAGAAACCAGTACCAATAACTAATAATGCTAAACCAAAATATAATGAAAACTCAGTTTCTAAAGCCATAGAGGCATGACCTGCAGTCATTAATAGAGCTCCAACTACAACAGCCCAACGGTAACCAATAAATTTATCAGCAATAATACCACCTAATATAGGTGTTAAATATAATAATCCTGCATATGTTCCAAATAATGCCATAGCATTTTCTGTTGTCCATTCCCAACCTGGGTTTGCACCAATGGCTGCCATTGTTAAAAAGTTAACTAATAATACTCTCATTCCGTAAAACGAAAATCTTTCCCACATTTCTGTAAAGAATAGTACGAACAATCCTGATGGATGTCCTAATACTTGCGAGTCAAAGAAATTTGGATTTTTTGATGTACTTGCCATGTTGTTTTTTTGTTTTTGGTTTCCCTTATTTAAATTGTTAATATATTATTTAATTCTTAATCGTCTGCTAATTCAAAACCTTCAGTTTCATCATTATGCATTTCAACTTCATTATCTTCAGCTCCATGCGTTAAACGTTTTAATGGTTTAAGTAATAAGATTACTAAAAGACCAAAAACTAGAGTCAAAATAAAAATAAATAAGAAAATATTATATTCTTTCTCATTTTGAACTTCTTCAATTATAAATTGACCTTCATAATTTTTACCATCACCTTTATTTACTTTCACTTTTACAGCTTCACCATCTTTTTCAAATTTAAAAGAGGCATGTAACGGATTTTCTTTAGTAGCTTCATATTCATTTAGTACAAGTATAATTTCATTTTCTTTTTCAGTTTGTAACTCATTAATTTTATCAGCTGTTAATCCTTTAGTTTCTACAGCAAAATCAAATAAATTTTTTAAATCAGAACCGTCTTCATAATTAGTAGCTATAAACTCTCCATTTTCAATATAGATATTTGATTTAATTTTAAACCCTTTATCTATTGCAATCAACGTATCTGCACTATTATATTGTGCAACATCAGAAGCTTGCGCAACAAATTCTATTCGAATTGGTTCTGACTGAGAAGCTTCTCCTATTGAGCCTGCTAATTTATTTCCAAATCCAGTAGCAGCAAAATAAACTCCCATCATAATTGAAGCATATTTAACAGGTGATAATTTTGTAATGAATGACAATGCAGTTGGGGATGCAAACAATTCTCCAATTGTATGTAATAAATAAGCAGTTGTTAACCACCAGAAACTAGCAGTACCAAATTCTAAAGAACCTGCTTCTTTTGAAGCTCCTACCATTACTAAAAACCCTAGTCCCATAATAATAGTACCTAATCCCATTTTTAACAATGTTGATGTTTCCTTACCTTTAAGTTTTCTCTTTGCCCAAAAACCAGCAACAAAAGTACCAAACAATACAATAAATAACGCATTAAAAGACTGAAACCAAGTAGCTGGCATTACAAAACCAAATATATTTCTATCAATTTTTTCATTGGCATAAATATTTAATAAACCTCCAGCTTGTTCAAATGCACCCCAGAATACGATAATAATTAAAAACGATATAATAAGAACTAAGACCCTATCTTTTTCAATTTTAGTCAATGGTTTAGACATCAATTCTTTATCTTTACTAGAAGAAGAGTTCCCAATAAAATCACCTACATGAGCTAAATATTTTTGACCTTTAATATATACAAAAAGACCAAATAACATTCCAACACCTGCTAATCCAAATCCATAATGCCATCCGTAAGTTTCACCAACATAACCAACTATAATTGCAGATAAAAAAGCACCTATATTAATACCAATGTAAAAAATAGTAAATCCTTTGTCTCTCCTTACATCACCAGATTTATATAAACCACCTACCATTGTAGAGATATTTGGCTTTAACATTCCAACTCCAAATATAATTAATGCTAAACCTGTATAAAAAGCCCACATCTCTTCAACTGCTAATATACCATGACCTAAAACTAAAATTGCAGCGCCATACATAACAGATTTTTTTTGTCCTAAGAATTTATCCGCAATAATTCCTCCAGGAATAGACATCACGTAAACTAACATAGTATACCATCCGTATAATTCAATAGCGCTTGCTTTAGTCCAACCTAAACCACCGTCACCAACTGTTGATGAAATATAAAGTACTAATAAAGCTCTCATCCCATAGTATGAAAATCTTTCCCACATTTCTGTAAAGAATAGAACATATAGTCCAATAGGATGTCCAAATAATTCTTTTTGATGTGGCTTTATACTAATATCGCTCATAATTCTTAAATTTATAGATGTTGAAATTACAAAAAATAAATTACATACAGCCTTTAGTATTTCACTAAAAATTTTAATATTTACTATTATTTTATATGCTACTTTCTTTAAGATGTTTTTAATTCTGTTATAATCAGAGCGCTTATACTTCGATAAAAATTTAGCATGCCATTCTGTTCTCGATACATTTTTCGTACCTCAAAATACTCGAACTGACATTAAGCTCCCTCTTATTTTCTTGTTTCTTTTAATTAGTTGTTTTGTATTAATGTGTTGTATTTCCACAATTCGACAGGCTCAGCGCACCGCTCATTCTCCCAAAGGGAGAGGCCGTGACTTGTTTGTTTTGTTTTTTGTCTTGTTTCTTGTTTCTAAAAACGAAGCGTACTAAAAGCGCAGCGTACCAATATCTAATAGCGTAGCGTACTTGTTTCTTTTAATTAGTTGTTCTTATAAAAAAACAAATACTATCATTATTATTAATGTATATTTGTATTAAAAACTGACTAAATGAGTATCAAAAACATATTACCCTTAAGTATCTTTATAGTATTAATAGCATGTTCTCAACCTAAATCTGAACTTACAAAAGAAATTCAGACTGATTTAATAGAGAAAGCAGAAGTTACCGATTTACATTCTTATGCTAATATGAATGAAGTAAACACAACTCATTTACATTTAGACTTAGCTGTAGATTTTGATACTAAATCATTAATTGGTTCTGTTAAACATACAATCAACAATTCAAAAAAAACGACAAAAATTATTTTTGACACGAAACAACTCCTTGTATCAAAAGTATTATTGAATGATACTGAAGAAACAACCTTTACAGTATCTGAAGGAAGTGAATTATTAGGTAATGCTTTAGCTGTAGTTATTAATGAAAACACTAAATCTGTAACACTATTTTATAACACTTTTCCTGAATCAGAGGCATTACAATGGTTAACACCTCAACAAACAGCAGGTAAAACTCAGCCTTTTTTGTTTACACAAGGTGAAGCTATTTTAACTAGATCATGGATTCCTTGTCAAGATTCTCCATCAAACAGGATTACATATTCAGCAAACATAACAGTACCTAGTCACTTAATGGCATTAATGAGTGCAACAAACCCAACTGAAAAGTCTGAAGATGGAACATATAGTTTTGAAATGACTAATCCAATCCCTTCTTACTTAATAGCCTTAGCTGTTGGTGATATTACTTTTAAAGACTTAGGTGGTAAAACTGGTGTTTATGCTGAACCTTCTATGTTAGAAAAGTCAGCAAATGAATTTCCAGAAGTAAAAGATATGGTTGTTGCAGCAGAGGAATTATATGGAGATTATAAATGGGGTCGTTTTGATATTTTAGTATTACCGCCTTCATTTCCTTTTGGCGGAATGGAGAATCCAAAATTAACGTTTGCCACACCTACTATCATTGCTGGAGATAAATCTTTAGTCTCATTAATTGCACATGAGTTAGCACACTCTTGGTCTGGTAATTTAGTGACTAATGCCACTTGGGATGACTTTTGGTTGAATGAAGGGTTTACAGTGTATTTTGAAAATAGAATTATGGAGAAAATATTTGGAACTGAACGTTCTGATATGTTATTGTCTATTGAATATCAAGAATTATTACATGAAAATGATGATATTTTATCTGGTTCACATCCAGAAGATACGCATTTAAAATTAGATTTAAAAGGTAGAAATCCTGATGACGGTATGACCGGTATTGCTTATGTGAAAGGTGCTTTATTTTTAAAGACAATGGAAAATGCTGTTGGTAGAGAGAAGTTTGATGTATTTATTAACGGATATTTTAACCACCATGCATTTCAAACTATTACTACTGAAGATTTTATAGCTTACACGAATGAAAATTTATTAACACCAAATAATTCTGATTTCAATATGGATGAATGGATTTTTGAAAAAGGTATTCCTGAAAGTTGTGTCAAAATTGAATCTGAGAGATTTAAAATTATTGATGCTAAAGCATTACTGATTCCTGAAATGAAATCAATTAGCGATTTAAACATAAATAAAGAAGCACTAACGACACAAGAGTGGATTAGATTTATTAGACAAATACCTGCTGGAACATCTGTTAAAAAAATGGCAGAATTAGACAAAGCCTTTAATATGACAAACAGAGGTAATTCAGAAGTAATGGCTGAATGGTACATTCAATCTATTAGAAAGGGCTACACAGCTGTTAATGCATCAATGGAGGCTTTTTTAATTGAAGTTGGAAGACGTAAGTTTTTAGAACCAATTTATACTGAATTAGCAAAAACTGAAATAAACTTAAGTTTAGCAAAAGCAATCTATGCTAAAGCGAGACCAAATTACCATGCTATTTCATTCAATACAGTTGATGAGATTTTAGGTTGGTAACCAACAAAAAGCTTGTATTAAAAAACCCATTTAGCTGCTAAATGGGTTTTTTAATACTTATATTTTAATAATCTTTTGACTGATGTCTCCAACTTTAATAATATACATACCTACTTTTAAATCTGAAATATCTACCTCAACAGTTGATTGTCCTGAAAACACTTCAATTGACATTAACTTTTTTAATGCAATAGAATAAATTTCAATTTCCAAATTAGTATTCGTTTCAGTTAATTCAATGGTTAACTTATCAGATGAAGGATTAGGGAAAATATTAAGCGTTAAAACATCTTGTGTTTGAATTCCTAAAGAATGTTCACCAATTTTTGTTACACCAGTACTTGTTGCTACCCAAACTTCATTATTAGCAGCAATATCTAATGCTCTAATAACTGGACCTGCAATTCCATCACTTACATCAAATTCAAACCATTGAGAACCATTGTAAGCACAAACACCACCTTCTGTCACTAAATAATCCACATAAATACCAGCCCAAACTACACCATTCCCGTCAATTTTAACATCCTCAACAGGATTTAAAGTGTCAGGAGCAGGTAAAGTATAAATTGCAGTATGGTTTGTTAAATATGAATTTGAATTATCTAAAACCGTTATTCCATCAGTAGTTCCAACCCAACGTTTTCCATTAGGCGCAAAAGCAACAGCTCTTATTTTATTACTAATTAATCCATCATTTTCAGTTATTGTAGAAAAACTTGTACCATTATAAATAGCAACACCACTTAAGCCTGTCCCTAAGTACACTTCATTATTGGTAGCAATAGTTATAGAATTAACACCTCCAAATGGTAAACCATCAGCTGTTCCAAAAGTTGTCCAGTTAGTGCCATCAAATTTTGATAATCCATTAATTGTTCCGAACCACATATTTCCTAAGCCATCTTCATTAATGCATTGAACTTTATTATTATCTAACCCGTCAGTAGTTGTATAAGTGGTCCATGCAGTACCATTAAAAACACTTGTTCCATAATCAGTACCTATCCAAGTATCTCCAGCGTTATCAACAAATATTGATAAGATATTATCATCAGCCATACCTGGATATCCAGCTTGATTATAACTCGTCCAAGTTGTTCCATCATATTCTGACACACCTAATTGAGTCCCAAACCAAACATTTCCATTTGATGCTACACTCACATCTAAAACGTTATCATTTATTAAACCGTCTATTGTAGTATATGATGTAAATGTTTGAGAAATGGCTGTTTGAGCCATTAATAATAGACTTGCAATAATTATACTTTTTTTCATTTTACTTTTATTTAATGAATAATTGTAATCTTTTTTGTTTCTAAAGTTTCATCTTTTATAATTGATACCGTATACACTCCTGAAGACATCAGATCAGTACTTAGTTCAATAACTCCTTCATTATTAATTTCTAATTCAGAAACAAACGTCCCATTTACATTGAAAATTCTAATCAAGTATGGAAGTTCCAAAGTCGTTTGTATATAGAATATATCTTGTGTTGGATTTGGAAATAAATAGAGGCTACTCGTAAATACATCATCAATAGGCGCTATGTTTTCAGCAGAATAAGATGAGTACATTTCAGTAAAATCACCTACACCATTTGGATACCTTCCATACGAAAATGCTTTGTTTTGAGAGTTGAACGTTATTGAATCTAAAAATACTCCATCTGTATTTTTTAAACCAACAAATTCACCATCCGAATCTAATTTAAAATTTAAATGATGACTTCCATCATTCACATCATCATCTGCCCATAACATTAAATACTCGTGTGGGGGGATTACTTTTCCTGTTAGTTTAAATTCAACATCACTTTCAATAGAATTAACAAGCGTTAAACTATCTGCAGAGATATAATAATCTGTAGTATTATATAACTCAATCCAATCTTCATACACACCTACTTCATCAGCATGTTCATTATTATTTTCAGAAACAAATTCATTAATAACTAAAGCACCTACTGGTAAAGGTGTTGAAATGGTGTAAAATTCATAAGCTGCTCTTTTTGGTAAAAAACTACCTGCTGAATCATTTTGAGCATAAAAGTAATATTGTATTATATTAGCACAGTTTTCAAGCTGAATTGAATACATATTATCACCTGCAACGTCATCCCCATCTACACCATTATCATTTAAACTAAGTTGAGTAAATTTTTGACTTGATGAATTTCGATAAAAAAGAAATGCTTCATCACCATCAAGAACATTAGTTTTAAATTTAACGGCACTACCAAAATCATAATTTGAATCCGTAGTATTTAAAAGTATTGGTTCACCAGTGATGCCTTTATAATCAGATAAATAAACAGCTCTATTCTCCATTAAATCCGATAATCCTGGATATTCAATTAAATCAGATACTGTGACATCAATATTATCATTAAAATCAGCAATAGAATAAAATTTATTTGTGTCATTAGCTACACTTGAACTAATTAGATTTTGAAAAAATGTTGCTCTTAAATAGTAGTCTTGATTATTAAAATTCTCTTCCATTATCGTTCTAATATGGGCAATATACATTCTACTATAAGTTGAGTTAGCAAATAATGTTGTCATTAATGGCCTTGGATAAACAGAAAAAATTGAATAATGTGATAGCGGATCTAAGGTTTTAGCTTCATTAACTGAAAACCCTTGATAATAAGTGGAAGCGTCTGTCAATCTAAAACTTGCAAAAGCTTGATTTAAATCCCATAGAATTGGATTAAATTGTCCATTTTCGGATTGATACAAATAATAATTTTGAGCATAACCAATGTAACTGTCAAAGTTGATAATTGAATAATTAAAAGCGTGCATCCATAATGCTCTATCAATATTCAATACTTCATCTATGTTTTCCTCATCAGTGTTAAGTACATTTATAAATTCGTATAAATTTCTCCAATCATTAGTATTGTCTGACTTTGCAGCATAATAAGGTTGGTAATCTTCAAAGTTTTCTCCATAAGTATTTGAAAGGTTAGAGTTTTCTCCATTTAGATCTAACGCCTCTGGATTACCTTTAAAAAAAGGTTGATCATTTGAACCAAAATGAGTCTTTAAAAAGTCAGACTCTACTGACTCCACATTTGTATACAACCCTATTAAGATATCATTCACATATACATTTGCAAAATTGGCCCTTGAAGCCGGCATGTATTTTCTAGCAATTTCATAAGCTAACACTTCTCTAACAAAAGAAGGGTCATGAATTACGTTACTAAGTTTTAATTTATCAAGCCCTTCATGGTTTTGATCTTTATTAATGTAATCTAATTTAATATTGAACGGATTCTTTACCCTATTAATACTTGCTGAACTAAACCCTTTGTATCTAATCCCAACATCAGTATAAAGTATCCCATCCACTTTTACATTGCCAAGCATTCTATTTTGTTCATCCTCTATGTACAAACTGTCTAGAATGTAATCCCAATTTGATTCTTGAAAGTATATTTTAACTTCTCTTATATAATTATTTGAATAAAAATCAGTTTGAGCGCTGACCTTTAAAGTCAATACACTCAAACTGATTAATACTATAAAATAATATGTTGCTTTCAAAAGCTTTTATTTATTTAAAGAAATTTGATTAATTGCAAATACACCATTTTCATTAAACACTTTTAAGAAATATAGGCCATTTGCTAAAATTGATAAATCAAGTTTTGTTTTGTTATTAACTGAATACACAATATTTCCTTGCATGTCAATCACATTAACTGTATAGTCATTTAAAGTGATTCCATCTAATGTAATCTCACCATTTGAAGGGTTTGGATACACAGATAATTCAGTAGTCTTATTCTCATCAACACCTAAACCACAAATATTTCCTAATAAATTTTGAATTCCATCATATGCACATTCGTAACGAAATGCTTTTGCAGGATCAGCATTATATTGCCATACCACATTATCATTAGCATCTACTTCATACATATACTCATGAGACACTGCTACAAAAATGTTTCCATTTGACATTCTATCACTTGCTGATTGACCACTTGCATTATCTAAACAATTATGTCGACTTGCATAAGTAGTGGGTGCATAAGAAGTACCTGAAATCCAATCATAGTTATACCCAATTAATGGTGGGTTAATCATATCTACTGTTGAACTTCCATTATTACCTTCATTATTAAAAAACTGAATATAACCTGCATTAGGTCTTCCAGCTTTAATCCATCTAGGATCATGAACTGCTGCTGGAACAATTTGAGCACCTGGCGCATCATAATTAGAAGGATTACCCCATCTAAATAAAATATCTCCACCTTTAGTTGTATTCCCTCCAGTATGAGTTGCTGCTTGTGCAGTGGTCGTACTGTGGTCAATTATATAAAACTCACTTGAATGTCTAGATGTAAATACTATTTGGTCTAATGTAGGGTTATAATCAATTCCATTACAATGAAACCAATCTCCATTTGCACCACCAGGAGGTCCAGGGCCACCACCTGAAGCAGCAATTTGATTAATATCAATTAATTCAGGGTGGTCAGCAATTACACCATAATTATCTTTTGATGCATCAAAATCTTGAATCATATGATCCATAATATGCCATTCCCAAATGATTTGTCCTCCACCAGAACCATCTGGTTCAACCTCAACAAAATGAGGTGCCCACTTTTCACTTGTTGCGCCGTCATAACCTGCTTGTATTAAATCAGCCTGAGAAATAACTTCCCATGCAATTAGAAACACACTATTGTTAGTTGGGTTTAATGCTATATCATGGTGAGATACATGATCTGAATTAGAATATATAAATTCCCATACTACATCACCATTTGTATCATATTCTTGAACAACACCACCAATAGCAGCACCGTTTAGTTGATTAGAACCGTAAACACCACCTCTTACAATGTTACCATCTTCCTTTAACAATACTGCATAGTTAGCAGATGTGTTACAGCTCCATGTTTTTGCAGCATTACCATCTTTGTCAATTAAATAGGTTGTGTTTTGGTTTTGTTTGTTGTATAAGACATACCCATCAAAAGATTGACCCCATGTTACTGAAACCAGAAACAAATTAAAAATTAAAATTGCTTTTTTCATAAACTTTTTTGTTTTGTAAGGATAATCATTTTTTTGTAAAATAACTATGCCTTTAATTTAACATTACACACTAAAGCTAAATAAAATATAAATAAACCCTAGTATAAAATAGAAGTTTCACTAAAAATCATAGATGAAATACGAATTTTGATAGATTGAAATATAATCAAAAAACGCGATAATTCTTAAAACGAATTATCAGATAAAAAGATGTTAAATTTTTTCTTATACTGCTCAGCAACAGTAATTCTAACTGAATCCCCTATCAAAACCTGCCCTTTTTCAAAAGATGTTACTTTATCTAAGGCCACAATAAAAGACCTGTGGATTCGCATAAAATTAGTTGACAAAGATTGTTCTAGCAACTTCAAACTCATTATAGTAAGGATAGGCTTTGTTTGGTCCTTCAACCAAATTTTAACATAATCTTTTAAACCTTCAATATAAAGTATATTACTGAGTTCAATTTTCACTTGTTTATATTCAGATTTTACAAAAATAAATTGTTGTGTATTCTGTTCAACCGAAGTACTAGACAAAATACTATCTTGACATTTTAAAGCAGATGCTTCAAATTCATCATAACTAATAGGTTTTAATAAGTAATCTAAAGCATTTACCTTATAACCATCTATAGCGTATTGATCAAAAGCAGTTGTAAAAACAATCTTAATTTTTGGGTCAATAACTTTTGAAAATTCGAGTCCATTAATATCTGGCATCTGAATATCTAAAAACAAAACATCAATTTTATTATTATTTAATATTTTAATTGCCTCAAAAGCACTATTACATTTCCCTTTTAATTCCAAGAACTCTGTTTTATCAACATATCTTTCAAGCAAGCCTAATGCTAATGGTTCATCATCAACTATACAGCAATTAATTTTCATAACTCAATAATTAAAGTTGTTTTATATGTCTTGTTTTTCAAGTCTACAGTTACCGAATAATGATTAGGGTATAGAATTTCAAGCCTTTTATCTAAATTATCTAATCCAATACCGGACCCACTTTTGTCATGCTCATTTTTAGTATATAATGGGTTTTCACATACAAAATATAAAATATTTTTTTCAATTTTAAGATTAAACTCTATACTTGAATTATGAATTGAAGACACACCATGTTTATAGGCATTTTCAAAAATAGGCATTAATAAAAATGGGTAAATTTCAAGATTCAGACATTCCTTTTTGTTGGGCAAAACCACTTTTGTATTCGTCATCTTACTTTGTCTTAAACTCATTAAATGAATATATTTTTCTAAAAAATTAACTTCATCAATTAACGCCACTTTTTGAGTTCCACTGTTATTTAATAAATACCTCATTAATTTACTTAAACCATGAACTGCTTCTTGCGCTTTTGATTTAGATAATTCAATTAATGAATAAATGTTATTTAATGAATTAAAGAAAAAATGAGGATGCAACTGATATTTTAAATTCTGTAACTCTGTTTCTAAATGTTGTTTTTCAATCTCTTTTTGCTTATCCTCTTGATTCAACCTATTCTCCATGGCTTTTAAAGCAATAGAAAGCGCTATAGGAAAAACATAAGCTAATACTTTCAATAAATTAAAAAACAATCTTGGTGGTGGTGGTTTACGTAAATGTCTAGGCGGATGTTTTAGTATGTCAACAAACGGTTTACCATCATGTATGAGATGTGGTTTAATATCAACAAATTTCCAATTTATAAATACTAAAATTAAAATCATTAAGATATTGAACACAAAAAACAGAGTGTATTTTTTACTAAATAAAAACGTTTTAATTAAATACAAATAATTTAAATAAAAAATGATAGCATAAAAGAAAAGGGGCAGCCAATTTCTTTTAAAAATTGGTCCCATACCATTTTTAAGTTCATTAGTAGATAGAACTGGCAGTAACATCAGAATTACCAAAATTGAAATATGAGCCCCAATTTTTAACCAATTTAATTCTAAAAACTTTGTTTTAAACATCTAACAAATATGAAAATTATAAATTAATTAGCCATATACAATCGACAATTCTTTTGATTTTATAGACATTCATCTACATTTTCAGGTTGAAAAGCCTAAATAAAATAAACAGTAAGAAATAATTTAATTAGACTTACCCTTAAAATTATAGATGTTGTATATATTTGTAACACACGTTATTTTAGTATTATTTAATACCTAAACAAACAATAACTACATTATTGCTACCCGCTAAAACCATGAAGAAATCAATCAGTATGTTTGACGATTTAATTCATCAAGTTAACAAAGGCATAAAAACTCAAACCATTCGATTAATAAAATCCAATACAGTAAATACTATTGATTTTAAAACCCAATTTGAAACCTGCAATCACTCTAAAAACGATTATAAGGATTACCCCGCTTTACAATTGGTTTTAACAAAATTCAGTAGATATTTTAAAGGGGACATACTTTCAATTGAGAATTCTAAAACGGTTATTGAAATATTAACTGTAAGACTAGATAAAGTGTTTAACATTACAGATGAAGCATTAGAGAAGGAAGGTATAAAAAGTCAACCTAACTCAACGGCTCCTAATGTGTTAGTATATTATGATTATTTATCTGAAAACTTTAGTTTAAATACGATTAGAGAATCCTACAAAACTTTAATGGTAAAATGTTATGGTTCAGACGTATTACAAGATCAACCTTATGTTTTTGTTTATACATTTAAGGTTATTGAATAAAGGGATCATCCTCATTTATTTTTATTCAAATTAGGACTATTCAAATTACGCTTTCAATTAATTAAATCTACCCTTTTATGCTAGTAAACATAAAACATAGGTTTACTAACTATTCTTCGAGTTTGGTACAAGCGTTTGTTAGTCAACTAAAACTATTTTAACCACTATTCCAATGCCATTTATCTCATCACGTGCATCATCCATAAATAATTCATGCGCTTCAATATCGTAAAATATATCAAAGGTTTTGTTTTTGTATTTTGGATTTATACTCGTAACGGAAGATGAATCTAATACAATTAGTAAATCATAAGACTTGTCTTTTAACAAATTGAAAGTGTAATATTTTCCATTTTCATCAATAAAAGAATAATAGAAGAAATCACCATCAGATGTACTTATAAATTTTGCTCTTACGTACTTATGTTTTAATTTTAAATCATTAAATATTTTATTTTCAGATTCTATTAATTCATTTGCAATACTATCTTTGATAAATTGTTGACTTTCTTTGGCTTTAATGTCGGATAATTGCTTTATTTTATTTTCAGATTCTATTAATTCATTTGCAATACTATCTTCGATAAATTGTTGACTTTCTTTGGCTTTAATGTCGGATAATTGTTTTATTTTATATTCTAACTCTTGAATCTTAGCATCTTGTTCATTATTAAAGTTACTATCATGACAAGCTGTTAGAGATAATCCAAATAATATAACTATTACTAATCTTTTCATTTTATTTTATTTTGTTTCACTCTTAACATACACATACAAAACCCAAGACTAAACAACTAATAAACAATACATTAAACACACACAGTTAATCTTATAGTTAATAACCCCATATACCTTTAAACTATACTTCTGAACGTTTTTTCTCAATTTTTAAGATGTTATTTTGTATGTCTTTCATTATCCATTTACCCCACCAACCTGCATAAAAATTAAATGTCGTGTTCATTTTAAAATGGCTGTATAAACTTATTTTATTGATTACTATCACTTTAAGATTACTATTTTTTAATAATCTTCATGTAACTCCTTTTAATTCATTTTCAGTTATATCAGTAAAATACCTATGAGAAAAATGACGCATCCAAT
>Ga0308005_10000058_pt1 | contig 38276 bp, 28 predicted proteins | sample Neamet67_FD_203142 | JGI IMG/M metagenome (GOLD analysis project Ga0308005, IMG submission 203142) | Marine microbial communities from water near the shore, Antarctic Ocean - #67 | ecosystem: Environmental > Aquatic > Marine > Unclassified | place: Southern Ocean | collected 2014-06-07 | reverse complement strand
CAGCCCCTGATTTTTTCTTTTTGAGCGCATTGCCATCCTGCGCGACTTGTGATTCGGCTTTGACCGCCCCTTCTTTGCCATAAGCGATGTAGGTTTTATTAAGCTTCTCATTCAGCGCGACAATCTGGGCATCCTGTGGTGCTTCGATATGGACCACAGCGGCGTTATGATTGATGACGAGAAAGTTTCCATCCGCAAGCAAGGCTCCAGATTTCCAACCTCCATTGATCCCTTCCGCTTCGGTCCCACAGTGAATGGTGTTCACGATGATTCCTTTCGCGATGGCCTTCTTACAAGCCTCGCTCGGGTCAACCGGCCCCTGGGTAAAGGGCTCGTTGCCAGCAATGAAGATCGCCTTGTAAACATCAGGCGAGGCGTCCCACTTGAGCTTCGTGGTCGCTTCAGAAATGACCGCACCACAAAATTCCTGGCTGCCACTCGTCTTAAGCGAAAAGAGATCCGCACTGATTTGATCAAGATCCCGCGTCAGCGTCTGAATCGGGCGAATAAAATTCTCTCCAGAGCCTGAGCCATATTCATACAGAGCGACTTCCACAAAAGGAACCTGCCCATTCTGCTTCGCGCCGATGAAGGTATTTACGACTTTCCAAAGCTGCGTTTTGGTCTGCTCAATGAGGCCGCTCATGCTACCGCTCGTATCAAGAAGGATCGCGATCTGGACTTTGGACTGACCGTCCTTGGGTTTGATCTCCTCCTGAGCCGGAGCTGAATTGAAGAGAAGTGCGCCACAGAGGGCGACAAGAGTTTTCGGATGTTTTTTCATAATATTATTTAGATTTGAGATTAGCGAAGTTTGTAAAGTTTCCCATCGATCATGAGCTGGGTTTTGCTGCCGAGAGCAAGGGAACTCTGTTCATTCAGAGCGACGAGGCGGTCGACCAACTTGAAGAACTCAGGGCTCCCGATTTCAACCGTGGTGGACTTGGCAGCGGGGAGATTGGTGGCCTCAGCATCAACCCATTGGTCGCCCCGGCCCCAGAAAGTCTTGTGACCGACTTGCTGCACTTTCATCACGGCCTCCTCTTTGAGGTCCTCGTTCACGTAGCGGTTGAATTTATCAACGGTTCCGGTCTTCGATTTCTGGAGATTCATTTCTTGATTCACCCCGGCATTGCCGCTGCGCTTCTTGAGAGCACGACCGACAAAGTTTCCGGTCGCGATCCTGTTTTGAGCATCGCGGGAGTTGAAGACCTCCCCCTCCCTCGCAAGAAATGCGGTGTATTCAGTCAGGATGCCATACTCGGTGGAAAGTCGGACAATCTCATCGACCAATTCCTTCATACGAGGATCATTGGCGGAAGTCGCATTTCCGGTGAGCCCCATCATCGAGGAGTCAGCCCCGAGATCGCGGAGAGCCTCGGTGAGCACCGCAATCTTGCGCGTGGCCCAGAGGCGTGGGACGAAGTCAGAGTTCCTTTTAGCGCTTGGCTTAAAGTCAAAGGTGAAGGTCTTCTCATCTCGTCCATCGTGACCTTTCAAAGTGAATTCCAATTTTTCTTGGCCGAAATAACGTCCCACTAAAACGATCTGATCCTGCTCAAAAAAGTCAGGGAGAGCTGAGGGGAGGAGATCCGTGATGCGGCCGGGGTCGCCACCCACTGAGAGCTTGGGCGAGCGAAGAACGGGACCGGAGAGCCGACGAAAAACACGGGCCACCTTCAGCTCCACATCTTCACTCGGCAGGACAAAAGTCGGAACGGCACGGCTGTCATCAGCAAGGCGCGAGAGGAGCGGCGTATTCACATCAACCCCCACGCCGAAGGTGAAGATGGGACGCTTTCCGCCGTTCGCTTTGGCAACAGACTCGCGGATCTTGACCTCGGAGGTCTCACCAATCGTTGGGAGGCCATCAGTCAGAAAAAGAACCATCGGAAGGAAGCCCTCTTTCGTGACTTGCCCGAGCGCAGTGGTGAGAGCGTCGTGGATATTGGTGCCACCACTCACGCGGAGGTGGTCGAGATATTGGTGGGCATTTTTGCGAACCTCTTCGTTCAGTTCGACCGGTTGTTCGGCGAAGCTTTCGACCGATTCATTGTAAGTAATGAGGTTGAAACGCTCGCCATCTTCCAAGCCTCCCAAAACCTGTCGGGCGGCGGCACGGGCTTGCTTCAACTTCGCGCCCGCCATGCTCCCCGAACGATCCATCACCAGCGTGACGTCCCGCTTAAAGCGGGGAGCATTTTCATCGCGCTCCGGGGGGGACAGCAGCATGAGGAAATATCCCTGATCATCTTTTTCAGAGTGGGAGAGAAAGCTCGCGACCGCTTGCTTCGAGCGACGCTTCAGAATGGAGACCTGCAGCGGCCCCGGGTTAATTTTCCCAGCGAGCTGAAACGAAACCTTCTTCCCGGAATCGCGCTCCAGTTTAATTTCGTGCGAAGGAGAATAGAGGGTGCGAATTCCACCCGCCTCCTTCCAATCCACCGAAATCTTCCACGGAGGAGCATCGGAAACCATCGCTTGCGTGCGGGGCAGCGTGTAGTCAACCCGATCACCCTCGGCTGACAACAGCTCCTCATAAACCATCCGCAGTCGCACTGTTTTTCTGGGAGGCACCGGAAAGACCCCCGTCTTCACGGCGCCCAATCCGGCGAACTCAAGAATGGCAGGATCTTTTAATCGGCTGACAATCTCATCATAAATTTGGCGGGCCTCTTTTCTGGGCAGAAGTTCTGCTTCGATCTTCCCGCTCGGTCCCTCCATCGCGAAGGACTTCAAGGTTGCCTTACTCGGAACCGGCAAAAGGGCACGCCCTTCCTTGGCGGCCCCGCCTGGATTTTGAAACGAGAGAAGTAACTCCGTCGTCGCAACCTGCCCCTTGATGGTAACATTAGCCTCGATCTGGGTCACCTTGAGCGTGGCTGGATGATTGGGACGTGGACGCACATGCGGCATCGACCAATGATGTGGATGAGCATGATGATGCGCCTTGGCCGGCAACCAAATGAAAGCTCCCCCTCCCGCAAACATGGCGCGCTTTGTAAATCCTCCTCGTGTCATGGAGACAGATTAAGCGCAACTTTCCCGCCCTGTGTGTAAATAGAATGTAAAGGCTTCCTTGCCAGACCTACGGCGATCGTTTCAACTTGTTGCACCCCATTATGAAATTCGGAATTATCGGAGCCGGAATGATCGGTCATTTCCACGCTAAAGCCATCACCGCCATGGCCGGCGGAACCTTGCACTCGGTTTTCGACCTTCGTCAGGAGGCCGCTGACAAGCTCGCTGGCGAATACGGAGGCAAGGCCTACTCGGACATGGCCGAATTCATGGCCGACGACGAACTCGAAATCGTGACTGTTGGAACCCCAAGTGGAGCCCATCTGGACCCCACTCTCGCCGCGCTCAATGCCGGCAAGCACGCTATCGTTGAAAAGCCTCTCGAAATCACGACCGAGCGGATCGATCAACTCACGGCCGCCGCCAAGGAGAATGGTAAAACACTCGCAGCGGTCCTCAACCGCCGCTTCCATCCTGGGATGGACGCCTTTAAAAAAGCCGCCGACGAAGGCCGCTTTGGAACACTTTGCTCCGCCTCCGCGTACATCAAGTGGTATCGCGACCAGGCCTACTACGATTCCGCCGGCTGGCGTGGCACCTGGGCACTCGATGGTGGGGGGGCCCTGATGAACCAATCCATCCATACGGTCGATGCCCTCATCTACCTCGCGGGTCCAATCAAGAGCGTGCAAGCCAACACCGCACTCCTCGCTCACGAGCGCATCGAAGTGGAGGACCACTGCGTCGCCATCGTGGAATTTGAAAGCGGAGCCCGGGGCGTCATTGAAGCCTCCACCTGTACTTGGTCGAAAGACGGCCACCCTGCCCGCGTCCAACTTTCTGGCACCGACGGCTCCGTATTCCTTGCCGATGAAGCCTTCGAAATGTGGGACTTCCGTGAAGAGAAGCCTGAGGATTCCGAAATCAAAAATACCCTCATGAAGGGCCAGGAAGCGGGACTGGGAGCAAATGATCCGACCGCCATCAACTTTCACCAACACCAGCGAAACTTTGAAGAAGTCGTCGCTGCCATCGCCGAAGGCCGCGAACCTTCGACTTGTGCCGCCGAGGCTCGCAAGTCCGTGGAAGTCATCACTGCCATCTACGAAAGCGCGAAGAATGACGGAAAGAAAGTTTTCCTCTAACTGTTTCTCAATGCAGTGTGGAATCTGCGCCAACAATCTTCTAAGGGGGGGCTAACCCACCCGATTTCATGCCCACCGGATTTCAGACTGTTACCTTTTTTAGCGAAGCGAGTGTAACTGCGGATGGTGGCCTTGATTCTTAGCTCGGATAGGGCAGAGTGTGCGAACCATTTGAAGTCCCACCTTATTTCCCTCTTTTGACTTCTCCGATTTCACGCATTGTTCTTCTGGCTTTTGGACTGGGGGCTTGTGGGTGCTCCGATCTTGCGGTGCCACGGACTGGCGACGAGGTGATGGTTCCGGAGAGTTTCATGTCGGGGCGGACGATTCCAGGGCGGGCGGCGAGCGGGTGGTTACGCGATTTTTCAGAACCCAGACTCAGTGCGGTGGTAAGCGAGGCGATGAGATCGAATCAGGATCTTGCCGCTTCAGCGGGAAGGCTTCGGGCGGCGCGGGCGAATGCGGGGGTCACCCGGGCTACCGAGCTACCTCAAATTTCGGCAAGCGGGGGCACGACGCGAAGGCGCGGGGTGGCGGAGATTCCTGGCGGTTCAACGGTTACAAATTACACGACGACGCATGACATCGGAGCAAGTTTGAATTGGGAAATCGATCTCTGGGGGCGCTTACGAAATCGCACGCAAGCGGCCCTTGCAGATGCCAATGCCAGCGCAGCGGATTTTCATGCCTTCCGGCTTTCGTTGGCGGCCAATATCGCCCGCTCCTGGTTCAATGCCGCCGAACTTGAGCAGCAGGTGCGATTGGCTCGCGAGACGGTGACGAGCCTGGAGAAGAACCTGAAATTCGTAGAGCGCGGCATTGATCTGGGAACTTCGGAAGCTCTCGATCTCCGCCTGACCCGCGCAAATGTCGCCAATGCCCGCAGTAATCTCGACGCGCAAAGTCGGCAACTCGATCAGGCGACGCGCGCGCTCGAGATCCTCGTCGGACGCTACCCAGCGCGGCAGTTGCGGGTCTCACAAAGTCTCCCTGATCTCGTAGTCGAGGTTCCGAGCGGCCTTCCGTCAGCTCTTCTTGAGCGTCGCCCCGATCTTCGGGCATCGAAATTCCGGCTCGCGGCAGCTTCCGAGCGGGGCGCAGAGTCCAAGAAACAATTCCTCCCGAGTTTCACTCTCACGGTGGGAGGTGGAACCACCAGCAGTGAGCTCCGAAAGCTTCTCAATCCGGATTACCTCGCGAGTTCCATCGGGGCCAATATCGGCCAGACACTCTTCGACGGGGGGCGGATCCAAGGAGGAATCGAAGCCGCAAAAGGCCGCTATGACGAAGCCCTCGCAAGCTTCCGGCAAAATGCCCTGCAGGCCTTTGGTGAGATCGAGACTGCCTTGGCGGCCGAGGTTTTTCTCGAGAGCCAGCTCCGATCCCAGAAATGGGCGGCGGAAGAATCGACGAAGGCAGAGGAATTAGCTTGGGCCCAATATTCCGGTGGATTAGTAGACGGATTGACCTGGTTGGAAGCCCAGCGACGCTCCTTCAACGCCAGCAGCGGACTCCTGCAACTCAAGAACCTCCGCCTTCAAAACCGCATCGATCTTCACCTCGCACTCGGCGGGGATTTCCAATCACGACCATGACATCTAAAAAAATCCTGAAGGCATTCGTTCCCGCCGTGGTGGTGCTGGGAGTAGCAGGAGCAGCGGCGTCATGGATGATGAAGAACCGGATCGAGGTAAAAACGGTGGAAGCTCCCGAGGATGTGAGACGGGCCGAATTCGTCGTCGCCCGGAAAGGGAGCCATCAAGTCACCCTCGTTTCCAGCGGGGAAGTTTTACCGCATACCAAAAGCACCCTGATTCCGCAGGTCTCGGGCGAGGTGATCCGCGTTTCGCCCGCCTTTCGCAACGGGGGATTTTTCGAAGCGGGGGAAGTTTTGATCGAGCTCGATGAAGCGGACTATCGCGCGGCGGAAACGGAAGCGGAAGCGACCTTGGCTCAATCGACGGCTGCGCTCGCGTTAGAAGTGGCCCGAGCGAAGCAGGCGGTCGCGGCGTGGCGTGACTTAGGAAGAGGCGGCGAGCCGAGCGATCTTACGATGCGCAAGCCACAATTGGCCGAAGCACGAGCGGCTTCGGAAGCAGCGGCAGCCCGGCTCGCGCGCGCCCAGCGCGATCTCGAACGGACCAAAATCGCAGCTCCATACCCCGGCTATGTCCGCGATAAGAGTGTGGATCTCGGACAGGTCGTCAGTCCGGGAACGCCCATCGCAGAAATTTTCGCAATCGACTATGTCGAGGTTCGCTTGCCAATCGATCCCGGTGATCTTAAATTCCTCGATCTTCCACAGCGCTACCGTCTCGGGGTGACGGTGGGCGAGAAGCAGCCGAAGGTTTTACTGCGGGATTCTAATATCCCAAGCTCGCCTTGGGTAGGGCGCTTGGTGCGGGCCGAAGGAGAATTTGACGCGCGCTCCCGGAAGCTTTTTGTGATCGCACAGGTCGATGATCCCTACGCCTTGAATGATAAGAAACGTCCGCCATTGAAAGTCGGACAATTTGTAAGCGCGGAGATCGAAGGCAAAACGCTAGAAGGAGTTTTTGTCATTCCGGAACAAGCAGTGCGTTTCGGGAATCAGGTGAAAATCATTGACCAAGAAAACCGTATCCGTCTTCGCGAAGTGACGGTGATTTTCGATTCCCTCCCCAATTTAATCGTCAGCGAGGGATTGGAAGAAGGCGAGCGGATCTGCCTGACCGCCCTGCCCTTCGCAATTGACGGCAGCTTGGTCGAGCCAAGGGAACGGATCACGCCGGAGGAAAGCGAATGAAAGGTCCCATCGCATGGTTCGCCCGCAATAGCGTCGCGGCCAACCTGCTCATGATCACGATCGTGGCGCTGGGGGTGAAGGCCCTGCTCAAGCCGCTCGCGACTGATATTCTTCCCGACGCCCAACTCGACCTCATCACAATCACCGTTCCCTACCGTGGGTCGACCCCGGTGGAATCCGAAAAAGGAGTGATCCTTCGGGTGGAGGAAGCGATCCATGATTTGGAAGGGATCAAGCATATCAATTCGATGGCCGCGCCCGGCGCGGGATCGGTGACCATCGAAGTCGATACCGGCTATGACAAACGGATCCTGTTGGATGAGGTCAAAGCCCGAGTCGATGCAATCAGCACCTTTCCGGCGGAGACGGAAAAACCCATCATCAGCATTCCGCAAATCAAAATTCCGGTCCTGATGGTGGTGATTTCAGCCGAGATGCCGGAGCGAGGATTGCGTCGACTGGGCGAGATCGTACGCGATGAAGTGACCAATCTTCCCGGCATTTCGCAAACCCAACTTCTCGGCGTGCGACCGTATGAAATCGCGATCGAGGTAACCGAAGAAACGCTCGAGCGTTACGGTCTGACGATAAGTGAAATCAGTCAGGCGATCTCGCGTTCGTCGATCGATTTACCCGCTGGAGCGATTAAGGCCCGCCACGGAAATATCCTACTGCGCACCGAAGGGCAGGCCTACGTAGGTCAAGATTTTCGCGACATCGTGGTCCTGACCAATTCCGACGGCTCGCGCGTCAAGCTGAGCGAGATCGCCAAAATCACCGATGGTTTCGACGAAATCCCGGCGATGGTGCGCTTCGATGGCAAGCCCTGCGTCATGGTGCAAGTCTCCCGGGTCGGCGAACAGGACTCAGTAAGGATTGCCGAAACGATCAAGGATTTTTTCAAGGGTGACGGCGGCAGACTGATTCCGGAGGGCGCAGAAATCCACTATTGGGGAGACACCTCCGTGATTGTCGCTGACCGTCTCGACACCCTGAAAAGTAGCGCGGTCTTCGGTTTCGTTCTGGTCCTCTTCGTGCTAACCCTTTTCCTTCGTCCCTCACTGGCGTTCTGGATTGCGATGGGGATTCCGGTCTCATTAATGGGGGCGATCGGGCTGATGCCCTACCTCGGAGTGACCATTAATTTAATCAGTCTTTTCGGCTTTATCCTCGTGCTCGGGATCGTGGTAGATGACGCCATCGTGACCGGGGAAAATATCTATCACAATTTCTCGATCCAGCCCGACACCGAGACGGCGGCGATTGTCGGGGCGCGTGAAGTGGCAATGCCAGTGATCTTCGGCGTGCTCACCACCATCGCCGCCTTCGCTCCCATGCTCATGGTTGAAGGAGTGGCCGGGAAGATGTTCGAGCCCATCCCCCTGGTCGTGATTCCAGTCCTGATTTTCTCGTTGATCGAGTCGAAGCTCATCCTGCCCTCCCATCTCAAACACCTCCGTCGACTCGACCGCCCAACCGATAAGGTGAACCGCTTCGAACGCTTCCGCCGGATCTTTTCCGATGGCTTGGTCAAGTTCGCGGTCAAAGTCTACCAACCCGCTTTGGCAACCGCCGCCCGTCATCGCTATCTCACCGTAGCTCTTTTTTTCGCCACGCTGGTGATTCTGAGCGCAATGGTCGCGAGCAACCGGGTGCGCTTTGTTTTCATGCCCACGGTAGAGGGCGACATGGTGCAGGTCTCCCTTATCATGCCGGACGGCACCTCCGCCGAAACGACGATCGGCTATTTGGAACAAATTAGTTCCGGCGCCGAGGCCTTGCAGGAGGAATACTTCGATGCCAAACGAGGCAACAGCGTCATCACAGGGATCATCGCCTACACCGAAGGCGAGTCCCGCGGAAAGGTCATGGTGGAGCTTTTACCAGGCCAGCAGCGGGACGGGATCGTCACGGTCAAGGATTTGGAAAGGCAATGGCGGGAGAAGGTTGGTAACCTGCCGGGCGTCGAGGAGATTCGCTACTCTGGCGAAGCCAAGGGCAATAGCGGAGGCTCCCCGGTGCAGGTTCGCCTAACCGGACCAGACTTCGATGAACTGGCGGAAGCCGCCGATGCGGTGAAGAAACTCTTGGCAACAATCCCCCATCTTTCCGATATCAGTGATAGTTACGATGCGGGCAAGGAAGAGGTCAAATTGACGATCAAACCCGAGGCGGAAGCACTCGGGCTGACCACCAATGATCTCGCCCGGCAGACGCGAGAGGCCTTCTTCGGAGCCGAGGCCCAGCGTATCCAGCGCGGTCGCGAAGATGTCCGCGTCATGGTGCGTTATCCGAAGGAAAATCGCTCCTCAATCAGCCAACTCGAACGCATGCGCATTCGCACGCCCGATGGTGCCGAGGTTCCTTTTTCGGCGGTCGCCAATGCCGAAATTGGATCGGGCTTCACCTCGATCCGGCGCATCGATCGCAATCGCACCATCGATATCACGGCGGATGCCAATAAGGAAAAAGTGAACATGGGAGCGGTAACGAGAGCCTTGGAAAAAGAGCTCCCCGCAATTGTCGCGGAGTATCCTGGGATGCATCATTCCTTCGAGGGCGAAGCGCGCGAGCAAGCCGATGCCTTCCGCAGTCTTTCCATCGGCGCAGCTTTCGTGGCTTTCCTCATCTATACCCTTTTGGCGATCCCACTGAAATCATACATGCAGCCCTTCATCGTGATGGCGGCCATTCCCTTCGGCCTCGCCGGAGCAATCGCGGGCCACATGATCATGGGGCATCCGCTCAGCATTATCAGCCTCTTCGGACTTCTCGCCCTAGCCGGAGTGGTGGTCAATGACAGCCTCGTCATGGTGGACTATATCAACGGAAAACGCTCTAAAGGAATGGATCTTCACGACGCCGTGATCTCGGCAGGCGGAGCCCGTTTCAGGGCCATCATGCTGACCTCAGTCACGACCTTTGCCGGATTGATGCCGATGATGTTTGAGACAAGCATGCAGGCGCAGTTTCTCATTCCAATGGCAATCTCTCTCGGATACGGCATTCTCTTTTCAACGCTCATCACCCTCTTCTTGGTGCCGGTCAATTTCCTAATGCTGGAGGACCTGAAACGGGCCTGGCGATGGTATTGGCGGGACGGTCCGGAGAAAACGGATCGGGAACGGGCGAATTAAAAAATTCCAGGGCACGAGAACGAGTGCGGCAGGTGACCGACAATAAGATTACCGCTGTAAAGTAAGCCCTTCGTGCCCCGGGCATCAGACCCACCCACCCTTCGCCGCTTCCGGATCGCATCAGGGGCTGCGATTTTATTAAATCGAGCAAATAAATCAGTTGGGAATTTCCTTCACTCCTTGGGAGGCATGTCGATGATTGGGTAATGGCTCGCGCTTTTTTCCTATCCACGTTTTGCATCCTGCTTTTCGTTGGCCAAATCGCAGGTGCCGAGTGGACCACGACCACCATTCCCACTCAAGCACCCTCCGGTGCCCAAAAGATCTGGCTGCGCTGTTTTCTGCAGGTTCCAGATCGCCTTGTCACTCCGGAAGCCAGCGAACGTGATCTTTGGCGAAGCTCAACGGTCTTCGCCATCGCCGACCTTCCGGGGCGGTTTGAAATCTTTTTAAACGGTCAGAGCATCGTCCAATCCCAAGGAGTTCCCATCGGTAAGGAACAACGCTTCAAAGTTCCAAAAAACGTTCTCACGAAAAATCAATTCAACTCTCTCCTCATTCGTATTGAGGATAAAGCAGCCGAACTTGGATTAACTTCAGCACCCGTGCTCATCGATTACTTCAACGAACTTGTGCTAGGGGACGAGTGGCAAGTCACGACTAGTAAACCGGCCGAAACCGAGCTCGACGCCAGACAAAAGAGACCCACACACGCCGCTTATCTGGCTAATCAATTTAAGCTTTCAAGCCGACCTCTCACTCGCACGATTGATCCGATTCGGGGACGACAGGTTTCTCCGGGTGAAGACCTCACCTTGTTGATCACTGAGGATGATCTTACCGTCGACGCCTTGCTCAGCGAACCGATAATCGCACAGCCCACTCATTTCAGTTTCGATACCCGGGGCCGTATGTGGGTGGCCCAATATCGTCAGTATCCCTACCCCGCCGGCCTGGCAATGATTGGCCGCGACCAATACTATCGGTCGAAGTATGACCGTGTTCCGCCCGCACCACCTCATCATGACCGCGGGGCCGACATAATTAGTGTGCACGAAGATCTCGATGGCGATGGCAATTATGAAACGAGCAAGAATGTCCTCACAGGACTGAACATGGCGAACTCGGTCGTGCGTGGTTGGGGCGGCCTCTGGGTAATGCACACCCCATACCTCCTCTTTTATCGTGATGCCAATGGCGACGACATTCCCGAGGGAGATCCCGAAGTGCGACTTGCCGGTTTCGGCCTCGAAGATACCCATAGCGTTGCCAACGGCCTCACCTGGGGGCCTGATGGCTGGCTTTACGGAGGTCAGGGCAGCACCACAACCAGCCGCGTCACGCGACCGGGGCACGATAATCCCCCAATCTACAACGAAGGCCCCATCGTCTGGCGCTACCATCCGCGGACGGAGGAATTCGAGGTTTTCGCCGATGGTGGCGGCAACACCTTTGGCCTGAGCTTTGATGCGGAAGGTCGGCTCTTCAGCGGTCACAATGGAGGCAACACCCGGGGGTTTCACTTCATCCAAAACGGACAATATCTGAAGCAGGGGAAAAACCCTGGAAAGTTTGGCCCGCCACCCAATCCCTTCGCATTCGGTGAACTTCCGATGATGGCGAGCACCAACCCTGTCCCGCGCTTTTCCCACCTAGGGATATGCGTTGATGCCACCGCCCTTCCCTCCCGCATGCAGGGAAAGTTTCTCAGCCTCGATCCCCTGCATCACTCTCTCATCGCGTCAAATCGGACCCCGTCTGGCAGCACCTTTAAAACCTCTGACACCGGCTTCCCACTTCGCAGCAAGGACCTCACCTTTCGTCCGGTCTACCTGGCAAACGCCCCCTGCGGAGGCGTCATCATCTCAGATTTCCGGGAACAATACATCGCTCACGGACAAAACTATCAGGGCCAGATCGATCCTGACAGCGGGCGTATCTATCGAATCAGGGGAAAAGATTCACCGCTCATCAAGGACCGAAACCTCGGGGCCAAGACCTCCTTGGAATTACTGACTCTCCTTGCGCACGACAACCTTTGGCACCGGCAAACAGCAGTTCGTTTGCTGGGTCAGAGAGGCGATTTAAAGATCATCCCCCGATTGGAAGCGCTTCTGGCGCAAAGCGAAACCCACCCTGCCCTTGAAGCGCTTTGGGTGCTCCATCAGATGGGCCAGCTTCGTCACGATATTTCCCTTCGACATCTTGAGCACCCGGCTCCGATGGTGCGCGCGTGGATCATCAGGCTTGCCGGCGATGACGGTAAGCTTGAGCCAAAAATTTTTAATAAAATCAAATACCTTGCTAGTCATGACGCCAACGCAGAGGTCCGATGTCAGGTCCTCTCCACTGCGAGTCGTCTTAAGTCTCGGCAAGCCCTCGCCCTTGCCAAGGCAATCCTCTCACGATCCGGGGATATCAATGATCCCTTCATTCCACTTATGGTCTGGCATGTTGTGGAGGCTCAATGCGAGGAATATCCCAAGGACATCATGTCCACTTTCAATGACAACGAACTTTGGTCTTCTTCATTCTTTTTGAATGAAATTGCCCCGCGATTGATGCGGCGCTTTGCGGAAGCCGGATCCCGTCGCGATTTTCTTCAATGTGCCCGCCTCCTCGAACTCGCTCCAGATGGAGCGGGCCGCGCAGCCCTGACAAAAGGCTTTGAAAAAGCATTTGAAGGCAGAACGGTCCCGCTTCTTCCGGACGAATTGACCACCAAGCTGGATAAATCCTCTCTCTCGATGCGTATCCGGAGAGGCGACCCACAAGCTCTAACAGAAGGCGCCGAACTTCTCTCCAATCTACAAGCCGCTCCCGCCGACCGACTCGTAGCTATCCGCGCTTTCGGAAGCTATCAAGCGAAACCCGAGATTTGGAAAAGGCTCCTCATTCTCGCAACTTCAGCGGGCGAACCCGAAATCCGTCGCGCTACAATCATCGCCTTACAGATCTACCAGGATAACGCAATCGGTGACGCCCTTGTGAAGTCTTATCCCAAGCTGTCTCGGAGTCTACAAGCCGCCACCCTGAATCTCCTCGCCTCTCGTCCGGCCTGGGCGGCAGCTCTCCTCCAGTCCATCGGCCCTAAAAAAATTCCCGCCAATCACCTTGACCAAGATCTCCTCGCCCGTCTCGCTCTCCACAATGACGACAAGATTTCATCTTTGCTTCTCAAGCACTTCCCTGGGACAAAAAAACCAACCCCTTCCCTCCGCGCGGACGCCTTGCAAAAAATTCTCGCCGCCCGACCTGGAGATCCCTACACCGGAGAATCCATTTTTACCGAGCGTTGCGCCAGCTGCCACAAGCTTTTCTTCAAGGGAGGTCAGGTCGGGCCGGATCTAACCCGCTACCAACGCGACGATCTCAGTACGATGCTCGTGAGCATTCTTGAACCAAACGCGGAGATTCGCGAAGGCTATGAAAATGTCGTCGTGACCACCTCCGACAAGCGAATCCTAAGTGGCTTCCTTTCCGACGAAGATCGCAATAGTATCGTCTTGCGAGGCTTTGACGGAGCCGACATCACGATCCCACGCAAGGATATCAAAACCCTGACGCCTGCCGGCCGCAGCTTAATGCCCGACGGTCTCCTAAACGGCCTCGATGACACCGCCCTTCGAAATCTCTTCGCCTACCTCCGCCTCTCCCAACCCATTACAAAATGACAAAAATCATCATCCTCTTTTGCACTCTTTTCGGACTCCTGCCTCTCGTCGCCAAAGCCCCCATCCGGATCGGATTGATTGGTCTGGACACCTCACATGTCACCGCGTTCACCAAAATCATCAATGACCCGACAATCAAAGATCATGTCCCGGGCGCAAAGGTTGTCGCGGCCTTCAAGGGAGGCAGCCCCGACATCGAATCCAGCATCTCAAGAGTCGAAGGCTACACCAAGACCCTGAGGGAAGATTTTGGTGTTGAAATCTGTGAGACCATCGAAGACCTCTGCACCAAAGTTGATGCCGTCATGATTGAAAGCGTCGATGGCCGCCCCCACCTTGAACAAGCCAGGCCCGTCATTGCAGCAGGCAAGCCACTCTTCATCGATAAACCCGTAGCCGGTAGTTTGCGTGACACCCTGGAGATCTTCCGCCTTGCCAAAAAAGCCGGTGTTCCGGTTTTCTCCTCTTCGTCGCTTCGCTACGGAAAAAGCACCCAGGCCGTTCGAGCAGGTTCGATTGGGAAAGTAAGCTACGCCCTCTGTTCCAGTCCGGCCAAACTCGAACCTCACCACCCCGATCTCTATTGGTATGGCGTCCACGGATGTGAGTCTCTCTTCACCGTCATGGGCACCGGGTGCCAGTCCGTCGTTCGCCGAACCACACCCGAAGGCTTGATCGAAGTCGAGGGCACATGGGAAAATGGAAGAATCGGTATCTTCAGGGAAGGCAAGGGCTACTCCGGCATCGCCCGCAACACAAAGGATGACGAAATCCCGGTCGGAGCCTACGAGGGCTACGCGCCTCTGGTGGTAGAAGTGGTCAACTTCTTCATGACAAAGAAGCCGCCGGTTTCGGCAGCCGAGACCATCGAACTCTTCGCCTTCATGGAAGCTGCCGATGAAAGCAAACGACAGGGCGGCAAAGCCGTGACGATCAAAGAAGTTCTCGCCAAAGCGGAAAAACACACCCGCTAAAATCAGCGACGGGCTCTCCACCGTCTGTCATTGACAGTTCGATCAAACCAATTCCTTCAGACCGTCACTCGGTAAGGGCGGGTGGTTTTTAATAAATTCAACGATTTCTCCGACCTCATCACTGAGCATCAGGAGGTCTTTGAAATGCCTTCCGTCCGCGAGCTTGTTAATCGTTTCCCAAAGCGGGGTTTTCTTGGTGTAGCGATCTAACCCAAGAAAGACCATCGGGCTGATTTCGCCAAAGGTCGCATAGTGGTTTTGACAGGCATCTTGAAAAATTTCCTGCGTCGTTCCAGCCCGTCCGGGAGCAAAAATGATGCCGTAACGGGCAATCGCGAGCAACCCGTCTTCGCGGATGCTGTTTGAAAAATACTTCGCAACGTGCGCCGAAAACATGTTCGTCGGCTCGTGCCCATAAAACCACGTCGGCACCGCGAGACTGGAGTGCCCCGTGGGATACTTCTCAATAACTTTGTTTGCAGCTTCGATGTAGCCTTGGTCGGTATATTTCGGAGCAGCGGCGAGATCATCAAGGACAACGTTTAATTCCCCTTCATCAAGGTCAGCAAGATAAGCCCCAAGATTAGCCGCTTCCATAATACCGGGACCTCCCCCGCTCGCGACAAAGTATCCCTCGGCAGTCAATCGCCGCGCCAAATGAGCCACCTTCCGAAAAGATGAATCGTCACGACCGGCGCTGTGCCCCCCCATGATCGCGACCACTTTCTTGACGCCATCTTTCTCAACGCGGCCCTCGAGAAGATCGGTCAAACCGTCGTCGATAGCGTGGTCGTGAAGTCGCTCGGCAAGAGTTTCAACGATATCCGGATCCTTCTTCCCGTGTTTCACAAAGTGGTCATAAATCAGCTTGTCCACGCTCTGATCCTCCTCCTTGGCCCATCCCTCCATCAACTCCTCGCGCGAATAAAGTTCGGGACGATACGGGTTGTATGGAAGGTCCCCAAATTTCGGGAAGATGAGCGCGCCCTTGTCCATGAGGTCGCACACAGAAACTTCAGCTGGAAAGCGACAGCCCAGAAAAACAGCCCCATCGCATTCGAGGCTCTTCCAGGGAAGGTCGGCTTCCCCGAGATCAAGACCTTGAACAACGGTACAATTCAGATTTTCCCCCAAGCGGACAAGACGGTCGAGCGAATCGAGTTCGCGAACAATGGCGCATTTCATGAGGAGATGACCGAAGAATTTAAGACCCCAACATACGGGAGATTTCGATATTTCCCATCGTAGTCGAGTCCATAGCCGACCACAAATTCATCGGCGATTTCGAAGGCTGAATAATCAGCTTCCACTTCGGTAACACGCTCTTTGTCCTTCGTAAGAAGCACACAGGTTTTGACCTCGCGAGCCCCCATCTGGCGAAGCTTCTCCGAAACCGCAGCCAGGGTACGCCCGGTGTCCAGAATGTCATCAATGATTAAAACGCAGCGACCACTCACATCAGGGAGCTTTTGATCAAGAAAATCCACCTGCCCCGAACTCTCCGTAGCTCCGTGATAACTCGCAACATTGAGACACTCGATTTCCAGACGAAGAGGCACTCTTCGCAAAAGATCCGCCATAAACACGAGGGCCCCTTTCAAAATGGCGACCACCTGCAACGATGGCTCACTCGCAAAATCAGTATGGATCTTCTTGGCAATGACATCCAGTCGCTTCTCAATCACCTCCTCGGCGATGAGCACCTTTTCAATATCCTCGTGCATGGCCCAGAGCTAAAGGAACGAGCCAACGAAAGTCCATGAAAAGACAGACAAGCTGCCGAAAAATATGTCACCATCTAGTTCGTCCAAAATATCGGGGACTTGCCGGAATACCGGCATTCCCTATCCTTCGGAGGATGACAGGCTTCCTCCAGCAACTGATGCTCTTCCTCTGCTTCTCCCCTCCTGGCAGCCCCCTTCCCTTGCCTCACGGCGAGGCCAAAAGGCTCGCCAGCGGGACCGACCTGACCGACGAGTGAAAGGCGGCCCAACATCTTTTGTCCGAAGTAATCTAGGACTATCCAATCAGGCGTTGAGCGAACTCAAAGAATGGCTGGACCAAAACGGCACCAATTGAACCATCTTCCTTACCCAAAAATCCCACGACGAACGTTATCGCAATACCTTTGGGTAATGTCTCGCCGGAAACATCGTCTTTCAAGATGGGGCAGCCGCCGCGCCACCATGTGGATCGACAACACACTTGCCCATTTCAGTAAAGACGCCGGAAAAATCACAAGAGAAAGCCCGGACAAAGACGTGTCGGACCGTATCAGTGGATTGGGCCTCAATCTCGAAAACCTGGCCGGGCGGAGAGGCACACGGAGCTTCACTGATCAAACGAGCCGTCATCAAGGCTGCCACCCAGCTCGTGGGAACAGCCCGACGGGAGATCGCCCAATCCCTGAAACTCAACCCAGAGGAGATTCTCGTTGAAGAAGATTACAATCCCAGCGACTTCCTCAAAAAAGCCACTCTTCAGCACAAAGCCTCAACGAGACAGCTATGAACCGGAGAGGAAAACCAACGAGGCATCCCTTTTTATAGGCAACCAAAAGCTGGAGACCATTTGCAAAAAAACGGCGCTCCTCTCTCGAGAAACACCGTTTTGAAAATTACTCTTTGAGAGCCTTAGCTAATGAGCTCTGGCCAGTCCTCAGTGTGGAAGAACTCGCCTTCGGGCTTGTCGGTGCGCTCGTAGGTGTGGGCACCGAAGAAGTCTCGCTGGGCCTGGAGGAGGTTGGCAGGAAGTCGCTCGGCGCGGTAAGCGTCGTAGTAAGCGAGTGACCCACCGAAACTTGGAACCGGGACACCATTGGTGGCAGCGAGGGCCACCACCTCGCGCCAGTCCTGCTGACCTTCATTAAGGACCTTGGTAAAGAAATCCGCAAGCATGAGATTGGTGGGAGGCGTATCGGACTGATAAGCCTCGGTGATGCGGTTGAGGAAGCGGGCGCGAATGATGCAGCCACCGCGCCAGATCTTGGCGATCTCGCCGAGCTTGAGGTCCCAGCCTTTATCGACTCCAACTTTAGTGATGAGGTCCAATCCCTGTGCATAGGAGACAATCTTGGACGCATAGAGCGCGTTGCGCACTTTCTTCACAAGGTCCTCTTTACTCATTTCGAGATTAAAATCCCAGTTACTTGGTCCTTGAAGGACGCCGCTGGCCACCTTGCGCTGATTACGCATGGAGGAGAGAATGCGGGCTTCAACCGAACCTGCGATGGTGGAGAAAGGAACCGCTTGTTCGACAGAACCCATGACGGTCCAGCGGCCGGTTCCTTTTTGGCCGGCCTTATCGACAATGAGGTCGACGATGTCCGTGCCGGTCTCGGGATCCTTTTGCTTGAAGATATTCGCGGTGATTTCGATGAGGAAGGACTCAAGGTCTCCCTCATTCCAGTCGGCGAAGATCTCAGCAAGTTCCTCATTGGAGAAACCGGCGGCTTTGAAAATATTGTAGGCCTCACAGATGAGCTGCATGTCGCCGTATTCGATACCGTTGTGAACCATCTTCACAAAGTGACCGGCGCCACCTTCACCGATGTGAACCACGCAGGGCTCGCCATCGACCTTAGCAGAAATGCTTTCGAAGATTGGCTTCATCACTTCCCAAGTGGACTCAGGTCCGCCGGGCATGATGGAGGGGCCTTTGAGAGCACCTTCTTCACCGCCGGAAACACCCGCTCCGATGAAACGGAAACCAGCCTCGCCCACGTATTTGTCGCGACGCTCGGTATCAGTGTAGAGAGAGTTTCCGCCGTCGATGATGATGTCATTGGGGTCGAGAAGCGGCATGAGTGACTTGATGACCGCGTCGACCGGACCTCCGGCCTGCACCATGATCTGAATTTTGCGGGGAGTGGCGAGCGACTCGACGAATTCCTCGAGAGTCTCGCAGCCTACCAGCTGTTTCCCGGGATTCTCTCCGATGAAGTCGGCCATCTTGGAGGTTGTTCGGTTATAAACAGAAACTTGGAAGCCGCGGCTTTCCACGTTGAGCACGAGATTCTGACCCATGACGGCCAGACCAATCAGTCCAAAATCACTTTTCTTTTCCATGGCAATAATCCGCACGGGCGGCGTATCAAAAAGGCCTTAGCGACGAGTCGCGAAAAAGGCAATTGCAATCTGTGCGACAACCTTAGTGAGCTTTGGCGGTTTCGACGTCCCGCGAAATCTGGGCTTTCAGTTCATCCACTGAACCAAATTTCACCTCCTCCCGGATTTTTTTAAGAAAGCTCACCTCCAACTCCCAGCCATATTCCATGGGAATATTTTCCGAAAAAAGGTGCACCTCAAGCGAGCGTCTGGCCGATTCATCCACGGTTGGCCGGGTTCCGATATTAGCGACACCTCGAATGCCATTCCCCTCGATCAGGTAGACTCCATTTGGTGGAACCTGTTCCTCCAAAACCGCCACATTGGCAGTCGGGAAGCCAATCGTGCGCCCCAGTTGGCGACCTTTGATCACTTCTCCAAAAACTGAGTATGGCCGCCCCAGCATGGCAACCGCGCCGGCGAGATTCTCATCGCGCAAGCATTGCCGGATTCGCGTGCTACTAATCCTCTCACCATCGAGCTTCACCGCACGCACTGCCGAAACTTCCACCCCAACTCCGCTCCCCCACTCCGCCAAGCGGTTCATGTTCCCTTCGCGACATCTTCCAAAACTCCAATCCTCTCCCGCTGACAATCGCTTCACGCTCGTCGCGAATAGTTCGCTCGCAAATTCCCGGGCATCTTTGCCTGCAAATTCGCGGGTGAAGTTCACCACCACGACAAAGTCAACGCCAAGGGATGCCAGAATTCGCTTCTTATGCTCGAGATTCGCAAGAATCCGGCGCGGAGCTCGATCAGGGGCCAGGACCTGGACCGGATGGGGTTCAAAAGTCAGCACTCCAAGTTTCTTGAATCCGCGTGCGGCATCCAACACGGCCTGATGTCCCAGATGTACCCCATCAAAAATCCCAAGGGCCAAACCGAACGAAAGCCCGGAATCTGAAAGCTCCTTGAGTTTGTGGAAAACTTGCACGACGCCAATGAAGGGACGCACGGCATAACTGTCAATCGAACTAGCGACGACGTCCGCGACGACGGAGGTAAGGCGGGATGTCCAGGTCCTCTCCGTCCTTCACCGCATTTGGCTTTTCTCCATCGAAGCGCCCTTTTGGCGCCCCATCGAGAAGAAGCTCACCTTGATTGCCGGGAGCCTTTTTAGGAGAAGCTGCTTCCGACTCGAGATCTTTAGCCTCGGGAGTGTCCTCCTCGATTTCAGCGACAATCTTCAAATCCGGTGCTGCAAAGTCATCGATTTCTTCATCTTCGATTTCAATGTCTTCCTCTTCTTCGACGACCTCTTCATCAACTTCAAATTCCACGATGTCCTCGGGGGCCTCATCTTCGAGCCCCTCTGGCTCTTCTTTCTCTCGCTCTTCTTCGACCGCAGAAGCGGCAGCTTCTTCCGCTAGCTCTTCTTCGAGCCCTTCGATTTCGATCACTTCGGTCTCATCGGTCTCATCAAAAACCGGAAGCGCTTGAAGCCGCTCCTCCGGAAGTGCACTGATGATGGTCACACTTAGGGCATCCTTCATCTGAGAATCGGTGGCAGCTCCGAAAAGAAGGTGGGCGTCATCCGGGATAAATTTGGTCAACCCCTGCATAAGTAATTCGACCTCATAAAGTGTCATGTCATCCCCACCACAAATGTGAACAAGCACAGTAGTGGCATCACCCAAAAGGGATCCACGATCCAGAAGCGGACTATTAAGAGCGGCCTTAAGAGCAGATTGCGCGCGGTTTTCGCCACGTCCCAACCCGGAACCGAAGAGACAACGTGAACGGTTAGTTTTCAGGGCGGACATCAATTCGTCCAGCCCTACATTGATCAAGCCAGGACGAAGAACGAGTCGGGCGACAGCGGTGATACTATCGGAAATCATCCGATCGGCAGCGGAGAACGCTTCGTGCACCCCTTGCTTCGGAAGGACCAGCTCACCCATGCGGCCGTTGTCGAAGGTGACAAGGGCATTCGCAAGAACAGCGAGTTGATTGAGTGACTCTTCCGCCTGCATGCGCCTGCGGCGGCCCTCAAAAGCAAAGGGCATAGTGGCAAAAACGACCACAAACGCTCCGGCCTCGCGAGCCAGTCTGACCACGATGGGGGCCGCGCCCGAGCCCGTTCCACCACCAAGACCAACACAAACAAAAACAATCTGACGATCGCGAAGGGAATCTCGAATCTCGTCCTCAGCTTCAAGAATGGCTTTTTCACCAAGCTCGGGATCGCCACCGGCACCAAGACCTTTGGTTAAATTACGCCCCAACTGAATTTTTTCTGCTGCGACCGTGCTGGCCAGCGTTCGGACATCAGTATTCAAGGAAAGAAGCTCTGCACCCTCGATTCCATCAAGCGCAACGCGGTCCAGCATATTTGATCCGGCACCTCCAAGACCTACGATTTTTACGGAGCTTTCGGGAATGGTTTGTTGTCGATTTCGGGGGTATTCAATCATGGCAAAGTGAAATTTAAGCTTTGTTTAGCAATTACCCTCATTTGTCACCAGCTAAAAAACCCAACAAAAACAGGCTTCAGAGGGCCTCCGGCAACCTGCTTTCGATGTGAAATGGGATCAGATTTCCTCAGATCAAGGCGGACAAGTATCCTTTTGAAGAAATTCATAAGGTTCGTGGACAACGCTGAGATAAGAAAATCTGGCTTCATTTTTTGAAATGAGGTTACCGGAAGTGCCCTTCTGACGCCGTTTATTTAAAGGAGAAAACCGGAAATTCCCGCTGGCACCACCTTAATATGTCTGCGAGTCTTCATAAGCACTTTTTGCCACCCATCGACCGATGTCTGACGCCCCCCCTTCCCTTCAAGAACAAATCGCCATTCCGAAGGATCTGCGCAATCAGTTGGCAGATTTTCAAAAGGCCCTTTGGAGGATCAAGATCACCGAAGCTGTTCTGGCAGGCATTTTTGGACTTCTGATTTCTTTCCTGATCGTCTTCATTCTTGAGCGCTTTTTCCCTCTTCCTCCTCTGGCCCGCTTGGGCATCCTTCTCGCGGGAACCTCGCTTGCTGCAGTCTTTGCCCCCTACTGGGTTCGTCGCTGGGTCTATGGTCATCGCCGTGAAGAGCAACTCGCCAGACTGATTTCCAAAAAGTTCCCCAAGCTGGGTGACCGACTTCTTGGTATCGTCGAACTTCAGGATCAACACGAAGCAGAGGAAGCTCTCTCTCCCGAACTTCGCGAAGCCGCCATGATCCACGTTGCCAATCAGGCCGCAAAGCGTGACATGAACCAGGCGCTCCCTTACTCACGCCACAAAAAACTCGGGATTGGAGTCGCTGTCGGAATTGCGGCCGTGGTTCTTGGATTCTCCCTCGCCCCAAAGGCCGGAGGCAATGCCCTCAAGCGCTGGCTCATGCCACTTTCGGACACAGAGCACTACACCTTCACCCAGTTTGATCTCGATAGGATGCCCAACCCAATGGTCGTGCCCCTCGGAGAGGCCTTTACCTTTGAAGCTCCACTAAAAGAAGGCAGCGATGAAAAACCAGAAACCGCCCGTGCCCGCTATGGCCTGCAAGACTGGATCGACGCCAAACTTGAAGAAGATGGCACCTACCGCTTTGACTTTGCCGGACAGGAAGCTCGGGACCGCATCACCATCGCAGCTGGAGACGCCACTCACAAAATCCGCGTTGAGCCTGAAACCCGCCCTGAAGTCGAAGGCTTCGAAGCCCTTGTCACTCTCCCTGACTACCTTCAGCTGGAACCCCGGAACATGGATATCCGAACCGGCGCGCTCACCGCACTTGAGGGCAGCAAAGTCATCCTAAAAGGCACTTTTTCCCGCGAGATTGCTTCCGCCACCGCTCACTTTACTCCGGAGCCACTTGACGACCTCCCACTGGAAGGTCCGGATGCTCCCATCGAAGCCGATACCCCGGACGACATTGAGGCCGCCGAAGCTGAGACCGAGAAAAAGGCCAAAGAGCTTGCCGAAGCCTCCAAACTTCCAGACGCCCGTGACCTCACCGTTTCCATCTCGGGGAATACCGTCTCAAGCGAGCCCGTCGCACTCGGTAAATTCCACGTAGAAATCCCCTTCACCTGGAAGGACATCAAAGGCCTTGATGGAGCAGGCTCCTTCCAAGTCAAAATCGAAACCAACGAAGACATGGTACCCTCGTCCTACATTCAGGGGATCGAACGAAACATCGTCATTCTCGCTGAGCAGACTCTGGAATTTGAAATCCTGAACGAGGACGACTTTGGACTCAAGGAAATCGGACTATCTTGGAAGGGCGAATTCACCAAACCGTCCGAAGGAAAGCCTGCGGAAGGTTCGATCACTTTAAAAAAAGGCTCCCCGTCTTCTGTTCGCCTTGGTGACCAGGTCATTTTTTCACCTCAAACCTACGGAATCGAGCCTCAACAGCTCCTCCTCTCTGCCTACACCGAGGACTACAAGCCGGGCCGCGGCCGTGTCTACTCCGAGCCCATCACGATCTACATCCTCACTCGCGACGAGCATGCCCAAATCATCAAGAGTCGCTTCGACCGTGTCATTAGCGAACTGGAAGATGCCGCACGCAATGAGATGAACAACCTCGACGAGAACGAGCGTCTCGACAAAACAAAGACCGCCGAAGAACTTCAGGAAGAAGACGGCAAGGAGAAACTCGCCAAGAGCCAGGAAGAGGAAGCCAAGAACGCCGAGAAGATGAAGGAAATTGCCAAGAAGATGGAGGAAATCTTCAAGGACGCGGCCCGAAACGGTGAACTCGATGACAAGACCATGAAGGACATGGCTGATGCTCTCAAAAACATGAAGGAACTTGGCGAGGAGGACATGCCCGAAGTCGCTAAAAAACTAGGCGAAGCTCAAGATCAAAAATCCACTCCGGAAAAAACCGAACAAGATCTCAAGGATGCCATCGAGAAGCAGAAAGAAGCTCTTAAAAAGATGCAGGAGACCATCGAAAAGACCAACCAGGCGAACGAAAATTTTGAAGCCTCCACCTTTGTCAATCGCCTCAAGCGTGCCTCCACGGAAGAAGGTGGGATTGTCACCGCTCTTACCTCTGCTTTCCGGGGAGAAGACGAGGAGGCCGTCCTCCCTATTCTTGGAGCAGCTCCGGGAAGCGACGACATCGATCCGATCCACGCCCGTCTTCTCAAAGAACTCGGAAAGCAGCAGAGTAAGACCACCATCGATGTCCGGTGGATTAAGGAGGATCTGGAGCGATTCTACGCCCGCACTCAAAAACCCATTCACAAGGAGGTTTATGATGAGATGTATAAGTCTCTCATCGACGAAAAGCTCGAGCAGCTTCGCAGAGAGATTCTTAGAAATCGAACCTTTGTCTCAACCCGCCTCGCCAAAAAATGGTCAAAAACCCTTAAAGGCTGGGCAGAGAAACTGGAAGGCCCCAAGCCTGACGGCGGAGGTGGCGGCGGAGGTGGTGGTGGTGGTGGCAGCCCCGAAGAGCAGGACTTTGAATTCATGCTTAAAGTCATGCGCATGGTTCAGGCCGAGCAAGATATCCGTTCTCGCACTCGTTCACTGGAACAAATGCTCCGTTCATTAAAGCTGACCAAGCAAACCCCCTAATCCATTCCCAACCAAAGAACCAATAAATCTATGAAAGCAACCCTACTCACCGCACTCGCTTCGGCGGGGCTCCTTGCGACCGGCTTTGCCGATCCCGCAAAGGAGGAGGCGAAGAAACCAACCGAAGCCGAAAAGGCCAAGGCACTGGTCAAACATCAAGAAGGATCTGAAAAGGTCTCCATTGACCAAGATAAGCAGACTGCCAATGCGCAGGAACTTCTCGACGAACAAACCAATCCCAAAGTCATCGAGCTCTTGACCCAGGTCGAGACCCTCATGGCCCAAGCCACGGATCGACTTGAGGATGCCGACACGGATGGCGATACCATCGCCATGCAAACTGAAATTATCGAAAAAATCTACGAGGCGGCCAAGGCCAAGTCTCAATGACCATCTGCCGGCGGATGACCAAGCCGGCAAAAGAGCATGGGTGCCATGCTCGATATGATGGGCCAAATGATGGGCAAAGGAAAAAAGGAAGGGAAAGACTCCGATAGCGAATCCCAAGAAGGAGGTGAAGGAAACACAGGCGAATCTGATTCGGCGAACACCAAGAATAATGGTGCTTCGAAGGATAAGACGAACGGTGAACGTCGTGTCCCCCGCTCCGCCGGCAAGTCCGGAACCAAACTCCCTGCTGAGTTCCAAAAAGCCCTCGATGGCTACAACAAGACAGCCAAAAAGAAATAACACTTAAACCCCGGGCCTGTCGTCCACTGTCTCACGACCTTGACCGGCAGGCTCTCTTTTCCCCACCCTTCCACATCATGCGTTTTTTGATCCCCATTCTAGCCCTCACCATGGCACTTCCCGCCTTGGGGCAAAATCCGCTTCGTCGCGAGGAAGATCCCATCCCTGTCGCAGTTGAAAATATTTACACCCGTGGCCTGCGCTCCCTCGCAAGCAGTCAGCAGGAAGACGGTTCGTGGCCTGATGGAGTGGGAACGGAGCCCGGTGTGGTCGGGCTAGCTGTGATGGCCTTCCTCGCACACGGAGAAGACCCGAATCACGGCCCCTATGCAAAAAACATCAAGAATGGTATCAACTTCATTCTAGAACAGCAGCAAAAGGGCAATGGCTACATCGGAAGTTCAATGTACAGCCATGGTTTTGCCACCCTTGCTCTCTCAGAATGCTACGGAATGTATCGGGATCAACGAATCGCACCGGCCCTAAAAAAAGCCGTCGACCTCATTCTGAGTGCTCAAAAAAGAAACCCAAAAGGCGGCTGGCGCTATAGCCCCGATGCTTCCACCTCCGATACTTCCATCGCAGGATGCCAGATTGTCGCCCTTTACGCCGCCCGCAATGCCGGAATTCCGGTTCCAGACACCGCCCTTGAAAAGGGCATGAAATACATGCGTAAATGCCGGGGAAGCGACGGGGGCTATGGATATCAATCGGCCATGGGCGACCGCCCCACCCTCACCGCGATTGGTGTTCTCACTGAATCATTGGCCAAACAACACAAGACGAAACCCTATCAAGCCAGCGCCAAATACCTTGCCAAAAATCTGAATTACCGCGAGCGCCACTACGCCTACTACTTCGAGTATTATATGGCCCAGGCGCTTTTCCATTCGGACGAAGAAGTCTGGAACGAATGGAATGTTAAAAACACCCGTTACCTCTCCACCATTCAAGGTGCCGATGGTTCCTTTCCGGGCAGCCGGGGAAAATCTTTCAACACTGCGGGAGCACTCCTTTCTCTCGCGCTTAATTATCGCTTTCTCCCCATTTACGAAAAATGAAGTTTCGCTGGATTAGTCCATTCATCATCGCCGCGATTCCGACCCTCGCTTGTTCAGAGATTCTCCTTCGTCAGGACGGGATCATCATCGATCACAAGCTGTCCCGGCAGAGCACCGAAGTCGGCGGGCAAGGGCTCCCTCAACCCGACCCCGCTGGAAGCGACATCCTTCTTTTCGAGAACGGGGACCTGATGCATGGCACTTTCTCGGGAATCGATGAAGGGCTCCTGTGGGAAAGAACCGACATTAGCCGCCCGATCAAATTTAGAATTCCGGGCGTCCGGCAGCTCGTCCTTAAAGGGGGATTGGGAGTTGGCCTGGATGATAAAACATCGTTTATCACTCTTGTCAGCGGAGATCGAATCCCCGGCGAAATCATTTCGTTAGATGACAAAACGCTTTCACTCAAAAGCCCTGTTGCAGGAAACCTCACCATCCCCCGCACTCACCTCAAATCGATCTCGCCAAACCCCTTCGATGGCGAACTTTTCTACACCGGACCATTCACCAGCGCTGGATGGATGACTCTCGACTACAAAAAGACCGAAGCTCAACTGGAAAAAGAGGAGGAAGCTAAAAAGAAATCAGAAGAGGTTGGGGACAAGAAAAAACAGGAGAAAAAAAAGGAAGTCTCCTCTCCTTGGATCCACTCTGGAGCCGCCTTCTACAGCTTAGGCACCCGTCCACTGATCATGCCCGATGCCGAGCTCCCTGAGGCCGGACGTATTCGCTTCAAAGCCTCGTGGAAAGGTCGGCTGAACATCACTCTCGTCCTCCACTCTGACTTCGTCCGCGTTCTCCCTGCAGAAAAAGAGGAAAAAGAGGAAAAAGAGGATGAAGAAGCTGAGGCTAACGAAGTAATCCCTGCCCCGAGTGAAGAGGAGAAAAAAACCGAAGCACCAAAAGAGGAAGAAAAAGAACCTGCTCCTCTCAAAGAAGAACGACTTCTCGACCTCCGCAAAGGTGAGGGTTTCCAGAATGTTCCTTGGATTAACCCCACGAACCTTACCCACGCCGACATTTACGGCACAGGTTACACCATGACGATCTATTCGAGCTATCCAAGCCTCTCCCGGAATGACTTCAGCGATACCGGAATCGCCCGCTCACAACGCCTCAGCACAACTCGCAGTAGTATGTCACTTTCAGAATCTGGGGACGCCGAAATCGAAATTCGATACAACCGTGAAGAGGCCCTTGTGATGTTGTTTGTCAATGGTGACTATGCAGCCCAGTGGAATGATCTTTCAGGATATGTGGGAAAGGGGAAAGGGTTTGGAATCGCAAACAACACCTCAAGCTCGCAGATCAAGATCTCCGATATCGCGATCACAAGCTGGAATGGCATGACCGACAGCGCCAAAAGTATGAATCACCCTGATCGTGATGTTGTCTTGCTCACCAACGGCATCGATCGATTCTCGGGAGAACTTACCAGCATCACAAACGGGATTGCTCGTCTCAAGACAGGCTATACGGATGTCCAAATTCCGGCTGACGACCTATCCAAGATCATTCTGAAAGGGGCTTCACAGACTGATCTCGAAGATGTCGAAACCAACGGAAAGTATTTGTGGGAAAAGGACCCCATTACCATCCTCTACAAGCCCTTCGGAAGAATCCAAATCGCGCCAACGTCAGCCACCAAGACAACTCTGGAGGGAACATCCCCCTTTCTTGGGAAAATTTCAGTCGATCTTAAGTCGGCAAACATCCTTCGCTTCGTCGAAACTTCACCCGACATATCGAGTTGGTTCGACGACTTTTAAAATCACTTCCTTCTCACAATGCGTCGCTTTCTCCTCTCAAGTTCCCTCCTTTTCGCTGCCAGCTTCGGCGCTGTGGTGAATGACCAAATCACCTTGAAGAACGAAGACCTCTTTTTTGGCAAAGTGATCGCTTTAAAAGACGGGCTCATCGAAGTCGCCACTCCCCACAGCGACACTCCTTTGAATGTCTTGAACAAGGACCTCCTCCGCCTGAACTTCGCGGACACCGCCACCAGCGAACTCGAAAAAAACTCGCAGAAACTCAAGCTCAAAAACGGAGATAGCTTCCCCGGAGAGGTGGTGGCACTCAGCGAAACCCACCTCACATTCCAAACCTGGTTTGCCGGAGCACTAGAAATCCCTCGAACACAAATCGAGTCGGTCTTTTTTGGTGTCACCCCCCAGCGAACCCTCTACCGGGGGCCCAAGGGAATCGATAGTTGGACCCAGTCAAATGAGAACAGATGGAAATTCACCAACGGAGTCATGCTCTCACATGCCGCCGGATTCATAGGCAAGAAGCTCCCGATTTCCGGAAACTTCATTTTCAGCACGACCGTCTCGTGGGCAAGCAGCCCTAACATGAAAATCCACCTCTGCACTGATAATGAATCTCCAAACGGTAAAACCACCGGTAATGGCTACCTGATTAAGGTGAACCCAACCGAGATCCAGGTTAGTCGCGTCATCCCGCCAAAGAGCCCCAAAATTCTCATCACTCACTCCGTGAAACTCCGCGATCTGCCTTCCAAGAAAGTCCAAATCGAACTCCGGGTGAATCGAAAAACAGGGAATCTCCAGCTCTATCTGGACGGTCGCAAGCTCGAACAGGGGATTGATCCTTCCGAAGCACCCACCGGATCCTGTCTCATCTTCGAAAGCATGACATCGGGAAGCGGAGGCACCCAGGTCATGGACCTCCATATTCAGGAATGGGACACCACCACCCAACGGTTGCGTCTCGAACCTCGCGCGGCTGATGACAAAGACACTCTTTCAGTTGGCGATGGCGATCGATTCAGCGGGCGAATCCTTTCCTATGACCCCGAAAAACCGGAGAACCCCTTCGTCATTCAAACAGCTCTCAGCCCCGATCCCATTGCCATCCCGCTGGAAGACTGTGCCGTGATGTATTTTGCGAACGGTCAGGACAATCCTTCAACCAAAGGCCAATATCAACTCGATCTTCGAACCGGCGGGGGTTTGACTTTTTCAGGTATCCAATTGGGTGAAAATAAGCTCACCGCCACTCATCCCTGGCTCGGCCAATTGAAAATCGACCGCCGCATCATGCGCTCGATTAGCAAAAGCAAGTAACCAACAAGGCCCCACCATCTAATTCATTGTGAAAGCGATTCCCCTTTTCTCCGCCATTCTCCTCATTGGAACTTACGGCAGCTTTGCCGATAAGGAGCCTTCCATCCTTACCTTTGCCGATAAGACCCGCATCTCCGGCGTTCCAAAAGCGGTTGATGGGAAGACCAACCTTCTCACCTTGAACTCCCCTTCTCTTCAGGGTGAATCCACCCTGAAGACCAATAAGCTTTTGGAAATGACCCTGAACGGCGATCCAAAACCGTTTGAATCAGACCACTACGCCCTGGCGACCATCTCGAATCACCATCGTGATTCCCACCTCGATAGCATTCGAGGACGCCTCATTCATCTCGATGACAAAACCATCACCCTCGACACCTGGTATGCTGGCAAACTAACGCTGCGTCGCTCCATGGTCCGCTCCCTAGATATCTTCAACCAATCACCCAGCTTCTACAATGGCCCTAATGGTCCGGAAGGGTGGGTCTCCTCAGATGGTGATCCCGAGAAAAATTGGACCTTCAAGAACCGCTCCATGATCTCAAAGTCCCGCACGGGCATCGCCCGGCAAGTGGAAATTCCAGATCGCGCGAAGATATCATTCACGGCCGAATGGAAAACCTCGCCCTATTTCCGAATCCTCTTCTATTCCAATGACGGGAACCAAGATTTCCCCGGCACAGGTTATGCTCTGAATATCAATCGCACCTATCTGAGTCTCCTCCGAAATGCCCCTAATGCCCGCAACACCGACGTCATCTCAAAGCAGATCAGAGACATTCGCCAAGCCGAGATGGCTGAATTCACCATTTTCCTCGACCGGACCAAGGAAGGGACGAGTGCTGTCTACATCGACAAAGAGCAAATCGGCACATGGGATGGCATCGATGACACAACCTTGAAAGGAAACTGGCTTCACTTTATTCCCCAACAAAATGGAAACCCCATCAAGTTCTCAAAAATCTCGGTCGCGAAATGGGACGGCATTCTCCCCCCGGCGTCCGCAATCTCTGAAGAAGAAGCCTCCGATGAGGAGGAAGAACTGGAAGGCCAAAAAATCCACCTCGCCAATGGAGATATTGTGCTTGGAAACGTTTTAAAAATCGAAAACGACATGGTCTTTCTCGGCACTTCTTTTGGCGATGTCCGAGTCCCCGTCAAACGCATGAGAAGCGTCGGCCTTGCCAAGGAAACAGACGAAGTTCGCATGGAAGCTGGAGACATCCGAGCGTGGTTCCATGAAGGTGGATACATCACGATCAAACTGAAGTCCCTCGACGACAAAACCATCAAAGGATACTCTCAGGTCTACGGAGATGCCGAGTTTGACCTCAACGCCTTCTCCCGCGTTGAGTTCAACATCTGGAGACGGGAACTCGACCCAGCCCGCTATGGAGCAACGTCCGACTGGTAGCCCATCACTCCTCCTTACCGCGTTTGGCTTGTTTGGAGAGAATCTCAATATAGATCTCCGTCCAATTCCCGGTGAGTGCTGCGTCAAGTGCCTTACCAATCTCCTTTTCATGGCAGGACACCGCTTCGTTCGCTGATTTTCCTGTCCGGCAGTCGAAATCCCAGTAGTCAAATTCCTCGGCGAGTTTCTTTTTACGCTCGCGTTTGAGGTATTTACGAACATCCCCCTTTACTTGCTCGGCAACACGTGCCGGTTTGTGCCGTTCGGAAATAAGAGGAAAGACCTTCTTCATGTGTGATCTTGTTAGGGCCGCGCCCGTAAATGTCGAGCTTTCGCCCCGGATGTCCGGAAGAAAGATGCCGACCGCCTTCTTGCATCGCACTTGGAGCCTCCTAGATTACCCCCATGCGAATCACCGCTCTTCTCGCCATAACATTGGCCACCATCACCGCCAAAGAACCCAAGATCAGCTATCCCGATTCCAATCCAGGTGAGACGGTCGATCTTATTCATGGTGTCAGCGTGCCCGATCCCTATCGGTGGCTTGAAGACTTGAATTCGGAAGACACCTCCAAGTGGGTCACAAAACAAAACAAAGTCACCGAAACCTACCTTGCAAGAATCCCGGGACGCGACCCGCTCGAAAAGCACCTGACCAAGCTCTGGAATGTGGAACGCTTTGGCGTCCCCTTCTTTGAGGGAGGCCGCTTCTTCTTCACCAAGAACGATGGACTGCAAAACCAATCCGTTCTCTACTCCACTCCATCTCTTGAATCGGAGCCCAAGGTCCTTCTCGATCCCAACAAGCTCTCCGCCGATGGCACGGTGGCCCTCAGCGACTACGAAGTTTCGCCCAACGGAAAACACCTCGCCTATTCCACCTCGTCATCCGGCTCCGATTGGATCGAATGGAAGGTTCGTGAAATCGCTACCGGCAAGGACCTTCCCGATCACCTTCTCTGGTCCAAGTTTTCCGGAGCCTCGTGGTCAAAGGACGGCAAGGGCTTCTACTACGGTCGTTTCCCCGCTCCAAAGAAGGGGCGAAAAATGACCGCTCAAAACATTCACAAAAAGGTCTACTACCACACCCTCGGCGCAGCATCGCAGAAAAGTGATCGGATTGTCTACGAACGTCCCGAACACCCAAAGGAGGGCCTCTCTGCCTGGGTCAGTGAGGATGGGCGCTACCTTCTCATCCAGGTCTCCCGGGGAACCGATACCAAGAACGGCCTTTTTTACAAAGATCTCACCACCCCTGACGCTAAGGTCGTCGAACTTCTCCCGAAATTCGACGCCTCATACGACTACGTCAGCAACCTAGGATCGACCTTTCTCATCCGCACCGACCTTGATGCTCCCAAACAAAAAGTCATCTCCATCGACCTCAACAAACCAGAAGCAGCCAACTGGAAAACCATCATTCCCGAATCTCCGGAGACCCTGCGCTCTCTCTCTCACGTTGGCGGCATCTTAGTTGCTAACTACCTCAAGGACGCCCGCACTGAGATCCGCCGATTCGAACTCGATGGCTCTCAGCTCTCTCCCGTAAAACTGCCCGCGCTAGGAACTGCCGCTGGATTTGGAGGAAAGTCAGATCAAAATGAAACCTTTTTCTACTTCACCTCGTTCACCACTCCCGGTGCTATCTACCGATATGATGTGAAGACCAATACCCAGGTTCTCTTCAAATCTCCAAAGACCCAATTCAATCCGAAAGAGTACCAATCCAAGCAGATTTTTGCGACGTCCAAAGACGGCACGAAAGTTCCCATGTTTGTGGTTCACAAAAAGGACCTAAAGCTCGACGGCAGAAATCCCACCCTCTTATACGCCTACGGTGGTTTTAACATCTCCCTTCGACCGTCCTACTCACCAGCCACTATCGCTTGGCTCGACATGGGCGGAGTTTACGTCATGGCCAATCTCCGGGGCGGCGGTGAATACGGTGAAGAATGGCATGAAGCCGGCATGAAGTTAAAAAAACAAAACGTCTTCGACGACTTCATCGCTTGTGCCGAGCATCTCGTGGCAACAAATTACACCTCGTCATCGAAACTCGCTATCGCCGGCGGCTCAAACGGCGGACTCCTTGTTGGCGCGTGCATGGTCCAACGACCAGACCTCTATGGAGCCTGCCTCCCGGCGGTGGGAGTCATGGACATGCTTCGTTTTCACAAATTCACCATCGGCTGGGCCTGGCAGGCGGAATACGGCAAACCCGACGATCCCACCGACTTCAAAAACCTCCTCCGCTATTCTCCCTACCACAACTTGAAGCCGGCAAAATACCCAGCGACTCTGGTCATCACTTCCGACCACGATGACCGGGTGGTTCCCTCGCATTCCTTTAAATTTGCTGCCGCACTTCAGGCTGCTCAACAAGGACCAGCTCCCTCCCTCATCAGAATCGAAAGTAAGGCCGGGCACGGGGCCGGAACACCCACCACAAAGCGGATCGAGGCCATCGTCGATAAATACTCCTTCCTTACGAGAGCCCTTGGATTCCAGATCAAACTTTAGAAAACCAATTCCGTGTTCAAGAGGATCTGGGACTTTTTCAAGACGGCGGACTGGCCGATCCGCTACCTCGATGGAGAGCCTCCGACCACACACAACGACCTCCTGGCTTTATTCGAAAACCCCACTCCCTTCTCAAAGAGGGCCAGCATCAGAAATACCCGCATTGCCGGCGTCAACAAACGCGGAGTCATCTCATTGGAGTTTGATTCCTCCGTCCCATCAAACCTCTACCAAAGATTACGACATCTCTGGTCAGCAAGCCAGAACTGCCCACTTCCTCAATCCCTCTCCTCCGCGAAGAGAACATCATCAAACAAATCGATCTTCCCTTCAGCCCGGTGTCGTAGCTTTTCATAACGAAATTTCTTCCACGCTTCATCACGCTTTTTCAGGGAAAGAGCATCCTTAATGCTCTCTCTTGACACTTCAAAACCAGCTGGAAAATCCGGCGCATTTTTCTCAAACCAAGATTTTGCTTCCTCGTCGCTCACCTCGACCGTCAACATTTTTTCGATGTATTCCTCCCGCTGTATTCGGGCGGCCAATCTCATCTCCCGTTCCTTTTCCCCTGACCAACCGGCTCGACGGGCCAGCTCATCATAGACTCTGGAATCCGGATGTCTCCCCTTCTCGATCTCTACTGCACGCGCGACTTTGTCATCGGACACAGCGACTTCCTCGGACATTGAGACCTTGATCTGCAACTTGATGAGTTCTTCATCAATGAGTTGATTTACCATCAACTCCCTCAACAGTCTTCTTTCCGGAGCGCTGGTGTCCCCAGGATTGCGACCCCGGCGCCAGAGGTATTCTTTCATCGCCTCTTCCACCTGTGCTCGATAGATCGGTCGATAGTAAACTCTCGCAACAACGCCCGATGCCTTTGCTTCTGCGATCATCGTTTTCTCATCCCGAGGAGACGAGTTCAGCGACTTATAAACAGGCCCTTTAAAGACAAAAAAATCACAAACCAAGTATCCTACCAGAACGCAATAGACGCCCATTCGGAGGGCCATGATCTTCGGCACACTCATCGCACAATCACACGCGCTCCGGGACGCACATACTGTGGAAAACGAGCCGCATCCCAATTAGAGAGACGATAGCATCCTGCGCTTTGGGAGCGCCCAATCGTTCGCGGACTTGATGTCCCATGGATCCCAATGCCGGACTTAGAAAGTCCACACCACATCACTCCAACAGGATTGTTTGGTCCGTGGGCCACTTCGATTGCCTCGGCGCTCCTCTTCCCCGTTTCGAGAAGTTGCTTGTCATAACGCCAACTTGGAAATTCCACACAATCGAGCACTTTCCAGATCCCCCGGTGGATAAACTTCTCCTGGCCAGGGGTTGTTGGGAACATCGCAATCATTTTCCCAAGTGGCTCTTGTTCGTCGTCTGAAACGACCATTGCCGTCCCCGGGACAACAATCGTGGCCTGATTGGGATCATAAACAAACAACTGCTTATTCCGAGTATCGATGACGATATTGTGCTGGCTCATTTTGTCATCGCTCTTATGCATCCGCCCAACTTTCAGGCTCTCGATGCGGAACGGCTCGATATTTGGAACCTTCAGCGGGGAACCGGGTTTGAGACCATAAACTTTCTTCTTCCCATTGAGTTCGATGAGGAAGGACTCCGAGGTATGATACCGCTCGGCCATGAATTCGAGATAGCTCCGATAAGCCATCAGTTTGATGTCGCCGACATCGTCATACTTCCGGGGCAGTTTGGAATTGATAAAGTTTTTGGCCAATGAAGGCACGATAGCAGTGGCATACAGGATTTTTACCGCTTCCTCGGCCTCCTTCAAAAGAGCATCCCAAGCTCCGGGAGAACGACCCTTGAAGCGATTGTAGGAATACACGGCACGAAGGGTGAAATTTCCGGGCTTTCCATCGAGATACCCAGGGCCAAAACACTTTTGGTCGAGAAAGATTTGAATCCGCAGGCCATCATCGCCCTTCTTCGGCACATCGGCTTGGCCAGTTTGGCCATTCACCAAGATAGGAAGGAGGGAAAAAATAAGAATAAGCAGTCGCATGGGGAATTTCGTCTTACCTGTTAAAAGTTAACATACGCGGACAAATGTGCCAGCTTTCCAATTGTGACAGTCAATTTTCCCGTCGTAGCTCGACATTCCGATAATAGTAAACCTTGATTTCCCCGCCGCTTCACGTACTCCCCCTCCATGCGTTTTGACGAACTTGGTCTCAAAGAGACCGTCCTCGAGGCTGTGACCGAGTCCGGCTACGAGTCCCCAACCCCCATTCAAGCTCAGGCCATTCCACTGATTTTGGAAGGAACGGATGTCATTGGCGCCTCCCAAACCGGCACCGGAAAGACCGCTGCGTTTGCCCTGCCCTCTCTTTCCATCATCGAGCCCCTCGGCAAGCCACAGATTCTTGTCCTCGAGCCAACCCGCGAACTCGCTGATCAGGTCGCCGAGCAATTCATCCACTATGGCAATAAAACCGGCTGCAAAGTTGCCCTTCTCTACGGCGGTGTGGGACACGGGAAGCAAGACGAAGACCTCAAGAACGGAGCCGATATCGTCGTCGCCACTCCAGGCCGTCTCGTCGATCATTTCTATCGCGGCACGATGAAGTTCAAGGGAATCAAGATCCTCATTCTTGACGAGGTTGACCGCATGCTCGACATGGGATTCCTCCCGCAAGTACGAAAGATCATCAACATCTGTCCCTGGAACAATGAGGAGCAGAGCAGACAGACCCTCTTTTTCTCCGCTACCATGCCTCCGGTCATCGCCGGTTTCGCCGAGTGGTGCCTGACGGATCCAGCTACCGTTGAAATTGCCCGTCGGGAAGTGCCTGATACGGTTTCCCACTCCTTCTTCCCCGTGGCAATGACTCAGCGCGACGAACTCCTACTCGGCCTCCTAGACAAAACAGACTATGAGTCCGTCATGATCTTCACCCGCACCCGAAAGGAAGCGGATATCATTGCAAACTTGCTCGGCCAGCAGGAGGCGATCGGCGACACCGTAACTGTGATGCATTCCGACATTCGTCAAAATGACCGCATGAAAGCCCTGAAGGGATTTAAAGATAGAACCTACAAGATTCTTGTTGCAACCGACGTTGCTGCCCGGGGCATCGACATCTCAGACGTCACTCATGTCATCAACTACCGCGTCCCTGAAAACGCTGAAGATTACGTCCACCGAATCGGCCGGACCGGCCGTGCCGAAAAAGAAGGTGATGCTTTTACCATTCTGACTGCCGACGAACTGGAATATGCAGATGCAGTCGAAGGCTTCATTAACAAGAAGATCGAACGAAAGCAGCTTGAAGGATTCGATTACCAATACACGGCCCTGCTCGACACCGAAAAACGCAAACCCATCAAAAAACCCCGCCGGGGTGGAGGTAAGCGCCGACGGAGGTAAGCTTGACGCGGGGGGCCCTTTGCGCCCCTACTAGCTTGTGCGAACATTAGGAATTGACCCCGCTGTCCGGAATACCGGATACGCGATCCTGGAGGGTGATCATACCTCGGCAAAGGCCCTCGACTATGGAGTCATCTCCATCCCCGCCCGCATCAAGCAGTCCGGGGCACTTGAGGCAATCTGCACCGGAGTGCGAAACCTCATTGAAAAATGGCAGCCAGATGAAGTCGCGATCGAAGGAATCATCTATGTCCAATCCCACCGCACCGCAATTTCCATGGGGGCTGCCCGTGCCGCGCCCTTGATCGCGGCAGCGGGATTTGGGCTCAAGATCTATGAATATTCACCCAAAAAGGTCAAGAAAGCCATTGTGGGTAAAGGCACGGCCGACAAAAACCAAGTCGCATTTATGATCAGAGCACTCCTCGGACTTTCCGAAACCCCTCCTCCGGATGCCGCCGATGCCCTTGCCATTGCATTGGCCCACCTTCAGGCATCCGACCCTCGGCGCGCTGCCTTATTGGACCGCCGGGAGGTGTAAGCACCTTCGGGATACAGCGTAACTACCCCATCATTTATGAAGCGACTCTTCATTCTCCCCTTTCTCCTCCAGATGGCCTTTGGGGACTCTCTCACCGTTCCCTCGTTCACAGCCTATCTCGATCCGAATCCCAATGGGGCCAGAGTCACTACCGATGCAGGCATCACTCGATGGAGCGACCCAAAAATCAAAGTGCAATGGTTTGGCCAGATCAATTCGATTGGAGAACTGACTGCCAAGGTAGAAGTCGAGATCAACAAAGATGATAAACTTAATCTCAGTCTCACCCTAGGGAAGGAAATCCGGAAGGTGAGCCTCATTGGAAAGGGCACATCTCCCGTCATTGCTGACTTCGGCAAGTTCAACATCAAAAAGAAAGGGTATCATTCCTTCGTCCTCTCCTCCCCTGCTCCCCTGCTCCCCGCGGAAAAATCAACTCGCTCATTCTCGATGGCCCGGCAATTACAACGGCCCACTTTAATCTTAAACCACACCGTAACTCTGCCTCCGTCCATCTTTCCTATCCGATCGAGCGAGGAAAGGAAGTATCAGCGTTCTATTGTGAAATAACCGGAGTGGAAGAGCCGCTTTGACCCTATAATATGGCCTGTGGATGGCATCGCGGGTATTTCGGAATGCAAGTGAACAGCGGCAGCTTCGGAAACGAGGGCACCGGTGGTCACAGCCACCTCAATTACCCATGGAAAACCGGTGAAAAACAGCGTTTCCTCGTTACCGCTGAACCAGTCGATCCCACACACACCATCTTTGCGGGATATTATTTCCACCCCGAAAAGAAAAAATGGATGCTCATCTCAAGCTGAGAAAGCTCCAAAAGAAGGAAAACGTCTCCGTGGTCTCTACTCGTTCTCGGAAAAATTTCGGGACGCAACGGTCATCTTCTCCGCAAGGCCCTCTGCGGCAACCAGTGGATTCGCACCGCCAAAGGAGAATGGAAAGAAATCACCACTGCCAAATTTAGTCATGATGGAACCGGAAAATCCGACCGACTCGATCGCTACATGGGAAAGACAAACGGGCAATTCTTCCTCTCCCAGGGGGGGGGCGAAGGATTCACCAAGTTTGGAGATCCATTCATCCGCAAACCCAGCGAGCGCTCTCCGGCCTCAATGCTGCTTCCCAAGCTCCCCCGGGTCATCCAGTAAGGATTTTCTCGGGGCAAT
>Ga0308005_10000055_pt1 | contig 38820 bp, 25 predicted proteins | sample Neamet67_FD_203142 | JGI IMG/M metagenome (GOLD analysis project Ga0308005, IMG submission 203142) | Marine microbial communities from water near the shore, Antarctic Ocean - #67 | ecosystem: Environmental > Aquatic > Marine > Unclassified | place: Southern Ocean | collected 2014-06-07 | reverse complement strand
GAGTGCGAGGAATCGCTACTTAAAAAGCTACTCCGCGCGGGAAGGGGTGGTGACGGCCTACACGCAGATCTTGATCAAGCATGGCGGTGAAATGATCCGACTGCGGGAGGAGCTGTGTGAAAGGCTCGTGCCACGTGCTGCGAAAAATCAACAAGTGATTAGTGGCGAAACGGAAGAACTCTCGATGAGTTATGTCGATCGGTCGAAGGGAGATTTGGAGACGGCCTTTGCCAAGGTGGAAGAGTCGGAAACACGACGGGGGGTGACTTTGGCCGGGCCGCATCGTGATGATGTGAAGTTAATGGTTGCAGGCCGCTCGGCGAAGGATTTTGGGAGCGAAGGACAGCAGCGCACGGTGGCACTGGCCCTCAAGTTGGCGCAAGGTGAGATCCTCTGTGAGCTTGGGAATCGTCCTCCGGTTTACCTCATTGATGATGTCTTTGGAGAGCTTGATCCGAGACGAAGGAATGCCTTGATGACCCGCCTTCCGGAAGATGCGCAGAAGTTGATCACGACCACGAATCTTGATTGGTGGGATCAGGGTGAACTTGAACTTGGAGTGACCGAAGTGAAGGCGGGGGCGGCAGGGATCTGACGTTCGCCTTCAGCGAACCTGTGATGGGGCATAAAAAACCCACGCGTTACGTGGGGCTGGTTTAAGATTGGCGGTTGGCCGGAGTTGGAGTGTTCCGTTGCCACCAACGGTGGCAATGAGATTGATTATACTTTTTTGAGCTTTGTGATGCGGCCGGTTGAGACCCATTCGGCGACAAAGATATTACCGTCCTTATCGAAGCAGGCGTCGTGCGGGTGGACAAATTTCCCGTCGATCCATTTGTCGGGTTTGGAGCGGAGTTTGTTCCCGCCGGCGGTGACTTGCTTGCGCCATTCGTCATCATTGGCGAGGTGGATGACGTTGTCGTCCTTGTCGAGGAGGGTGAGTCGGGCCGAAAGGTCGGGGATGAGCATGAGATCCTTGTAGACGTCGACATTGGCTGGAAGAATGAAGGGCTCGGCAAGAGTTTTGAGGTGCTTTCCGTCGAGGTCGAACCATTGGAGCCGGCTGTTGGCGCGATCGGCAACGCAGAGGGTGGGTGATTTGGGATTACGGCTGTCGATCCAGAGTCCGTGGGGAAGATTGAATTCACCATCACCTTTTCCGGGTTTTCCGATGGTGGCGAGGTAGCGTCCGGCGGAGTCATAACGATGAATGCAATGGGCGCCATAGCCATCAGCGAGGTAGATGCTGCCGTCCGATGGATGGAAGGCAGTATTGGTGGGCATGAATTTATTGCGTCCCCAGTCGCGTTGGGTGGTGGTGTCCTCACCTTTGGCGTAACGGCCGGAAGCCATAGGTGCCCGCTGATACCAAACGATGTCTCCCTTGAGGGTGAGTTTGGCGAACGATTTCACGTTTTGATAGGCGGTGATGTAGAGGAACTGTTCCTTTCCTTCGGAGCGGACTTCGATGCCGTGACCGCCGCCCTGGAACTGACTCCCAAATGCCCGGATAAACTTACCGGTGGGATCGAAGACAAAGATGCTGGGGTGATCCTTGATATTTGGATTTCCTTCGTGCATCACGTAGAGATTTTGCTCGGCATCGACGGCAACATTGTGAGTGGTTTGCCAGGAGTATTTTGCGGGGAGCTTGGCGAAGGTGTGGTCTACTTCGTATTTGTGTTCGCCTTCGCCGATGATGACGGGTCCACCTGTTTTCTGAGCGGAGACGATGTTTGGAAAAGAGAGAGAGGCTCCGGCCAGGAGCGAGGATTTACCAAGGAATTCGCGTCGGGATGAACGGGTCATCTGAGGAAGATGCCTGATTTGAGTCAGTGATGTCGAGGCCTGATCCCTAGGTGCCGGACGAAATGATTTGAACAAACTTACGATTGCTCTGTCGTTTTTAATGAGGAGGCCGTCGGATTTTACCGGGTTTTGACGGGCACGCGGGCTAATCTCTGCTTAATTAATGTCATGCCTTGTCTGTTGCGTCTTCTTCTTGTGTCGCTCCTTTCTTGTGGAGTGGCTTTCGCGCAAGACACGGAGAAGGCGGAGAAATACCACCGGCTTCTTCTAAAAAAGCCCGAGAATCCCACTGTGTTTGATCGCTTTGTGGAGGCGTGGCGCGATGCCGGGAGCAAGGATGACTTACAGAAGTGGTTGGAGGTTAAGGCTAAAAGCGGAGATTCCGCGGATTGGCGGATTCTGGCATCTTTTCATGATTATCTTGGGGAGGGAGGGGAAGCGGTTGCTGCTCTCGATGAAGCGATTAAGAAGGAGGAAAAGAATCTCTCATTGAGGTTGGCGAGGGCTGAGATGATGGGGAAGACGCAAGATTTTGAGCCGGCCTTGGAGGATTTGAAATTGGTGGTGGACGATGAAAAGCTGGGAGAGCGGGCGATGAAACTTCAGGGGAGGTATCTTGCTCGGGTTGGTCTTTCCGAAGAAGCGGTCTCGGTTTGGACGAAGTTGATCGACCGTTTTCCAAATGATGAGGAATTGCGCGAGGACCTCATCGAGATTGAAGTGATCGAAGGGCTTTATGAGGAGGCGATTGCTGGATTGCTTGACCTGATCAAGCTGACGAAAGATCCCTATCAAAAGGCGCTGTATCGACTGCGACTTGCCGAGGTCCAGCTGATTGCGGATCAGATGGATGAGGGATTAAAAACCTATAAAGCCATTCTCGCTTCGACGGGGGAAGGGACATGGTTGGAGCGAGAGGTGCTGTCGCAGGTTGAGAGGGTTTTCACCTTGGAAGATAATGTGCAGGGGCTTCGTGCGTTTTATCAGGAGTTGCGTGAGACCTATCCGCAGCGTGTTTCAGTGCGGAAAGGACTGGTGAGACACATGGCCCGGTATGGTGAGCTGACTGAGGCCATCGAGCTCTTTCGAGAAATTTTAAAGAGCACCCCGGGCGACATCGGAAACCGGGAAGAGTTCATTTCGCTGTTGGAGGCTAACTTAAAGTGGCGTCAGGCGCGCGAGGAGCTCCGTGAGTTGATTCGGCTTCGAAAAGACGATTCCTTGCTTTGGGAGAGGCTGGTGAATCTGGAACACCAACTGAAAGACAACGAGGGGTTGAAGGCGGCATTAGCCAGATTGCAGGAGTTGAAAAGTGGAACCCAGGATGGCGTGATTGCGGTGGCGGAGACTTATGAACGGGTTGGATTTTCGGAGCACGCAGAGAAGATCCTAAGAGAGGGGCGAGAAGTCTTCCCACAATCCGCCGAGCTTGTTGAAGCGTTGGCCTCGTTGCTGGTAGCACAAAAGAAGATCGAGGAGGCAAAGGAACTTTGGTTGTCGATGTCCGGGAGTGGTAACCGTGACGACATCCTTCGAGTGACCCGATCCATGGCGAGCCATCAAATGCAAAGGGAGGCCTTTGACCTTCTTCTTCAATTTGCCGGGGACGCGGGTGATGATCCCCTGGTGCTGACTCAGTTGGGGAAGTTGGCGATGGATGAAGATCAAGCCATCAAGGCGATCCCTTTCATGAATGGGTTGGTTCTTCTGGCATCGTCGCCAACCGATTTGGAGAATGCCATCGTGCTTGCGTCGCAAGTGGTGGCCCGCTCGGGGAACCCCGCGAAAGTCATCACTAATCTGAGTGCGAAGCCAGGATTGTCAGTTGGTGAACGATGCTTTCTGGCAGAATTACAATTGAGAGATGGAGACCTCATTCAGGCGCGAAAGACCTTGGCCCGAGCGGGGGTAGGGATGTTGGCAAAGTTTTACCGGGTTCGTTTTGAGGAAAATCAGGGAGATCTTTTCGCTGCGATCGATCTGCTGAAGGTGATTGTGAAATCCCCCGAGGGGCGGAAGACGGTTCATTTAAGAAGGTTGGTGACTCTTTACCAACGAGCGGGCCGGATCAGGGACGCGCTGTCACAAGCCGAAGAGTGGAAGGAAATGGCGCCCGGAGATCAACAGGCATGGTTAACAAGGGCAAAGCTGTTGCAAGAAGCCGGATTACTGGACGAAGCGGTGGCTGAACATCGGAGGATCATCGGGAGATTCGGTCCGAATACGGAACGTCGTGCACGACTTGCAGAAGTTTTGCAAAAGAGTGGAGATCTCCAGAGTGCCGAGAAGATTTATCAAAAGCTCTATGAGGAGGCGGAAATACTTTCCGCCAAACTTAACTGGGTCGAGCCATGGACAAAACTCGCCCGAGATGCCGGGCGAGAGGGACAGCTCATTGAGCGGTTCTCAACTCTTCGTGACCGAAACCGACGGGAAGTGGGGCCGGTGCTTGCTCTGGCGGAAGTTTATCGGACTCTGGGACAGAGTGATGAACAGAGGGAAGCCTTGATGGAAGTTGCGCGGCGCCGACCGGAGGACAGTAGGGTTCTTGTTCGGATGGCCGAAGAGGCTGGCAGGGAAGGGAACTTCGAATTTGCGATTGCCACGCTGCGTGATGCGGTTGCCCTGGGTCAGGGAGAAGAGGCAAAACGTGCACTTGCGAAGTTTCTGATTCAGGATCACGAATTGGAGGAAGGGCTTGCTGTTTTGCAATCAATCCCAGGCGAAGGAGATGATCCAAGGAAGGTGGAAAAGGCGATCACAAGCCTTGCTCAAGTGAATGAGTGGGAAGCCGCGCAGACGTATCTTAAACGGGCTTTGAAGCAGCACCCTGGTGATTGGAGATTGGGCTACCTCTACGGAATTTTGTTGAAAAAAACGGGTGAGATCGAGGAAGCCCTTGCCGTGTTTCAATCACTAGATCGGAAGGTTGCTCCCTTGACAGGTCTTTTTTCCCAGACAGTGGCTCCGGAGAGTGATCCGGCATTCAGCTCTGCGACAGGTAAGAGCCCCGAAGTGGAGTGGATGGATGGTTTTGCTGCGCGGCTTTCTCTAGGTCAGGGGGACTTCATCGTCGCGCAGCAAAAGTATCGGAGCTCCAGAAGGACGAGCATCAATCAGTCGCGCAGTTTGCCAATTACCTTCAATCTCCCTGATTCTCCTGAAATGCAGCGCCTCATGTCCTTTGTTCAATTGGTAAATCTCATGTCAGCAGGGGAAGGTGAAGAAGAACGAGCTGCTTTTGATCATTTCATTGAAGAATCCAACAGTGACCGGAAGCTCTTTCTCCTTTCCCGCTTTCGTCCGGAAGATTACCGGGATTTCTTGTTGAAGAAGTTGCCCGAAAAGCCCGGCGATCTGCGGCTTTCGCTCTTATGGCTCAGCCGTAGTCCGAACAAAGTGGAGGCCCGGGAAGTCACCAGGCGGGCGATTGCTGTTCTTAGAAAATCAGCCCCTTTGGAGGCAATGCGGCATGTCTTACCAAGCATGGGAAGCGGGGTATTTGAGCCAGAAGAAGCCGAAACAATCTTCCGGGAAGTGTTTGAGAGCTTGCCAGCCGAGGATAAGGGAAAGGGGGTGGATATTGCCATCCCGGTGATCGTTTCCCATAAGCCCGGAACTCCGGGTGTTTTTCCCTCTAGTGATTTTGCAAAGTATTTCCATGCTAGGCTCCTGGAGTTGCCAGAGGCCCCGACAGATGCCGGCTCCCTCAACACCTTGTTTAAAAAGGCCCTGATTGAGGGACGAGGAGATGAAGCCATCACCCTGGTCAATCGATCCCTTGAGTGGTGGTTTGATACTCCCAATGTCACGAGACGAGTTTTCCCCCTCTATCGAAGAACGCAGAATACGTTCGGGCCTCCGGTTTATCCCCTTTGGAATGGTGAAGCCTGGCTCTTTATGAAATCGAACCTTCCTTCGCCCAGTCCGACCGTAATGGAGACGGATGCAACGCGCCAAAGGAGCCTTTCGCTCCTTGACCAGCTTCAAGAGATTGATGGCGAATCGAAACAAAAGGGGCGGGCGGAAGTGCTGAGACCACATGCTCATAAGATTAAACATCCGTTATACCGGGGAGTGATGTTCAAGTTGATCGGAGTGACAAAACCATTGAAGGAGCTTGTTGCCGGCCTGGTGGATTCCAACGATAAGAATGAACTAAGATTCGTCGCGGCTTATCACGCCAAGGAAAAGAATTATTTGGAGGCGTATCGCGCGCTGTTGAAAATGAGGCGTCTCGAGTTGGAACGTGGAGAGAGAGAATTACTGGACGGGAATCTAGCTTACATCGGGAACCTTCTTGGCCCGGATGACGTCAAGGCAGTGGATCTTGGCCCGGCGCGGGAAGCCATCCTGCGAGTGCAGCGGAGGACTTCCAAAGGATCGCTGGCGGGAGTGATGAGAAAATTGGGGCTTGATGAGGAAGCGGCTCGGATTGAGAAAATTGAGAAGAGCAAAAAAGGCAGAAAGAAGATCCCAAAACGAAAGATTACCCGTGCCCTGACTGGGGTGAATTTGATCAAGCATGAATTGACAGAAGGACGTCCGGAACGGGCGGTCGGCGAGATGAGGAGAATCTTGAAGCTAAACCGAGGTGATCCCGGTCAAAATCGGGAACTCCGAAAAATTATCCGTCAGTTCACTAAGTCCGAGCATATCGATCTACTTCTGAAGTCCCTGCAGCCTAGAGAAAATCGCAAGGATGATCGATGGTATGTTCACGCAATTGTGGCTCGGGAACTTGGACGTAAGGAGACGGCACTTGAGGGGTTTGAGATCTACTTGAAACTTAAGCCCGAGCACAGGGCCGCGATGGTGGGACGACATATTTGTCAGGATCCCAAGGATCGGGATTGGAGTATTTTTTCGCCGGAGAAAAATCCCGGGTTCGCACATACCTTGGTCCCTCTGCTGATCAGTTACTATCAAACGACCGAACCCAGATCGTTCCCTCTCATGTTGGAGATTGCCGAGATGTCGCGGAATTTTTTGCAAGAGAGCGGAAGTGATGAGGAATCGCTTTTTGCACTCCAGAGAATCGGGAATTTTGTCACGACTACGGTGCGGGAGTTTCTTTTTGAGGACTACAGGATCCAGCCGTTGACCGGAGTCGCGCTAAAGAATGGAGATGATTTGGATGTGGAAAAGAGCAAGAAGCGGATCGCGATCTATGGGGGGCTTTTTGAGGAAATGTTGGTGCACCAAAGTCTGGCGGAGCAATCCTTCAAAATTCTTAAGAGTAACTCGAAGCTTCTTGAACTGACTGAGGACGATCTCTTTCAATTTGCGAATCGAGCACTCGTCCATTTACCTCTAGAGACTCCTCCTGCCGAAACGCTTAACAAGGGGGCTGCTCCAAGCGGAGCGTGGGCTCAAAATTCCAATTCACTCTCTTCTGAGCGGAAGCGGGAAGCTTTTCATTATCTTCTCTCCCTGGGCCGGAGTAAAGATCGGGAGGTTTTCACGCCAGCTGCTCTGGCATTCCTCGAAAAGAGTGAGCCCGTTCGCTACGAAAGCTACCGCACGGCGAGGAAGATTTGTGAAGCTTCGCCCCAAGAAGGAAGAAAGCTTTATCAAGTTTGGATGCAAGGACTGCCAAAGGAAGAGCAGGCGAGAAATGTTGCGATCGGCGAACTCAGTCGGTTTCTTGTCTCGTTTGGGGCAGGCGAAGGCGAATGGATCAATGATCATCAGGAATTTCTTGTGACCTCGATGAGGCATTCGTTTCTAGCAAACTCATGGAGGACCGAATGGGGCTACTGGATTTTTCGAGAGAGAGGAAGGGAGGCGTTTTACAGTCTGATTGACCGGGTGTGTGAAGTGATCTTGGGAGATCGGGAGAAGTGGTCTGTCATTTCCAAGCTGCCTTACCATCACTGCCCCAAAGCGTATCGGGACAAGAATCAAAACCTTTCCCGGGCCCTTCAGGTCTTCACCAGTGACAGTCGGTTGATTGAACCCGTGGCCTCGGCCATTCGGAATATCCAACTGGAGCGCTTGCAGCCGGCCCCCTTGAGCCGTCTTCGATCGATCTGGGCGAAGCGAATCAAGGCTGAATCGGAGATTCAAATGGAATGGTTTCGAGGGAGTGGTGGCTTGATTAGGTCATCTAAAAAAGGGGAAAGGGATCCTGCTCGCCTCTTGGTTTTCTGTGAGGCGATTCGAATGCTCCAGCATCCCAATCAATCAGATCTGGCAACTCTTGGCGGTAAGTTGGATGAAGATGATGAGCTTGATCCAATGATGAAGGATTTATTGAGAGTCCGGCTTGGTTTGGATGTGGATGTTCAAGTCATGCTTACGGAGCATCTGGACGGATTTGAAGCCATGGCAGAGTTGGCACCTAAAGATGTCGCGATCTTGTTTTTAGATTGGTTTCCGGGTTTTGAGACTTTGGGCGCCCATTCTGAAAATGACGCCCTGGTGAAGAGACTTGGTGAAGAGATGCGTAAATCCGCCTATGCGCAGATTGTCGAAGAGGCTGGGGTGTGCGGAGGGGCATCAGCATATTTGAAAACCAAAGGGGCCTGGTCCTCGCTGGGACGCGCAGCGGGGTATTCGCCGGGGGAAGCCGCACGAGCCTTTGAGCAACTCCTTCTTGAGATATTGGAACTTTCCCCCGGCTCTAAAATGTCGGGCTTGAAAGCGGTCACTAAACATGTCCAGACAATGTTGGAGCTTCTTGGGAAATCTTCAAAGATGGTGTCAGTTGAACGTCGGGTGAAGTTCGTCCACCGACTCTACGATGGTCTCCTGAAGGATCATCTGCAGATGCCTGAATACAGGAACCGAGGTCTCAGTAATTCAATCCGTGCAGATCTGGACCTGATAGTTAAAGCTCGGATGTCGGATAATCCCTTTTGGGGGTCGATATCACGGTGCACCAAGGCACTCTTCCCTATTCTGGAGAAGTTGAATCCCGCGGAACGACAGACGTTTTTGATGCTGATTCCACCTGCATATTTTGATGGTTGGAAAGGGGGACGCGGGGCAAAGGAACTTGGGGAATACCGCTGGCTTCATGAGGAGGTCCGAGTGAAATATCCGGTTGTTGTTGATTATCTGTGCGCCGTCTTTTCGTCTTCGTTTGGCACGACTGGCTCCGGAGAATTGGGAAAAAACGAGGCGCTTGTCCAGGGGGCGGACAGTCTTCTCAGGTTCATGGAAAACAACGGGATGCCATCTGCCCTTCGTATGAAACTGGGTTATCAAATGATCCTGTTTCGAAACAGCCGACGTCTCCTCTCGACTCGTCGACATTGGGATTGGATTGCCGGGACGATTGAGAGTTATGAAGCTTCCGGGGTTCGATACCAAAGCGAAGTTGTTCCCAACCTGGCGGGGTATCTCGTGCTCAAAGAACTTCGATCGTTGGGATTTGTGCCGAAGAGATTTCTGGATGTTTTAACTGAAGCGACGGTTAGGAAGAGGGAGGGGCAACAACAGGCTTGGTCCTATCAAAAAAAAGGGGCGACTAAAATCGTGCCAATCGCTCTGGGTTTGCACGATCTGGGAAATGCGAGAAAATTGATCGAAGCTTATCCTGCCTATTTTCAAAGAGACCTTGGCTTGCTCTGGAAACTTTTCGAGGCGGGAGAGGAGGGCCTTGTCAGGAGGATTTTCGATCCAGAGGCTTCAATATATTACGATTCGCAGGACCTCAATTTCGAGATGGATACTCCGGGAAAATCGAGTCGATTTCTGACTCTTTTTCCACAGGATGCCCGCTTCTATCTAGAGTTTTTGATCGCCGGGAGACCCGATGTGGCTGAGGGGAATATTCTGGGGGAACCAGGTTCTGCGAGGATTGTTGATTTGGCCGCCCGGTTTGAAAATGAAGGGCCAGAGGCAGGGCCCGGGCGGCTTCATCTTTTAAGTGCTTTTGCGACGGAGCCTGAAGCAGCGATTTTGGTCAGAAAAGAACTTCGGTTGGTGGAAAAGAAGCATCGCCTGGGCTCTCTCCACAGATCCGGAAATGAAACCAACGAGGCGGGTTATCTTCGGGGCATTATTAGGGCTGTGATCAAACAAGAGATCAGTGAGGGAATGTTCGTTTCAGCAAAGCGTCAGTATCAATCGATTTGCGGATCCACGGGCCTAAACAACGACCTTGTTGAAGATGCCGTTGGGATTGTCCAACCAATCTCACTCAGGATTTTGGAACTTTCCACGAAGGATGTTGCGCGTGCGAAGGAGTTTCGTAATCTCGCCGACTTCTTCTTTGAGGAAACCCTGAGGCTCGAAGTGAAGGATTCACTGAAACTGGCAGCGCTCGCGGAGAGTTTTGCGTTTCTTCAACATCTTCTTGCGGAAGACGAAGTGGGTTGGGACATCTTGCTGGATGGGTTGGGTATGAAAGCGAAGGAGCGGTATACTTCCGTGATTGCCAAAAAATTTCTGGCGCAGCGGGTGCAGAAGATCAAAGGGCCATCGTGGCGTGGTGCTGAGCATCAGGGAATGCGGATCGCTTTGCAGAAGTCGTTGTGGTCTTCGGAGAGATTCCAAACTGAGGTTCGAGAACGGCCCGGATTTAGCGCCACGTATTTGACCGCGTATGGTTTGGCTCTCAGCGAGGAGATCACCAGCCTTTTGAACGAACTTCCAAAGGACCTGGACCGAGCCCATTTTTTTCTGTGGCGTAAGGCAGTGGCCGCCGGCGCCAATGAGGAAACGTTGAAGTGGTTCGAAGAGGCGCGCAAAGTTGCTCGAGAGAAGGATGAACGTGAATTGGAGTCTGAAATCATGATTGATGAGGTGGTGTGTTTGATGGATTTGAATCGAAAAGAAGAAGCCCTCAAACTTGGGAAAAAGGTCAAGTTCGATCTTTTGGAACGCTTGGACCGGAAGAAGATCATCACTGATCTTTTGGAAGAAAAAGAGTAGGGGGGATCTCTGGGGGGCGACCCTTCAGTTCATTCCACGTGGTGAGAGGGAAAGGAGTTGCCAAAGTGGGATGTCACGGGTAAGGCCCCGCCCTGTTGTGGTTGTCGGATGTCTTGTTCGACACCTCCAACCTATTCCAAACGATGATTTTTGACCTAATCCGCAAACGCAACGGCAATTGGAAAGATGATACTCTCTCGGGCCTGACCGTAGCCCTCGCATTGGTTCCGGAGGCGATCGCCTTTTCGTTCATTGCGAAAGTGGACCCTTTGGTCGGGCTTTGGGCGGCGGTCTTTCTTGGATTTATCACGTCGTCCTTTGGCGGGCGGCCCGGAATGATTTCGGGTGCGACGGGAGCAATCGCGGTAGTGGTTGCAAAGGTGGTGGATATTGGAAACCAAGCCGGATTGGAGAGGGGAATCGATAATCTGGGCCTTCAATATCTCTTTGCGACGGTCATGATCGCCGGGGTGATTCAGGTTCTCTTTGGAATCGGGAAGCTGGGGCGCTTTGTGCGACTTGTTCCACACCCTGTCATGATGGGGTTTGTGAATGGCCTAGCGATAGTGATTTTGATGTCCCAGTTTGCTTCTTTCAAGGACGCTGCCGGAGTTTGGTTGCCCCAAAATGAGATTGTGACCATGGGTGTTTTAGCTACGATCACGATGGCGATTATTCATTTCCTTCCGAGGTTCACGAACGCAGTGCCATCGATCTTGGTGGCCATTCTGGTCGTTGGAGGGGCGAGTTATTTTAATCTGTTCGATACCAAAACAATCGAAGACGTGCTTAAGGGTGGAGGCGGATCCGGAGCACTGAAGGGGCACTTCCCTCCCTTCGCATGGCCAGGCGATATCGTGTGGGACCAGGTCACCTTGGTTCTCATTATCGGCACGGCTTTCTCTGCCGCGATGGTCGGGATTATCGAATCTCTCATGACCCTTCAGCTCATTGATGATATGACCGAGACCCGTGGAAGCGGTAATCGGGAGTGTCTTGCTCAGGGAAGTGCCAATTTCTTTTCGGGACTCTTCGGGGGAATGGGAGGCTGTGCGATGATCGGGCAAAGCCTGATTAACATCAAATCCGGTGGTCGGGGCCGGTGGTCGGGGATCGTTGCGGCACTCGCATTGGCGATTTTCATCATGGTTGGCGGCCCGGTGATTGTTCAAATCCCGGTGGCCGCACTGGTTGGCGTGATGTTTATGGTGGTAATAGGAACCTTTGAATGGGCAACCTTGAAAACTTGGGGGCGGGTTCCTTTTCACGACATTTTCGTAATTTTGTCGGTGACTCTCATTACGGTCGTTATGCACAATCTCGCACTTGCAGTCTTCGTTGGAGTGATCCTTTCAGCACTCGTTTTTGCCTGGGAAAGTGCGAAGCACGTTCGCTTGCGTCGTGATGATAGTCAGGAAGGCGTTCGGATTTATAACCTGCAGGGAGTGCTCTACTTCGGCTCGGTGCGCGAGTTCGGTGAGCGCCTCGTTCCTTCCAACGATCCCGATGAGGTCATCATCGACTTCAAAGAGGCTCGAGTAGCAGACTTTTCGAGCCTGGAGTCGCTGAATGCCATCACGGAACGATACAAGACGGCTGGTAAACGGATTCGCTTAAGGCATCTGAGCCCTTCCTGTGCGAAGATGATCGATAGCGCGAGTGAGCTGGTGACGGTCGAGATGGCTGATGACGATCCTCACTACGAGCCTGCGAATCTATAGGAAGAGCAAACTTGGCCTTTGGAATAGCGGAAAGCTTTCGTTGTCGTCGCCCGTATGTTGATGCGACCGATTATGAAAAATAAGTTAATTAGTGCCCTGTGGCTTTGTGCTGTACTTGCCGTTCCTGCCCAGGCAGATGATCAGAAGAAAAAAGAGTGGAGCAGTCTCTTTAATGGAAAGGATCTGACAGGCTTCACGCAGAAAAACGGAACTGCGACCTATGTGGCGAAGGATGGGGCCATTGTGGGAATGACGGCCAAGGGGAGTCCAAATTCCTTTCTCTGCACCGATAAGCTTTATGGCGACTTCGAGCTGACTTTTGAGGTGAAAGTTCACAATAGCCTCAACTCGGGAGTGATGATCCGCTCGCAAACGAAGGGGGGGACTCCAGAAGGCCGTGTGAATGGTCCTCAGGTTGAAATTGAGGCCAGTGGGGCGAAAGGCGCGGAATCAGGCTACATTTATGGCGAGGCCTGCGGAGGTTGGATGACGCCGAAGAAACTTCTGAAGCCGCACAAACACTTCAAGGATGGACAGTGGAATAAATATCGCATTCTCGCGAAGGGATCCCGCATCCAGGTTTGGATTAATGATGTGCAAATCTCAGATTTGGTGGACGAGGAAAAGTACAAGGCGTATCCGAAAGGCTTTATCGGCTTTCAAGTTCACGGCGTCGGGAATAAGGGACCCTTTGATGTCGCCTGGCGTAATTTGAAGATTCGCGAGCTGAAGTAAGCGAAACGTTTCTAACAAAAAATCCGGCAACCCTCGCGGGTGCCGGATTTTTAGTAGATTGGGATCGTGGAGTGAGAGTTACTCGCCGAGGCCGAAGCGCAGGAAGTTGTTTACAGTGATGGTGTCACTGAGTTCCTTTCCGTTTGTTTCAAGAAGGGCCTTAACGGTCGTGTCGGGGTCCTTGACGAAGCCTTGCTCAAGAAGGCAGCGCTCGGAGTAGAACTTGCCAAGCTTACCTTCGATGATCTTCTCAAGGATCTCAGCAGGCTTGCCCTGACCTTCCATTTGCTTGCGGAAGATTTCCTTCTCGGACTCGACGAGGTCGGCCGAGATGTCTTCACGCTTGAGACCTGCAGGTGAGGTTGCGGCAATGTGAAGAGTGAGGTCCTTGACAAGGTTTTTGAAGGAATCGGAAGAAGCGGTTTCAGCTTTCTCGGAACCAACTTCGATGAGGACGCCAACTTTTCCACCAAGGTGGATATAGGAAGCGACGGCGCCTTCGCCTTCAAGAGTGAGGCGCTCGAAGCGGCGGAGCTTGATGTTCTCACCCATTTCGAGAACCTTGCCTTTGACGAAGTTTTCAAGGGTATCGTCTCCCTTTGATGAAGAAAGAGCACTCTCAAGATCGGAGGCGTCTCCCGCAAGAAGGCTGTCGGCGATTTCTCCCACGAAGGCCTGGAAGTTGTCGTTCTTGGCGACGAAATCGGTCTCACAGTTGACCTCAACGAGGATTCCGGATTTTCCGGACTCGCTAATTTTGGCTGCGACAATGCCTTCGTTGGCTTCGCGGGAAGCTTTTTTATCAGCTTTAGCTCCGCTCCGTTCACGGAGGATTTTGATGGCAGCTTCGATATCACCCTCGGTTTCCTTGAGGGCGTTCTTGCATTCCATCATGGCGACTCCGGTTCTTTCGCGGAGTTCTTTAACGAGAGATGCGGTGATCATAATAGGGTCTGTTTGTCAGTTTTTAAAATTAATCCTTGGCGCCAACGATGATTCCGTCGACGAGGTTCTGGAGAACGATACGAACGGAGCGCATGGCGTCGTCGTTTCCAGGGATGGGATACTCAAGTTTGGAAGGATCTCCATTGGTGTCGACGATCCCGATGATGGGGATCTTGAGGCGCTTGGCTTCGGCTACGGCGATAGACTCACGGGCGGTGTCGACGATGACAACGGCATCCGGTTGCTTCTCCATGTCACGCACACCGTTGAGGTTGCGGTGAAGCTTGTCCTTCTCACGACCAAGAGCGGAAAGTTCCTTCTTGGACATGGCCTTGTATTCCGGTGCACGCTCGATGTCCTCAAGATACTTGAGACGCTTCACCGAGTTGCGGATGGTGGTGAGGTTGGTGAGGGTGCCACCGAGCCAGCGGTAGTTGACGTAGTATTGGCCGGTAGCTTCGGCAGCTTCGCGGACGGCATCTTGTGCCTGGCGCTTGCAGCCGACGAAAAGGATTTTCTTGTTCTTGCCAGCGAGCCCCGAAAGAAAATTGGAGGCTTTATCGAGGCATTGAACAGTTTTTTCGAGGTCGATGATGTAGATTCCGCCTTTGTCCTTCATGAGGTAAGGCTTCATTTTTGGGTTCCACTTCTTGGTCTGGTGTCCGTAGTGGACGCCAGCCTCGACCATTTCTTTGACGAGTTCGTTAATCATTGTTTATGGGTCCTCCGTTAAAGCACGAAGGCGCTATGTTTTGAGGATTTACCGCATGGACCTTCTCTAAATCCTCGTTGTTGATACGGCAGCAACGGAGAAGGACGGCGGATTTACGGGGAAAAAGCGGAGATAGCAAGGAATTTTGCGAACTGAAAGATGAGGCGAATAACTCATGGAGCCTATGATGACAGGGCGGTGAGCATGGGACACACCGCTCTCTCCGTGGGCAAGTTTTCTCAAAACGGCGACCTCGAGGAGGTTGAGGTTGCTTCGGTATTTGCGATTGGGGAACTTTATTTTGAGGGGTGAAGGGAGTGCCAGGGCAAGGTTTAGACAGAGCCGTCTTTTTAGGGGCCTGGGGAAAGGGCTCGCGCAAGTGGAGCGCTTTCGCTGATTGAAAAGCGGTTTATTTGGCGACTGACTGAATATAGTGGCGGACGGCTTCGAATTGCTTTTGGGAGTCGCCATTGAGGATATCGGGGCGGAGGCCGGTGCCGTCGTCAGGGTTGGTATACCGGGGCATTTTGGTGTCTGGAACGAGGCGGGTGGGATTGAACATCCACTGGTGGTAGTAGCCGGGGCGGAGACGGTTGTGGGTGAGTCCGAAGTTGATGCCCTGGACTTCGAAGGCGGCGAGGGCGAGTTTGTCATTGATGGCGTGGCAGGTGACGCAGGCGTAGCCGGTCATTCCAACGAGGTGCTCGCCGATTTTGACCTGGTCTGCCGCCGGTTTTTCTTTCGAAGGTTCAGAGGCAGGAAGGCCGTGGTGTTGACCGAGGCCGTGGGCCATGTGTTTGGCGTGGAGTGGGAAGGCGGGCATGCGCATGTCGAGCCATGGACGAGGGCGTGGTTCGATTTTTCCGAGAAGGGTGGTTTCGATGTAGTTTGTGTGGAGCATCGCGCCCATGTGGGTGAGCGGCGGGCGGGACTGGATGAGGCGTTCGTCGGTTTTAGTGATGTGGTTGAGGAGGGATTTGGTCTCGGGGTGGGTTTTAGAAAGGAGAGAGGATTGGCCGTTGTAGTTGTGGCAGGAGGAGCAACGGAGGGCTCCGATCTGGCGGTCGGTGTAGGCTTCGACCGTGTCGTGCTTCAGGGAAGGCAGGACAGCAGGGGTGATCACTTTTTTCTCTTCGATGGTCAGGTTGAGGCGGGGAGATTTCCCGCGTTTTTCATCGGGGCCGAGGCAGCCCTTGGAGGACCAATCTTTCAAGCCATAGATATTGGGTGTCTTCACGGTGGATGGGTCGAGTCCTTCGTGACAGGCAGAGCAGTTGAGGGAACGAACGAGTGACTTTCCGCGGATGGCATCGCCGGGAGGGAACTCGGAAGGGTCGGGTGTGTGCTCGCCGGTTGATGTGTTGGTAAGATAAGCGGCAAGGGACCCGGCTTCTTCATCAGAGAAGCGGAAGTTCGGCATTTTGATGGCTACGTGATGCTCCTGGGGATTTTTAAGGAAGGCGATCAATGAGCCGTCCTTGAACTTGGTGGCGACGTTGTTGAGGGGGACTCGACCATTTTCGAAGTCGGGTTCGTCGGCCTCGGGCTTGGAGTGACAGGCAATGCAGCCAAGGTTATGGAAGTGTTCGCCTCCTTTTTGAGCGAGCGAGAGGTCGGGGGCTTTGGTGGCTGGTTTGCCTGAATGGAGGGTGGCGAGGTAGGCTCCGATGTCAGCCGCGGCCTGAGCGCCCTCGGGTTTGGTGTGATCGACCATGGCAGGCATGGTGGTGGTGGGTTTGAGTTTATCGGGCTGGGCGATCCAGCGAGTGAGCCAGACTTCGTTGGTGCGGTCGCCGATGCCAGTGAGATTGGGGCCGGAGTATTTGAGCTCGGGCATTGTGTGTTTGCCGAGATCGGCAGTGTGGCATTGGATACAGTTGTGGCTGGCGAAGAGGTGGGCTGCGTCGAGAGGGGGTTCTTCGGAAGAAGTGAAGGCGGAAGCTGGGACGGGTTCGCGGGAGAATTCACGTCGTTCTTCCCAGAAGAGTCGGAAGAAGCCGGAGCCGTTTTCAGGAGAGGTGTAAGTGATCTCGATAGGATTTTCGCCGGGGTTGAGACGAAGTCGTTCGGATTTTTCGTCAGTGAAAGTGACGGCGGCGTCGTTAATCTTGAGGGCGACGGAACCTTTCGATTCCACGGAAAAGTAAACGCGGTAGCGCTTGGGGATGGAAAGGGTTCCTTTGTAGGTAGCGGTAAAGGGACCCGCGGCGAGGCCAGCGGTGGGGGGCTCGCCTTCGGTGACCTGGAGGGCAGGGAGAGCGAGGTATTTTGTAGTCGTTACGTCACCTGAAGTAAACGTGGCAACGAGGGTAGCATGGGCTGAAGTCAGTAGCCCGAGGAAGGCGATGAGTGGGGTGAATCTCATTGAATAGGACTGTAGCGAATGGGACTGGACTGGCAAAAAAAAAATAGTGGAAGCCGGATTAAGCACCATGGCTGGGAAACCGCGTAAGGATCATCATTTTGCGAAAGAGCGAGCGTTGGAATTAATCTGTTCGGCTCTCTCTAGGTCTAGAATCAAAAACCTTATGAAAGGGCCTTTCATTTTCATTATGTTCGTGCTCCAAAAAGTGGCCTGTTTCGCCCAGTTGGCGCCGAAAGACCCTTTTTTGGTAGCGGGATCTTTGGGAGCGGGCAATGGAGCACAAAAAAGCGCCTTCGGGACTCCGAAGACGCTTTGGAAGTGGAATGTTTCAGCTTACTTCCCAGGCACCTTGTGGATGGTGCTGTGGATGGTGCCGATGATTTCGCCGCCGTCGTTGGACTCGAGGTCGTAGTCGAGCTTGAACTGTTGGCTAGGCTTGTGGCCTGCGACGGTCAAGAGGACGGACTTTTTGTCAGCACCCAATTTGGCGGCAGTGATTTTCACGGTGTCGGGCTTGCGATGATTCTTTGACTCCTTCTTGATGGCGTTGACTTCAGCTGTCTTGTCGGGATTGTCGACTGAGAACTGGCCTGAACCATACTGTGGACCACGGACATAGTTCCAACGCTGGGCGGTGAAGGATGTTGGGTCGCTGGCGAGCTCGTCATCGAGTTCAACGTTAAAGGTGAGCTTAATGCCTTCCTTGGTGACCTCCATGGCGGAAGGAAGCGGATTGGCTTCTTTGTCGTTGCGGCGGATGCGCTGAAGCCCGGCTTCCTTGGCGGCATTGGTCTGCCAACCGCGGAATCCGACGACATACATGGAGCCATCGGGGTGGAAGACGGCGCGTTGGGCGGACGATGAGAGCTTCACGGGAAGCTTCACGACGCCGCCTTGATAGAAGCCGTCGGCAACCTTTTGACGAAGAACGTGGTAGACGGAGGATTGACCGTATGAGAGGTGGATGAGTTCGCCTTCTGCGATACCGATCTTGGCACCTTTTTCAACCCAGATTTGGCCACCCCCGGAGTTGTCGACAGACATAGGGAGGTAGCAGAGGGGCTCGGTGAACTCGGTCTTGTTTCCCTGACGGGCGTCTTCGACGCCGAAGAAGGGGATGCCGCGCTCGGGCTCATAATAGTTAATCTTGCAGCGTGGCTGCCAGGTTCCTTCATTTTCGCCGGAGGTGATTTCACCATTGGGTCCGATGCCGATGCCGCCGGGGGCGCGAAGGCCGGTTCCGATGGTGTAGAGCCGCTCACCGTCGGCGCTGATTTTGACGAAGGCTCCGTTGTGAGGGAGGATCTTGTCAAAGCCACGTCCGCCGGGACGGACGGGGGAGGCTTTAGCGAAGTAGAAGTTACCTTCCTTGTCGGTTTCGAGGCCAAACTGGAATTCGTGGAAGTTGTTGGAAAGATAGACGTCGTTGTTGAAGACTTCAAACTTGTCGGCTTCGCCGTCGTTGTTGAGGTCGTAGGTCTTGTAGATGCCATCGCGACCTGAGATATGCGGGACGTCGTTGAGGATCTTGAGGCCAAGAGGCTCAAAGAAGCCGGTGGCGTAACGTTTCCAGGTGAGTTTCTTGAAGTCTTTCAAACCGCTCAAATGCCAGATGTCCCCATCCCAGGTGGAAAGGAGGGCACGGTCGCCATCAGAGAAAAAGTCGAGATCTGACATGCGGACTTTGCCTTTGTAGGGGGACTTGTCCATGGCCGGAGGAAGGGGGACCTGATCAACGAGCCAAGGCGAGTCGCCACCGGAGACTTTTGCTTCGACTTCGAAGGTTTCAGGAGAAATGCCGGCACCGCCTTCGGTCATTGGGCTGAGCGCGACAGGAGCAGGAACCTCATCGGCCGGATTGCCGGTGTAGAGAAGGGCGACCTTGGTGGTTTTGTCCGAGGGCTTAAGGCGAAGGAAGTGTGTTCCGTTCTTGTTGGTTGTGTTGACGCCGCCATCGCTTACTGAGGTTTTCAGGGCGAAGGTCTTCTCACTGGAAGAATCGAGGAGACGGACGGTGAGTTCCCTTTCGTGAGGGGCGACTTCGAGGTGGCGGACGAGCCCGTTGTTGTGATCACTGACGGTATCGAGGATGCGGGTTCCATTGACGGAGTAGTCGAGGATGATTTGATTGCCGTTACGGAAGTATCCGTTGAACTTGAGGTGGGAAAAATTTCCGTAGCCTTTGAGCGGGCGTTTATCTTCGAACGATCCGGAATCATCGGCCCAGACGGAGCCTTCGTCTGCGGTGAAGAGGTAGGAGTCCTTGTTGTTGAACTGATTGACCTGTCCGTGACTGGCGCCCCAGGGGGTGTTTATTAAGTTGAGGCCTTTATCAGTGGCGGAGACAAGCGAGAGGTTCTCGGTATTGAAAAGGGCCAGGCGGTTTGGAAGGGCGGAGTAGGAGAGTGCGATGCCTTTGAGGGCTGATTCGCGACGCTCCTTGCCTTTGAACCAATCTCCGTAGGTTTGGAAGAATGCGGGTCCGTGGTCTGCAAGGTGATACCACTTCTGTTTGGGAGCACCTTTGATACGTGAGGCGGCGGTGTAATATTCAGTCAGGGCGGAACGGGGAATTTCAAGTTCACCCATGGCTGAAAGAAGGGAGCCCGAAGCGAGTTCGTGAACCTTAACGTTGCGGAACTGGACAGGAGATCCGTCATCGTGATTCTGAAGCCCAAAGTATCCGCTCACATCTCCGCGGCCGGCCTGGCATTCGAAGAGGTTGACAAGTTTGTCATTGAGAATGATCGCGATTTGGTCGCCAGCGGTGATGATTTTGTAAGTGTTCCACTCGCCGATCTTCATGTCGGGATGAATGCCGGGCTGAATGTCGTAAACGGCTCCGGTTTTGTTTTTGTGGGATTCGTTTCCGCAGATTTGGATTTCGTAACCTTGTTTCACGGCGACCCAGGGATCATTGCCGGGATCAGGGAATCGGACGAAGACACCGGAGTTGTCGGCGTCTTCGGGTGCGTTGAATTCGATCTCGAAGCAGGCGTTCTTGAACTCCTTCTTACCATACCACCAGAGGCCCATACCGCCTTTGGCAGTCGAGATGCCGTCAGTGAGGGTGAAGGAACCGGGGCCAGCCATTTTCCAGTCGGAAGCAGCTTGAGGGAGAACATTGTGGGTCTCTTTGCCGTGGAGTCCGGCAATGAGGAAGGGAAGTAGAGCGAGTTTTTTCATTATTGGAATAAGAGAGAAACATTCCTACGGGATGGGTCAACTTGCTTTGTCACTCAAAGCGAAAGTTATTTTGAGACTGGCTTATCGGGAAAAGGAGCAGTAGAGTGTCTATCCGCTCCCCGGGTAGTCGCTGGTTTTCGTAAGAAAGCTGGAGGAAAGTCCGGACACTACAGAGCAGTGTGCCTCTTGAAAAAGAGGGACGGTGGTCCGCAAGGTCCACCGGACAGATAGTGCCGCAGAAAACAAACCGCCTTTTTCGGAAGGTAAGGGTGAAAAGGTGGGGTAAGAGCCCACCGCGCCGAGGGTGACCGAGGTGGCAGGGTAAACCTCTCACAGTGCAAGACAGAACAGGGGAAGGGCTGCTCGCCCGTTAAATCCCCGGGTAATAGTCGCAGAGATAAATGACTGCCGAAGCGTGGAAAGGCCACGTGGAACAGAATCCGGCTTACAGGGGAGCGGCCGCCCTTTTCGAAGCCTTGCCCCGAACTTCGAGAGGTATGATTTGGGAGGGCGCCAGGGCATCGTCCATGTTGAAGAGAGTGCTGGCGACGATGGTGTCGTATTTCATGCGGCGGGCGAGGCCCTGAGTCATTTCAAAAAGGCGGCATCGTTGAGAGTCGCGAGGGCGGGCTTTTTAAAAAAAAATGTGCCGGGGTGGGCCTAGCCACCGAAGAGGCCTTTGACCTTATCGAGCATATCGCCACCGACATCAGGCATTTCACCTTTCATGACAGAGTCGAGTATACCTTCCATGCCGTCGGGCACCTTGTCTTTGATAAAGCCGACGACGGCCTCAATGACTCCGTCGACCTTGTCTTCATCAATTCCGAGAGCGGAGAGCTTTTCTTTTAATTCGTCCATAGCGATTTCTTTCTTCGTTGTCGTTTGGAAAAGTACCGGAAACAGGGGTCGAACCTGCACGCCCAAGGGCACGTGATCCTAAATCACGCGTGTCTACCAATTCCACCATTCCGGCCTTGGTGAGGAGCTTAAAGAGAACCGGGAAGGATGCAAGTTGATCCGGCGGAGAACTTGAACCAAGTTTGTTGAGTTTCGTTGCTTTGAGCTTCACGCCCAATTGGGTCTAAATTTCGAAACGATGAAATCGATCTCACGTTTATATGGGGCCTTTTTGATCGTCGTTTTTGGATTGTCCTCTGAATTACGGTCTGCTCCGGGAGACTTGCTGATTGAGGTGATGACGTAGACGGAGGATACTTCGGTGGGGCCGGGAGGGAAAGCATTGACGAATCTGGAGACTTACTTTTCTGGCGAGAGGGGGCAGTGGGGATGACTTTGAATGGATGATTTTTTTTTGTGGGAGAGCATGAGAAGACTGTGTGGGGAACGGGTGGAGTGGTCTTTGGGTTCATGGCCCGGGTGTTTTTTGGTGAGGAGCCGGAGACGATTTCCAATCGCCAGTATGAAGAAAATCCCAGCGTGAAGCAGTATTGGTAATCCGGGATTGCCAGGAGCAGGGGACTCGGGCATCAATTCGACGCAATGCGTTTCGCAGTTTTGGGTAGTGGCAGCGGTGGGAATTCCACCATCGTGGAATGCGATGGGAAGTATCTCCTTGTGGATGCCGGGCTGAGTGCGAAGCAACTGAATCTGCGGCTTGAGAAACTGGGGGTTCCGACGGAGAAGTTGACGGGGATCCTGCTCACTCACGAGCACGGAGATCATGTGCGTGGGCTTGATGTTTTTTTGAGAAAATGTAAGGTGCCGATTCTCGCGTCTATCATGACGGGACGGGTGGTTCAGGAAAATCTGCGTGAGCAGGCCCAGTGGGTGGCCTTTGAAAGCGGGCAAAAGTTTCAATGGGAAGGATTTGATTTGACGACTTTTTCTCTCCCTCATGACGCGGTTGATCCGGTGGGCTATGTCATTGCGAGGGGAGAACGAAGCGTGGGTGTGGTGACCGACTTGGGGCACGTTGATCAACAAGTGACCAACGCCTTGAAAGGAGTGGAGGGATTGGTGCTGGAGGCAAACTACGAATGGCAAATGCTGGAGGCTGATCTAAAGCGCCCGTTTAGCACGAAGCAGCGGATTTCCTCGCAACACGGGCATCTTTCCAATGATCAGGCGGCAGCCTTGGTTGCCGAGTTGGTGCCGGAGGGGTTGAAGAGATTGATTCTAGGGCACCTGAGCAGCGATTGCAATTGCCCGATCAAAGCCGTGGAGGTTGTGCGTGAGAAGATTGCGGGCGGAGATATTGAAATTTGTGCGGCTTCCCAGAATGAGGTGACCGTTTGGCAGAGTCTTGAACCCGAAGTTGATCCGGCATTTTATGGGAAACTCTTTGGAGGATGGTGAATTTCGCGTTGCGCTTCGGAGCGACCCCGCCAAACTGGCGCCCGCGTGAATCAGGTTCCAGTCAAGCCCAGTGCCGAGGAGTTTGTTGAGTTAGCGCAGGCCGGAAATGTCGTGCCTGTGTATGCTCAGCTTGCTGCTGACTTCGAGACTCCGGTCTCTGCCTTTTTGAAGCTCCGCGATGGCAGGAATGCCTTTCTCTTTGAGAGTGCGGAAAGCACGGATGCGAGCGGGCGATGGTCGATCGTGGGGAGCCAGCCGCGCTGGGTTTTCACGTCGAAAGGTGACGAGGTCACAATTGAGCGGGGTGGGCAGGTAGAGACAAGAAAGCGGGAGGGCGATGTCCTTGATGAAGTTCAGCGTCTCATGGCCGGATACAAGCCGGTAGCCCATGGCGATGCTCCTCCGTTTTTTGGCGGAGCGGTGGGTTACGTGGGTTACGATGCCGTCCAACAATTCGAACCCACTGTTTCAGATTCACCTGAGGATGATCTGGGACTTCCCGAATCAATCTTCTTTCTCGCCGATACGATGGTGATTTTTGATCATAAGTTGCGTCGGTTGCTGGTGGTGGCCAACGCGATGTTGGATGAGGCCTCTTCGCCGGAGGAAGCTTATGCGATGGCGGTCGGGAGAATTGGAGCACTGATCGGAATGCTGGATCGACCGCTTTATGTCTCGCCGCTTAATGGGTTGGCCGAAATTGAGGTTCCCGAGCCGTGCAGTAATACGACGCAGGCGGAATACGAGGAGATGGTTTTAAAGGCCAAGGAGTATATTGCGGCGGGTGATGCCTTTCAGGTGGTGCCAAGTCAACGGTTTGAGGCGGATTTTGACGGGAGTAATATCGATCTCTATCGGGCGCTGCGTCACATCAATCCCTCTCCCTACATGTTCGTTTACGAGACGCCTGGTTTCTCGTTGGTGGGGAGTTCCCCGGAGGTTCATGTGCGGGCGATTGACGGGCGCATTGATATTCGACCGATTGCGGGAACGCGATGGAGAGGAAAGACGAAGGAGGAAGACGATGCTCTGGCCGCGGATTTGCTGGCGGATGAGAAGGAGTGCGCGGAGCATGTCATGTTAATCGATTTGGCTCGGAATGATGTTGGAAGAATTTCCGAGGCTGGCTCCGTTTCGGTCGATGACCAGATGCTTGTGGAGCGATACAGTCATGTGATGCACATCGTTTCGAATGTCAGTGGAAAGCTTTCTCCGGAGCACTCCTCGTATGATGTTCTGCGTTCGACCTTTCCGGCGGGAACAGTGAGTGGCGCGCCCAAGATCCGAGCGATGCAGATCATTAACTCGCTTGAAAAGAACAAACGCGGGACTTATTCCGGGGCGGTAGGTTATTTCGGATGGGACGGGAACCACGATTCCTGCATTGCGTTGAGAACTTGCGTTTTGAAGGACGACAAGGTCTACATCCAAGCCGGAGCTGGAGTGGTGGCGGATAGTGATCCAACCTACGAATACAATGAAACCGTCAATAAGGCCGCGGCGATGATGCGGGCCGTTGGTTTGGCCAAAACACTTGCGAAGCCATGAAGGAGATTTTCCGACATTCTGAATTACATCGGGTGACCCGTTATCGTGACATCCTTGAAAGCGCTAGCATCGAGACCTTGGTTCGAAACGAGGCCTTGAGCGTCTCTGATGCTCCGATTCCGGAGTTTTTTCCGAACTTGTGTGTTTTAAGTGATGACGAGTTTCCTCGTGCGTCGGAACTTCTCAAGGAACATGACGAACGAATGGCTGCGGGCTCCGGAGTAGAGTTGATTTGTCCGTCATGCGGCGAGGTGAATCCCGGGAATTTCGACGTTTGTTTTAATTGCCAGGAACCCATGCCCCCCTCCACGCCATGCTAATCGTTATCGATAACTACGATTCTTTCACCTACAATCTCGTGCAGTATTTCGGCGAGTTGGGAGCGGAAATGAAAGTCCTACGGAATGATGCGGTGACGGTTGAGGAACTCCGTGATCTCAAGCCAACCCGGATATGTGTTTCACCGGGACCTTGCACTCCCAATGAGGCGGGTATTTCATGTGAGGTGGTTGAAGCTTTTGGGAAGGAACTCCCGATTTTCGGAGTGTGTCTCGGCCATCAATCCATCGGTCAAGTTTATGGTGGGGAAGTTGTTCGTGCCAAAAAACTCATGCACGGCAAGACTTCAATGATTCATCATAGGGGAAAGAGTGTCTTCAAAAGTCTCGCAAATCCTTTTGAAGCCACGCGTTATCACTCATTGATCGTAAAGAAGGAAACGCTGCCCGATTGTCTGGAAGTGACAGCTTGGACGGAGGATGATGTGATCATGGGACTCAAGCACAAGGTGCTGAATGTCCACGGTGTTCAATTCCATCCGGAGTCGATTCTGACAGATTCGGGTAAGCAGATCCTGCAGAACTTTTTGGATCTTTAGGCGCCCCAAAGGCTTGGAGACCAGGATGGTTGGAAACACAGGGACAGTGTGATCAGCGAACCAAGGCCCGCGCGATAATCTCACCCGAGGCCGGAGAGGCGACCTCGAATTCAGTCTGTTCTTCAAATTTACGCTGACGGTAGCCCAGCGCGACTTCTCCTTCGCCAACATGGGAAGCGACCGAGGTGATCACTCCTGCTACTTTTCCATCGATGATGAGCTTGGATTGAGTGGGGATGAGCGGTTTATTGAGGGAGAGCTTGACGAGATGGCGGTTTGTTTTTCCGGCCCGCTTCATTCGTGAGATGACCTCTTGGCCGGTGTAGCAGCCTTTGGTGTAGGAAATGGCCCGGTCTTCAATTCCTGCTTCAGGAGGGAGGATTCCGGGGAAGAGCTCATTGGGCCACTTGGGAATCCCGTCGAGGATGCGGCGGGTTTCATTGGGGATGGTGAGGTAGGCGGTGTCGTCCATGCTTTCGTCGTTGAGTTGGACATCATCGGCGATGAGGTATTTGTCGAGGCGGGCCAAGAGTTCTTCGGCGAGTTCGAGGGGGCCTTGGACGATGAAATCGTCGTTCTCGCGATGGATTTGCACGTAAAACTGAAGTTTGCCTTTTGCGTCGAGGAGGCAGGCATGGATGATACGGCCATCTTCGGTGAGGCGAATGTCGTTACTCACCTGGCCGTTGAGATAGCGCTCGGCATCGGGACCGACGACGCGGATACGGCTACAGGAGATTTCATCGTCTTCCTCGAGGTCGAGATCGGTACTCTGGTGCTGCCGCACGGTGGCGGAAAAGTCCTCGGAGGCGTCGCGCATTTCGGCTTCGAAAAGTCGGGCCCAGGTCAGGTGATTGAGGTCTGCGGTGATGCCAGCAGAGTCAGCAAGTTGAATGGCATACTGGGTATCCTTGGCCATATTTTCGGTTGAGAAGTGTGGGGTGAAATCATTTTCCAGCATGGCCGGAATTTTCATGCCCATGACAGGAGCATAGCACCCGTTGAGTTTGGCTGCTTCGTGCCAGGTCCGGGGGTCGACCCCGTGGCGGCGGGAAATTTCGAGGGCCTCGGTGAGAGCTTGGACGGCAGAAGCGGTCGCAAGATTTGTGGTGACCTTCACGACGGTGGCGGCGGGAGGCAAACCGAGGTAGAGGAGCTCGCGTGAGGTGATTTCGAGAAGAGGACGGTGTTTTTCCAGGAGGTCCCGATCACCTGCGACATAGTAGACAAGGTTCCCTCCGGCAGCGGCATCGCGCGAACCGGTGAAGGGGGCGTCGAGAAAACCACAACCGATCTCGCGGCACTGACGGGCAAGCCAGATGGTGGTGTCCGGGTTGACCGTTGAGTGATTGATGAATGTTTTCCCTGCGCCAAGTTGGCCTTTGATATTTGAAAAGACCTCACGAACGGCGATTTCATCGCGGAGATAGGAAATGATAACATCCGCCCCTGCGGTGGCAGATGCTGGATCATGGACCGAATCAGGGCGGTCTTTTGGAGTGCGGTTCCAGGTTTTGAGAGGATGTCCGGCGGCGACCAGTTGATCGGCACTGCGGGACCCGATGATGCCTAATCCAAGGAGGAGGGTCATGGTAGTTGATTTATTTACGGGCGATTTCCACGAGTTCAGCGGAGACTTCGGTCACCTCCTTGACTTGTTCGGCGGTTGGCATGGCGCCGTCCTTAAGGATCATGGCATTACGGAGGCCTTGAAGCAATTCCCTCATCTTAATAACGTGGGGACGAGAGCTAATGTCAGGATGGAGAGAGCCGATGGATTCGGCGTAATAATCGGCAATATCTTCCCGGAAGAGAGTGAGCGCCCGTTCGGGAGTGTATTTTTTATCGACCGCGATGGCTGCGGAGTCAAGGGCCTGGAGCCAACCTCCAAGAGAGATCAGGTGAGAGAGATCCGGGTCACGGAGACCTGCAAGCTCGTGTTCGACATCGCGCTGGGTGGCAGCGAGAGCCTGTTTCAATTTTTTAAGATCTTTTGCCTTGGCGTGATCGAGCAGAGCCGCAGCGTGCTTTTGGATTCGGTCGCCTGCTCCAAGTGACTTGCCGTATCGGGAAATTTGCGAGGAGATCTTGGGGACGTCTTCGGAATTACCGGTCTGAACTGCAATGAAGCCATCAGCGATGAGAGTTCCAAGACGAAGGGCAAGTCGTGAACGGTCGAGCGGGAGCCGTTCGTGATTTTTCAGATGGCCTGAATTGTAGGAGAGGGGGGAAATTTTTTCGAGTTCGTTAAAGACTTTGGCAATTGAGGGCACCGTAAATTCATTGAGTGCGGCTTCGGCGCGAAAGTGTTCGTCGTCGAGAAGGTCTTCGGGGATTTTGGGTGTTTCCTGTGCGGAGGAAAATCCAACAAGGAGGCCCAACAGGAGAGAGGTGCTTGATTTCATAGGGGGATTCTCACACAGGAAGGGCAGAGGTGCTATTGAAAATTCCGTGGACTGGAACTTGACACCTCGTCTGTTTTCTCTATTTTTCCGCTCCGCCCGAGCGGGAATGTCCTATGGCCAACAATAAGTCTGCAGAAAAAAGAGTGCGTCAAATCGAGAAGCGCACTGAGAGAAACGGTGCCGCCAAGAGTCGCATCAAGACCCTTCAGAAGAAGGCGATTTTGGCTGCCGGAGAGGGCAAGAATGAGGAAGCGCTTAAAACCTTCCAGGAGTTTAGTTCCGCAGTGGACAAGGCTGCGAAAAATAATATTTTCCAGAAAAACAAGGCTGCGAACTTGAAAAGCCGCACCAATAAGGCGATCAAACCTTCCTAGTTTTCCTCCAGCAATTCACGTTTTATTGACGGGCCACGAGGAATTTCCTCATGGCCCTTTTTTTTCACCCCCATTTCATTGATCTATGCCAGATACCGCTCAACAAGACCGTCTCGCCAAGGCGAGGGAAATTGCAAACAACCCGGTGGCCTACAAGGTGTGTGAAGGTTGCGATTCTATTGTGACAGCTGAAGTGGTGATTTGTCCAAACTGCCATGGCTATCGTTTTGACGCTGATCCGACCCGAGTGGTGGATCAGGCGGTTGAACTCGGTACCCGTGAGCAACGAAGTGTGACTGCGGAGGATTTGAGTTAGCGATATTTTCATTTTTCTGATTGATCGAGACAAAGAGAAACCGCCCATCATACGAGGGGCGGTTTTGTGCGTAAAAAAAGATTAGGTAGAAAGCCGGAGGCTAGCTCACATTGACAGCCTCGGCTCCAGTTTCACCGGTCCGGATCCGGATGGCTTCTTCAACGGAAGAGATGAATACTTTACCGTCACCGATTTTACCGGTGTTGGAGCTCTTCACGATGGTCTCAGCCACTTTTTGGGAGTCTTCGTCGTTGACCACGATTTCAATCTTCACTTTGGGAAGGAAATCGACGGTGTATTCCGAACCTCGGTAGATTTCGGTATGGCCTTTTTGGCGACCAAAGCCTTTGACCTCGGTCACGGTCATTCCCTGAACATCAACTTCTGCGAGGGCTTCTTTGACCTCTTCGAGTTTGAACGGCTTGATGATAGCTTCGATTTTTTTCATGGTCTGCGGATAACTGTTGCGTTGAGTCAGAGTGAGCAATGCGTGTGCCAGTTTCTATGGGAAATGCGTTTTACTGTCCAGTTAGCAAAAATCGATCATCTCCTCAAGGGGGCGTCTTTTGATGTCAGGGATCTGACAATCAGCTGTAGGAAAGCCTACAACAAGGAGAAGAAAGGGTTTTTCAGTCGATGGACGACCAAGAATTTTATTAAGAAATTTCATGGGGCTCGGAGTGTGGGTCAGGGTGGCCAGTCCGGCATGATGCAAAGCAGCAATAAGAAATCCGGTCGCTATACCGACTGATTCTTTTGGGTAGTAGGTCCGTGTTGAGCGGCCATCTGGAAGGGTGATTTCTGATTTTTGGAAGATGGCAACGAGAGCAGGAGCGTTTTCGAGAAAGGGCTTTTGGGCGTCAGTCTCGATGGGGGCTAGGGCCTCCAACCACTCGTCTGGCGCACGTGATTGATAAAACTCCCGTTCTTCATCTTCAGCAGCCAAGCGAATGATTTCTTTGATTTCAGGGTCCCGAATGACCGAAAAGTGCCACGGTTGAAGATTTGCGCCATTTGGGGCAGTGACCGCAGCTTCAAGACAGGACTCCAGGATTCCAGGCGGAATGGCGCGGTTGGAGAAATCCCGGACGGAGCGACGTGAATGCAATTCATCGCGGAACTGGCGCGCGCGCAAAATCATCTCACTTTCGGGATGTTCCCGAAAGTTCAGCGGAACCTTGGCCATGATTGAAGGGGGGCGCTTACCAGCAGCAGCAAGAGCTGAGGAGGCTAGCAGCGGCAAGAGCGGTAAAAGTGATGATGGGACGGATCATAGCGGGTGCTTTTTAAAGAATGTTGTTTCTGAACGCGAGAGGCGTTTTACGAATGTCGGAATTTATTTCTCGAGATCGACGTAGTGGCGTCTCGAGTGGATGAGGTGACGCTTCATTGCTTTAGCTGCTTCCTCGGATTTCCCTTCGGAAATGGCGTCGAAGATTTCCTGGTGTGTGGTAATCACGCTTTGGTACCATTCGCTGTCCCCCCCTCGGTTGACGTTTGCATATTTGATTGAGCGTTTTTCGAGAGCACTGAGAACAGTGGCAAAGAGGTTGTGTTTTGAGCCTACGGCAATGGCAAGGTGGAAGGCGATGTCGGCCTCACTGAAGCGTTTTCGTTCTCCGCGCGAGTCTTCCATTTTGGCGATGGCCCGTTGCATGAGTTCGATGATTTTTTCTCCTGCGTGAATGGCGGCAAGACGGGCGCATTCGGTTTCCAGAAGAATGCGAAAGTCCATGAGCTCGAGATAGGAGTCGTCATCCGTGAGAACAGAGTAGGTTTCGACTGCCCCGGCGAGAGTTTTCAGGCTTGGATCGGCGATGTATGATCCGGAACCTTTAAGGGTGCGGAGGAGGCCCCGACCTCGGAGCTGTTGAATGGCCTCACGCACGACGGTGCGGCTCGACTCGAAGCGGGCACAGAGTTTTTCCTCGGAGGGGAGTCGCTCGCCGGGGCTGAGTTTCCCCTGCATGATCTCATGTTCAAGGGCCTTAATGATAGTGTCGCTGCGCTGAGCCATGATTTTAAAAGCCGGTGCCTTTGGTGAGAGTTTTGAGACGCATGATGTAGTAATCTGCGGTGAGGTAGAGGGTTGATCCGTCATCTCCCCAGGCGCAATTGGCAGTGCGGTGTCCAGTGAGAATGCGCCCGAGAAGTCTGCCTTTAGGGCTAATCACCATCACTCCGCCGGGGCCGGTGCACCAGATATTACCTTTGATATCGGTTTTGAGTCCGTCAGGGAGTCCTTGGGATGTCTGGGCCAGTTCGGTGGCGTCGAAGAAGACCTTGCCCTTGCCAACATTTCCTTTTTCATCGACAGGATAGGACATCACCCAGGCTTCGGCGGGGTGGGATTGGGCGACGTAAAGGGTCTTTCCGTCGTTTGAAAGAGTGACTCCATTGGGACGCTTGAGATCGGGAACCACGATAGAGACCTTGCCCTCGAGTCCGATCCGGTAGACTCCAAAGGCAGCGACTTCCCGGCGGGGATCGTTTTCTTTTTTGGGAAGTCCATATGGCGGGTCGGTAAAGAAGATAATCCCCGTTGAATGGACACAGAGATCGTTGGGAGAATTAAAACGTTTCCCCTCAAATTTGTCGGCGAGAGTGATTTTTCCACCTCCGTCTTTGGTGATCATGGAAACGCGACGGTCGCCATGTTCGCAGAAAAGGAGGAGGCCTTCGTTGTCGAAGGTCAGCCCGTTGGATCCCGGTTCGCCACCATAATCCCCACCTCCGGTGTAACCGGAAGGCTTCAGAAAAACGGAAATGCCATCTTCAAGGCTCCACTGAAAAACGGTGTTTTCAGGGACGTCCGAGAAAAGAAGGCGATTGTTGGCCTTGTCCCAAACCGGGCCCTCAGACCAAGTGAAACCGGAAGCAATGACTTCAATTTTGGTCCCGGGAGCAATCAACTGATCGAGGGCGGGATCGAGCCGTTCGACAGACCCTGCAGAGGGAAAGGGAGTCTGTTGAGCGCTCGCGATGGCGCAGACAAGTGCCGCGATGATAAATTCTTTCACAGACGGCTTTTATCCATTGATTCAGGGTTTGTCCAAAATTCTCTCACCGACATTTTCTAACGCAGAGTGATGAGGAGACGTAGAAATCCTTTTTGACCCGGAGGAACCTTGAAGGATACCGTGCGAGATCCGTCAGCGTTCGCAATCTGGGAGCGAGGAGCCGAAGCAATTGGAGCCCATGTTTCAAGATTGGCTGAATACTCAACTGTGAAATCAACATCATCAGCGGTGAGCCAAGCGCGGAAGGAAGCCGTGCCAGTGGTGTCGTCGACCCAAAGGGTTAGCGGTTCTGCAAGTGCGTAAGTGGTCAGAGGACCATCGGCGTAGCTGGTCGAATCTGTGGTTCCAGGATTGCCATCGTTGGTCGCGGAAACTCGCCAGCTCTCCGGCGCTTGCGGGATTCCACCACGAAAAACCAGAGAAGGGCCGTCGCCATCTGCTTCACCAGACCAGGGAGCGGTATCATTGTATGTCATGCTGAAGATCTCGGTTCCAGCGGCATCAGCGAGAGTGAGAACCTCCCCATCGTTTGCGAGTGCCGTTCCTTCCTGAAAGATGCCGGCGATAATCGAATCGAGAGTGTTTCCATGAACCGCTTGGAAAGCTTCTAGATCGCGGACAATCAGAAGGCGTCCGCTGGCGGATAGCGAATTCAGGGAAGAATGATCATCAAAGTTGAAGACGATGCCCTCCGTGAAATGAAGTCCGGTCAGGGAGATTTCAAAGGAGCTGGCATTGTAGATCTCGAGGAACTCAGCCTGCGAATTCTCCGCAGGACGATACATGATTTCACTGATGATGAGATCTCCTGCGCCGACGGTGAAGGTTGCCTCGGTAAGCGCCGACCACTGCCCCCCGCCTGCGCGGGTTCGGGCTCTCAGGAGTGTTGAGGAATTCATGGGAAGCATTCCATTTGGGGCAATGGAAACAGCCGAGGGGCTGACAGCTCCACCCGGCTCGCGAGGATCCGAGCCATCAATCGTGTAGTAGATTTGCGATGGAGCACTGATTTGAACTTCAGTGCCGCGAGGAACTCTGCCACCGTGAAGGGAAAAGTCAGGGGCGCGGGTTGTGGGGTAAAGGCTCCGGCTTTCGAGCTGTCTTAGAACGATTCCGGTTCGCTGGGGAATGTAGGTGTTCACCAACCAATCGTTCATGGGCGAATAGTGATCGTCCCGAGTGTAGAGATCAAATTGGGAGGGGGTCCAACGACCGCTGTTGACGTCTCGTCGGAAATCACCCCATCGCGCGGATTCGGCAACGATCGCATCCGACATGGCGATGGCACGGGTCGTCCAGGTTTCAGCAGAGGCCTCTGGTGATAATGGTCCGCCATTAAACAGATGAGCCCGAACACGGTCGGCGTATCGCATCCGGTATTCTGGGTTGAGCGCAAGACGCTGTTGCAACCCGGTGGGGCGCCGGTTTCTATTGTTGCCCGTGACATTGGTGTTGAGGGCGGTCGTAAAGAAGTTGGGGGGTGTCGGGAAGCTCCCTCCGGAAACGTGGCTCGCAGCAAACTCGGTGTCCCAGGGGAAGAATAGGAAAGGGGCTCCGGTCTCGCGCTTGCGAGCCGCACGCCAGTTGTGTCCATCCCAGTCGCGGTTGCCGACGTAGGCGTTGAGCATCAGGTAGTCGATAAAGGCATCGAGATCGAGGTAGTCCTGAATGGCCGCGTAGGTGGCCTCGGTCTGGATGGAGCCGTAGGCCAGATTCATCATGGCATTGTAGGCGTTCAAATCTCCGTTGGTCGCGACCGACGAATTGACGGTGTCGTAATCATCGTCTTTCCCTCCAAAATAATTTGCCATGTGGTCTGCATCGGGACGTTCGTGGACATCATAGAGTCCCCAGTAGATGCCATTCAAAAAGAGATGGACCCACCGGCCGTGAGATCCGTTTTGTCCCATTTTGAGGAAAAGATCGCTGGCCCATTGATCTCGACCATAGAGGGCATGATCGCATTGATACCAATGGCGGTGCATCCAGCCGAAGTTGTATTCGGGCCGTAATTGAAGAGCATCGAACTCACCGACCGCTGATCCTCCCTCCGGCGAGTTCTTAAAGAGGGGATACTTGAGTTTCGCAGAGCCGTAGTCGGAGCGAAAGCGGAGAGAAAGCGAGTGCTTCGGGGTGTCAGTGGAGCGAGAAGATCCTCCCTGAATACGAACCCCGGCATCGATCTGAAATCCGCTTTCGGAACCGCCGGGGACAATAAACTCCGCGGAAGTCGGCCGCTCCCATGCGATGCCTTCCGATTGGGGTCTTTGGTAAATCCCAGTGGTCGGATGGAAAAAGGCATCGGGATTAAAGACTAGGGAGAGGGTCGGGAGAGCGGCAAAGGCTTCTTCAAATTCGTTTGCATAGTCGGGATCGTTGACCACGTCTGGATCCATGTCGTAGTCGGCGTTTCCGCCACCCCAGGTGGTGGGGTATCCCGCCGGGCGGGTTTGCTGAATGATGTCTGAAACGAAGAGATAGGTTTGCGTGTCGATGTTGGTGGGAAGAAATTCATCCTTCATTGCGATGACCCGGATGGTGCTCGATTCCCCGATGGGAATCGGTCCGGTATAAGTGACTCCATTGTCGATTGAGGGGGAGGTGCCATTAAGGGTGTAGATGATGGTGGCGTCTCCGGTCGATGTGGTGATGGTGAGATCGAAGGGCTCGGAATGGTATCCTCGTTTGACTGAGAATTTGGTGTCCCGCACGTAGTCTGAGAGAAGCGCGCTGGAATTGGGGAGGCCCGGAGTTGGGGTGTCAAAATATCCGGTGATGATTGAGGTTGATGAACCGGAAGCAAGGAGTTCAGGTTGAAGGAGAAAATCATTCGAATTTGAGGCTGATTTTGAGAGGTTGAGCCCTTGAAAAGAGAGGACATTAGTTCCTTCAACAAGAGCTTTTGCTGAAAAGGGAAAGTCCTCAGGAGTAATGGCCTGGGTGTCCGGATGAGTGGACGTTGCGGTGGAGGTGTGGGTGAGGTCTTCTTCAGCAGGCGCGTTGGCCGATGCCACCGGCACTCCGTTGAGATAGGCGGCAAACCCATCCTCATAGCGCATTCTGAGGGTCAGTGAGGAGATCTGCGAGGGGTCATCGACTTGGAAGGGAATCCGCAAATAAACGCTGCTGTTGATAAACCACATTGCGTTCTGCGTGTTTCCTCCCGCGCCAATGAAGTCCTGATAATTATTACTATATCCGACTCCCGTGTTGGCAGACGCCCAGTGGGCATCAATAAATCCAAGGTCTCGCCAAGCCGTGCCGATATCGCTGCCCGGAACGAACCACTTACTTGGGAATCCAGGCTCAACTAGAGTTTCGGTCGGGGCGGCGTTGACAATCCCATACGAGACATCTTCAAATTGCTTTGGAAACCCGGGAGAAAACTCCTGAATGATTTCTCCGCCGGGTAAATTGAGCGAGAGATAGTCGCCACTGGCATCCAGGGAGAAATTGGTGTGAAGGCTTCCGTTTCCGTCAGAGTAGTTCGCATCATTCTGATTGGAAGCGAAGACGACGATTGTGCCCCCCGAGGGAATGGTGGTTCCGGCGGGAAAGGTGTATTTGGTGGGGGTGCCGGGGTCGTCTGTGAGATGATAGCCTGTCAGGTCGAGGGTCTCACCATCCGGATGATGGATTTCAATCCAATCGCTGGATTTACCGTCTCCGTCTACCAGGGAATTTCGATTGTCTGCGACAAATTCCGCAATTCGTGGAGCTGCGGAAGCACTCAGGGAAAGCAGAGCGAGAAAGCTAAACGTGGAGCGGGGAAAGAAGTCGGGTTTCATGTGGATGGGTAACAGGTAGAATTGTTTGTTTGGCTGTCATCGTGGGCGTCGACAGTCGTGGGGCTCAATATTGTTGCCGATTGATCCATTTCCGAAGGGTGTGTGGGAACAATGGGAAAGTTGGCCCGGATGAACAAGCGATAGTCGTTCAGATCATCACTTCCAACGGAAACATAATCTAACGTCAATCCAGTCCACCTTGCATTGCGAAACTCTCAATGAGCATTGCGAATATTCATCTGAATGAGCGCTCTTACCCTCTTATGGAACATATGGGATGCTGGCGGGAAGAAGGAGATCAGATCAGGGGCCTTGTCTTGTTAGGGGGGATTGTTTTATCTGGCTTGTCATGAAAATCCCCGTGCTCCTCTGTTTGGCCTCTTGGTCTGTCGCTTTCGGGCAGGGAGAACAGGAGGAACTCTGGGCCTCGCGAGTCGGCGAGCTTTGGAAAAGTAGCACGCACATCTGGGATGGGACTGAAGGGAGTGACGAGTTTCATCAGACGCTGGCTGATGACGTCGAAATGCAAACCTCAGGAACTTCGGAGGACCCCATTTTGAAAGGAGCAGGATTTGCCGTTCAATCGCTGCCGATTGCAGAGAAGAAGCACCTCGGGAAAAAGGACGTGATCGAATATTTTTCGGCTTGGCCCCAGCTCTGGGCAAACTCAAAAGTAGAGCGAGCTAAGTTCAAAGTAGTCGGGGTCAAACTCAATGACACTGTTTTGGAAACGGAATCGCTGGTTTCAGTTCTCGCCGGGAATCATGAATACAACGGTCGCTGGAAATCGCGCTGGGAGATCGTCGGGAACGATATCCACTTGAAGGAGATCACTCCCGGTGTTGGTCAGGTCACGAGCCTTAAAAGTGGTCGGATCTTCCGGGATGCTACCTCGACCCTCTTGCCGCAAGACTGTCAAAACGACCCTGGTCTCCTCCGCGGAAATTTCGAGTGGCGAGAGCGCATTCCTGCTATGTTTGAGCCCGATCAATTTGGGGAAAACGGGATCTCGGTCGCCGATGTCAATGGTGATGGACTCGAGGATGTCTACCTCTGTCAGATCGGAGGTTTACGCAACCGTTTATGGTTTCAGGGAGAGAGCGGGACATTCGAGGAGGCAAATTCGTCTGGCCTTGATGTGCTCGATAACACGACTTCAGCCCTTTTTCTAGATCTCGATGGTGACCGCGATCGTGACGCCGTCCTCGCGACCGCAGCCGGGGTTGTCTTTTTTGAAAACAAAGGGAGCGGAAGCTTTCGACAACGAGAGCGCCTCGCCACGATGCGTTATGGCTTTGGGATGGCGGCCTGCGACTTCGATCGTGATGGCGACCTCGACCTCTACATCTGTCAGTATCACCATCAAAGCAGCGAAGGGAAAGAGACTCGCGGGACTTTCCCTCAGCCTATCCCAGTGCACGATGCTAAAAATGGCGGCCCTAATGTGCTTTTGCGGAACGAAGGAGCTTGGGTCTTCCGCGACGCGACCGCGGAACTCAATCTCGAAGAGGGCAATGTTCGTTTCAGCTTCGCTTCGCTCTGGGAAGACTTCGACAACGACGGTGATCAAGACCTCTTCGTCGTGAATGATTTTGGCCCTAACAATTACTACCGTAACGAGGGTGGTGAAAAATTTACCGATTGTTCGGACTCTCCCGGCGTTCGTGATGGCGGCTTTGGCATGGGGTTGACGGCTGCTGATTTTGATCGCGATGGCCTCATCGATCTCCATATCAGCAACATGTATTCGGGAGCGGGTAATCGCATCGCCCGTCAAGATTGGTTCCGTTCTGGAAAAAGCGAGGAATTGCGAACATCCCTTCTGCAACTGGCGCGAGGAAACACCTTCCTCAGTAATCTCGGGGAGAAGGGATTTGAGGATCGCTCGAATGAGAGTGGCATCGCCATGGGCCGCTGGAGTTGGGCTTCTCTCGCTGTCGATTTCAATAATGACTCCTTCGAGGACTTGCTTGTCGCCAACGGATTTGTCACCGGGAAAGAGTCCGATGATTTGTGAAGTTTCTGGTGGCGACAAGTTCTGTCGCAAAGCCCGCCCGATGAGCAGAGCATCAAAGAATCCTCGTCGGAAAAATCGCTCTACCGCAAGCACTGGTCGGAACTCTCACAACGACTCAAGCTTGGTGGTTCCTTGAGCGGTCGGGAGAGAAATTGCGCATTCTTGAACATGGGGAACCGTAACTTCGCGACAGTTTCCGCTCTGAGTGGGTTCGATTTTCTGGACGATGCCCGGGCTCTCGCCCTCATGGATTGGGACGTTGATGGGCGCATGGATTTTTGGGTTTCTAATCGCACCGCTCCCAGATTGCGCTTCATGAGGAACGAGCTAGAGAAGACCGGTGACTGGTTGCAAATCGGACTGGAGGGAGGTGATTTGCTCGATCCCTTTGGCGCTCGTGTGGAAGTAACGCTAGTAAACGGGCCCAAACTCTTGTCCTCCCTCCGCGCGGGCGAAGGCTTCCTGGGACAGTCCACCCGTTGGTTGCACTTTGGTCTTGGGGAGAACTCGGTAGAAAAAGTACGCGTCCGCTGGGTTGATGGCACTTGGGAAGAGTTCACCGGTTTGGGAAAAAACGCTCGTTTCCTCTGTCGGGAAGGGAAAGGCAAGGCGCTCCCCGTTTCTGCCTCCGAGAAACGGCTCACGAGCGGACAGCCTTTTGCAAAGACATCCGAAAACACGAGCGTCTTCATCCCTCTTCCGGTGGCCCTTCCTCTACCCGTCCTCCATTATCAAAATCCCGACGGTGCAGCGGCTCAGATCACTCCTGGGCAAGGCAAACCGATCCTCATCAATCTGTGGGACCCAACGTGCGCGGATTGTGAAACGGAACTGCGCGATTGGAAAAAGGAGAGCGCCCAATTTCCCGCTGACCTCCAAGTCCTCGCGTTCATCGCTAGTGGAGGAGGCCGTGAGGAAGGAGCTCAATTTATCTCTTCTCATGAGCTCCCATTTACTTGGGGAGTCCTAACTCCTGACTCAGCGAAACTCCTCGCTGAGATTGTCCAGAAAAATATGAGCACCCTGGAAGCCGTCCCTGCTCCGACCAGCTTCCTCGTCAATGCTCAGGGAGACCTCGTGGCCCTCTCGATTGGCATCCTTCCGGGTAAAGAGGTGGTCGATCAACTCGCGAAAGGAATCCTCACCAATGTCCCCAATGCCCAACGAATGCAAACGGTCTTCGGAAGAGGGCAGTGGGTCGCGGGTGACGAACGTTGGATTGATCTTATCCACATCCCCATCGCCTCCATGAAGCTGGGACGACATAAAGAAGCCGCGACCTATGTCCGCCGGGCGTATTCGCACTTGAGTCACCACAAGGAAATCGATCGCCTTCTCGTCTGGATCGGTGAATCCTATCTTAAGGAAGGAAACGCGACCGAAGGACTCAAGTTTTTCCTCAATGCTCTCAGCAACGGAACCCGCGATCCCCTTGTGATGAATAATGTTGCTTGGGAATTGGCTACCCACGCCGATCCCAAGGTGAGAAATGGAAAACTTGCTCTCAAGTGGGCCCTCGCCGCCATTCAGGAGGTGGGAGACAAGGACGCGACCTATCTAGATACCCTCGCCGCATCCTATGCCGAAAATGGTCAGTTCAAAGAAGCTCTCCAAGTTGTGCAGAGAGGCCTCTCCATTTCCCAACAGGAGGGCCAGAAACACCTGAATCTGGGGCTGCTCAAGGCACAGAAGCTCTACAAAGCAAACAAACCGATGCGTTGACAGGCAGATTTTCAACGAAAATGATTCAGCACCAAAATCACGTCAGGAAATGCCTTTTTTGTTTGACACGCGGCAGCT
>Ga0308005_10000054_pt1 | contig 39259 bp, 29 predicted proteins | sample Neamet67_FD_203142 | JGI IMG/M metagenome (GOLD analysis project Ga0308005, IMG submission 203142) | Marine microbial communities from water near the shore, Antarctic Ocean - #67 | ecosystem: Environmental > Aquatic > Marine > Unclassified | place: Southern Ocean | collected 2014-06-07 | reverse complement strand
AAGCCTTTGTCTGTATAAGCGTCGATCTTGATTCCCGACACCTTCCCTGGTGAAGCGACCTTAAATGAGTAACTCGCTTTGGCGGGAACCTTCCCTCCCTCCAGAACCGTCCCATCTTCTTGCACTTCCAAGGTCGTTCCTGCCGGTGCTTTCAAGTCGCTCAGTTCAACAGGACGCCAGGCCGTGTTTTTCATTTCACCTTGAGCAAGCCAACGCTTTTCACCCTCTTCAACCTTGGCTCGGAACGCCGCATCATTCTTCAAGAGAATCTCAACCTGATTTCCCTCGATTAATTTCGTAAGTTCGGTAATTCGACCCTGTTCTTCCGGAGTTGGAACCGAGAGATTTGGACGCCGCCTCCCAATCCCAGCCTCCTTGATATCATCAAAGAAGGCCGCCATCGAATAAAAGTCATGTGCCGTAAACGGATCATATTTGTGATCGTGGCACTGGGCACAACCGAGCGTCGACCCCAGCCACACCTCGGAAACATTTCGCACTCGATCCGCAGCATAAATGGCACGGTATTCCTTTTCCTGCGCCCCTCCTTCTTCAGTCGTCTGAAGCAGACGATTATACCCCGATGCCGTCTTCTGCTCCAAAGTCGCATTTGGAAGAAGGTCACCAGCCAGCTGCTCGATCGTAAAGTCACTGAACGGCTTGTTCTCATTGAAGGCCGAGATCACATAATCCCGGTAGGGTGACACCTCCATCCCATTGTCACTATGATACCCGATCGTGTCGGAATACCGGACCAAATCCAGCCACCAAACGGCCATCCGCTCGCCATACTTCGGGTCCACCAAAAAACGATCAACCAGATTTCCCCACGCTTCAGGCGACTGATCGTTCAAAAACGACTGAGTTTCTTCACTCGCAGGTGGCACTCCACGCAGGTCCCAGGAAAGTCGACGTATCAAAATCTCCTTACCCGCTGTCGCACTCCCCTTCACACCCGCTGAGTCCCACCTCTTGTTGACAAAATAATCAACTTCCTTCCCACCGGGAGCCTCCTCTTTTTCAAGAGCCTGATACGACCAATGCTCCTCATACTCGGCCCCCTGCTCGATCCACTTCTTGAGAATCTCAATCTCCCCAGGGCTCAACGTCTTGTGTGACTTGGGAGGAGGCATCATCTCCTTCTTTTTTTTACTAATGATTTTCAAATAAAGTTCCGACTCCTTTACCTTACCCGGAACAACTGCTGCATATCCGCCGAGATCCTGATAAGCTTCCTCCGGCAAATCCAACCGTAAATCCGACTCCCGCGTCTTGGGATCGGTTCCGTGACAAAAGAAACACTTATCCGAGAGAATCGGACGAACTTCTCTCTGAAAGTCCACCTTGTCCTCCACAGAATAAGCCAGAGTCGTCGATAAAAGTACAATCCACGCGATTTTCACAACCATCACTACGGAAACTCTACGACAACTTCTCAGATTCGGAGGAAAAAACTGTGTTAATTCATTTGCCCCTCTCACGAGGAATCCAGAAAAAGACGACGCTTCCACCACAAAAATCCCAGGCCATTCCCTCATACAAACCGAGAGATTTCAGGAGTCCAAAGCCCTGACACAACGACATCCACCTTTCCAGCCCAGGATCTTTCGGTGATGATTGGGCGATCCGGATCGCACCAGAGTCCTCTGTCGCCGTGGGTTACTCCTGACAACTGCGCGAGAATAGCGTAGGTGACATGATGCCCCCTCGCCTGCCCCACCCTTCCAACTTCCATCACATGATTGTGACCGGCAATGTAGAGATCCACTCCGTGTTTCACGAGAGTGTCGTGAATTTCTCGCCTCACAAAATCCTGATGACAGGAGGCGCGACCACCTGATTGAATGGGGTGATGACCGATCATGATCTTCCCCCTCGAATCCGATTATGAGAGCATCTGGTCAAGCTTCGATAGCGGAGGAATAGCCTTGGAATTGTCATGCCCCATTAGCTATCAGCCTTCGGATGATAAGCGTGCTGGCAAAGAAGAAATTCATTGAGCAGATCTCTTCGCGCTTCGTTGCTTTTGCTCCGCGTGTGCCTCTATGTTCTCGCGCGTATTTTTGTGCAACGATCGTGTTGCTCTTGATTCTCAATAATGTCGCCGATGTCGTTGCCTCAAGGGATTCGAGCCATTTTCTGCCGCTGAACTCACGACCCATGGCCAGGACATCAATCTCTTTAGGGGACATGATTCGGAGGAGAATAGTTGTTGAACGGCCATTTATACTGCACGCTTTTTATTTACTTTTTTCTCTTATTAGCAACGAGTTACCCCTTCATTTCTCATCGTGTCGCGTGAAAATCAATCACCTCAGGTGACTTCTCATCGAACTCTCATTAAAAACGACGTATATTACTTTAATATCAGAGCCTTTTAATGCTTCGTAAATGAAAATCCCCCTTCACTTTTACCTTCTTGTTCTACCTCTTTCCGGCCAAATTCGGATCAACGAATTCATGGCTTCAAACACCCGCTCTGTTCCCGATATCACAGACTTTGAAGACTACCCGGATTGGATCGAACTTCACAATGAAGGAGCTGCCTCAATCTCACTCGATGACTACTACCTGAGCGATAATTCCACGGATCCCTTTAAATGGGCCATTCCTGCTGGAACAACCATTCCTGCCGGTGGATATCTCATGATTATTGCCGACGGCAACGATGCTGCACCGGGCGAAAGACACCCTCGCGGATACTGGCCATGGAAAAATTTCACAACCGAGAAATACCACACCAACTTCTCCCTTTCTGCCGATGGTGAAGAGGTTGTTCTCACCCAAACCACCGGCCAGACGAGTTCCACTTTCATCCCCGCCGGGGCCACGTGGAAGTATCTCGACGATGGCTCCTCACAGTCCACCCAATGGCGTGCCCGAACCTACAACGACGCCACCTGGGCCAGCGGCCCAGCACCTCTCGGATACGAAAACGGCGTCGCCACAACCATTTCCTTTGGCCCTGATGAAGATAACAAATACCCCGCCAGCTACTTCCGCAATTCCTTCAATGTCATTGATGCCAGCATTTACACTGGGATCACCCTTGAACTCCTCGTCGATGACGGAGCCGCCGTCTACCTCAACGGAGAAGAACTCTTCCGCCAAAACCTCCCTTCCGGACTTCTAACTTCCTCCACTTTTGCCCTCGGCTCCACCTCCAGTGAGACAAATTACACCTCCTACGACCTCCCTCCTTCCGCTCTCATCACGGGAGAAAATGTCCTCGTCGTTGAGGTCCACCAACACCGGCCTGGCAGCAGCGACTTGAGCTTCGATCTCTCGCTCGAAGCCTCGTCTTACATCGGCGTGACCCCCATCGACTCGGTCAGCTACACCACCTCGGTCACCGACATCTCCTACGGCCGCGACGAAACCAACTCCGCCATCTGGCAACACTATGCCGAACCTACCCCCGGAGCTGCCAATCTCACCGAAATAGTCGCAGACATCCGCTTGGAAAGCCCCTCTGCACAAATCTCTCCTATTGCAGGGTTTTACACAGATCCGGAATCCGTCGTCCTTACCGCATCCGCTGGTAAAATTCACTACACTCTGGATGGCAGCAATCCCACCAGCTCTTCTCCGATCTACTCCTCTCCCATCAACATCTCAGCAACCACGATTGTCCGGGCCCGCGTCTTCGAAGCCGGTAAAGTTCCGGGGGCGATTATTACCCAATCATACCTCTATGGTGAAACCTTCAACGGGCTCCCCATCATCTCACTTGTTGCTGATCCTGAAACCCTCTTCGGGGATGAGATCGGCATCTACGACAACGACCACGAGCCCTCCAGATCGGGAATGAATGAAGTTTACAAAGGCAAGGATGCTCCCGGCCATTTGGAGTTCTTTCCTCATGACGGAGCGGACCGCTTCTCAGTCAACGGAGGTATCCGTATTGGCGGAGAAAACAACTGGGGGAGTCACGAACAAAAAGCCCTCAACTTTTCTCTTCGTGGAAAATACGGCGACGACAATCTTAAATACGATCTCTTTCCGGGCTCGGGGATCCCAAACCATTCCGCACTCACCCTCAGAGAAGGCGGAGACGACTGGGATGATGCCATGCTCCGCGACGGAATGTGGTCCACGATTGCCAAGGGATTCATCAATGCCGAAACTACCGACTACCGGCCCTCCGTCGTTTTCCTCAATGGGGCCTATTGGGGCATCTATAACATTCGTTCCCGCTGGACCCCTGAATGGATCTTCGAAAAATACGGGGTCAGCAACGGTGAATACGACCACGTGGGATATGGTCACTTCGCCAACTCCTCCACCACTCTTGGGGTTCACGAAGGCGATACAGATGATTGGCAGGAGCTCCTCAATTTCATCGATGACAACGACATCGATACGCCTGCTGGCTGGGCCTTTGTGCAGTCGCGTGTTGATCTTGATAGCTTTATCGATTTCGTCGTCAGCGAAAGCTTTTCCAACAACACCAGCTGGACACACAATCGTGAATTCTGGAAAGCCCACACTCCCGGAAGCAAATGGAAGTGGTTCCTGCCCGATATGGACCGAACCTTCAAGCTATCGGGCATCAACTCAAATATCTTCGACTCCATCCTCCGTAACGACGCCCTCCTAGACCGCATCAAAAATCAACCTGAGTTCAAAGCTCGTCTCGCCCAACGCTACGCCGCTCACGTTTCCGCTACCTTTTCTCCCTCCCGCATCGCCTCCATCGTTGAAACCCTTGGAGCACTCATCACGCCCGCGCTCGAACGCCATGAATCCATGTGGTCGGGCAGCATCGATGCCGCACAACAGGCGGTCGACATTCAAGAGATCAAGGACTACACCACCGAACGCGTGAGTGATGTTCACGATGAGATCTCCTCAGAACTTCGTATTGGATCCTCAGTCAATATGTCTCTGACCGTGACGGGATCTGGCGCCATTCATCTCGCGGACATCCCGCTTGACCCCGGCGTGATCAAAATCTTTCCCGATCTTGACGCTGAACTCACCGCTGTTCCTGCTCCAGGTTTTCAGTTTGATTCCTGGTCAGGCATCACCGGTGATGCCACCACCATTCTGAACACCTCCGGAGCGATCTCCATCACCGCGAATTTTATTCCAGCTCTAGGGACAGTCGTTGGAGGAATCCTTGCCACAAATACTACTTTCACGATCGCGGGTTCACCCTATACGATCGATGACGATCTCATCGTTCCCACCGGCATCACCCTCACCGTAGAGGCCGGAGTCACTATCAATGTGAACAACGAACACCACCTTCGCGTGATGGGCACACTTAACATTCAGGGCACCTCCGGAAACGAAGTCACCCTGAACGGCAGCAATGGCATGAGATGGGGAGGGCTCTCCTTTGAAGAACCAACCACCACCTCCACTCTTTCTCATCTCGTCGTAAGAAACGCAACGCGAGGAAAGGACCCGTCCCGATATCCTTCCGCCATCTCCGGGCTCAACGCCATCGTGGAACTCGACTTCATCGATATCCGGGAATGCCGGGGACCTCTCTTCTTTCGCGGCGGTTCGACTTACCTCCGTGACAGTATCGTTCACATTCCCATCACCGGAGACGGCATCAACATCAAAACAGGCTATGCCGAAACCATCCGCACGACCTTCCTTGGTAACAATGCCCCAGACACTGATGCCATTGACTATGACGGTGTGACCAACGGGATCATCAAAGATTGCCACATCTACAATTTCCGGGGCTTTAACAGTGACGGGATCGATACTGGCGAACAGTGCGTCAACGTCCTCATCGAGGGCAATGGCATTTACTTCAACTCGGATAAAGGGATCTCCGTAGGACAGGGCTCCTCGGTGATCCTGCGCAAAAACATCATCGTCGGATGCTCTCAGGGAGTCGGTGTGAAAGATGCAGGATCGTCCATTGAAATTGACCAAAATACTTTCGTCGATTGCCAGGAAGGGGTCGCGGTCTTTGAAAAAAACTTTGGAAACGGCGGCGGAAGTGCCGTCGTTACAAATACCATTTTCTCGGGATCCTCCGTCCCTGTGAGCGTCGATTCATACTCTACCCTCACTACCAGCTACAGTCTGAGCGACACCACCACGCTTCCGGGCCCGGGGAATCTCTTCGGCACCCCCCGGTTCATCGATTCCTCCGCCCTCAATTTCCAGCTCCAGCTCATCTCTCCCGCCATCGATACCGGTGACCCGCTCCACGCTCCCGACCCCGATTCCACGCGCGCGGACATGGGGGCTGCCTACACCTTCCAAACCACTGACTATCCTTTCACTTTGAGGAAGACAGTCGTGGTCAATGAAATCCTCTCCAACTCAGGAAGCGCACCCGATTGGATCGAGCTTCACAACCGAACCAACGATGACCTTAATATTGGCGGGTGGTTCCTCAGTGACAGTGCAACCGATCTCGCCAAGTATCGCATTCCTTCGGGAACCATCATTTCTGCAGGAGGATTTCTCACCTTATACGAAGACCTAAACTTCGGCCCCTCAAGCAGTGACCCAAACCGCATCATCGGGTTTGGTCTCAGCGATGATGGCGAAACGGTTTACCTCTCTTCCGCCGAAAACGACCAGCTTACCGACTATCGCTTCAAGGAAGATTTTGGAGCCTCCCTTCCGGGAGAAACCCAAGGCTACTACTACAAGCCCAGCACCGATTCATACAACTTCCTTCCCCTCTCCGACCCAACGCCCCAGGCCCTCAATTCCGGACCACGCATCGGCCCCATCGTCATCTCCGAAATCATGTATAATCCTTCGGGCGACGGAGACGCCGAATACATCGAGCTTTTGAACGTAAGCTCCCAAGGAGTCACCCTCTACGACGCCACCTCCGAAACGGCCTGGCGAATCACCGACGGCATTGAATATGAATTCCCCGCTGGAGCAACCATTGCTCTCGCTCCCGGTGAACGGCTCATTCTCACCAGAAATATTCCCGCATTTAATGCGGAGTTTTCCCTTCCAACCGGAACCCCACTTTTGGAGTGGACCACCGGCAAACTCTCTAACAACGGCGAAGCAATCCAGCTCGGCCGCCCCGGACCAACAGATGCAAATAACTTCATCCAGTTTGTTCGGGTCGATCGGGCAAACTACCAGGACGACGCGCCATGGCCAACATCTCCTGATGGATCTGGCCCCTCCCTGACAAAAATCTCAGAAAAAGAATACGGAAACAACTACATCAACTGGACCGCTCTCACCGCCTCGCCCGGCAAAATTGCACCTGGTGACCGCTTCGATACCTGGGCCGCCGCCAACGGCGTTTTGAGCCCCTCAGGCGACGAAGATGGAGATGGGATTAGCAATCTCACCGAATATGCCTTCAATCTCGACCCCAACGTCAGAGACTTCACCTCCCCTCTCGTCATGTCACCGACAGCCAATACTTACTCCCTTCAATTCACTCTCGACCTCATGAAAACAGACATCGATTTCTTTCTCCAAAAATCAAGCGACCTCGCCTCTTGGACAACAATCGGAACAACCCCGGACGCCATCAATCCGACCCAGCAAAGCCGCTCAACCGGATTACGAACCTACGCCCCCAGACTGTTCCACCGTCTGCAGATCGTTCGAAAGCCAACCCCTTAGTTTTAACATCCCGATTTTCCCGAGACTCCCACTTTGCCAAGCTCCCACAATTGGGATAAACGGGGCTATCAAGATTTCCGAAACCATCTTCACTGCCATCGATTTTGAATCGGCCGGGACTGCTAAAGGCCGAACCGATGCCCCTGTCCAGATTGGACTGGGGACTTGGTCCAACGACGAAGGCATTCACGACCCATTCGTTTCCTTTCTCAAATGTGATCAGGATATCACTTGGTCAGCAAAGAAGGTCCATGGAATCACTACTAAGGACCTTCTTGACGCCCCTTCCCTCCTTTCACTCTGGCCCACCTTGAAACGCCAGCTCGGGCAAGGCCCCATCGTGGCCCACGGACACGGCACTGAAAAACGTTTCCTTCGCGCCTTCCCGGGCCATCGTTTCGGTCCGTGGATCGACACCCTCCAGCTCGCACGCGCCGCCTGGCCGGATGAAAAATCACACTCTCTTGGCGATCTCTGCAACTCACTCGGCCTTTCTGGCTTCGCAAAACACGCCCTGGGTCGAAATTGGCACGATGCCCTTTACGATGCACTTGCCTCGCTCGCCCTTCTCAAGCACCTTGTCTCCGAACACAACCTCGCCGACTCCCCGGTCGAGGTTCTACTCAAACCGGATACTTCAACCTGGCACCGCAATCGTCATCAATGAACACCGTTTCCGTTAACCTCGGCTCCCGTTCCTACGAAATCCTTGTCGCCCCCGGCCTCATCTCCGAAGCAGGACCGCGCATTCAAGCCGCAGGTCTCAAAGGCCGCGCCGCAATCATCACCGATAGCAACGTCGCCCCCCACTACCTCGAAAAGGTCAAAGCCTCTCTCTCGCATTCAGGCTACGACACCACCTCGCACATTTTTCCTGCGGGGGAGGGCTCAAAATCGATGTCCGAAGTCGAAAAACTCTCCCGCGAACTAATCCAGGCTCGTCATGACCGTTCTTCCTTTATTGTGGCTTTGGGTGGAGGAGTCGCGGGAGACCTTGCAGGTTTCGTCGCCGCCATTTTTTACCGCGGAATCCCCTTCGTCCAAATCCCCACCACCATCGTCTCACAAGTCGACTCCGCAGTCGGCGGCAAAACCGGCGTGAATGCACCTGAAGGAAAAAACCTCATCGGCTCTTTTCACCAACCTCGACTTGTCCTCACCGATCCCAACACCTTGCTCACCCTTCCCGGTCGCGAATTCCGTGAAGGATTCGCTGAAGTGATCAAACACGCCGCGATTCGCGACGAGGCCATGCTTACTGATCTGGAGAAACTTGATCCCCTCGACCAAAACGTGCCCGCCGAGCTCATCGCACGCAATGTCGCGATCAAGGCTCGCGTCGTTGAAGAAGACGAACAAGAAACCTCCGGCACCCGTGCTCTTCTCAACTTCGGCCACACCATCGGTCACGGAATCGAAGCCTCCGTCCCCTATGGCACTCTTCTTCACGGCGAGGCCATTTCTCTCGGAATCCGGGCCGCCCTGCAGCTTTCAGAGGACCACGCCGGGCTTCCCCGCGAGGCCAGCGAACGCATTCTCAACCTCCTCACCCACTTCCAGCTCCCATTGAAACTCGACAAAAATATTTCCACTGATCTCGTTCTGGAAAAGCTGTCGCGTGACAAAAAATTCTCCGGTGGAAAGCGCACCTTTGTCCTTCTCGACCGACTGGGGAACGGCATCACATGCTCCACCATCCTTGGCGATGCCATTGCTCCAGCCATTGACTCCCTCCGCTCATGAATCTCCTCATCCACACCGGCGGCTTTGTCCAAACAAACGGCTTCATCCTTACGCACAAAGACGGTTCCTGTGTTGTGATTGATGCTCCGGCGGGCATTTGCGATTTTCTTCGGGGAAAATCGCTCACCCCCACTCATTTACTCCTCACACATCAACACTTCGACCACGTCGAAGATGTGGCAGCCCTGCGAGCCGACGGAGCCCGGGTTTATGCTTTTCAAGACTATGCTCCCGATATCATCATGGAGAAGCGCGTTCAGGAAATGGGCCTGCCAGTGAAAATTCCTCCCTATGAAGTCGACGAGATCCTTGGTGAACAAAGTTCTCTCGACGTCAAAAATCACCACTTCAATCTCGCACACGTCCCGGGTCACTCGCCCGACTCAATCTCCTTCCACTTGGTCGCCGACTCCTCCCTCTTCGCCGGAGATTCCCTCTTCAACGGCAGTATTGGCCGCACTGATCTCCCCGGAGGGAATCACGATCAACTCCTCGACTCCATCCGCCAAAAACTCTATACCTTGCCCGAAGAAACGGCGGTCTTTCCCGGCCACGGTCCTCAAACAAGTATCGGCACCGAGAAAAGGTCCAATCTGTTTTGCCCAAACACCTAACCACACCATGACCCGACGCCTGATCCTATCACTCCTCACCATTTGCATGGTTCTCCCTTCTGCCCTCGCCATGGGCAAACGCCCGGAAAAAAATCGTCTCACTTTCCATCTTGAAGGACACGTCAGTGATGGCCCCAAAATGGTATTCCCACTCCCCATGGGGACTAAAAAGCGATTCTTCAAGAAAAGCCCCCTCACTTTCTCCAAGGAAATTGTTTCCTTAAAGCATTTCGTAACGACGGACGGCAGTTACGGAGCTACCTTCGCTTTCGAGAGGACCGCCGCGGGACGCATTGCCGCCCTCACCACCCAAAACCAGGGCAAGTGGCTCGTCGCCATGCTCAATGGACGCCCCGTGGACGCAGTCTATATCGACACCCCCGTTCGCGACGGTAAGTTGGTAATTTGGCAGGGAATCAAGCAGGTAGAGATCATCCGCTTCGAATACGCCTCCCCACTCACCGGAGAATCCCAGAAAGAGTGGAAAGAGCGTATCAAAGGTCACGAAAAACAGCGTAAAGAAGCGCAGAAGGCAGCCAAAGAAGCCCAAAAAGAACGCAATCGCCGTAAATCCTAATCATGAAGTTTTTTACGATTCTTTTCCTTTTCCCATTTGCTCTGAAAGCAGCAGAGCCTCTCAAACTCAGTCTCCCCACCGACAACCTGGCATTGTTCGAAGGAAATCCGGAAGACTTTTACATGTTTATCTACCGAACCTTGGAAGGTAAAACTACTGAAGCGTGGACCGGCGGGCAATATGGTTTTGTGCGAAACCTCATCAATACAGACAAGGAAGGCATCATCGCGACCAGGTTTCACGAAGGCCTCGATATTAAGCCTACCAAACGCGACAACCAAGGAAACCCCCTCGATGAGATTCGAGCCATCGCAAGTGGTGAGGTTGTCCATATTAATAAAAACTCGGGCGGAAGCAGCTACGGCAAATACATCGTGATTAAACACGATTGGGGCTACGGCCCCTTCTACAGTCTCTACGCCCACCTTTCCCAAGCCAACGTGGAACTTGGGCAGCGAGTTCTCCGTGATTTTCCCATCGGAGTCATGGGATTTACCGGAGTGGGTTTGAACCGTACCAGGGCACACCTACACCTTGAACTTTGTATGCTCTCAACTGAGAACTTTGCCGATTGGCTTGGAGCCGACCCTCCTCACCGAAACTTTGACGGGCGCAACCTCATCGGCCTCGACGTCGCCTCCTTGTATCAGGCTGTCAAAGCCAGCAACGACATCACCATTCCTAATTTCCTCGAAAGCGCATCGCCCTACTTTAAAGTCGCCATTCCTCGTAAGAAGGAATTGGAGATCACCAAGCGGTATCCTTGGCTCAAGAAAGGCGACCATGACATCCAAAGTCCTTCGCTTGAGATTTCCTTCACTGACTCTGGCATCCCTCTTTCGATTGTCCCAAGTCACCGTCAAGTGACCAAAGCAACCCTGACCTACGTAAGGACCACCCGCTCGCGTCACGAACATTATACCCGGGGCCGCCTTACCGGCAGTGGCCGAAAAGCCAGCCTCACCAAATCGGGCGAAAAATTCATCGCCCTCTTTACCAACGAATACACCAAATCAAAAACTCAAGCCAAAGGCACCGATGACTCCTGAAGAAAAACTCGCCTCACTTGGACTCGAACTCCCCGAAGCCACCGCCCCCGTAGGTTCCTATCTCAATGCGGTCCGCTCAGGAAATCTACTCCACATTTCCGGAGGCCTTCCCATAATTGGTGACAAAAAATATCTCGGAAAAGTCCCCTCGGAATGTGATCTCGAAACCGCCCAAAAGGCTGCCCGCATCGCTCTCCTCACCCGCCTTGCTGTCATTAAGGCTGAGCTGGGTTCGCTGGACAAGGTGACCCGCGTTGTCTCTCTGTCCGGTTTTGTCAACGCAGAGCCCGATTTCACAGCTCACCCACAAGTCATCAACGGGGCCTCCGATCTCTTGGTCGAGGTTTTCGGCGAAGCCGGCAGACACTCCCGCGCCGCAGTGGGATGTTCCTCCCTTCCGCTGGGCGTTTGCGTGGAAGTCAGCCTCGTTGTGGAGGTGAAGGACTAACTCCCATGGACCTTCCCGAGCGCATCTCTCCGCCATTCTCACTTGCGGATTACCCAGACATCATCGATGTCCGTTCTCCCTCGGAATTTGAGGAAGACCACGTCCCCGGAGCAATCAGCCTTCCTGTTCTCACCGATGAGGAACGACACACCGTTGGTGATCTCAATGCCCAAAACCCCTACGAGGCCCGACGCCTTGGCGCGACCCTGATCACAAAGAACATCCACCATCATCTCGCCTCCACTCTAGAAAATCATCCCAATTCCTTCGCTCCCCTCATTTATTGTTGGCGCGGTAATCTCCGCTCCAATTCCATGGCCGTGATCTTTCGCGCCATCGGTTGGCGTTCTCGCGTCATCAGCGGCGGTTACAAGGCCTGGCGAAAATATTTAATGGCGGATCTTGAGCCTACAATCTCACCGGAAAAGCCCGAACTTGTGGTTCTCGGAGGACTCACTGGGTGTGGAAAAACCCGACTCCTCCACGAGCTGAAACGTCAGGGAGCTCAAGTGCTCGATCTCGAAGGCCTCGCCAATCATCGAGGCTCGATTCTTGGAAATGCCCCCGGCAGTCCACAGCCCAACCAAAAGCGCTTTGAATCTCTCCTTTGGGAAACCTTTCAAAATTTCAATCCAAATCAGCCGGTTTTCACAGAAGCGGAATCTAACCGCATCGGCCGACTCCAATGTCCCCCTCCGCTTTGGAAACGGCTTGGGAAAGGACGAATGGTTCTTGTCGATCTTCCTCTTCTAGAGCGCGCCAAACTACTCGCTGACGACTACGCCCACTTCATCGATCATCCCGATTCGCTCAAAGAAACTCTGGAAGGTCTACGCCGTCTCCGCGGGAACGAACAAGTTGATGAATGGCATCGGCAAATTGATGCCCGCAACTGGGATGCCTTCCTCAAATCCATCCTCGTCGATCACTATGACCTAGTTTATCGCCGCCCCGGGTCTGAGGACTCCGTCTACCCGGATCCCGAACAAACTCTCGTCATTTCCTCCCACAACCAAGGTGATTTTGAGAAGGCCGCGACCGACTTGATCGCTGGGTATTCGTGATCGACGCACACAACCACCTTCATGATTCTCGTTTTGAAGGGCGTCAAGCGGAGGTGATCGACGCGATGAAAGAAGCCGGCATCACGGGCTGTGTGGTCAATGGAACCTGCGAGGATGACTGGCCCGAAGTGGCACGACTCGCAGATAAATTCCCTGATTTTATCTCTCCCGCTTTTGGTCTGCACCCATGGAAGGTCGAAATACGCTCGTCCGATTGGCTAGACAAACTTACCGCACTACTCGAAAAATATCCTCGCGCCAGCCTTGGTGAATGCGGTCTGGATCGCTGGATAAAGAACCCCGATCTTGCAGCCCAGCATGACGTCTTTCGCGAGCAACTTAGTCTCGCAATTAAGCTGAACCGCCCGACCACAATTCATTGCCTCAAGGCATGGGGGCCGCTTCTTGATGAACTGAAAACAGCGCCTCCCCTTCCTGAGTTCCTGCTCCACTCGTTCGGTGGTTCTTCCGAAATCGCCCGGGAATGCCTAAAGCTTGGAGGACACTTTTCCTTTTCCGGTCATTTTCTACATCCTCGTAAAACAAAGATTCGCGAGATTTTCTCCAAGCTCCCCGGCGATCGAGTTCTCGTCGAAACCGATGCTCCCGACATGGCTCTGCCCATGCCCCGTTTCCAATTCGAAAATCTCAATCACCCGGCCAACCTCGCGATGATCTCGTCGGAGCTGTCCAAAATTTGTAAGCTCCCGCAAGAGACTTTCGCCGTAAACACCCGACGATTTTTTTCTATGCCGGACCAATAATACCAACTCCCTGACCCGCCTGGTAGAATGAAGGGGCGGGATGGCTTGAGAAAACAGCACTTCGCGAGGAAGAAAGCAGTCGGGTGCCTTCCCGCGATCTCTTCGTTGTTCGTCAGTTACGATGCCCGCACCGCGCCTGAATCTCGCCTAAAATCACTCTACCCATTCAACCCGTCGCTCCGACTCTGGTACAGCGTCATCGCACCTATTGTGATGAACCGGATGAAAGCCTGTGTTTTGAAAGGAACGGAATTGGAAAAAGCGACGAGATGCCGGGCGAGCTAATGGGGCATTCCTATTTAAAAAATGTCACTTTTGATTCTTTTATTTGTCGCCTGAATCCTCGCTAACCAACCTCCTCCATTGGAGATCTATGGCTCTCCTAATTAGACCAACGGAACACTCGAAAAAACCGCCGGTAATTTGATCAGCCAAATTCTCCCAATGGTCCACCAGCGATCGTCGCTTACCGCTTCAATGCTTGGCACCTCTCAATGATCAACACGCCGCAGCTCGATCCCTGACAGAACCGTTTCGCCCGCCTCGGCACGAAGATCGATCCGTAAATTCCCATCATCACCGACACCAACAGAGGCAACTTCTAGCACGTAGCCTTTCCGGACTCCCCCAGCCTCCCTCACCACATCCAAGCCGCCAGCAACTTTCTCTCCATTGACGGCGACCGAAAAAATGGACGACCCGTCCTGCTCCTCAGACTCACAAAAAACCAGCCGCACACGATAGCTCCCCGACTTGATCCCCCCGAGACTCGCTGAACGGATACCCCGCACACCTGAACCAGCAACCCAAGGCCAGCCTTCTCCACCTTTCAGGAAAAGCGAATGCCGATAAAATGTCTCCAGGTCCGCCAAGGGAGGATCGGTCACCAGATCGATCTCTGGAGACGGTCCACCCGTGCTCGGTTGGTCGAGCCACATCGTGCCGTCCTCGGTCACCCGGTCACCCGGCGCTCCAAAGTTGATCCCAAGCACTTGGATCTTCCCGCGCGTCTGCTCTGCCGACAATCTCCCCCACGAAGCCCACTGCTCGAACTCGGGGGGCATGCTCACCAACGCCACCGCCATCGGCAAGGGGTAGCTACAGGTGCAGCCATCGTAAAAGTAAGGGAGGTTCAGCAGCCCGTTCGCCGGAATGACGCTGTTGGTACAGCCGGAACGTGGCCCACTGATATTGATCGTGCCACTTTCGATCTGCTTGTCGTAGAAGGCCGGCGTTCCTGATCGCATCGTGTAGAGCAACCCGTAGTCCACACCACCGTCACACCCATAGCTCTTCGGAAAAACCCGCGGCTCGGTTTCCAAGGTCATCGGGTTGGTCCGTTCACCCGCCTGGGGCGCTTCCGGTTTCCAGTCATCTTTCTGTCCCGGAGGACGATACTGGCTCGGTTGGACCGTCTCGAGATCAACCTTTGAAAACGAGTCCCTCAACCCGGGAGCCTCTTTCCCAGTCAGGATCCTTCCCGTGTAAACATCTGAAAAAACCGGCGCGAGCAGCCGGTAATCGAACTTTAGCTCACGGGTCGTTTCATCAGTCCAGTCCTTCGGCGTCGAAATCATCACGCCGTTGATAAATTGCGGTTGCGGCGATCGCTTGAAATGGCTCAGGGAATCATCAAACCACAGTACTCCCAGCGGACCGCGGACTCTCTCATCCCGGCTTTCAGACCAGTCCCCCTCGTAGTTGGCCGAACCGGGTAGCGCCCCCTCACGCGTGATCAGCGTCCAACCAGATTCAGTCTCGGACCGCCTCGCACCCTCAAGTTCAACCTCCTCCGGAAGCTGCCCGCCTGATCGCGCCATCAACTTACCACCAAACGGCCGCAACGATTCATACACCCGTCGCAACTCGGAGGGTTTGAGTGTGACCGCCTCACTGAGCACGATCAATTCCGCGAAATACGGTGGAAGCTCGACACCGGCGGGGTCGTCTTCGATGACCACGAGCCGCTCATTCGTCGTGGCATTGATCCACCTCTCGTCCCGCAACGAGCGAACGCTCTCTGCTCGCGAATCTACTGCGATCACACGAAATTCGGTCTCCGACAAGAGCGATTCAATCAGCCCTAAATCATCTCCGCCCCCTAAGAGAAGCGCGTATCCGTGTTTCTGTTCCAGTTTCGCAAACACGCCTGGCTTCAGAGTTTTGGCACGCCTCACCTTTTCTCCCTGATGCTTGGTGGATTCGACCAATCCCGCCCCGAAACAGCTTAATCCCCCCGTCTCGGTCACAACGAACAGCTTCCCATCCGCGACCAACAACGAGTGGACTGGATCCGTCACGCCAGGATATCCATCACTGAACTTCATTTCATGCCCTGCCGCCGTAATCCTGCTCCGAACCCCTTCGACCCCCTTGAAATGCGGTTTGTCCTCGTGAACCCGGTAGTTGACCGCATTGTCGAAAAGTAGGCCTCGACGCTTCAGCTTCTGTCGTTCGAGCTCGGACGGCGTCGAAGCGAACCAGCCACCCGGAAGTCGCCCCGGAGAAGGGAGTTCAAACGCCTTCAGCTCACCCGTTTTCAAATCGAACTCGGCCGGATAAGCCTGACTGCTTGGAACGATCAAATGCCCGCTCTCATCGTCGATCAAAAGGTAGCCCTGCGGAGCCAGCCCTCCGAACGCCCTGGCATTGTGGGGATGGACTCCGTATCGGTAGGACGAGCGGTCGTTCCGCCAGATCGTCTCTCCCGTTGCGGCATCCACACAGAAAACAAAAGTGCCCTCCAACGGCCAAACGCCAGCGGCGAAATAGACCCGGTCACCGTCTAGAACTGCCCCTCCCCGGACCGGCCACACCGAAATCAACCGGCCATTTCCAACCACTTTCCGCTCCGATGGCACCGCGCGCTTTTTCCAGATCAGCGATCCATCCGACGCTCTCACACAGTAGAGAGATCCGTCGTCGGAACCGAAAATGATTCGGCCGCCCCCCCCGACCGGGGCGAACCTCACCGGACCGTTGGTGAAAAACTTCCAGAGCTGCTCGCCGGTTTCGGTGTCGAAGGCAGTCACGCTATCGTCCAGTGACGATCCTACAAATAACCGTTTCCCAAGCACGATCGGTTCGTAGCCAGCGTCAAACTGCAAGCGGTTGTCGCGGTAGGCCGGCGTCAGACGTGGCAACTGGCGCGACCATCTAAGACTCAAATTCTCCGCAAGCGCCTCGGCCGAATCTGCCGTACGTCCCGTGTCGTGTCGCCACATCGGCCAGTCGGCGGCGGCGGCCACCCCGGAGAAAAACCAAGCCGCAGTCGCGCCAATCAAAAATGTCTTCATTATCATAAAATTTATCCCTTTCTCATCCATCAGTAGTCGTCGCTAGTTTTTCCTCAAAATCAAAATACTCCCAAGGCCCAGCGCCACCAGCACTCCACCACCAACCACCAGCCAGGGCTTTCTGAAGGAAAACCCAGAACCAGACTCAATGGCAGTCGTAGGCCCCTCACGGGTTACACCCCCTTCGATCAAAGCTCCGATTCCTATCAGCGGAGGTAGGGATTTCTCCACCACCACCTCACTCCCCGCGATGGCCGCTTTCCAGTTCGCGGCGATCAGCAGATCGACTCCTGGGTTCTGGTTCTTAATCTCACAAGAACAGGCTCCGCAAAAATAGGACGCATGCTCGAACACGTTTTCGTCATTGATTCCGCGACCGATGAGCGGCTCCAAGGCACGCCCACGACCGAAGACTGGAAAAACCATCGGCTCGTCTGCGAACTCCTCTAGATCGTCCTCCATGTTCAACAACATCTCCCGAAAAATCGACTCCGCCGGATCGCCCCTCGAAATTCGGATGAGAGAGAAATCAATCTTCAGCGGGATTTTGGAACGCAGCACATCGTCCGGGTTACGGCCGACACCTTGCGAAACCTCCGGTGCCTCTTCAACGGTCAGCACACCATCAGGAATTTTCAACACCCCCTCGGCTTTGATAAAGGCTTTCTCGATTTCTGATGCCGCGTAATCATCCTTCCCGTCATCTCCGGATTCAATCAGCACCCAGGTCGCGGATTCCCCGTTGAGAAGCCGCGTAACGATCTCACGCCGCGCAGGAGAATCGACCAGCGCCCTTGCGTTCGCCATGGTTAAGGCTCCAGACCAGATTGCGGGAACATCAGATCCAGCCAATTTGGGGGGGTAAAAAAGCCGCGCTGTCGCTCCAGCGCTCTCGCCAACATTCTCGGGATCGATCTCAACATTTAGGTTCACGGTCACCGAATTCGCATTTCCTTTCGACTGTAAAAACGCCCTGACCTCCTCCTCGGCGGCGGATAGCTCCCCGCGCGCGCCGGGGACAATAACAATCCTATAGGAGTCCGCTTCCCAACGTTCCAACGCGAAGCGGAAAACCGGCACCTGACAAGCCAGCCCGACGGCTACGATCCAAACTAGAATTACGACAATCAAACCCGCACTGCGGAATCCGACTCGCTCTGTCAATTGAATCACAATACGAGTCTGGCATCTGCAGCACCGCTTGCAAAGCTCGCATTAGAACGCTGTTCTCACCTTCCGTCCGTCTGAGAATCAATCACACCCGTCTCCCAATCGTCACCGGTAGAAGTCACTGAATGAGTTATTGGAAGCGACAACATTTTGGCAGGAGGAATTCTGACGCACCCAAAAAAAAATCCTTTCGTGGGTGGTTTGTCATGCGGAAAACACAAAGAGGATTGGATCACGCAATTTCGTCAAATTTATTGAATCAATCTTTGAGTGAAAATATCTGGCATTTCGTGATCTCTTTTTTATCGGAACCTTGCATAGACTAACAGGAGTCGTTTTCTGATCGGTTCTTGAACCACCGTTGACCGCCCATGAAAGAACTCCACTCCCCGGAAACCATCCTGCAGAATGCCCTTGAACTTGCTGATCTGCATTGAAATCCGACAGACTGCTAAACCTTCTCTGTTGGTCTGACAGCTCAAATCATAAATCCTAACGATGCCCACCTCTTCCCGCCTTTTCACGAAAGGCTTTCTCTCGCTCACGCTCTCCCAGTTTTTCGGCGCGGTGAACGACAACCTTCTCAAGGGGGTCCTATCGTTCGCCGTCGCTTCTGGCGGTCTCTGGTCCGGAACGCTCGGCGAAGGCGGCCAAGGTTACGTCGGGCTCTGCCTCACTATCCCGTTCATTCTGTTCTCGGGATTCGCTGGTCAATTGGCTGACCGCACAAGCAAACGTAGCATCACTGTTCAGGTCAAGATCGCGGAAGTTGGGATCTCGCTTGTCGGATTCGCTGGGTTTTTCGCCGGCAATCTTTGGCTTTCGCTGTCTGCCCTCCTCCTGCTCGCGATTCAGAGTTCCTTCTTTGGGCCGGCCAAATACGGCATGATTCCCGAACTGGTCGACACTTCGCAGCTCAGTCAGGCGAACGGTTCGATCAACATGTTCACCAATCTAGCCGTGATCTCTGGAACTCTCGCCGCTGGCCCGGTCTACAGTCTTTATCATCCCGAGCCGGGAAGCAGCGCCTCGCCACTACTTTGGGTCCCCGGTGTCGCCATGCTTGTGACAGCGGCCATCGGCTTGTTTGCCTGCTTACCGATTCCCCGACTCAAAGCCATGAACCCTAACTTGAAGATCAACTGGAATCCCTTCGACCTCTATTTTCAGGCCCTTCGCGACATGGCTGGCAGCCACCTGCTATTCGTCGCCTTTGCTTGGGCCTTCTTCTACATGATCGGCATGCTGGCGATTCTCATTCTCCCCGACTATCGCGAATTGCTCAACGTTAGCCCTACCAAGGCCAGCGTTCTGCTCGGTATCCTGGGAGTCTCCATCGGGATCGGGAGCATCAGTGCAGGTCTCATCTCTGGGAAACACATCGAGCCCAGGCTCATTCCTGTGGGAGCGCTTGGGATGACCCTCTTTTTTACGCTACTTGGTCTCACCCCACTCGATTTTAATCTCGTCGCCTCGTTGCTCTTTGGCGCTGGAATATTCGCCGGCTTTTACATTATCCCTCTTCAATCACTGCTTCAGCACCTCTCTCCCCCCGCTGAAAGAGGTCGCTTTCTCGGCACCGCCAACGCCCTTTCCTTTGTTGCCAGCTCCCTCGGCTCGCTTACCTTTCTCGCTTCTAAAGCCATGTTTCACTTAGCCTCCAACCATATCTTCTTGATTTGTGCTGGCCTCGCTCTCGTCGGTTCTAGCGTCCTCATCTGGCGCCTTCGCCCGCTGATCACCGACCCTTCGCTACGCGGCAGATAACCAGATAGTGCCACACGCTTGATAATGCCATCGGCAAGGAGAGCAGTGTCGGCCTCAAACCCGGCACCCGTCTCCCCTTGATCATCAGCGTGACTTTGGACAACGGCAAGACCTTGGAAAGGCACCTCAAAAGGCAACACCAAGACATCCTTGAGCTTATCGTTAGAACCGGCAGTCAGAAAAAAAACCTGCCGTCTCATCGCCGTGAGGGTTGAGCAAAAGGTGGCCCGTAAAGGTCGTGCTGAGAGCACGTAAAAGAGCAGAAGCAACGAATACCACCTGACCGCCTTCGTCTTAGCAGGGATGATCACCCCCTAACTTTAGGATGAAAGTGGCGCCAGTGATTGGGAAACAAATTGGTCGTTGATCATCCCTCAGCGCCTTAACCTGACGCGAATGCCCTCCTGGCAGGTTCTCGGTGGAGAGCCTCTCACCCTACTCAGATTCCTGGACGTTCGGTTCCGTGGGAGACGAAGCCTCCTCTCCCAAAAATACTTCATTGAGTTCACGACGTTGCTCGAACGAGACACTCGAGGTATCGAGGGCGGAGCGCGCCGAGACCGGATCGGTGGAGCTCCACCGGTGAAGCACTTCCCGCATCAGACCGGTGCTGTGCCCCTCATCACTGAGACTGTTCGCCCATTCGAAGGCGGTGGCGGGATCACTCTGGACGGTGGAACCTACCACGCGCTCGGCCGCTGCATCTCGAACGTTGCCCGGGGGAAGCTGCAGGATCCACTCGCCGGCGGCCATGCTATCGATCCGCAGCCAACGTTCGGCGACGTTTCCGATCGCGGAGCGCTGCACCTGCCCCGATTCTGGTAATCCCATCGCCCAGTCGGCAGCCTCCTGCGGACTGGTCGATGCCCAGACCGAGGCGATCTCCTCGGCCATCCGCCGAGATTCGTGGGCTGTCCGTAACTTCGGTGGGAGGGCTGCGGTCAGCTCCCCATACATCGTGGCGGCACGCCCCGGGTCGTATTCCGCAACCCCGCGCAGGATCGATTCAGTGGCGCGTTGACGATCTGCACCTGATAATCCTTGGGCCCACGCCATCGCTGCCGCGGTGTCCTCACTAGCCCAGCGCCGGGCCGCCACCTCCAGGACACGATCTCGCTCAAAATTGCTTTCGATCGATGAAGCAAAGTCTGCTGCCGCGGCGGGATCAGTGTCGGACCAAGAACTGACCACTCCGCCCATCGCCCGCTCACGTTTCGCAGGATCGGTCTGAGCCGCCCCCCACTCCAGCGCTGCATTCCGGTCGCGTTCCGCCCACCGGCGAGCCATGGCATGCACGAGGTTCAGGTTCTGCTCGGAGGTTGGCAGTTGGCCGACGTATTGGGCGGCGGCAGCGGGGTCTTCTTCCGACCAACCATGTAGGGCGCTCTCCAACGCTCGCCGACGGTCAACTCCTTCCAAGCTGTTGGCCCACTCGGCGGCGGCCTCGCCATCCCGCTCTCCCCAGCGGCTGGCGAGATGTTCGAGGATGCGCCGCCGCTCCCGGCCAGCCGGAGCTAGTTCTAAAAGACGTTTCGCGGTCCCTGCATCCATGTGACCACCCCGCTCCAGCTCTTCCAGGGCCTGCCTTACCGAACCTGGAAAGCCGTCTTCTCCCTCGCCACGTGATTGCTCCGAGTCACTGCGACCGGACTGGGAGACCATCGGGCGACTCCTCGACGAATCGCCAGTTCGCGGACGAGCCGCTCCGTCCCTGGCCGGGACATCCTCCGCGCCGGGTGAAGAGATGATGCGATCCACCGCCATTCCAACCGCAAAGAAAGCCGCTGCGACGAGAAGAAAACTGGTGTTTATTTTCATTAGATCGTCGTAAACTTACTTTACCATGGCTCCAAACGGAACCCTAATTTTCTGATCTTCGCGAGGAACTCAGGGCAATTTCTTAGCGGGTCATTGAAATGCTTAGCGCGAAAGAGTTTTTCTATTTCCACTAAACTTCGGCCCTAGAACAGGCGGGGCATGAAATCCACGCACCTATGTGCTCCTCATGATCGGGTCAGCCAACGCCGCGCACTCATGAAATCGCACTTACCACGAACCTCTCCTCTCCCTCGCTTTGTCGCCCTAACTGACAAAGGCTCTCTGATTGATCGACTCGTCACAATTCTTGTTATAGATTCATACATTCACCCTTGAAAATGACTTCCTTCTGTTTCCGCATCCTCCTTTCGATCACTGCTTTTCCCGTCGGTATTCTTCATGCAGAAGAGCCCGTGGACTTTGCCCGTGAAGTCCTTCCCATCCTTTCCAACAAGTGCTTTACCTGTCATGGACCAGATACAAAGAAAGCCAAGGACCTCCGTCTTGACAGCTATGTCGCCGCCATCAAGGACAGGAAAGGAATTCGAGCCATCGATCCTGATGACCTTGAAGGAAGTGAACTCATCTTCCGGATTCACGACGAGGACGACCCCATGCCTCCGGAGGACGACGGCAAACCACTGACAAACTCCGAAAGGGAGGTCCTTTCCCGCTGGGTCAAGGAAGGTGGGAAATACGCCTCGCATTGGTCATTTGTTCCACCACGCAAAGAAAAAGACGCTCCCAAATCCGAGGTCCTCGATTCCTACATCAGCGCCGGTCACAAGGCTCACACGCCTCCTGTGACCCTCGCTCCCCGAGCGGACCGGGCCACCCTCGCGAGACGCGCGGCCCTCGTCCTCACCGGACTTCCGCCAGAACCTGAAGTCCTCGAAAAATATCTCGCTGACAAAAATCCTGGCGCCTACGGAGACTTCGTGGCAACTCTCCTCGATTCATCTCACTTCGGAGAGCACCAGGCCCGCTACTGGCTCGATGCCATTCGCTATGGCGACACTCATGGCCTTCATCTCGACAATCGCCGCGGCATCTTTCCCTTCCGGGATTGGGTCGTCCGTGCATTCAACGACAATCTCCCTCTCGATGATTTCATCACCTGGCAGCTTGCGGGCGACCTTCTCCCAAACTCGACCATCACTCAAAAAATCGCCACCGGATTCGTGAGAATGAATCCCACCACCGCGGAAGGTGGAGCGATTGCCGCCGAGTTTCAGGCCAAGAACAACTTCGATCGCACCGAAACACTGGGCACGGTGATGCTCGGAATGACTCTGACTTGCGCCCGCTGTCACACTCATAAATACGACCCTATCACTCACGACGAATATTTTAGCCTCCTCGCCTTTTTTAACAGCACCGCCGAGAGTCCACTCGATGGCAACAAATACGACCACGGCCCCGCAATGAAGGCTCCGGCAAATCCCGAGGAGTGGAAGCTTCTGGATGCCTTCGAAAAGAAGATAGAAGGCGCGCCCGACCCGCAAAAGTCCTTCACCACCACCACTCTCGTTGCCAGCGAACTCCCAAAGCCCCGCGTTACCAAAGTTCTCCAACGCGGCGAATATCATAGCCCCTTTGGAGACCCGCTTCAGCCTGACGTCCCGGCCGTCATGGGGAGCTTCCCCGATGATGCCCCCCGCAACCGACTCGGCCTTGCCCGCTGGCTGACATCCTCGGACCACCCCCTCGTTGCACGCGTTCTTATCAATCGCATGTGGCAGCGCGTCTTTGGATATGGACTCGTTCGCACTCCGGAAGACTTTGGCCTTCAGGGAGAACAACCTACCCACCCTGAACTTCTCGATTGGCTGGCGGTCGAATTGCAGGAAAAAAACTGGGACCTCAAGCACGTGCTCCAACTCATGGTCATGAGCAAGACCTTCCAACAGAGTTCAAAAAGACGCGCCGATCTTGATGACCCCGAAAACCGACTCTTTGCGCGCGGACCGGGCTTCCGACTGGATGCTGAAGTCATTCGTGACATCGCCCTTTGGTCCAGCAATCTTCTCGACGACACCATGGGGGGAGAAGGCGTGAAACCCTACCAACCGGTCGGCCTGTGGAAGGCCCTGATGCACCCTGGCAGCAACACCAAAGACTATGTTCAGGATAAAGGGGCCCTGCTCTACCGGCGCAGTCTTTACGTCTATTGGAAGCGCACCAGCCCGCATCCCATGATGACCCTTTTCGACGCGCCGAACCGGGAATCTAGTTGCGTAAAGCGATCGCGCACCAGCACTGCTCTTCAGTCGCTCGCGCTTTTTAATGAAACCCAGCGGACCGAGATGGCCCGAAATCTGGCGGAGAGAATCATCCAGTCTGCAAACGACGACAAGCAACGTCTCGACATTCTCTACAAGCTTCTTGCCTGCCGACCGGCGCAGGAACGTGAACGTCTTACCTGTCTCAAGCTTCTTGCTGCCATGACTGAGAGTTTCACCTCAAAACCTGAAGACGCCAAGGCTCTCCTCTCAACTGGAGAATCCCCCGTCAACGAATCCTTGAACCAAATCGAACTCGCCGCTTGGACCCAGGTGGCAATCACCGTACTCGCCAGCGATGTCGCCCTCTCCCTCTTCTAATCCAACTTTTTAAATCGAATGAATCCTTCTCGCGAAAACGATCTCAACATGACCCGGCGACAGCTTTTTGGTCGCAGCGCACTCGGTCTTGGCACCGCCACCATGGCCCAGCTTCTCGGGTCGGAACTCCTCGCCCAGACTCCGGATTCTCCCGAGGGACTCCACCACCCCGCCAAAGCAAAGCGCGTCATCTATCTCTTTATGAGCGGGGGCCCAAGTCAGCAGGACATGTGGGATTACAAACCCAAGATGAAGGAGATGTTCGGAAAGGATCTGCCCGAGCACATCCGTGATGGCCAGCGCATCACCGGAATGACCGCAGGCCAAAAAACACTCCCCCTCTGCCCTTCGAAGTATGCCTTCACCAAGCAGGACAACAACGACCAGGGAGTGTGGGTCAGCGAACTTCTCCCGCACACCGCAAAAGTTGCCAAAGAACTATGTGTTGTTCACAGCACCTTCACTGAAGCGATCAACCACGACCCGGCGGTCACCTACATTCAAACTGGCAGTCAGATCCCCGGACGGCCCAGTTTCGGATCATGGTTGAGCTATGGATTGGGTCGCATGAATGAAGATCTTCCCGGCTATGTCGTCATGCACGCCAAAACCAACTTCGGTGAGCAGAGCCTCTTCAACCGGCTTTGGGGACCAGGTTTTCTTCCCTCTGAACATCAAGGAGTCCTTCTCCGAAGCCAGGGTGACCCCGTCCTTTACCTCAACAATCCCAAGGGAGTATCGCGCACCGACCGGCGCACCCAACTCGACGCTCTCGCCGCACTCAACGAAACCCAACACGACCAGTTTGGAGACCCCGAAATTCTCGCTCGTATCAAGCAACACGAGATGGCTTACAGGATGCAAACCTCGGTTCCAGAGCTCATGGATCTCTCGGAAGAGAAGGAATCCACCTTTACCCTCTATGGTGAGGAGGCCCGCGAGGCCGGAACTTTCGCCGCCTGTTGTCTCAATGCCCGCCGTCTCGCCGAGCGCGGAGTGCGAAACATTCAGATATTCCACCGCGGTTGGGATGCCCACGGCAATCTCCCTCGCGAGCACGAATCACAGTGCAAGGATATCGACCAGGCCTGCGCCGCCCTGATCACCGACCTCAAACAAAGGGACATGCTCAAGGATACTCTCGTCGTCTGGGGCGGTGAATTTGGCCGCACCGCCTACTGCCAGGGTAAGCTCACCGAAAAGAATTACGGGCGGGACCATCACCCCCGTTGCTTCACAACCTGGATGGCCGGTGGCGGAGTCAAGCCCGGCATCACCTATGGCCGCACCGACGACTACGGCTATAACATCGTCCAGGCCGACGGCACGCCCATCTTCCCGCAACCGACCAAGGATCACTGGACTCCGGGAAGTGTTCATATTCACGACCTTAATGCCACAATCCTTCACTTGCTCGGCATTGACCATCGTAAGCTCACCTACCGCTATCAGGGGCGCGACTTCCGCCTCACCGACATTCACGGCCACGTGATCAAAGAACTCGTACTCTAGCCCGGGCCGTGTTTAGCTTCCCAAGCTGAAATAGCTGATTGAATCTGCTCTTCAAGTTGGGGTCCCGCTTTACCCACGCGTTTCCGGTCGAAGGATTCAAAGCGCTTCTGCACTCTCTTTAACGCCTGGACGACAGGTTTCCCTTCTTCGCCCATCCCAGCCAAAACCTTTGGGATCCCCGGTTGCCAATTGCTTCCAGTGATCAACCAAACACTGTGCTGGTAGTAGGGTTCCCAGAGATCCAGGTATTTCACAAAGTCGTCGACGAGATGCGGGTAGACTTCCGAATTGAAATGTTTAAGAACCATCATGGTTCGATGAGTTGCCTCATGAATTCCAGCGGTCCCATAACCCGGCATGACACCAGGCTGATGGGTTGTTTTCCCCAAAATCCTGACCGCTTTTCTCATGCTCACCTCGTCAATTTGAGCCCGACTACTTTTCAAAATCGCACGAAATCCGGCATCATAGGATGACCGGGCAAAGACATGGCGTGACGCTCCGTAGATTTCCGTGAGTCGGGAAAATTCCTCCCCTGAGATTGAGTCTCTCAGGCCGACAATGGCCCAGAAGGCAGCCTCACGGAGATACCATTCCTCGTGCTTTGCGAACTTCAGAATCAACGGCAGGCTCTTGCGAATGTCCTCTGGTTTTGCACACCCCAACGCAAAAAGAGCTCCATCCAGTTCCCACCATGCAGCGGCGGGATCATTGAGAGTCTTTAAAATGGCAGGGAGAAACTTCTGCGAGACTGTCTCCGGGTCTATCGTCGTCTTAAAAGGACGCCCCCAATTGTCGTATCCGGAAACGGCATCGTAAACAGCCCGACGCACCCGTGGGTCGCCATGACCGACCATCCCTACCAGTGAAGCAACCGCTTCTTCGGACTTCATCTCCTTAAGTCTCTTTGCTGCCCATGTTCGAACCAAAGGACTAAAATGCTGCAAGTGTTCCGCACAAAACTCCACGGTCGCTTTCTTCGTTTCCTTTCCCAACAAACGGTCGTAAACCACATGTGGAGGAGTCTTTTCATCTTTAAAACCTTTGGCATCCTCTGTGGAAAGAAATGCCAAATCTGCTTCCGCTCCCCATGAAAAATCAATCGGCGGAGTCTTCACGCTAAATTCGCCTCGTCGAGCTCCGGTAATGCGGAGGTTTGCCAAGGGCGCGGTGTATGTGAGCCCGATCGAGACTCCCCATCCCCGACCAAAGTAACGTGTGTTTGACGGAGGGGTTGCCAACATTGAAAAACCTCCGTCTGGCATGCGGGCAAGATCATAGTACCAGGCCAGTTTCTTCATTTGACGCTGGTAGTGGTTTTGCCGATTCTTAGGAATGTGGATCGAAGCCATTCCCCGCCACATCACATTAAAACCTCCTCCGGTGTGACCAAATTCCGGTTGATGGTAGGAATCGGCAACCAGCAATGCGAGGTGCTCAGAAGCAGCTTGGAAACGGGGCTCATCCAACAGGGATAAGGCACAAGCGAGCATCGCGTTTCTCCCGTTGGTGTTGGACCACCAAAGCTCGCCTCGATGATCACCGTATGGAACACATCCATGTCCTGCCATTCGATACATAAACTGAATGGCACTCGCGTAGGCTGTTTCATCAAAATTAACCCCGCACTCTCTCGCCAAAATCATCGCGGTAACGATCGGAACCGTGGTGTGGTTCAACAATCCACTTTGCACATAACCAGGACTCGGATTGGCGCCATGCCCCCACCCCCCGGCAGCCTGACCATCGACCGCCCAATCACAGATTTCTTTGAGTCCTTTAAGAACCTTTTCGTTGCCTGTCCGCAGAAAATATTCGGCGAGGAAAATCCCCTGATAGCCAAGTTGCCAGTTAATGTGCCCTCCGGCGTTACGACGCGATTCGGCGGCCTTCGCGAGGATCAGGGCATGCTTCTCCACTGCCGGGAGGTGCCTATCTTCACCGGTAGACAAAAGAAAGAGACTTGCGAGACACGCTTTTAAATCCATGGGCCCAAGCTTGGTCTGTCCGAGCAGGTATGAACCGTCTTCGTGAAGTGCCTCTGCGACATGCCTTGAATTGGCCGCAATCACCGCGCGAGATTTCGGGCACTCATAAGGCCAACTAATTCGATACGCGCCCAGTGGTTTGAGTTGAAGAACCACCTTTTCAGTTTTCCCACCTCGTGCCGCTTCCAGCACAAGCTTGCCATCTTCCGCTTCCGCAAGACCAATCGCCTCACCCAACACGACACGAGGATCAAAAACAGAAAGGGACTTCCCGCCCGCCGAGGTCAATATGTCCCCTGGCTTAAAACCGGCTTCGACAGCAGGCGTCCCAGCATCAACCGATTGGATTATTACCTTCAACCCAGGATCGATTGAAACGTTCAGACCGGTCGGCCCGACCGGGAATGTTGGATATGTCTTGGTCCTACTGATGCTCTGCGCAACCAGAGGTAAGACAAAAAATAAAAAGCCAGCGAAGAAACGAAACAAAATCATAAGCAGAAGGAACGATTCTGTCTGAAATCTAATCCCACATGAACCAAAAACGACGAACGATTTCGGGAGTCCCTGCCAAGGAAACTCTTCCGGCCAATCCCCCTCACAAACAAAACCGACCAGCCAGCTAATCCGGGGATATGGCAGACAGAGTTCCCCCCGTCTGATGCGCTTCGTTTCCCTGTTTCACCGGCGTCTATTCTGAGTTTGGTGGAGGTGTTCCGAAGAATGAAACGGCGGCGCCCGATCCTCGCTGCCAGGCCAGTGACTAATCACAACTGCTCCGACTCTCGAACTGAATTATGTTGGTGCGGAGAGCCTTGGCTCCTTCTACTTGCCATCCGTGCGCCGCCTCTACACCATACTTATATGCCGAATCTGCAAAAGTTTCTCACGCTGACTGTGTTCGTATTCGCAACGGCTGCCTCGCAGGTCTATTCTCAGGCGGATAAGAATTGGTGGTCACTGCAAAAGATCGAGCGCCCGGAACTTCCTGAAATCGTTTCCAAGAAGTGGCCACGTAACGCGATCGACCACTTCATCCTAGAAAAGCTCGAAAAATCTGCTGAACGGCATCATAGGTTAGTGCTACATAATTCTTAGAACACTGGATATAAGCTGTGGAGTTTGATGTGAGCATCTTCGTTAGTGAACTGCCATTTGATGCGGGTGGGTTTAGCATTCTTTGCGATTAGATAAGCGGCCACTTCGCGGGTCATTCTTCCGACCGCTAAAATCAGCTCCTGGCCCACACTCGAAACCATGCAGCAAAAGAAAATTCCTAGCCATTGTGCTTCAACTTCGCGGGAGGGATTTCTGTGGGACTTGGTTGCCAACGCTCGCTACGCGTGGAACATTCCGGTATGCTTGGGCCGATTAACATGACAGAACCGATTGCCACAGCAGCTGCCAACCGCATGGAGGGTTTTCCGGCGGTCTTGAGCTGCCAGCGGATGTCTTCGGGTTTTTCCAATTCGAACTATCGGTTCGAGACTAGCAGCGGGGTCTTTCTGCTGCGCGAATGTACCGGTCGAGACCGTCCTGGGGTGGATTATGAACTCAATGTGCTCGACTGGCTGCGCGCGCATAATTTTCCGAGTTCGGCCGCCATCCGCTTCGGTGACGGTGAGCGTTGGATCTCCGGACCCGGGGGCTCACTGCTCGTGCTACTGGAGTGGTTGGACGGATCTGAACCTTTATGCGAACAGGTGACCGTAAAAACGATTGCCCGCGCGCTCGGCGATCTCCATCAGTTACCACCCCCGTCCGGCGGATGGTGGCGGCGTGAGAACCCGAACGGCCGGGAAGCCGCCGCCCAACTGGCAGAAATCATCGCGCCCGATGATCCTGCTCACTTCCAGTTTTTTCGCAAAGAGTTTGAACGACTGAGACCTCGCTTGGGCGAGCCCCTTCCAGGGGGGTTGATCCACGGTGATGTCTTTACGGACAACACCCTTTTCCATGACGGCAAACTGGTTGCGATCCTGGATTTCGAAGATGCCTGCGAGGACGTTTTCCTTTTCGATGTCGCCATGACCATCCATGGCTTTTGTTTTCCGGAGGAACATTGGCGACCAGATTTGGCACAAGCATTTCTTGACGTTTACAAAGATCGCCGGGCTCTGACTGATTCGGAACGTGAATTACTTCCGATCTACCTCCGCTGGTGCCCGCTCGCTATCATGGGCTGGCACCTAAGACAGCTGCGCCGCAGGCCGGACAAGGGAAACGAGAAGCGCGTCGCAGAACTCATCCGGCGGATCGAGACACTGAGGGAGGCGAGCTGGCCGATAATTTAAACCCCGCCCTCTACAGCCTCTGGCAAGAGGGCGAGTCTCGCGACCGAGTCGTTACGTTTGATTTTTTTCCGCCATCGTATGGACCGACCGGCTGAAGCAATACCAGCGCAGGGAGTTTCTATTCTATGTCACCAAGGGCATGATCATTGCCGGGCCCGGACCATGTTTGGCAGATCAGTTAGGGGGCACCTCGGCCTTTGCCGACGAGGGGCCGGGATCGCTCAATTTCGGCAAATTGCACCCGCTCGTCGGTCTCATCCAAAACACGGCACCCGACAAATTGTAGCCGATCCTCATCAAGAAACTGAAAGCCGGGGAAACCGATCCCCGCCAGCTCATCGCCGCCGTTTCGTTGGCGAATGCCGAAACGTTCGGTGGCGAAGACTACATCGGTTTCCACACCGAGATGGCACTCGTCCCCGCATTGAGGATGTCCGAGCGATTACCCGATGCCGAAAAGGCACTTCCCGTTCTCAAAGTGATCTACTGGAATGCGGGCCGCATCCAGGAGATCGGCGGTGCCAGCAAAAAAACGCTCCATCCGATCGTTGCAAAAGCGGCCAAAACCAAAGATCCCCACGGCGGCGAATCCCTTCGCGCTATCAGCCGGGAAGATGACATGGACAAAGCCGAAAACCTTTTTGCCGGGATGACCAAAAGCTCGTTGCAGGATGCCTACAACCATCTCCAGTGGATCGTCCAAGATGACATGAACGTGCACCGCTTTGTCCTCGCCCATCGCGTCTGGAAACTCGTTGATATCGTCGGCCCTGCCCACGCCCACACCATCCCCCGGCAGTCGGTGAGATTCTGCGTAAAGAACGAGCAAAACATCATCACCAATGAAAAACGCCATCCGTCGCCGATCCGCACCTTGGTCCCCAAACTCCTCGACCAGCATAATCTGATCGGCCGCGCACTCGGGACAAAAGACCCCGAAGACACCTGGGTCGAAGAGCTCAGCACGCTAATCTATACTGCGGGTAAAGAGCGTGCTACCGATGCCGTCGCTGCCGCAATCGCCGAAGGTTTTTCCCCGGAGTCCATCGGTGAGGCCATCTCGCTCGCGGCCAATCAGCTCGTCCTCCGTCAGGGCAACGGCCGAACCCACGGGGATTCTCGCGGCGTCCACGGATCGGACGCCATGAATGCGTGGCGAAATATGAACCGGGTCACCAACCCGAGGAACACGGTAGTCGGCCTTCTCGTCGGTGCCTACCACACCGCCGAATACAGCGCCGACCCGAAAGTGAAAGGCGAACCGTATCCCCACGAGGCGCATCGTAAAATGGTGAAAGCGACCGGACCGGACACGCTTTTGAAAGAGGCGGAAGGCGCCATCCGCGAAAACTTAGCGGAGCGCCACGAGAACGGGCCAATTTTCAGGAAATTGAAGCCCGGTGTCCCGTCGGTTTGAAATCGTCAACCAATCCGGGTTAGTGGGAACGACAGAATTCCTCGAAGCGGCTGATTCCTTCGTTGAGAATATCAAGCGTCGTGCAATAGCTGATACGCACCCCCATGTCGTGACCGAAGGCCACACCAGGAACTGCTGCCACTTTGTAACGGGTGAGGAGCTTGTCGCAAAGATTCACTGACTTCAGTCCCAAATTAGTACAATTCACAAAGAAGTAAAAAGCTCCCTTCGGCTCCACCACACTCACGTTTGGAATCGCCTTAAGTCGGCTTAGCATGAACTGGCGACGCACATCATATTCACCGCGGAGGTTCTCAATGAAAGGCGCAGACGCTGGATCGGTCAGAGCCGCCAAGGCTCCATACTGAGCGAAGGTTGTGGCATTCGAACTGGTGTGACCTTGAATCGTTGAAAGGGCCTGAGCAATCGCCGCGGGAGCGGCAGTGTATCCGATACGCCAACCTGTCATGGAGTGGGACTTGGAGAAACCGTTCACTGTGATCGTGAGGTTGTAGGCATCCTCATTAACCGAAGCGACACTAACATGTTTCTGATCCCCATAAACGAAGTGCTCGTAGATTTCGTCCGCAAGGATAATAATGTCCTCATAGGAAGCGACTTCGACGACCCCTTCAATTTCCTCCCTGCTGTATACCGAACCAGTTGGATTTCCCGGGGTATTGAGAATAATCATCTTGGTGCGGGGCGACATGGCCTCCTCAAACTCGGCAGCAGTGATTTTCCACTTATTGCTTTCCTTGGTCTCAACCAAAACGGGAACCCCACCCGCCAGCTTAACCATCTCGGGATAACTCACCCAGTAGGGTGAAGGAATGATCACTTCGTCACCTTCTTCAACCACTGCGAGAATGGCATTGAAGCAGGCCTGTTTGGCCCCGGAAGTGACACAGATTTGCTTTGGCTCATAGCTGAGTTCATTATCGTTCTTTAGCTTTTTGGAAAGAGCTTCGCGGAGCTCGGGAATTCCGGCAGCCGGAGTATACTTAGTCTTCCCTTCGCTAAGCGCGGTGTAGGCGGCTTGCTTGATGAAATCAGGGGTATCGCAGTCAGGCTCACCACCAGCCAGGCCGTATACTTCTTCACCGGCAGCACGAAGGGCCTTGGTCTGGTTGGTGACGGAAAGGGTCAGGGAGGGAGTGACCGAGGCAACGCGATTAGAAAGACTGTCCATGATATTATGTTCGATTGGTTTACCCCAAAAACCGGGAAAAAACATCTATGGGTGGCGAATGGCGCGTTTCTCCCCGGGGAGCGGGGTTTTTCTGCACACGCACCGGACTCCTTGCAAGGCAAATGAACTCGTAATCCTTATTTTTATTAAAAAGTCGCCCGGTCCTTCAAGACACCGAAAAGGATGCAGTGACCCACTTCCCTATCTTCTTGTGTCCGAGAAGTTTAAATTCGCAGTTCTCGGCAGTCTCGAGAACCTGCAGCCACTGCTCTGCAAGAATTCCAGAGAGGATCAACCGCCCTTCCCCCTTGATCCACTTTGCCATCAAGGGAAGAGCTTCGATCAAGACAGTTGAGAAAAGATTGGCCGTAATGACTTGAAAGCGCTTCGTGTTCTTCCAAGTGAAGACATCATCCTCAAAAACCTCTATTTCAGAGATTTTATTGCGCGCCATATTAAGAGCGGCAACCTCGACCGCCTTGCCATCAAAATCGAAAGCCTGCACCTCTCCTGCCCCTAGCATCTTACCTGCCATCGCAAGCACTCCGCTTCCGGTTCCGAGATCGAGATAACTCCAGCCGTCCTCAAGCTCATCGGAATGATCTACCAACAAACGAAGACACGTTGCAGTCGTCGGATGGTCTCCTGTTCCAAAGGCCATCTCGGGAGGAACTACGATCACGTCCTTTCCCGGAAAGGCGTTGTCATCAACTTCAATTTGGGAAATCACGAGTCGGTCCCGAATCATGAGGGGCTCTGTCTTGGGAGCACTCATCGCGACCCAGTCACGAGATTTTAACTCGCGCACCGATCCTCCAAACTGCTCTTGGATCGATTCGGCGTTCTTTTCAGTCTCGCAGTAGACCTCTACCCTGGCCGTTTTTCCGCCCTTAATCTCAGTAATGACCGAGTTGGGGTTCCCGTAGAAACGTTCCTCCCAGGCATCAGTCCATTTCACGGCAGAAAGCTTTGACCAGACCCACATGAAAGGAAGCCATAGTCGTTATAAATCAGTCATTCAAGTTTTAAGACAGCACATTGGACCAACCCCATAATCTCTGGACACCGAGGTGTAATCCCCTCTACGAGCATGATATACCGAGCAACGAGACCTCCCAAAGTCTTTGAATCAGGTCCCCAGTTCTCGATGTGGAAAAACTGGCGGACGAACATTCGTAGTTTCCAGATAGTGGTCCCAATCGTTCAGCTTTAAGTTGTCGCGAGGATTCCCTCTTTCCTGGATACGTTTCTTTCTCTCCTCTTCCTCGCAATTGGCAAAGACCACCTTGATTTCAACTCCAAATCTCTCTCTAAGCCTCGCTGGCCAGTCCGGATCACGCATTTCGCTCGTGAACGGGCCTACAATCACGACACTTCCGTGAGGTAAATTTTCGGCAGCGGTCGCGAAAAGGCACTCGTATACGGGATCCCGGAAAGCCCGGCGATAGGCCATGGAGTCCCGGTCATCCGGATTCTCTCCACCCAGCTCCATCCCAGCCCGAACCACCGGTTCGGTCACCGTATCGCTATCGAGCAAACATGCGCCCAATTCCTTGGCTAACTTTTTTCCGTAAGTGCTCTTACCCACCCCGGCCGGGCCACAAATAATATGGAGCTCCGACATCAGTACTTGGATGCTTTACCCGCAGGCTTGGCCTTCACGAACTTAGCGATGGTCTCACGGGCATGGGCCCGCCCTTTCGAAGCATCGTAAGTCTGGTCAGATCCTTCCAACTGCATGGCATACCCAAAATGATATTGATAGAGCTTCTTCCCATCAACCTCTGACTTCAGCGAAAAGGTCCCGTTTTTGTCGTAGATCTCAGCCCACACATCGCGCACCTCTTTCCAGTAGCTCCCCGACTTTACCAAGGCCTCCTCAGCAGCCAGAAGTGATGGAGCACTAATACGTTCGTATCGATTCACACCCAGTTCCTGTCCGACAATCTTCTTTTTCCCCTTTTCTCCCAAAGCAACCTTTTGATTCTGTTGGATGTGCACCCATCCGGTCGGGGTAAGGGTCAATTCATGCACTCCCTGAAGGACGTGATAATCATCGCGCTCCGAAAATTCCCGACGGGGCAGCGGACGCCAGCAAGATTCGCTTTTCCAAGTGGATATTTCCCCCTCGTGACTCCATTGACCCACGACTTCGTAGCGCGGTGAATCATCAACCTGAAACACCGCTTGGGTCCATTTACCCCGCACCTGATCAGGGGTTCGGGTCTCACGTGACCAAGTGGAATTTCCTCGATAGGTATGAAGGTCAGGGTCTTCAAATTTCCAGTCCTGACGCCAATGCTTCATCACCATCGGCCGCGATTCCTTTCCATCCTTGTCTTTAAAATACATGACAAGTGTGTGTTGCAGACTCACAAAGTTGGCTTCAAGGGCCAGCACCTGCACATGCTCGGTTCCCCATGAAAAGTAAGGTTTCGGTGGCTTGTAGCCCTTTTTAAATCCCATCGTCTCGACAAAATCAAAACTGACGCGATAGCTCCCGGCGAGGGCCACGATGGAGTTTACATCTCTAGCATATTTCGAAACAGAGGCGTCCTGTAATCGCAGCCAGGATGCTGATGGAGTTTCATCCAAAACGACCTTAGTTCCCTGGGTGGATCCCCCACGCGGCTGCATCTCTGCAACTTCAGTAAATGGCCATGCAAAAACATGCCCGGTCGGCCCCTTCTTTTCATCGGCATTCGCCGTGCCAAAAATAGTACCCAAGACAAGAATCACTCGTTTCATGACGATATCCTTTCCCATTTTTCGAAAATTGCAATCGGCCAAAGTGTCAACAGAGCAGTTTAGGAAAGAACCCTGGCCATCCAGGTGAGAACCTTTTCACGATACTCTCCATCATTCATGAAAAGCGCCCGAGTATGGCTCCCCTTGGGAATCCGGTAAAAAGTCTTGGGCTCCCTAGCCTTCTTGAAAAGCTTTTCGCCCTGAGAAAGAGGAACCGTCGTGTCGTCGGTCCCGTGGGCAATCAAGACCGGCACAGGCGATATCTTTCCCACGAAATCCCATGCCGAGTAGTCATCGGTTACCAGATTGGCTCCAGTCTCTCCGGCAATGCGACGGGCCATATCCTCATAGGAAGCGAACCCTGCAAAGCTTACCACTCCGCGCACCCCTGGTATCATTTTCTCTCCCAAAGCGGCCAACGATTTGGCACCTCCGAGACTGTGCCCAAAGGAAATAAGTCGTTTTGAGTCCACATCTTTTCGTGTCTTCACATAGTTGACCGCAGCCCGTGCATCCTGGACCAGCCCTTTTCGGGTAATCTCACCCTCGGACTTACCATAGCCCCGATAGTCATAAAGGAGCACCTGATAGCCGGCCCGAACCATCCATCCGACAAAGGTGATGTGGTAGCCGATCGATCCTGCATTACCGTGGTGAAAAACGATCGTCCCCTTTGGTCTGACGCCAAGCTTTGGATTTAAAAACCACCCGTGTAACTTGGTTCCATCCTCCGACTTGAAATTCACATCCGTGTAGCGATAGCCATACTTCGATGGCACATCGGGAGCCGTTTTACTGGGATAATAAAAGAGGCGATCCCCTCCATTTTTACCGAGAAGTTTCTCAGCGATCGCAGAGAGCTGATTCTTCTCCGCTGCAGCCGGTTTCTTTTCATCAGCCTGACAGCAGAGAACAAGGACAAGTGGAAGGAGGTAACGAATCATCTCAGCCGAAGATAAATCGATTTCCCCAGGAAATCCATAGCGGCATTGTCACAAGTGCCACGATCGAAGTGGCGATCACCGCCTGCACCGCCACCGCAGGGCTCCCTCCATAATGACGGGCCACGATGATGGGAGTCACTGCCGCCGGCATCGATGCTTGCACCAGCAACACTTGCTTGAGTTCCGGAATTAACGGGAGCCATTTCGCTGCTGCCAGAATCACCAGTGGCATGATCGCCAGCCGAACGATCAATGACCCCACCGCAATTTGAGGGGAAGGCTTCTCCTTCCCGATCAAGTCATAGATCGTTGCCCCAATCAAAACGAGCCCCATCGGAAAGGCACAAGCACCCAACCAAGACATCGTCTGGCGAATTGCCGCGCCCACCAGTCCTCCTCCGGAAGCTTCGAAAAACTGCCACCCGTTTGTCGATGATAGCGCTACGCCGAGAACAACTGAAACTGTAGGACCATTGATGAGGAGCCTGGGATTCCCAAAAATCGACCCCGTCATAATCATGACCCCAACCATCCAGATCGCGATCTCGACTCCCAAACTATGAATGAAAAGAACGCCAAAGACCCGGTCGTCGCCACCTATCACAAAAAGAGCCGCCAACATGGGAATAGCGATATAGCCGTAGTTTTGAACTCCAACTGAGACGCAGAAGGTCCGGCGCCCGCTACCTGGTTTCAAACCAAGGATCAGAGCGACGACATATGAGACCAGCATGCCAAGAATCACCAATCCAAAACCAAGTCCCACTCCCCACACTAGGACATCGCCCTGACGGACGAGGCTGTTTCCCAACGTCTTATCAAGGATCAAACACGGATAGAGATAGTGAATGACAAGCTTGATCATCCCCTTCTCCATCTCCTTGGTCACAACGCCAAACCCGCGAAGAGCCAAGCCCACTCCCACCAAAAGATAGACCGGAAGAATGGCCTGTAGAATCACCGCAAAGTTCACGCAGCTCCTTTTGAGCGCCCCACATCAAATCTGCAAGCTTCTCGACTCGAAGAGGGCTTGATTCCTTCCGAACTCCGAAAGAAACCCGCCAAGGGAAATTTCCGTAAAACAGACGATGCCCGTGAGTGGTTGAGAAGGCGGTTCGGGATCGAAGCGCAAAACGACACGGTGAGAAAGTGACCCGGGGCAGATCTTATCTTTGGTTGACTAGGGCTGGATGAGACAACAAGCAAACGCCTAATCTCCATCATTTTACTTTCACCAGAAGGTTTTACTGATTGGCAAACCACTACCACGCTCCACGAAGTGGAAGACGTGCGCAGCGAGCAGAGCGGGAGAGCGCGTTGCCGATCAACGGCCACGCAGTCGCAAGTAGATCCTGCCCTGCTCCGGGCTGATCGGATCCGCTACCCGGACCCTGACCGTTGAAGTACCATCACCGTTATCGGTGCTGGACACCAATTCGGTCAGGGACCGATCGCTCGACCAATTGGCGAGGTCACTGGAGACCTCGACAGTCAGGACACCATCGATACCGGCACTTTTGTTAAATGTTAGAGTCAGGTAGTCATCGGTAGATCCGCCGACGTCGATTGCCTGGACCGACGCCATCGGCACCGGGGCGTCGGATGAATCGACAGGGCTTGAGCCGTGGAGGAATTCGAAAAAGTTGAGAAGTTGGTCGCCATCGTCATCATCTAGGGGGCCTCCCTGAAGATCAAAGTCGGAAGCCCAAGTGTCATAGGTGAGTCCCGATGGTTCTTCAGTTCCCGGTGATCCGCCTTCGTTTTGGCTGATCATCCAATTATTGGGCTCGTTGTGATTGGGGTTCGATGTCGAGTCGACGAGGATCAGGGAGGGACCCCCGCCATCTGCGGCAGTTGGCCAAGGGGCCTGATCATTGTAGATGAAGTCTTTGATGGGATCAGGACTAGTGCCCAGAATGAGGATTTGCTCGCCATCGTTGCTGAGCCGACCAGTGAATTCGAACGATTGTATCAATAGCTGGCCATATCGGGCTTCAAAGGCATCGCGGTCACGTAAGAGGAGAATCCGTTCTCCAATTTCGAGGACGACGTTGTCGGGAAAGCTAAAGTTGATCCCTGAGGTGAAGCGGACGTCGTTCATATCGAGGGCGCTCTCGCCGATGTTGAAGAGCTCGAGGAATTCAAAATCATCGCGGTCTGAGCTGATGGCGAGTTCCGTGGGTGTGGTCGGCTTGGCCGGGCGGTAGTGGAATTCAGAAACGACGAGGTTACTGGCATCCGCTGGAACTGAGTCGACGGTAAAGAACGCTTCATTGAGTGCACTCCATTCGCCGCTGGTGCTGTTGTAACCTCGGGCGCGAACTAGTGTGGGTTTGCTGAGATTAAATGGAGTAGTGACGTTGTCGCCACCGCCCACGTTAGAGGTCTGGCCTCGCAGGGTGAGATCCATGCGGGTATCGGAGCTGGTACCACTCCCCTGGTGGATCTCGACGGCGATCGTATTGGTCCCCGGGACGAGAGCCGTCGTCGGCAGGGTGGCGTCCTTCCAGCTGGCCTCGTCCGCAGTGGTGCCGTTGGCGAAGTCATCGAACCCGGCACCCGCAGCCAAATTTTGGCGGAACTGCTCGACGCCGTTTATATAAACTGTGGCCCCGTCGTCATACTTCACGCGCAGGAGGAAGTTCAGGAACACGGTAGGGTTTGGGATTT
>Ga0308005_10000052_pt1 | contig 40389 bp, 32 predicted proteins | sample Neamet67_FD_203142 | JGI IMG/M metagenome (GOLD analysis project Ga0308005, IMG submission 203142) | Marine microbial communities from water near the shore, Antarctic Ocean - #67 | ecosystem: Environmental > Aquatic > Marine > Unclassified | place: Southern Ocean | collected 2014-06-07 | reverse complement strand
CTGAATAGATCGTGATTTCACGACGCAAAGGCTCGAGGACATCGAGGACTTTGGTTAATTCGAAATCTTTCTCTCCGCCCCGGGGGAACCAGCTCCAATCCTTCCAGGCCGGATCCGCTTTGATCGGTAATCCGACACCATCAGGATGGTAGATACTGACAAATCGTTTTGGGGCCGTGTCTCGATTGGAATTTTTCGCCGCAAATGTTTCGAACCATGGCAGAGCAAGAGCGACACCTGCACCATGAAGAAATTTTCTACGATTCAAGGATTCTGCTTTGTTGTTCATCATTAGTTCCTGATTCTTACTTTGAGATAAAGATGCGGCTGTTGATGATCATGTGTATTAAATCACCCAGGCGATCCCCCTTTTTTCTAAATTGGACAGCCAAGCTGTCAATATCGGCATGATCACTAAAAGACAATGGCCGACCGAGGGCATATGCGGTCATCTTATGAACCATCGCTCTGGCAAATTGATCTTGCCGTTCCGTGAGCAGGTAGCGCTTTAAGCCATCCATCCCCGCCAATTCCTGCTTGTTGAAAAGTGCGGAAGTTGCATCCACCGGCTTATTCTTAATTTTAGTACGGTAGACTCCCAAAGCGTCGTAATTTTCAAAAGCAACTCCCCAAGGATCAATTTTTGCATGGCACGAAAGACAGGCCGGTTTATTTCGGTGATCTGCGATGCGCTCTTTGAGCGTCATTTCCAAAATCTTCGGATCAGTCAGATCGACTTCCGGGACATTGGGTGGTGGTGGTGGTGGTGGATCATGTAGGACGCGTTCCAGCATCCAAACGCCGCGTTTGAGAGGATGGGAGTCTTTGCCGTCAGAGTTCATCGTCAGGATTGCGGAGCCTGTCAAAATTCCGCCACGATTCGTTTCGGGCTTGATCGGTACTTTGCGGAAATGAGGGCCATAAACACCTGGAATTTTATAGTGACTGGCCAAGCGTTCATTGATCAAAGCATAATCTGAGTGAATGAAATCCATGATGCTGTTGTTGTGATTCAAAACTTCCTTAAAAAAGGCAAGAGGCTCTTCCTGCATGGCTTCTTTCAGGGAACTGTCATTCACATGAGTGACACGATCGAGGCCATCTATCCCGAGCCATTGCCGAACGAAATTTTGAGAGAGTCGATTTGATCGAGAGTCCGCCAGCATCCGTTTGACTTGAGCGGTCAAAACCGTTGGATCTTTGAGTGTTCCCTTCCGGGAAAGTTCTAACAGTTCCCCGTCAGGAATGCTGGACCACAGAAAAAACGAGAGCCGGCTGGCCAGTTCCACGTCACTGATGGTTTTGGGGCTTTCCGACTGACTTGCGGAAATTTGTGGGGACAGGTAGAGAAATTCTGGTGCCGCCAGGACTGTTGCCAACACTTCCAACATGGCCTCTTCGAAGTTCGCAAAGTCGGGACGATATTCGGAAAACAGGACCACGAATGGATCCACTTCCTGCGAGGTGACGGGACGCCGCCAGGCACGCTCCATGAATCTCGTTAATACTGCACGGCCGTATTCTTGTTCATTCGTTTTATTTTCGCTCTCGATGAAAATATCTCGATGGGTTTTGGGCGGCCATTGTTCATAGAATGGCGCGCTGATTTCGATAAAATCTACCAGAACACTGAGAGGCTCTTTGTTGCGTGTGCTGGAATTATATTGAATGGTTAAAAACTCATCCCGCCTGGGGAAGTTCTCCTTATTGTTTCGGAATGGGTTGCGTTGAATTTCACTGAGAGGAATATCAAAGTGGATCAATTGCGGCTTGTCGACAGATGCCGTGACAGGAATATCACGAGCACTGATTACTTGGGAAAAATTGGCGTTGTTGCTGGTATGAGCACTGAAGATTAAGCGCAGACTTGCATATTCATCGGCGTTCATGGTCGATCGCCCGGCGCGTATGGTAACGCGCATGATTCCTTCATCAGGAAGGTGATTGCTGAGATTCAATTTTAACGAATGATGTCTCTTGTCTAAAGAGACATCTTTTTCAGCTTCCTCACCTTTCTTAGCCTTCTGGTTGATTGGATGGACCTCCCCAATATCGTCATTGTTAATTGTCGAAAATTTCTCTTCCTGCCTTGGCAGGCGATAAACAACCATTTTGGGACGGTCGCCAGACACGGTGACATGTTTGAGAGCTTTAAGGCCAATTTCACGATAGATTTCGAATTGCATGGCCGACATCTGCAGCATTTCAGAACTATTCTTGAAACCGTCCTCGGAGGCGGTTTCCGGAGGCAGGGGACCGGCGAGGGAATAGCGGATGCCTAGCAGATCCTGGAGTGCGTGGTTGTATTCGTATCGCGCCATGCGACGAAATGACGAATGCCTCCCTTCGTTGCGCCGCATCGTCGAGGCCTTTTGAATTTCCGGCCCCAGCCATTCGATGATTTTGCTGAGGTCGACATCCGCCAGTTCGACTTCGGCATCTTCAGGCGGCATTTCGCCGTTGCTCAAGACATCGGAAACCTCCAGCCACCATTCCACATCGCCCCCTTGCATGAGATCCGGATCCAGCGTGTCGATGCGGAACTTGCCCTTGGCCTTTTTAGGACCGTGACACGCCACGCAGGTTTTGGTGAGCACCGGCGCGACGTGCTTTTTGAAGTCGGCAAGATTGGCCGCCGGAGATCCAGCGGGCGCGGGAGCCTCTTTGCTCGATACCGATGCCAACAAGGCTGACTTTGAACGTCCCACTTCCCTCGCTTTGGCCAAGGGGGGCAGTTCGCTTGATTGCAATTGCTTTGCAGAACTCCCCGCAAGGCTGGGGGTGGCGCTGTATGACGGAGCGGGGGCGAATAGACACCAAGCAGCGATGACACCCAATGCTCCAATTCTGTTCATGATAAAGGTCCCGATTCTACTCATTGTGGATTACATCTCTCGGTGGTCACGCGTTTGGCCAGTGTGGTCGATCTAAACCGCGCCAGGAGCGCCGGAGTGAGGACAGTGATCGGCATTGACATGTTTACTGCCCGCAAATGCCGGAATCTATCGATTAAAGTTTGATAGGCAGGAGGCATCTCTTTCATCCCGGGTTCCGCGAAGGGACTTCGTTCCATCTTCTGACGGGTGGGGAAGGCTAAAAGAGCCCGAAGGAAACCTCCGGAAATGCGATGGCAAACCCTACAGGCTATGGAGATTATGGGATGATGTGGGAAAATAGGCCCAAAAATAAGCAGGGCATAGTTGGTGGGGGAATCCTGCCCCTTGTAACGATCGGGTTGTCTGCTAAAGACAGACTCACTTCAGGACCATATCTATGATCACCCATCCGAAACGTTTGCTAATCGCTTGTTGCCTCATGTTCTCTGGTCACATTGGTCCGGTAATCGCTGACGATGCTGTCAAACCTGACAGCGAGGCCGGCAAAGCTCAGGTCGCGTACCCGGGCTCTTTTTCCCGGCCCCCTTCTGAGGGTAAAGGTTACAACACCTGGCGTGGTGCCGCCGGGCCTGATATTGGTGGGGTGGATGTCGCCCCCGATCGTTTGCCGTCGCGCGTCGATAACTCCGCTCGCCCGCAGTTCCCGGCAATCTATAAACAGAAGTGGGGAGCCTGTGGCCAGTTCGCCTCGGTGGCGTCGATCTTCACTTACGAAATGAATGTGTTGAATGGCGCGATCGCAGACACCGATACGACGCGGTTCCCCGCCCACTTTTCGTGGAATATGATGAACCACGCCGAAAACAAAGGGTCGGAGGCCTATCACGGTTGGGAAGTGGCCAAGCGCATCGGCATACCCACCGCCAAGTCCTACGGCGGGGTCCGCCTGAATAAGATTGGAGTGTGGCCAAACGGCTATGAGATCTGGCGCGAAGCGATGGAGTATCGTGTCTCGGGCTATCGCTACTCGCCGGCCAATACCATTGACCAACTCGACGAAGCCCGTGGTTGGCTTTTCGACCGCAATCAACCGAAGGCGAACAAGAAGACGATCGGTGGATTGTTCGCCTTGGACGGCCGTATGGGCGAATTGAAAAAAGTCACGGTGACCATTCCAGAAGGTGAGCATGCGGCGGGGGAAGACCTCTGGACCCGCTGGGGACCAAGCGGCTACGGACACGGCATTACCTGTGTGGGATACGACGACCAGGTCGGTTACGACTTGAACGGCGACGGTAAAATCACCACCGATCTCGACCTCAACGACGATGGTAAAGTCACGCTCGCCGACTGGGAACGCGGAGCCTACATCGTCGTCAACTCATGGGGCAAGACGTGGTCAAAAGACGGCCGGGTCTATCTGCTCTACAGCGCGATGATTGATCCGACCTGGAAGCGTGGGAACTATCTGGGCCGGGTCGAAGTTGCCCGCTATCTGCCTCGCAGGACCCTGAAACTCAAGCTTGCTTGCGACGACCGGACGGATCTGCGGATGACTATTGGGATTGCCAGTGACAAGGATGCTGCCGCCCCCGAGCACGAGTTCGCCCCGGAAGCCTTCAACGGCTGGCCACTCTTCGGCGGGGGCAATGCTGGCCACGTTCCTCTGGCAGGCCCGGATGATGACACCCCGATCGAAGTCGGGATCGATCTCACTTCTCTGCTGCAGGACTTGGGCCCCGACAAGGACGGCAAAGGAAAACTCTTTCTACGGCTCAGCCGAGCCGACGGGAGCGCCGCCGCCGGCGAGCTGCACGAATGCGCGATCCACACCTATGATCCCAAGGGTCGCCTCCTCCGTGAATTGCGACTGGATATTGAAGATGGAAACTTTGGAAAATCACTCCTCAAGATTGAGACGGTCATCAGTGATCTCGTCCGCGAGTAATAGCGCCCCCTGTCTTTTCTCGCTGTGGGAACGGGGAGGAGTCCACCGATCCACACTCGAGGCGACCGCGCTGGCCTTGCTCCAGGAGCTTGAGCTGCTCACTCGAGTTCCTGGACGTTCGCCGCGATCTGCGCCTCCTTGCCGGCTTCGGTGCGGATGAAGAGTTCCTGCAGGCCTTTGGCGGACTGCGTGACGGCCTTCAGTCCTCCCGCGACCGTCCGTTGAATTCTGATTGCCCCGGTCCTGCTGCTTCTTGCGAGGGACTTGCCGCCGTAGGAGTAACCGATGATGACTCCCAACACCCCATCCATGGCCTCGATCCGGCGAATCAAGGCGCGGCACTCTTTCGAGGTGCTTTGATGTCGTCCGCGGGAGGGCATGAGGTTGGCCGATCCTCGCATCGCGAGACCTGTAACGCAAGGGGGGCAGTCATTTTCCTTCGCCGGTGGCTTTCTCCACGATGAGATCAGGGCGATGATGGGTTCATCTTTTTCTCCACCCACGTGTAGGACGGTGAGGCTCCGTTGAAGTTTTGCCCCCTTCTGCAAAGCTTTCGTCAATTCGGAAGGATCGCTCGCTTTTGCGGGAGCTGATTTTTTTCAATTGTCACCAGAACCTTGTTGAGTTCGTGAATGAGCTGTTGAGTCCCAAATAGAATGGTAATCAGTTCGAGGGTGGCGGCCCCCTTGAACTTGGAATCAAAGCGCATGTCCGAGTGAGGCAGCCGGATGGAAGTTCCAAGACCGTCGGAGGGAGCCCCTGGAACAAAACGCGCCAACTGAGAAATCTCCGCTGGGTCGGTGGTGAATACCCGTCTTCTTTTCTGCTCCCCGGAAGAGCCTTGAGTGACGAAGAGTTTCAAAAGATTTTCCACGACGAAATTGATAAATCTGTGGAACAGGAAAAACGAGATGCGGAAGAAACAGCGGACACAAAATAGTCCGGATCACTCTTTTAGAAGGATGTCCGTGATAGAGGGAAAGCGCGCGGTAGCTCCAATTGCGTTTAGGCATTCCAGAGAAGTTTCCCGGTCCATCATCAAGGCGAGGTCAGGTGCGGGGTCGCTCTTCAAACACCCGTGCGATCTCAGATTCCGCGGTTGCCCTCGGGATCCATGTCACCCATGAGAACCTTTCCAACTGCAAACTGAACAACGACGACTTAGCGCGGGAGGCTGGAATTTCGCGGAGTCTCTTTCAACGGCGATTTCGGAAGGAAACAGGAAAGACCATTCGGGATTTCCTAACCGAAATCGCGGCTCGCGAAAGCAAAAGCCCTGCTTAAGAATTCCGACTTAAGCCTCGCCGAAATCTCCCGACTCGTGGGATTTTTCCGTCAAAGTTACTTGGGCCATGTCTTCAAGAAACACCTTGGAATCACCCCGAGGAGTTTGCGGGCTGAACAGCCGAGATAGGCAGAGTATTCTATGATGTGCCACTTTCATGTGGGAAAGAACCTCGAGAGCGCCCCAGGAAAGAGCGCTCTTTCCTGACCGGTTCTGACTTGAATCGAGCGCCCGACAGTTTTCTGAATATGCTTCCTTACTTTGAGGGCTCATGATCCCGGGACACATTTTCATCCGGGTGTCGTTCTGCTTGGCGCAATGCAGGGGAGCATTGCATGTTTTGCTTTGCGGAAGAAGGAGGCATGAAAAAGCGAGCCGCGCGGGTGCGGGGCTCGCTTTGAAAATTTGGTGTGGGGAGGTTACTTCCCGATGGCGTAGAGGTGGGTCTGGGTGGCGAGGTAAATGACGTCGTTGGCGACCACGGTGCTGCTATAAATAGGAGCGGGGAATTCGATGAGGCCGAGGGCTTCTTTTTCTTTCCCTGCTTTGAGGATGTGAAGCTCGCCATCTTCGGTGCCGATCCAGACTTTGCCATCAGCAACGAGGGTGGATCCCCAGATGCGGGACTGGGTTTCGTGGGCCCAATGTTCTTTACCGGTTTTGGCGTCGTAGCAGTGGATGTCGCCTTTGTATTCGGCGGCGTAGACGAGGCCGTCGGCCACGCTGAGAGTGGAGATTGAGCGACCCACTTTCTTGGAGGACCAGACAGGTGTTCCGTCGGCTCCGATGCAGAGAATGTGACCGACGCCGTCGCCGTGCTCCGGGTCTTGTCCGATGATGATATAGGTGAGCCCGTCGGCGATGACGGCTGTGCCGATCACTTCGCTGGCGCCGGCAAAGGTGGCATATTTGATTGGTTTGCCATCTTCCTTCTTACGATACTCGGTCGGATTGCAGTCGAGCTTCCAGAGTTCCTTGAAGACGTCGAAGTCTTCTTCGTCTTTCACGGGATTGGGATCAAAAGCGTAGGCGTAACCGTCGCCACCACCCCAGACGATGGCATCCTTACCGCCGATCTTTCCGAAAGCAGGCGAGGACCAGCTGGCGTGGAGAACACGGGTGGAGACTCCGGAGGCTTCCTCGGCGAGGAGCTTGCCAGTCTTCTTGTCGAGAGAGACGAGAGCGGGAGAGTTGGGAGCGGGGATATTGGTGTGGGACCAATCGACTCCGTTCGAAGTGGCGGTGTAGAGTTTGTCACCAATCACGACGGGGGAGCAGGAGGAGACGTTGTGAGGGAAGATGCCGAGTTCTTCGCGCATGTCGTAAATCCAGATGATGTCGGCGTGTTCCTTGGTGACCTCGACGACTTCATCTTTCACTGCCATGTATTTGGCTTCATCCTTGAAGGGGCCATCGTTTCCGTTGGCCATGCCTTCGGTGTCGAGACAGACGACTTCGCCACGATTGGTGACGACCCACATGCGATTGCCTTCGACTGCGGGGGAGGAGCAAAGGCCGACGTATTCCCAATCGCTCACCTTACCGGCTCCGAGCTTGGGAATAATAAGCTGCCAGAGGAAGGATCCATCTTTCTCGTCGAAGGTCATGAGGACGCCGCGATCGCCTTCCTGCGCTTTGTCGCGGGGAGACTCGTTGTTGGTGCCGACGAAAACTTTTCCTCCAGCGACGACGGTGTTGCCGTAGGCTTGTGAGCCGAGTTTGGCGGCCCACTTGATGTTTTTGGCATCGGTGAGAATAGCGGCTTCGGTTTCGTCATCGAGTTCGCCGGGGTTGATATCGACGGGAAGGTTTTTGGCTTCGCCGACCATGTTTCGGTCGGGCGTGCCACCCCACATCGGCCAGTCATTGGCAGTGGCGGTGAGGGTGAGTCCTGAGAGGAGAAGGGCGGTTGTAGTTTTCATGAGTCCGGAAATTTTAAATGATGTTTGGAAAAGTGCTACTTGGTAGGGCTGAGTTTGATGTTGTCGAGATAGACGCGCTTTTGAGCCTGGGGAGAGAAGGCGAAGACGCCTGGGGCTCCTTTGGGGTGAACGCGCTTGACTGGGACTTTGATGGACCAGTCGGAGGGTTCGTCTTCACCCTTGGTCCACGCTTTGGCGCGGACTTCGCCGGAGCCGTCGGCATTGGCTTTGACGTGGGTTTTGAGGTGATACCAGGTGTTGGCCTTGACGGGGAATTTGACGGACTGTTTGACTCGCTCGTAGTTACTGGAGATCTCGAGGATATTCTGGTTCCCGACGATGGTGAAGAGGTAGCGCTGGTTGACGAGTCCGACGGTGGACTTGATGCGGCGGTTGCCATCGGTCATGACATCGGCTTCGAGGACGTAGTCTTTCAGCTCGGGGTCACCGAAGAAGTTCATGGTGCGCTGGAAGAGAATGTTGTCGAGGCGGTTGGCAATGACTTTGGAGTCATCCTTTTCGAGAACGTGCCACTTAATGCGAGCACCGAGCCAGGCGAGAGGCGGGAAGTTTACGTTCTCGCCCTTGTGTTCCATTTTGAGATCAACCCCTTCAAAGTTCTCAGCGTATCCGAGGCCAGCTTCGACGCGGCCGCGGGTGGTTCCAGCCATGCCGTTGAGGGTGACCTTGAGAGCACCGGCGGAGATCTTGGCGTCCTTCCCGGCGGTCACGGTGCCGGTCTTAGCATCGAGGGTGGCATCGACAGCAGCCTTCACTTTGGCGGTGGGAGGAACGAATTTTTCCCAGGAGAGTCCTTCGGTGATGACTTTGACGCGCTGGCCACGCTTATCGAGCCCGTAGACCTTGAAATCCTGCTTCTGGCCGGGAGCGATCGCAAATTCAGCGGGGACGACCTGGAGTTGGGTGACTGGCCCTGCAGGCTTGTTGGCGATGAGAGGAGTTTTTGGAGCGGGGAATTTTCCATCCTTGCTGCCGAAGCAGTAGAGGCCGTCGCGAGTGGAGAGATAAACTTTGCCCGCCCAAATGGTGGGGGCGGCGAGGCATTTCACGCCGGTCCCGTCGTCGGCCTTGATGTCGGCGTGGGAGAGCACTTCGGCTTTGGCGTCGTTGGGTTTGGTGACTACGAAGGAGCCCTCGAACCAAGGGGAGTAAATTTTTTCATCACCGTAGGCTGGGGAGGCGTGGATCTGATCGGGAGCCATTTTCTCGTGCCAGAGGGTCTTGCCATTGTCGGCATCGACCGCGATCAGTTCACCGGTGAAGTTGGTAGTGTAAACGCGGTCTTTCACGAGGATGGGGGAACTGGTGAATCCGATGTGTTCGTCATTGCGCCAAAGTTCGGCGCTGGGTTCGAGGACGACTTGTTCCTTGGGATACTCGGTAGGGATTTTAAGGCAGACGAGGCGACCTTTCGAGGTGGCGTCGATATTTTCCTTGCCGTGAAGAGCGATGAGCTTGTCCTCCCCGTGAAGGATGACTTGTGAGTTGATGCCTCCTTGGGAAAGTTGGAAGCGCCAGACGGGAGCGCCGGTGCGGGCATTCACGCAAACGATGTTTCCGCAGCCGGTTCCGGCGTAGAAGACGGCTTGGTCGCCGAGTTTTCCGAAGACGGGCATGCAGAAAGAGCTGTCAACCGGACGAACGCCGGGGCTGGAATACCAGACGAGTTCTCCCGTGATTTTGTCGAAGGCGTAAAAGCGATCTCGGGCGGGGCCGGTGCGTCCCCAGTTGGCGGTGACGCAATGGAAGATGACGAGTTTTTCAAAGACGGCAGGAGAACCGGTGCGGCCGTTGGGGAAGGTGAGGCGGGCGAGGGTCTCAATGAGAGAGATTTCCCAGATGGGCTCGCCATCGGAGGTAAAGGCGACGCAACGGCCGTTTGAAGTTTGGAGGTAGACGTTGCCGGTTTCGGGATCGATGACGGGAGAACCGACACCGTAGCGATTGTAAACAACGTCGGAGATGTAATCGCTGAAGCGCTTCTCCCAGATTTTTTCGCCAGTGATGGCATCGAGGCAGAGGAGGGTTTCCTGGACGTCCTGGGCGGGATCGTCGCCAAATTGGCCGTATCCGAAGATATAGAGTTTACCATCGGCAATGACGGGAGCGCCAGCGCCGTTGAGGTCATATTTCCAAAGTTGGTTGTCGGCACCAGGCTTCCAGGATTCGGGAAGATTGGATTCGTCAGAGGTGCCGTTTTGGTTGGGACCGCGCCAGTTGAGCCAGCCGGTGACATCTGCGAGAGCGGAGGAGGAGAGGGCGAGGAGGGTCCCGAAGGCGAGAGATCGGAAATTCATGGGCATTTTCATACGCGGTTACGTGGCGAAACTCTCATCTTTTGGGGACGATTCGTCAAGAGGGGGGTGGGAGGCACCAATGAATGAATGTGGAATGGCCGAATGGGCTGGGGTTCTGTAGCTCAGACTAGAAGGCTCAATGCACCAAGTTCTCCACCGCATCAGAATTGCCCGGGCCCATTCGCACGGTTGGGCAGAGGTGACCTTGCAGAGCGACAACACGCCGGGTGTGATTCACGCCTGGGCTTACGACGACACCGGGGCCGAAATCGCGGTCGCCGTCCCGGAACCAACGCACACGCTCTTGATCGCATTAGGCCTCTCGGCCTCAACCCTGCGCCGCCGCCGCTAGACGGAGCGGCAGTCTGAAACTCCAGCTTCGGAGAGGGAGATTCGAGTCATCATCGAATTTCGATGTCATGAGTGGGCTTGGAGTAATCGTCGTCAACGCTGATCGGCTTCTGTGATTAGGTAACCCCAGCTACTCCCAACACAAGGGTGAACCGCCACGGCAAGACCACCTTTTCTTCAGTAGCCTCAGGCTTTTTGGCTGGATTGGGTCTGAGGGGCTTATCAAAGAGTGCTGGGTTTGAGCTGCACGCGCTATGCCGATGATTTGGCGTTCAGCGGAGACCGAGTGAACGTGATTATTTTGGAGGAGGGCTTTTTGATCAATCCAAAGAATATGCGGGTGATGACGTCAAGCCAGCGGCTTGCGGGAGTGACTGTGAACGAGCACGCGAATGTGAGTCGCGCGGACTTGGATCTTTTAAAGGCGATTCTTCATCGCGGTCCGGCCTCAGAAGAGAGGGAGCATTTGCGCGGGAGAATCGCAGCGGTTCAGATGTTGAACGCGAAGCGCGCGGAGAAGTTGCTCCGCAAATTTGAGCCCGAGAATTGGAAGTGAGATCAAGCGGCGCGTTTGCCGTCGCAGAGTTTGATCACCAGTTTGTGAAGGACCATGCGAGGGTCCTGACCCGAGGTGACGAGAGCCTTGTCCGCTTCGAGGCAGTCGCCCATCGCCTTTTGAAGTTGCGGAAGAGAGAAGTTCTTTGCCCCAGCGGAGGCCATCTTCAACCCCCAGGTGTTGACGGTGCCATCTTTCTTTTTTGGGAGGACCGCTTGAATTCCGGCAGGGGCTCGATTGATGGACCCGTAGGCTCCGGCGAGTTTTGCGAAGAAAAGATTTCGGACGGTGGGGATGATGGAAGCTTTGATCAGGCCGACTGCGTTTTCGTTTTTCGCGATGAGAGAGTCGATGAGTTCGATGGCGCGTTTGGCATTGCGCTTTTCGACGGCGCGGGAGATCTCCCAAATGACGCCCTTGTGGCTCACCGAGACCATGAGCGTGACGTCTTCGACGGTGACTTCGCGTCGGTCGGGCCCAAGGTAGAGGTCGAGTTTGTCGATCTCATTGCTAATCTGGCGGGTTTCGGCTCCAGCCCGTTGGACGAAGAGCTGGAGAGACTCTCCTTGGATGGTGAGCCTTTTCTCGCGGGCAACGCGGGTGACAATGCGGGCGACTTGTTCTTCCCAGCCTTCCTTCGAGACATCGATCTTGTCGAAGGGGCGGTAGTCGGTGCTTTTTTTGGCCCATTTCCCGAATCGGCGGACGCCATTGATGCCAGTGGCGCTCAGAAGAAAGGTGACTTCATCCGGGAGGTCGTCCTGTAGAACTTCGAGGAGGTTTTCGACTCCGGTGACCGCCCGCTCGGCGTCACTGGTACGGTCAGACCCAAAGAAGTTGGCACCTTTTAACCAGACCACTTTGTCGGCGGCGAACAAGCCGAGGGTCTGGAGCGCTTCGATCGCTTGAGAGCATTTTTGGAAAGCGTCCTCCGAATTGTCGGCAATGCCTTCGATGATCTCATTGGAGAAATCGTCACTTCCCGGGGCTTTGAGTTCCTCGAAGAGCGTAGCGGCTTCTTCAGAAACTCGGCCTTCATCGGTTCCGGTGACGACATAAACTGGCATGAGCCTCTTCTAGCGGCGTGGAATGGTGCCTGCAAGCTTGCTGACGGACTGCTTAAGATCTAGGAAAGGTTGTTTGGATTATCACAAGGAATTTGATGGACAGATGGCGAGCAAGTTGCTTTTTTGGCATGCGAGACTCACTCACTGCCAACCATGACTATTCAAAAGACAATCACAGCGGGCGTTTTTTCTAGCGCCCTTCTTATTTGCCAATCCCAAGGAGCCACCCTTGCTTCGGATGACTTTTCCTACGACGACGGGAGATTAGTTCCCAATGGAGGCTGGGACATTCACAGTGGAAGGATTGATCAAGGCCTCTTGGTTTCAGGCGGAGCAGCAGTTGTGCAGCATGGGACCCCCTCGGAGGATGCCAATTTTACTTTCGCCCCGCAAACAGCAGGGGTTCTTACCGCGACCTTTGACGTAATAGTGAATGACGACACTGTAATCGGAGCGGGTGGAACTGATTTCGAGTATTTTGCTCATTTTATGACAAGGGGATCCTTTAATTTCCGGAGCCGTCTTGACTTGGTCGCTCCGACCGTCGGCGGGGATTACTCTTTCGGGCTGTCCAGTTCTAGCAGCACCGCTCAAGCAACTCTCGCAAGCGATTTTAGTTTCGGTGACACTATTCCGGTCTCTCTCTCTTTTGATCTGGCAGACGGGATGGGCTCGCTGACGGTCGGTGGGGAAACAATTTCCGGGGATGCTTCAGATTCTGGTCAATCCCTCGATGCCTTTGCGTTCCGCCAGTCTGACTCTTCGAATAACGAAACCATAACAGTTGACAATCTAGTGATCACAACCAACGTCCCTGAACCCTCGAGTGCTCTTCTCAGTGGAGTAGCTCTCCTTGGACTTCTTCGACGTCGACGTTAATTTCGGGTGGGAATTGATTTTTTCAAAAACGCCGTGCCAATCTTGGCCCGGCGTTTTTCATGAGTTGATTTGTAGCTCTGCGACAGGTTCTCCGCCGATGAGATGTTCCTGAATGATCCGTTCGAGATTTTCCGGAGTGCAGGAGTGATACCAGATGGCATCGGGATAGACGACGGCGATGGGGCCGCGGGTGCAGATGCGGAGACAGTCGGCTTTACTGCGATGGACAAGGGCCTGAGGGCCGCAGAGTTTGAGCTCGGTGAACCGCTTCTTTAGAAACTGCCAGGACTCCCTCCCTTCATCGTGAGGACAGCACTTGGCTTCGGTGGGAGTGGCGCAGAGGAAGATGTGTTTTTGGTAGCTATCGAGATTGAGAGCCTTGGCCGTGGATTGGAGGAGGTCGGGCATTTTTCTAGCGGGCTTTGATTGAGGCAGAGGGAGGGGTGTCGTTTTCGAAGTGATCGCAGATGGCGATGGCGATGGCAATGGCTTTTGCGACAGCTTGGCGTGCCTTGTCACTCTTTTCAGGGCTGAAAAGCCAGGAGGCGATCTTTGGATTGTCGACGAATTTGACCTCAAGAAGCATGACGATGGCTTGGTAGAGGTGGGTGCCTTGCCGGGCGTAGCTGATGGTGCGGATTCCGTCCTTGAGATGTCCCCCATCACTTTTGTTGTCGCCCACTGTTTTGGATTTTGAGGGATCTCCACCCGGGGGGCTTAAGGGCAGAGACTTCTTTTACTCAGAAATCAACTGGCGATGATCGGGCTTACTCTCGGCTCTTTGTGCGAGCCGGACTGAATGCCGTTTCCCGCTATGTCAAGGACCCGGCGATTGGGCTTGATTCTCTCTTCGGGTGAGAGCTGTGTGACATTACCGTCACATAATGGAGTTGCGAAATCCCTAGGGTTGTGAGATTGATGGAAATCGTGGCTAAACTGACACAAATGACTAGCAAACTAATCCAAGTAATCGGTGTGGGCGTCGCAGCCTCCACCGGCAGTGCCCTCGCGGGCGACTTCTCGGCTGATCCCATCCCTGCCCCCGCTTCTGGCGGTGGTGATTGGTGCGAGACACTTCAAGACATCGGAACTGTCTACAAGAACAAGAAGAATCCCTGGATTCAGAAAATCAAGCTCTTCGGTCGTGCCCACCAACAGTGGGGATATGTCGATGGAGACGTCGGCGGAAATGACTTCAGTGGCGACGGCGACGAATTGCGACGTCTTCGCTTCGGAGCATCGATCGAGTTCCTTGACGGCTTCAAGGCTGTGGGACGTGCAAACTTCGAGCGCGGAGGATTCCGAGATGCCAGCATCAGATACGATGGGTTCGACGAACTTTACCTTCAGCATGACTTCGGTGATGTCGGTGCCTTTGAAGACCTCACGATTGGATATGGTCGCTATAAGATTGGCTTTGGCGGTGAGGAGCTAACTTCTTCCAAGAAAATCAAGACGATCGAGCGCTCTAACCTCAACAACTACTTTTCTGGCGATCGTTCGACCGGTACTCGTATTCAGTTTGAGACGAATGACATCGATTTCACCTTCGGTGTTTACACGACGGACGGAGGTTCAGAGACCTTCGGTCAGTGGGAAAAGGGCGAGGCTTATCATCTTGCCGCTGAATTTAAAGCTCTTGGTGGAGATGTCACTCTCCAGGGACTTTACAACGATTCCAATGTGCTTGAGGACGAAACACTCGGATACGAGTGGGCTGTTGTGTCATCCTACGAGACCGAAATTGGAGACTTTGATCTTTTCACCAATGTGACCTATGGTGAGGACCACGATGGTGAGGCCGTATATGGTGTTGTGATCATGCCGTCCACCGAACTGATCGAGGATAAGCTTGAAGCTGTCTTCCGTTACCAGTGGTTCCATTCGGAAGCCGGTGGGATCAATGGAACGAAGCGTTACTTCCGTGAAGTTGGTGGCGACAACGCCGTTTTGGGCGCGCTTGGAGAAGACAACCACACCGTCTACGCTGGTTTGAATTACTTCATCTGTGATCATAATCTCAAGCTCATGACTGGGGTTGAGCATGAGGTCAACGATGGCGGACTCCGGGATTCTGATTCGACGACCCTTTGGGGAGCTGTTCGATTCTACTTCTAGGACTCGATCCGTTTACCAAATCTTTTTCAAAGACCGGCGGGCCCCTCAAAAGAGGTGCCCGCTTTTTATTGGACGACGAAACAGATTATGACGAAACAGGCACACGGGAATCATTATGATTAAGCTCCCACGCCGGTATCGTTCAAACGCCGCCAACAAGAAATACATCGGCGACCAGCCAAACAATAGACAACGATGAAATACACTGCGCTTGCCCTCGGCGCGTTGATGCCCGGAGCCGCTTTCGCCGAGAAACTCGTGATCTTGCCGTGAACCTTGCGGAAGATATCGCCTTTATCACTTCTGCAGAGGAGATCCGGCACATTTAGGGCTGTTTCACCTCTCTTTCACACAGTGGGATCAAAAGACTCTTCAATCCAAGGACAGTCGAACTTGGCCGAGGAACCGGCACAGGCTTTAGGGAATCGATAGGGGTTCGTTCCTGGAAAAGATGTTCCGTAGTGTCACCGGGCTCGTTTTATGGAGATAATCCATAATTGTGATCAATTTCCCGATTATTTAAGAAAGGTTAATAAAAAGCTCGGTTGAGGGTTAATTCCCTGTGATTCTGGGGGGATAGAGGGGGGAATCCTTTTCGATCAGGGAATTAAAAGATTCAATTTGGGTCTATTTCCTAAGGAAGCCCTGAATATTTAGGCTTTCGGGTTGATCTTTAGTGAGCTTTGGTGTACTTCGGTGGCAGTCGAGACACTCAACACGGCTCCTCTATGCATATTTCTGGTCATAATCGCTCAGGTCATCTTGACCGTCAACTTGATCCCAAGGGAAGATTTTCCCTTCCGGTCGACTGGCGTCCTCCTCATGGAGAGAGCGTTTATTTTGTGAAGGTCAGGGTTGAAGGGATTCCCGCACTTCGGGTTTTCACCCAGACAGCCTTTGATCGGAAGCTCGCTGATATCGAAAGTACACCTGATGTCACCGCAGCCCAGAGGGACCGTGCGCGAGACATCCTTTTCGGTTCCGCTATTGAATCCAAGGTGAACGAACAAGGTAAGCTGACCATCCCCAAGGCTCTGGCCGAGGGGCACGGGCTGACTCTTCCCGGAGCAGTTCGCATCGTAGGGCGCGGAGAGCGCTTTGAAATTTTCACTCCAGATAACGGCGAGACGATAGAAGCTCTCGAAGAAAAAACCCGCGAAAATGACGCGGCGATTTCAGGAATGCTTGGCTTTTAAAGGCCCGATCACCCTTTTTTAAAAATGCTGTCCACTCACCCCATTCAAAAGTTGTCCGACTTTCGACGGCTTCGCAGCTTCACTTCACGATCTCTGTTTCGCGGAATGACTTCGAAGGCGGTGGGGTGTGCCTATTCCATGGCAGGTGGACGGTCCGATTCTACCGATCAACCCTTTTACCATGAGTCAATCCTCCTGGATGAAGTGGTCCATTTTTTGGCTCCGCTAAACGGACGCCTTTTTGTTGATGGCACCCTTGGGGGGGGAGGCCACACCGAAGCTCTCCTTCGAGCCGGAGCGACGGTGAAAGGAATTGATCGCGATGCCGAAGCCAGGGACTACGCCACCGAGCGGCTCGCCAGATTCGGTGACCGGTTCGAAGCTGTGGCAGGTTGCTTTGGCGAAATTTCCCGCCTCGCTGAGGTTGGAAACTGGGGGGGGCTTGATGGGATCTTACTCGATCTTGGTGTTTCTTCCCATCAACTCGATGTTGGTGAACGGGGTTTTTCCTTCCGCTTCGATGGCCCCCTCGACATGCGCATGGGAGATGAGGGACCTACCGCTGCAGATCTTGTCAATGGCTGGGGAGAAGCCGAGTTGCGTCAGATTTTTTGGGACCTCGGCGAAGAAAAATCCGGGCGTAAGATTGCGGCGTGGATTGTTCAAGAACGGGCGAAGGCTCCTTTTGAAACGACCCTGCAACTTGCCGATGGAATCGAGAAGCTCATTGGGCGTCGAGGTCGCACTCATCCCGCCACCAAGGTTTTTCAAGCCCTGCGAATCGAGGTGAACGACGAGCTGGGCGAGCTTCGTCGTTTTCTCGAAGTTGCTCCTGATCTTCTGAAGATTGGGGGGCGTCTTGCCATCATTACTTTTCACAGTCTTGAGGATCGCATTGTCAAACAGACCTTTCGCGATGCCTCCAAGGCTGAAGTTGACCGCCCGGAGTGGCCGTCTCCCAGGCCCAATCCGAATCACGTCTACCGCCTCCTCGCCCGCAAGGGAGTTGCCCCAGGGGGAGAGGAAGTTTCCCGCAACGCCCGTTCCCGTAGCTCGCGCCTCCGGGTTGTCGAGCGGATTAAAACTCCCACCGTCTCATAGCTTATGAACCGAAGAAAAAGCACCGCCAGTCTTGGTTTTCCCTCTCTCGTCCTTCTCGTCATTGCCGTCGTGATCGTCTCAAGTGGTGGAATTGGGTATGTGGTCATGAAGAATAAACAGATCACAACACGTAGCAAGATTGCCAAAGTTCAACGTCAGATGGATGACCATCAGGTTTCCCTTTCTCTGCATACATCCGACATTAAGGAAATCCTCGGCTACTACGCTCTCCGCGCTCAATTGGAGAAAATAAATTCTCCTCTCCGTGAAATTAAATCCGTCGAGGTCTATCGAGATCTTGATGAGCAATCCCCCCCCGGCGAAGCGATTGCCCGCCGTTAGAGACTTATGGACCCATCCTTCAAACGTCGTGCTTTTATTGTCTGCCTGGCTCTTGTAGCCGGGCTGACTGCGCTTTCGTTTCGATTGATCACACTTCAGGTTTGGGATCGCAGGATGTCAGATAAATCGAGCGTTCCTCAATTCAAAATGCAAGAGACGATCCCCGCCAGTCGCGGACTCATCGTGGATCGGAACCAAACTGTCATTGCCCAGAATCGCCCCGAAGCTACTCTTGTTGCGAATCTCGATCACCTCCATACCGTTGACATCTTGAAGAAGGCGGTGACACATCGTTATGCCAGCCAAGGCGCCGGGTGGAAGAATCTGAATCATGCCGAGAGAGACTTCGTGCTCCGTGAAGCGCGCAAAAAATACGTTGCTCCGATGTCAAAGCAGCAGCTCATCGACGAGCATCTGGCCTACGCGACAGAGATCATTGGACGAGAGTTCCGTATTCCATCTGCCGAGCTCAAAAGGAAGGTCGAGAAGGGCTCGGTCCGCACTGTTGTCCGCAAAGGGATTCAGGAGGATCTTGCCCGTCGGCTGGAAACAGAACTCCAGAAGCGTAGCATCCAGGGGTTTAATTTTGAACGATCACAGCGGCGGCACTATCCAATGCCTACCTTTGCTCCGCACTTGATCGGTTTCAAAAACCATCAAGGGGTGAGTGAGTGTGGGCTCGAAAAGTGGATGGAGGAAATTCTGGCCGGTCGTGATGGTCGCCGTGAACTCAAGCGGGATGAAAACGGACTCGTCAATCTGACCGAAGCGGCGGAAGTCAATCCGCCGATGATGGGCAAGCACGTCAAAACAACTCTCGATATGGGCATTCAGGCCATTGTCGAAGAAGAATTGGGAATGGCGTTTGATGCCTACAATGCCAAGGCGGGAAGTATTCTCGTCGTTGATCCACATACGGGTGACATGCTGGCGATGGCCAGTCGTCCGCACTTCAATCTCAATATCCGTGAAAACTATGCCAATGCCGGAACAAGCTTCGCTGTTTCCGCCCAGTATGAAGCTGGTTCGGTGATGAAGATCATTGCGATGTCTGCCGCTTTGGAGAGTGGGGGGGTGACACGTGACACCGTCGTTGATTGCGGATGGGGTGAACTTCTCCGTCACGGGTTCATAATTAAAGATCACCACCGTTATAATGAACTGACTTTTGATGGTGTCCTCGTGAAGTCGAGTAACACTGGGGTTTTTCAATTTGCGGAACGAGTGGGGCCGGCCGGATTTTACGATTACCTCGATGCCTTCGGCTTTGGGCAGCGGACTGGGTTCCCAATTCCCGGCGAAGCCAAGGGCCGCATTCAAGATCGCACCAATATGCGCAACTTCGCCAGTGCCACATACGGGTATGGGGTCTCGGTCACTCCGCTCCAGCTGGCGATGGCCTACTCAGTTTTAGCGAACGGGGGAACTCTTTTGAAACCCCGCTTGATCGACTCCGTGATCGCTCACGATGGGCGTCAACTCGAAAGCATGCCGGTTCAAAAAGTTCGACGTGTTCTAAGTGAACGCACCGCTCGCGGCATGTGCCTCGCATTGGAGCAGGTGGTCTTAAAGGGAACCGGTCGGCGCGCTAAAGTTCCCGGATACCGGAGCGGGGGGAAAACCGGGACATCTGAAAAGTGGGATAACAAAGCCAAGATATATCAGGAGGATAAAAAATTTGTCACCTTTGTCGGCATTCTCCCCGTTCATGACCCCCGCTTTGTATGCGTCGTCACGATCGATGAGCCTTCGGGGCTGGGCGAGGATTTTCAAATCGGAGGAGGAACGGTCGCAGCTCCGCTCTTCGCTCAGGTTGCAGGACGCATCGCGCGTCTTATGAATATTACTCCTACCGAGGGAATTCCCGAAAACGAAGATTCCATCGCCTTGAATCCAACTCAATGATCTCTCTTCCGACACTTCTTGAAATCCTCCCAGAGGCCCGGAACCTCAGGATTGAGGATGTTCCTGTCATTAGCGTGACCGACCACAGCGGCCGTGTTCAGGAGGGGGCTGTTTTTGTCGCGGTGCGCGGAAGCGTTGTCGATGGGCACGATTTCCTCACAGACGTCATGGCAAAAAAACCTGCGGCTATTATTGCGCAGAGCAAAGGTCCCGCTGATCACACCGGCTTGTGGATTCAAGTGCCTGATTCCCGCGTTGTGTTGGGTCGCCTCGCAGCTCGTTTTGCCGACGATCCCGCAACCTCCATGGTGGTTGTTGGAGTGACTGGCACGAATGGAAAGACCACGGTGACTCACTTTATTCATGCGCTCTTTGAGAAGGCCATGATCAAGGCCGGCATGATTGGCACGATCAAAGTGCAGGATGGAAAAGGTTTTCGCGATGCCACTCATACCACGCCTGGTGCGGTTGAAATGCAGAGCATTCTCCGAACCATGAAGGAAAACGGATGCAAGGCCGTTGTCATGGAAACTTCGTCCCACGGTCTTGAACAAGGTCGCTGCCAAGGGGTCCCTTTTAAGGTTGGAGTCTTTCTGAACCTCACCCAGGACCATCTTGATTACCACAAAACGATGTCGGCCTACTTCCAAGCCAAGAAACTTCTCTTCGAGAGTATGGCGGATGAGGGGCGTGATGGTGTCGCGGTCATCAACATTGACGATCCCGCAGGGGCAAAGCTCGTCGCTGAATTCTCTGATCGGCTCAAAGTCGTCACCTTTGGTTTTAGTCCCGCTGCTGATTTCCGCGCAAGCGATGTGCGACCTTCAACTCGTGGTCAGGTCTTTGCCCTTGAGGCCCGTGGTAAGAGCTTCCTGGTCCGCCTTCCGGTTGTAGGTCGGTTTAATGTCCTGAATGCGATTGCCTCTCTCGCTGCCGTTTCGTCAGCTGGCGTGCCTCTGCGTGATGCGGTGAAGGCGGTTGGAGAAACCCGCCAAACACCCGGGCGTATGGAATTTGTTGGTGGTGACCGGATTACGGTTTTCGTTGATTACGCCCATACTCCTGATGCGGTGGAGAAAGCTTGCGAGACTCTGAGTGATCTTCACCCCAACCGACTTGTGACCGTCTTTGGTTGCGGCGGAGACCGGGATCAGACCAAGCGCCCTCTTATGGGGCAGGCCGCGGCCAAGCACAGCAATGTCTGTATTGTCACCTCGGACAATCCCCGAAGTGAGAATCCGGAAGCCATTATTGAAGAAGTGATTCCCGGCTTGGGTTCTGTGCCATACGAAGTTATCGAGAATCGTCGCGATGCCATCAACGCCGCGATTGAGAGTGCCTTTCCTGGCGACATCATTCTTATCGCTGGGAAAGGGCATGAGACCTATCAGGAGGTGGACGGCCAGCGACAACACTTTGATGACCGCGAGGTAGCACGACGCGCTCTCGAGATCCGCCGGAAACACGAAGAAGCTGAATTTAAGAAACGCCAGGAGGAGCGCGAGGAACGGGATCGAAAGCGTGGTCGGGAATTTGGCGATGACGACAACTATAGACGCGAATGAAATCATATTCTCTCCAGCAACTCGCCACGGCGATGAGCGGCACCCTTCCACAGGGTGGGGGAGAACGTGTGATTTCGGCGGGTGTTTCGACAGATACCAGAAGCATCGCTGAAGGGGTTTTGTTCTTCGCTCTCAAGGGTGAAAACTTCGACGCCCATAACTTTCTTGCCGGAGCGGTGGAGGCTGGAGCGGGGGCGATGGTCATTCAAGATGCCACCAATCTTCCGGATGGAATTCCCGCCGTGCTGGTGAACGATACCCTCGATGCCCTTCAGGCTCTTGCCAAATGGTATCGGATTGAATTGGGGATTCCAGTTGTCGCTGTCACCGGTTCGAATGGTAAGACCTCGACCAAGGATTTCATTCGCAGTGTTCTCAGCCAGAAATTCCGGGTCAATGCCACGCTCGGGAACCTGAACAATCACATTGGGCTTCCTCTCACCGTGCTTGCCACGAAAGAGGATGACGAGGTGGGCATCTTTGAAATGGGCATGAATCACCCGGGAGAGCTTGCCCCGCTTTGTGAAATTGGCCGCCCAAATATTGGTGTCATCACCAATGTTGGCACCGCTCACATTGAGCATCTGGGCAGCCGAGAAGCGATTGCCTTGGAAAAGGGGGCCGTCGCCCGAGCTCTCAATGAAAATGGAACGCTCCTCGTTCCCTCCGATTGTGATTTTCTTGATGATTTTTGTGAATCCACTTCTGCAAAGGTGATTGCGGTTGGGGAGGGATCACTACGTGCCGAAAATGTGATGCCTGCCGAAAACGGTTCCACCTTCGATCTCGTCATCGATGATCTCGGGAGGATCGCCACTTCCATTTCAGTGCCCGGAAATCACATGATTAGTAACGCCTTGCTCGCAGCCGGGGTTGGTGCGGTTTTGGGCCTGAGCCTCGAGGAAATCGCAAGGGGTCTTCAGAATGCCAGGCTGACCAGTGGGCGATTTCGTCAATATCAAAGCGGAGGGGTGACTGTCATTGACGACACCTATAATGCGAACCCTGAATCAGTGATCGCCGGACTTGAAACTCTCGCAAATCTCCCCGGAAAAGGCGGTCGCACCGCAGCCCTCGGGATCATGGCTGAGCTCGGTGATCACGCATCCGAGGCCTATGGACGAATCGGCCGGGTCGCCCGCGAATTGAATCTTCAGCTTGTCACGATTGGTGAGGAGGCCATCGCTTACGGAGCTGATCATCATTTTCAGAATCACGAGGAGACTGTCAGCTGGCTTTCTTCGAATATTTCTTCCGGAGAGCTCGTTCTCTTTAAGGGCAGTCGGATGGCCGCGATGGAGCGGGTCATGAAACATGCCTTCCCCGAGTAAACAATGCTGTATTGGATCTATCAAATTTGGCACGACGCAAAGGAATCAGGCGCCGCCTGGGCCGACACCTTCTCGTTTCTTAACCTCTTCGGTTACATCACCGTGCGGGCCGGTCTCGCAACGGTCATTGCTTTTAGTTTCAGTCTCGCGATTGGCGAAAGAGTCATTCGAAAACTGATTTCTCTCAAGGTTGGGCAACCGCTGCGCACTGCTGAAGAGGTTCACAAGCTAGCCGAACTCCATGGAGGTAAGGCCGGGACCCCAACGATGGGAGGAATCATGATTCTTGGAACAACCATGATCGCGGTGCTGATCTGCGGTCGTGTTTTCAACCCTTTTGTGATCGTGGTTTCATTGGTCACTCTGGCCCTCGGCGTATTGGGATTCCTTGATGATTATCAAAAAGTCGCCAAGAAGAACTCCGCGGGAGTGAGCGGTAAATTAAAGCTGGCCTGGCAGGCGGCAGTGGGAATGGGGGCAGGTCTTTTCCTCTATGAAAACCCTGAGACTGCGAGCTATATCTTTTACTCTGCAGAGAGCGGAACCCAGGAAGTCTCGGTTACCGATTTTAGTTTTCCTCTTCTCAGCTTTGTCATTCCTTTTGGCCTCCTGGCAATTCCCCTTTTTATGGCGATTTTGATGGGAACCTCGAACGCGGTGAACCTGACTGATGGCCTCGATGGTCTGGCGACGGGAGTGACGATTACGGTGGCTCTATCCTATGCCGTGATCACTTATCTTGCAGGAACCCAACCTAGCGCCGAGCATCTCAATATTTTCCACAATCGCTCACTTGCCGAGTTGTCCGTTGTGATGTTGGCACTAGTTGGAGCTTGTTTTGGTTTCCTCTGGTTCAATTGCCACCCTGCGAAAGTCTTTATGGGTGATACCGGTTCGCTCGCGATCGGTGGAGCGATTGGCATGACTGCGATTTGTGCCAAGCAGGAGTTCCTCCTTGTCATCATTGGTTTTGTTTTCGTCATGGAAGTGATCTCCGTCATTCTTCAAGTCGGCAGCTTCAAGCTGCGCGGCAAGCGTATCTTTGCGATGGCTCCAATACACCACCACTTTGAACTCCGCGGATGGAATGAGAATCAGGTCATCATTCGTTTTTGGATCATTTCCATTCTTTGCAGCCTAGGCGGTCTTGCCCTTTTAAAAGTCATCTAATGCTCGATCTCACAGGAAAAACAGTTGCCGTTCTCGGAGCAGGACGCAGTGGCCAAGCCGCTGCCCGTCTTGCTTCGCATTGCGGTGCTTCGGTGACTGTTTATGACTCGCGTGAAGCTCCCGGTGCTGTCGTGGCGACGCCCAAGACAGGCTGTGATGTGAACGTCGACCTGGTAGTGGTTAGTCCCGGAATTGAAACTCTTGGGGATTTCGTGCAATCCTTCGCCAGAGGCAGTGGAGCCCTTTGGGGTGAGGTCGAATTAGCCTGGCAGTGTTTTGATGGTCACACCATTGGGATTACCGGAACGAATGGTAAGACAACGACCACCGAATTGATTCGTGATCTGGTCGAAGCCACTGGAAAGTCATGTGTCGCTTGTGGGAACTACGGAGTGCCGCTTTCAGAGGTCGTTCTTTATGAGGAGGTTCCTCAGGCCATTTCACTAGAGCTTAGCTCGTTCCAGTTGGAAACCATCGTGGACTTCAAACCGGATGCCGTAGTTTGGCTCAACTTCTCTCCTGATCACATGGATCGATACACTTCGGTGGAAGAGTATCGCGACGCCAAACTTCGTATTTTTGAGAATATTACCGACGACACCCTTGTTGTGGTGAGAGCCGGTGAGAACCTTCCCCCGAAAGGTCGTTCCGTGACCTTCTCTTCCGAAGAATCTTCCGATTGGTCGCTTGATGGAGAGACTATTCTCTTTGGTGAAACCGCGTTTCTTGCAATGTCTGAAACCCGCCTGCGGGGTCTTCACAATGCCGAGAACGTAATGGCTGCTTGCGCGGTGGTGGATGGACTTACTTCGGAAGTTGCCCGCGATACTCTCTCCAAATATAGCCCTCCGGAACATCGCTGCGAGCTTGTCTCCATAATTGACGGGGTGGAATATCTCAATGATTCCAAGGCGACGAATCTTCACGCGCTTGAATCAGCCCTCCGTTCGCAAACGCGACCAACCATCCTGATTGCAGGTGGGAAACAGAAGGGGCTCGACTACCGTCCACTCGCTCCACTTTTAAAAGACAGAGTCAAGCAGATGGTCTCCTTTGGGGAGATTGGGCAAGTGCTCGCAGAAACCTTTTCAAGCATCGTTCCCTGCCAAACCGTCGAGACCCTCGACTTGGCAGTTGCTATCGCGGCGGCTTCTTCGGAGCGTGGGGATACAGTTCTTTTTTCTCCTGGGACATCTTCATTTGATCAGTTCAACGGCTACGAGGCCCGGGGAGATGCTTTCAAGGCAGCCGTCCCTTTTCTTACAAAAACTCTTTAATTCCCCCAAACCCAAACACCCAACCGAACCATGAAATCTCTAAGAACCATTCAAACCAAGCGGAAAGGCCCCAAGTCCGGTTTCCGAATCTTACATGCCGCGACACGGGCGTCCAAAAAACGCAAGCATCGCGCTTCCACCACTGCGGTTCCCGAAAATCTCGGTGAAGTTCCCGGCGTTGGAATTGCCCGTGCGCTCATTGTGATCCTTCTTCTCCATGTTGCTGCCATCGCGGGGATTTGGCTCCACAATCGTTGGAGTGAAGGTGCTGACATCCAGGCAACCAAACCGGCCCTCGCGGTACCTATTCCGCCCGAACGTCGTGCCGAGCTTCGGCCCCACATCGTCAGCAAGGATGACGATATCGACAAGATTGCCCACAAATATGGGGTTGATCGAGCTGCGCTCGTAACAGCCAATGACGGAGTGGAAATTTATGAACCAGGCTGGGTAATCAACGTTCCGGACCGTCGTTCTGAAGATATCAATTCGTCGGATGCCATGAGTAACCGGGTCAATCCAGCCGCTCCTGAGCATGCCTACGTGCAGACCCCGCGACCACTCATTCAGACTTCTGACACGCAAAGTTATCCTGGTAGCCAACCCGGAGAATTGGGACCTGTGGAAGGTATTTCTCCGGAACCCCAAGCAACAGACGAACCAATTCTGGTGAAAGGGCGTCCTCCGGTCGGGCAAGTGCAACCTGTTCGACAGCCCGACTCTGCTTCTGTTTCTTTAAATCGTAGACATACGGTGAAATCTAATGAAACTCTTTGGCGTATTGCTCTTAACAACGGCATTAGTGTTGACGATCTCAAAAGTGCCAATCCCGGCGTTAATGTGAATGCCCTCAAAATTGGGATGACATTGATTCTTCCTGCCAAACATTAATTCGATCGATTCCTCGTATGGGAAAAGGAGCTTCTATTTTTATTTGCCTCGCGGTTGCCTCACTCATCACCCTTGGGTTGGTGATGCTGGCAAGCGCAAGTGCCAAGTGGGACTCCTCGGCGGATCAATACTCCCACCTCGTCAGGCAGGTGATCTGGTTGGGGATCGGTATCCTGGTGATGACCTTTATGGCCCTTCTGGATTACCGAATCCTGGAAAAGCTGACTTGGCTTCTATTTACGGTGGTTTGTGCTGCGCTCATTCTTTGTTACATTCCGGGAATTGGAGATGATGCCGGCGGTGATACCCGGTGGATTGTGATTCCTGTGATCGGGCGGTTCCAGCCATCCGAGCCAGCCAAGCTGGTGATCATGATTGCCCTCGCTTCATGGTTTGCGAAGTATCAGGCCGAGACCAAGAGCTTGCTGAGAGGTTTTGTCATTCCCTCTCTAATTTTGGGAGCGCCTCTCCTTCTGATTCTTTTCGAATGGGACATGGGAACCTCTGCCGGGTTGGGAGCAGCGGGGCTGATCGTACTTTTCGTTGCGGGGACGCGGATGCGTTACCTCGGTAGTTCGGTGGTGGTGGCCCTGGCGATGGCCTACCAGATGATTCGGACCAATCCCAATCGTTGGGAGAGAATCGTAGCGTTTTTGGATCTTGATGCCCATAAAGAGGGTCGGGGCTGGCAACAATGGTTGGGGGTCAGAGCCTTCGGAAACGGAGGGGTGGAGGGAATGGGCCTGGGGAATGGTGTCGTGAAACAAATGAACCTGCCCGAGCATCACACCGACTTTATTTTTCCGGTGATTGGCGAGGAACTGGGTGTCTTCGTCACGCTTGGAATTATTTTTTGTTTTGTCGTCATTTTTCTCATTGGTCTGGGGATTTCTCTTCACGCTTCTGATCGATTTGGGAGTGTCTTGGGAATTGGCATTACCTCTGCCTTGGTGATCCCGGCGATGATGAATATCGGTGTGACCACCGCTTCTTTACCAAATACCGGCCTTCCGCTCCCCTTCGTGAGCTATGGGGGATCGAGCCTTGTTTTCAGCCTCGCGATGGTAGGCGTGCTTCTCAGTATCCTCCGCCGTTCACATGTGATTGACACGAGCGAGATGCCTGAGGTGAAGCGCAAGGTTTTGGAGGTTCGGCTATAGCCGAACTTTGATTATTTTTTTGGGAGAACCCAGATGTTACGGAAGAAAACAGGATTTCCGTGGTTCTGGAGATAGACAGGGAGAGCTTCATCCTTGAGAGGGCCCTTGCCGGGAGCGGCGGTGGTGTTGTCCTTGTTCAGTTCGCGTTTATCGTGAATGAGCACTCCGTTGAGTTTAACGGTCATGTGGGGCCAGGCGGTGCGGTTTCCGCTGTCGTCAAATTTGGCTGCGGTAAAATCGACATCGTAGGTCTGCCAGGTGAGGGGAGGCAGACACATGTTCACGTCGGGCTCGGAGATGGAGTAGATGCCGCCACATTCGTTCATCTTCCCATCGAGGGCGAAGGAGTCGAGGACCTGGGTTTCCCAGCGCCCGCCGAAGTAAACCCCGCTGTTTCCCCTGCCTTGTCCGCGAGCGAAGGGTTTGTAGGGAGTGCGAAACTCAAGGTGGAGTTTGTAGTCTTTGAATTTAGGCTTGCTGGTGGTGCCAGTGGCTTGCAGCAGTCCGCCTTTCATTTGGCCATTCTCCCAGTGTTCGACGCCGGATCCGTCGAAAAGAACGGTCGCGCCTTCGGGCGGTTTGGCTCCGAGGGTTGGGCTTTTTCGCTCGATTCGCTTGAGGGCATGAGCGGCCTTTTTGTAAAGATTGAGTGCGAGAGTGTCGCCGGCGATGGCAATGTCCCACTTTTTGCCGGAGTCGAACTGGACGCCATTTTTAGAAATCTCTCCTGAAAGTTTGATTCGTTCCTTTCCCTTCTCCCATCCCAGTCCCGGAAGTCCTCCTTCAAGGATGTAGGCATCGAATTTTCCTCCGCCAAGAGCGACGACTTGAACCCCATAGTCAGATCCTTTTTTGTAATATTCCCCTTGATAGGAGAAGTCTGGATCTTCCTGGGATGCCTTTTGCGGGTCAATCCAGGTGGATTGTTTATTGTCGTCTGCTGCCTGCAGGGCCGGGCTCAGAAGGATGAGGGTGAAGAGAGTTTTTGTAATCATGGAAACTGGTTTAATTGGATCGGTTCAGGAATGGTTACTCGTGAAGGAGACGTCATCTTTCTGTTTGGGGCTCGAGATCGTCTTTACCAAGAGAAGAAGTTCCGAGCGATATTCGAAAGACATCGTGTCGTAGTGATGCCACTTGCCTCCCGAAATGAATCCGTGCTTTTCAAACATTTCCACGATTCCCGGCGGAATCCGGTTCTTGTAGGTCATCTTTTTGTCCCACTTCCAGTCGGTTGATTCATCGACATTGAGATCGATGGCTACTCCAAAACTGTGGACGCTGAGTCGTTTCGTTCCGGCAATGACCTGCCAGTTGTAGGTTCCGGCACTTGGAGTGGCGAAGTGTCTGAGTTTGGCAGGGAGCTTTTCGACGCGTTCGGGGTTACTTAGGAAAGGATGCCTTTCACAACTTTGGCGGGATTGACGCCGGTGAGTTTTTGGTCGAGGCCCATGAAGGGGAAGGTGAGGCGGTCGTGGTCGATGCCGAGTTGGTGGAGAATGGTGGCGTTGAAGTCGCGGATGGGCACTTCATCCTTGATGACGTTGTAGGAGTAGTCGTCGGTCTCGCCGTAGGTGATTCCGCCTTTGACTCCTCCGCCGGCCATCCAGGTGGAGAAGCATTTGGGATGGTGGTCACGGCCGTATTGGTCACGTTCGAGTTTGCCCTGGCCATAGGTGGTTCGTCCGAATTCTCCGGCGAAGACAATGAGGGTTTCATCGAGCATGCCGCGTTGCTTGAGATCTTTGATGAGGCCGGCGCAGGCTTGGTCAACATCGTAGGCCTGACCCCGGACTTTCTTGGGCAGGCCAACGTGGTGATCCCAACCGCGGTGGAAGAGTTGGATAAAGCGGACGCCGCGTTCGGCCATGCGTCGGGCGAGAAGGCAGTTGCGGGCGAAAGAACCGGATTTCTTGATCTCGGGTCCGTAAAGCTTTTCGTTGAGGGCTTCATTCTCACCGGTGAGGTCGGTGAGTTCGGGGACACTGGCCTGCATACGGAAGGCCATTTCCTGTTGGGCGATGGTGGTTTGAATTTCGGGGTCGCCAACTTTTGCTATGTGTTCCTCGTTGAGCTTGGTGACGAGGTCGAGCATCTTGTGGCGTGACTCGCGGGTGACACTTTTGGGATTGGAAAGGAAGAGAACGGGATCGCCAGTGGGCTGGAAGGGAACACCTTGATGTTTGGACGGTAGAAAACCAGAGCCCCAGAGGCGGGAGTAGAGGCCTTGGACATTTCCTGTTCCTCCGGTCCAGAAAGCAGAGTTGAGAACGATGAAGTCGGGGAGATTCTCGTTGAGGCGGCCGAGGCCGTAGGAGAGCCAGGCACCCATGGAGGCTTTGCCGGGAATTTCGGTCCCGGTGCAGAAAAGGGTTTTACCGGGATCGTGGTTGATCGCGGTGGTTGAGGTGGAGTTGATGAGGGCGAGGTCGTCGGCGACGGAGCCGAGGTGAGGGAGGACTTCGGAGAGCCGCATGCCGCTTTTTCCATGTTGGTTGAATTTAAACATGGAAGGTGCGACGAGTTTGGCTTTGCCTTTGGTCATGGCGGTGACTCGTTGTCCTTTGTGGATGGACTCGGGGAGTTCTTCTTTGAAGCGCTTGTGAAGGTCGGGCTTGTAGTCGAAGAGGTCGAGCTGGGAAGGTGCGCCGCCCATAAAGAGGAAGATGACGCGTTTGGCTGGAGCTTTTGGGAGGTGGTAGCGGTGGGTGTTCCCTGAAGAGATTTCGGCTTGGGCGGCAAGGTTTCCGAGGACAGTGGCACCGAGGCCCATGCCGGAGGTATTGAGGAATTGACGACGCGTTTGTGGATCGAACATGAGGAGAGAAGAGTGAATGGTGAAAAGTGAAATGCCTGGGGCTTGGTTGGGAGGGGATATCCGTAGATTTCGCAGATGAACGCAGATTTTGGGAGGAGTGCTTGAAGTGGAGAGTCGCTGAGCTGGAGCTTGGCGTTCCCAGGGGCTTATTGTTTGTTTTTGAAGGAGTCCTGGTTGAGGAGGGTGTGGACGGTCATGGTCCAGGCAAAGTGTTCGTCGCCTTCCTGCTTGAAGGAGGCGAGGCCGCCCTTCAGGAGGTTGAGGGTTTCGGGGGAAGGGAGTTGGGCAGTGATGGTCTCGTGGAGACGAGTGAGTTTTTCATCTTCGGTGCCGGGCTCGGCGAGGAGCTTGGTTGCTTTGTTTTGGGCAGCTTTGAAATACTCAGGCTCGTTCATGAGGAGAAGGGCCTGGAGAGGGGTGTTGGTGCGCTCGCGGCGGGCGATGCAGGCGTCGCGGCTTGGGGCATCGAAGATCGTCATCTGGGGAGGGGCGAGCCCGCGTTTCCAGAAGGTGTAAATGGAGCGTCTGGTGTCGAGGGGGGCGGGATCGGCCTGGAACGAGTTGGGGTAAGAGGAGGGGAGGGCGACCATTTTCCAGATGCCGGCGGGTTGAGGGGTTTTGATGGAACGTCCCCCCATTTCGGGATTGAGGAGTCCGGTGACAGCGAGGAGCTGGTCGCGGATGACTTCGGAGTCGAGCCGGGTTCGGGAGCCCCGGGCGAGGAGGAGGTTCTCGGGGTCGGTTTCGAAATCGACCGAGGTGCCGAAGGAGGATTGTTGATAGGTCTCGGAGAGGACGAGAGACTTCATGAAGGTTTTGACATCCCAGCCTGATTCGATGAATTGGATGGTGAGGTGGTCGAGGAGCCTGGGGTGGGTGGGCCACATGCCTTGGGCGCCGAAGTCTTCGGATGTTTTGACGATGCCGGAGCCGAAGAGTTGTTGCCAGAAGCGATTGACGGCGACACGGGCGGTGAGGGGATTCTTTTGATCCACGAGCCAGTTGGCGAGGTCCATGCGGGAGGGAGAGTTTCCTGCGGTGTTGAGTGGCGGGAGAAAGGCGGGGGTGTTTCGGGTGACTTCGGCGCCGAGTTGGTCGTAGTTACCTCGGATGCGTATGTGGGTGGGCTTCACGTCCTGGCGCTCGCGCATGACCATGGCACCGCGGATTTGGCGAAGGTAGGCATTGCGCTGTTTTTGAATTTCTGCGGGCTTCTTTTCGGTTTCTTTGAGTTCTGCGGTGACTTGTTCTTTCGACAAGTTCTCGAACTCGGGGTTGCCAGCAGGGATTACGGGGAAGGCGAGGAGTTCTTTGATTTTGGCGATCCGATCATTGGCGGATTTTGTTTGAGCATCAAATTCCGCGAGTTTGATTTTTTGATCTTTGCTGGGGAGGTCGATGTAGGGTGGCTGAAGGCCGCGAAAGAAATCGGGTCCGCCGCGTCCGCCGGTTTCGGGCGCTCCGTCAAAGTTGTTGAAGAAGGCATACATTTGGTAGAAATCCTTCTGGGTGATGGGGTCGTATTTGTGATCGTGGCAGACGGCGCAGCCCATGGTGAGGCCCATGAAGGCGGTGCCAACGGCTGAAACTCTGTCGACGACGTTTTTAAAATGGCTCTCTTCGGGAAGAGCGGTTCCGCGATCGATGATGAGGTGAAGGCGGTTAAAGCCGGAGGCGATGAGTTGTTCTTGAGTGGGTTTTTCGTAGAGGTCACCGGCGATTTGAAACTTTGTGAATTCATCGTAGGGGAGGTTTTTGTTAAAGGCTTGGATGACCCAGTCGCGGTAGGGCGAGTGGTCGCGGAAGTGGTCGTGGTGGTTGCCGTTGGTGTCGGCGACGCGGACGAGGTCGAGCCAGAATTTTGCCATGTGCTCGCCGTAAGCGGGCTTGGTCATGAGGCGGTCGACGAGTTTGGCGTCGGCGTCGGGCGAGGTGTCGGCGAGGAATTGGCTGATCTCATCAAGAGTAGGCGGGAGGCCGGTGAGGTCGAGAGAGAGGCGCCGAATGAGGGTGCGTTTATCGGTTTTTTGTTTTGGTGATTTTCCAGCGTCCTCCATTTTGGCGAGGGTGAAATTGTCGATGCTGGACTTGGACCAGGTGGAGATTTTTGTGGATGGAGCAGCTTGTTTTTTTGCTGGGACGAAGGCCCAGAAGGCTTCGTATTTTGCGCCTTGTTCGATCCATTGCTTGATGAGGACTTTTTCGTCGGACGAGAGCGGCTTGGCGTGTCCGTCGGCGGGGGGCATGGGATCCTTTTTGTCCATGATGCGAACCCAGGCTTCGGAGTCTTTGAGTGAGCCTGGTTTGAGGGCCTGGAATCCGTCTTTGTTGACAGCGTAGGCGCCTTCGGGAGTGTCGAGGCGGAGCCCGGCTTTCCGGTTGGGCTTCCCCTTGGCGTCGACGCCATCATCCGGTCCATGGCATTGGATGCATTTTCCGGAAAGGATGGGGCGGATGTCTTGGTTGAAAGAGATTTCTGCGACGGCCAGTGAGTGTAGGCTGAAGAAGGTGATAAGAATGCGACGCAACATGGTGGTGGAGTTGATACTTAGCCGGAAATGCTCTTTAGCCAAGAAAGAGCATTTCTGGAATCGAAGGTGAGGTGGATTCTGGGAGAGGCTCTATTTCGAACCTCCTTTCACTATGAAGATACCGATGATGGGAAAGGGATTTATCGTGTTGATTCGGGCTGCGGAGGCGGAGGGGCTATTTTTCTATTACGCAGAGAGTTCTGAAACATTGTCCTTTTAGGTCCCGTTCTCTACGATTCGAGTCTTCATATTCATTCCGCAATGACAACGCACGCCAGAAACGCCACACTTGCCCTCCTTCTTCTTTCCTCTGTGCATGCTGCCGATTGGCCTCAATTTATGGGACCCAATCAAAACAATAGTGTTCTTGATGAGACCATTGCGGCGGCCCTTCCTGCTGGGGGTCCACCTCTTGTCTGGGAAGTTGATGTGAGTGTCGGTTTCGGTGGGGCTGCGATTGTCGGTGACGAAGTTTTCCATATCGACCGGGTTGATCAAGCTGCCGATGTTGTTTTCTGCCGTGATCTTAAAACAGGGAAAACCAAGTGGTCCTGGAAGTATGATATTCCAGGGAGGATCTCCCACCCGGGTTCGCGTGGTGTGCCAACGGTCACGGCCGACGCGGTCTATGCCACCAGTGGCTACGGTCATATTTATTGTATCGATCGTAAAACTCACAAAGCACGCTGGGTCGTGAATCCTACGGAGCGTTTCGAGACCGAGCCTCCGCGATTTGGTTATTCCATTCACCCCATCATTCAGGGGGATCTTTGTTTCATTGCGCCCACTTCGCCAAAGGTGGGGCTCGCCGCTCTCGATATTAAAACAGGGAAGACGGTTTGGAAGAGTGAGCCCTTTGGCTCATCACATTCGTCTCCTTCGTTGGTCTCGCTTCTGGGGAAAAAAATCCTCACTATGCCGGGTGATATTAACCGGGAGAAACTTGTTCTCCTGGGAGTCGATCCCAATTCGGGCAAGACGCTCTTTAAGTTCTCCGAGGACATGGGTTCGGGAATCTTCAACGCCATCCCAAACCTCGCGGTGCTGAGCAAGGACACGGCTGTTTACACGGTGGGATATGGACGCGGGACGCGCTTGCTGAAATTTGCTGAAAAGGACGGAAAGATCACTGTGACCAAGACTGCTCAGCCTCCCTATGGAGCAAAGTTTCACATTCCTCTTCTCATTGACGGGAAACTCTACATGACGGCTGATGGCGGGCGCCGGCGCCGAGGTGCGGCAACCGGAAAAAATCAGCCCACGGCCAGCGGCCTAGTTTCCCTTTCTCCTGACGGAATGACTCACTGGTTCACTGGAAACAAACCTGGTTTTAACGGAGGCGCAATTATCAACGTCGGTGGCCTCATTGTCAGCCAAGATGGAGATACCGGTGAGCTCCGCCTGATCAAACCCGGGAAGAAGTATCACGAGCTAGCGAAAGCGAAGGTCTTCACCAAGGAAACCGGAAAGGAACTCTGGGCTCCTCTGGCATTCTCGAATGGCAAACTCGTGATGCGGAGTCAGAATCAATTGATTTGCGTTGATCTGTCACCGGAAAGGTAATCAAGGCGCGGAGATCTTTTGACGGAAGGAGGGAGGCTCTCGGGCAGTTGGTGATGGGAGTCACAGGCCGAGAGAAAGGGTGGACTGCCAGCTTTTACTCCATTGATCGGCCTTATATTGAGACACTTGCAACTCCGTTCCTTTGAGGTGGACAGCGAGAAATCCTCTGGGTGTGCTGGGGACCTCGGGGGGTTGGGGGGTGCGGTCTTTCTGGATTGAATTGCTGCGAGTGTGGAAGGATGGGGGTTGCTGAGGGGCTGGATCGCTTCTAGAAGAATTGATGCCATTCTCTTCTTTCGGTTTGTCGGCACCGCTGGTTCAAGCTGTTGCTCAATTTGATGAGCCCACGCCAGTGCAGTTGGCGGCTATTCCGGAGGTGCTCTCTGGGAGTGATCTTTTAGTCACCGCAAAAACTGGGTCGGGAAAGACGACGGCCTTCGTGCTTCCAATTCTTCAGCGGTGGTTGGAAGCACTGCGGACGAAACCAAAGAGGATTCATGCCCTGATTCTGGTGCCCACCCGCGAACTCGCGGCTCAGGTGAGGGAAGTGGTACAGGAGTATGCCAAGGATCTCCCTGAGAAGATCAAAGTGGTCAGTGCGGTGGGAGGAGTTTCAATCAACCCTCAAATGATGGCCTTGCGCGGAGGGGCGGATATCATCGTGGCGACTCCGGGACGTCTTCTCGATTTGGTCGACCACAATGCGGTGGCGCTTGATGGCGTGAGCTCCTTGGTTTTGGATGAAGCTGATCGGATGCTCGATTTGGGGTTCGCGGATGAACTTTCCCGTATTTTGTCGTTACTGCCGAGGGAGCGCCAGAATTTGTTGTTTTCCGCGACCTTTCCATCAGCGGTGGAGTCAATCGCGCAGGATCTTTTACACGAGCCCCGTCGGATTTTAATCGAGTCCGAGCCAGAGGATGTGCCGGATATTGTGCAGCGTGCCATCCGGGTGGATACCGCGAGGCGGACGCCCTTGCTTCGTCATTTGATCGCTGAAGAAGGTTGGGAGCGGGTGCTGGTTTTTGTGGCGAAGAAATACGCGGCGGATCACGTTGCTGACAAATTAGTCCGCAATGGGCTCGAGGCCCTTTCCTTGCATGGTGATCTCAGCCAAGGAGCCCGAAGTGAGGTCTTACGTGATTTTAAAAACGGAGAGATTCAGGTTCTTGTTGCGACCGACCTGGCGGCGCGCGGGCTAGACATCGTGCGATTGCCGGTGGTGCTTAATTATGACCTGCCGCGATCGCCGTCCGATTATATTCACCGCATCGGGCGAACGGGGCGCGCCGGAGAGAAAGGGGAGGCGATTAGTTTTGTGACGGCGGAATCAGCGGCGCACTTCAACTTGATTGAGAAACGAAACGAGTTGTCTCTTCCCCGCGAAGTGATTGTGGGCTTTGAACCCACTGATCCTGCGCCTCTGAAATCGTCGGGAACTGGCGGTGTCAAGGGGCGCCGCAAAAGTAAAAAAGATAAATTGCGCGAAGCGGCTGCGTGGGCCGCCCGCAATTCGGCGGGCCCGGAATCTTGAGTCGCGAGTGAGGGCTAGGCTTTCCCTTTGGCTTCCTCTTCGGCTTTCAGTTCAGCCTCGAATTCAGCCTCGATTTTGGCCTCTTCATCTTCCTTGGCCTTCTTGATGGCTTCTTGTTCGGCCGCCTCTTCTTCGGCACGTTGGGCTTCGAGCTTTGCTGTTTTCGCTTCTTCCCGGGCCATGCGCTTTTCGAGCTTTTTCTGCTCCCGCGCGATGCGTTTGTGATCTTTGCTTGGTGTGAATGCCATCGGGCTGTCTCCTGTTATGTCATGCGGCAGCGCAGCCGTCCTCACGGTGGAAGAAACCTCGGCTCGTCTGCTTGGATAGGCTCTTACCGTCCGATGGGTGATCGAAGCAACAAGTTTTTGGAAAGGTTTCGCGAGGAATGCGGATGGGGCGTTAGGCGAGGAGGTCGTGGACGACGTGTCCGTGGACGTCGGTGAGGCGAAAATCGCGGCCGGCGTGGTGAAAGGTGAGGCGTTCGTGGTCGAAGCCTAAAAGGTGGAGGATGGTGGCCTGGAGGTCGTGGACGTGGACTTTGTCCTTGGTGATGTGAAAGCCGAAATCATCGGTTTCGCCGTAGGTGCCGGGTTTGGTTCCGCCGCCGGCCATGAGGGTGGTGAAGGCCTGCGGGTGGTGATCGCGACCGGCCTTACGGCCGAGGGACGAGTTGGTTTCAACCATGGGGGTGCGGCCGAATTCGCCGCCCCAGACGACGAGAGTTTCGTCGAGGAGGCCGTGGCGTTTGAGGTCCTGAATGAGGGCGGCGGTGGCTTGGGCGGTCTGAGCACATTTGCCTTCGGTGGAGCCTTTGACGTTGGTGTGGGCGTCCCAGCCGCTGTGGTAGATGTTGATGAAGCGGACGCCGCGTTGGACCATGCGGCGTGCGAGAAGGCAGGCGCGTGCGAAGGAGTGTTTGTCACGGTCGCAGCCGTAGAGGTTGATGGTTTCGTCGGATTCGGTTTTGAGCTCCATGAGCTCGGGGGCGGAGCTTTGGAGGCGGGCCGCCATTTCATAGGAGGCCATGCGGGTCGCGATTTCCTCGTCGTTGATGGTGGCGAGCCGTTGGGCATTGAGTTTGTTGACGAGGTCGAAGGTGTCGGATTGGACTTCCGGAGAGAAGCCTTCCGGGGTGCCGACGTTGAGGATGGGGTCTTTTCCTTTGCGGAACTGGACGCCGGTGTAGGTGGTGGGAAGGAAGCCAGAGGACCAGAGGGCGGAGCCGCCGGAGAGGCCGCCGCCGGTGGACATGACGACGAAGGCGGGGAGGTTGTTGGATTCGGAGCCGAGGCCGTAGAGGGTCCAGGAGCCGAGACAGGGGCGGCCGGGTTGGGAGAATCCGGAGTTAAGAAAGAGCTGGGCGGGGGCGTGGTTGAATTGGTCGGTGGTGCAGGATTTGACGATGCAGAGGTCATCGGCAACGGCTCCGAGGGGGGCAAGAGGGGAGCCGAGGGTGGCGCGGGTTTCGCCGTATTGTGAGAACTCAAATTGAGGGCCAAGGACGGCGGCATCGGGCTGGATGAAGGCGTAACGTTGATCGCCGATGATGGATTTGGGAAGGGACGAGCCTTCGAGTTTGGTGAGGTGGGGTTTCGGGTCGAAGAGTTCGAGCTGGGAGGGGGCTCCGGCCATGAAGAGGTGAATGACGGCTTTGGCGCGGGGTTTGATTTGAGGGGCTTTTGGTTCGTGGGAACGGGCAGTGAGGGTATTGGTGAGGAGGGAGGCGGCGGCGATCTTGCCGAGGCCAATGCCGCATTCGCCGAGGAAGTAGCGGCGGGAGAGTGGGGAGGTGGTCATGGGATGAGATTTTATCGAGGCTCACGCAGAGGCGCGGAGATTGTTTGAGGGACTTGCGAAGCTAAGTGGCGGGGGAGCCGCGACTCCTTTTAGTTTTTGGTGACGGATTCGTCGAGGGAGAGGAGGGCTCGGGTGAGGGAGGGCCAGGAGTTGTGTTGTGTGTGAAAGTCGGAGAAGAGCCGTAATTCGTCGGGAGTGGGTGGTCTTGTGAGGAGGCGGCGGAAGGCTTTGATGATTTTTTCTTCGGTGGTGCCTTCGGTTTCTTTGAGGAGCTCCCCGAAGCTTTGGGCGATTTCGATGAACATGGGGTCGTTCATCAGGGTGAGGGCCTGGAGCGGGGTGTTGGAGCGGTCACGTTTGGCAATGCAGGCTTCGCCGGAGCCGGCGTCGAAGGTGGTAAACATGGCGAAGGGGGCGGTGCGTTTTTGGTAGGTGTAAATGGACCGGCGAAATCGGTCGGCGCCGGCGCTGGGTTTCCATTTGGGATTTCCGTAGGCCACTTCGGTGACACCCTCAGGTTGGAGTGGTCGCACCGGTGATCCGAACATTTTCTCGCTGAGGAGGCCGGAAGAGTGAAGGGCGGAATCGCGGATGATTTCTGCTTCAAGGCGCTGACGGGTGAATTGTTTGGGAGTGCCGGATTGAATGACGGAGGTCTGTTGGTAGGCTTTTGAGGTGACGATGAGGCGGTGGAGCTTTTTGAGAGACCAGCCGTTTTCGATGATGGTGACGGCGAGGTGGTCCAAAAGCTCCGGCTGGGTCGGGAGTTGACCCTGCATGCCGAAGTCATCGAGGCTAGGAACGATGCCTTCGCCAAAGAAGGCAGCCCAATGTCGATTGACGACGACACGGGCGGTGAGGGGATTTTCAACCGAGACAAGCCAGCGGGCAAATTCGAGACGATCTTTTGGGAGGGGTTTGCCAGATGGGTAGAGGGCGTTGGGGAGGCGGGGTTTTATGAGTTCCTTCGGTTGGGTGTATTCGCCGCGGTGATGAAGGTGGGTGGGGCGGGTGTGCTCTTTCGGTCTTTCTTGCATGACAAGGGTGGGGGAGCCTTTGAGAGTTTTTTGGAGGGCTCGGATTTTGTCAGCGTGACTTTTCAGTTCGGGTGCTTGAAGGAGGAAGTCTTCCAGAGTTCCCTGGTGATCGATGGCTTGAATCTTTGATTCGGGAGATGAGCTGAGGCGAAATTTTCCGAGAGTGGAAGCGAAGTGGCGACCAAAGTGCATCGTTATCTGAAAAGTGGTGCCGGGCGGGATGGGGTTTGAGAGATTGAAGACGGCGATCGCCCGCTGACCGATGTGGCCCTTGAGGGACCAACCGGATTGAATGTCGCCATCGATCGCAGTCGAGGCATCAGCTTTTCCGGAACCGAATTGGGCACCGGACGCGGTTTCGGAGGATCCGGAAAAGGTGGATGGTTTGTCGGTGGTGATTTGAAACTCCGAGAGAAAGAAGTCTCCTTTGCGGCCTTCGTAGTAGGTCATGCCGGGGCCTCCGGCCGGAAGACGTTCGTCGGGCAGGGCCTCAACCCGGAGGGAATGAATAGGCTGGGTGGAGGCAGGAAAATCGAGAGTGAAGACATCATGTTTTGAAATATCGCCGGCGGTAAAGATGATGCCGTCTTCTTCAAGGGTGAGATAGGGGATATTCGCTTCGGCCCTGGAAGGGACGAGGGTTTGCCAGGGGGCGAAGTGGGGGGTTTGGGTTGTGAGCCAGGTTTGATAGGACGTATCGAGTTCGCCTTTTTCGGCGGGCCATTTTGAAGGGAGTTCGGCGAGAAGTTTTTTGGCTTGGGCGAGGTTGAGCTTCTGACGCTCGGAAAGGGTGAGGTCGGGGATGTGATAGTCGGGTTCGAGGGTGTTATCGAAGTAGGCCATGAGGCCGAAGTAGTCGTGATGGGTGATGGGGTCGTATTTGTGAGTGTGGCACTGGGCGCAGCCGGTGGTGAGGCCGAGCCAGGTGGTGCCGGTAGTGGCGACACGATCGACCATAGCATGGTAGCGGAACTCGAGGGGATCGATGCCGCCCTCTTCGTTCAACATGGTGTTGCGGTGGAAGCCGGTGGCGATGATTTGCTCGGAAGTTGCATTTGGAAGCATATCGCCGGCGAGTTGTTCGATCGTGAATTGATCGAAGGGTTTGTCGGCGTTAAGCGAGCGGATGACGTAGTCGCGGTATGGCCAGATGGTGCGGTCGCGGTCTTTTTCGTAACCGTTGGTGTCGGCGTAGCGGGCAAGGTCGAGCCAACGTCGTGCCCACCGCTCGCCGTAGCGAGGCGATTTCAGAAGGTTGTCTACGATTTGAGCGAAAGCCTCGGGAGTGGGGCCTGCGGCGAAGGTGTCGGCGACTTCGATGGAGGGAGGGAGTCCGATCAGGTCGAGATGAACCCGGCGGATGAGGGTGTAGGGATCGGACTTTTCGGCGAGAGGAGTTTTATAGAGATGATCAACAGGGTGGGTGTCGGCGGGGACAGGAGATTTTTTGGGATGAACAAAGGCCCAGTGTTTCTCGAAATGAGCCCCTTCCTTGATCCAACGCTTGATGAGATCGATTTCGGAGGGCTTCAGAATCTTGTTCGTCTCGGGGGGAGGCATGATGTTGTCGGGGTCCGTGGAGATGATACGGGTGATGGCCTCTTCCCAGTCCTGATCGCCGGCGATATCAAGCCGCAGTCCGGCTTTGCGAAGGGATTTTCCCTTTTCGTCTTTGGCGTCATCCGGGCCGTGGCATTTAAAGCAATTGGCGGACAGGATGGGGCGGATTTGTTTCGAAAATGAGACCTTCTCTGTTTTTTCCGCGGACAGGCTTCCGGTGGCTCCCGAGATGAGGGAGACGAGGAGGAGTTTTTTGAGTCGAAGAGAGAAGGACATTGTGAAACTGGGATAGGAAAGGTCACTTATAGCGAAAGACCTCTTCCAAACCTT
>Ga0308005_10000051_pt1 | contig 41447 bp, 33 predicted proteins | sample Neamet67_FD_203142 | JGI IMG/M metagenome (GOLD analysis project Ga0308005, IMG submission 203142) | Marine microbial communities from water near the shore, Antarctic Ocean - #67 | ecosystem: Environmental > Aquatic > Marine > Unclassified | place: Southern Ocean | collected 2014-06-07 | reverse complement strand
GCGCTCGGTCAGGGCGGGCTCCGTATGATCACTCCCAGCCTGTCTAAGGTTATGGCTGACTATCCCGAGCAACGCGCCCTCTTCCCCTACAGGATCACCTACTACTCCAAGAAACCCATCCTTCAGGAATAGAGGCCCCCTCAAAACTTCATGCCAGCAGGAAAGAAAAAATCATCTTCAGTTGCCAACTCTTTTGAGGAAGCCGCTGAAGAACTGGAGGTGATCACACGGCGCCTTGAGGAAGATCCAGGCTCTTTGGCTGGACTGCTGGAAGACTTTGAACGAGGCCAGGCTCTCTTGAGCTACTGCCAAAACACTTTGAAATCAGCTCGAAAACGTCTCGACCTCGTCGAAGCGAAACTACAGACCGACATGACGGAAGATGAATCTGATAATTCATCCAAATCCGGCGATGACACACACGATGACGATGTCCGACTCTTCTAAAACTCCGCTCCTTGACCAAATTCAAGGCCCCTCAGATCTCGACACTATTCCAAACGAAGATCTGGCTTCATTGGCAGAGGAGATTCGTAGCACTCTGATCAACTCGCTGTCGAATACCGGCGGACACCTCGGCCCCAACCTGGGAGTCGTCGAATTGAGCATCGCACTTCACAAGGTGTTCAATTCTCCCGAAGACAAATTCCTCTTCGATGTCTCCCATCAGGGCTATGTCCATAAAATGCTCACCGGCAGAGCCAGGGAGATCGGAACCATTCGCCAATACAAAGGGCTCAACGGCTTTCTCCTTCGAACGGAATCCGAGCACGATTGCTACGGCGCAGGCCATGCCGGAACCGCCGTCTCCGCCGCACTCGGCATGTGCTCGGCACGCGACCTAAAGAAAGAAAACAACCACGTCGTCGCTATCGCCGGCGATGCCGCTTTCACCTGCGGCGCCACTCTCGAGGCCCTCAATAATATTGCCGATACTACCGATCGATGCATCGTTGTTTTAAATGACAACGAGTGGTCAATCGACAAAAACGTCGGCGCTCTTGCCAAATATTTTAACACCCTCCAAACCCACCCCGCTTATAATGGAATTCGGGCCAAGGCGGCCTCCCTGGTAGAAAAAGTCGCTGGCCCGGGAGCACGGAAATTCGCACACAAGATCGAACGCAACGCCAAAAACATGATCCTGCCGAACGTTCTCTTTGAGAAATTCGGCCTCCGTTACTACGGCCCCATTGATGGTCACGATCTCCCCTCCCTCATCAAGAGCCTGGAGCACCTTAAGGAAAAAGACGAACCCGTCATCCTCCACATCATCACTGAGAAAGGTCGCGGATATCAACCCGCCCTCGACAAGCCAGGCAAGTTCCACGGACTTGGCCCCTATAACGTCGAGGACGGTTCTACCGCAACCGGGGCACCCACATTTTCCGAGCTCTTTGGCCGCGCTGTGACAGATTTCGCAAAAGAGGATAAAACAATCACCGCCATCACGGCGGCAATGCCAGGCGGCACAAAACTGGAGATCTTCAAGGAAGAGCTTCCCGAACGTTACTTTGATGTCGGCATTGCCGAGGAACACGCCGCCCTCTTTGCCTGCGGACATGCGTCACAGGGCCTAAAGCCTTTCCTTGCCATTTACTCGACGTTTATGCAACGCGCCTACGACATGATCATTCATGACATGGCTTTGCAAAACCTACCTGTCCGTCTTTGTATGGACCGCGGCGGACTTTCCGGTGACGATGGCCCGACCCACCACGGTCTCTTTGACATCGGCTACCTGCGACATGTCCCCCGCTTGGTTCACATGCAGCCCAAGGATGAGGATGAATTCGTCGACATGCTCTGGACCATGGCCAACTATGATGACGGACCAATCGCCATCCGCTACCCACGTGGAAATGGCCCTGGAACCCCTATCAAAGATAAGCCGAAGCTCCTCACCATCGGGGAAGCCGAAGTGATCCAGGAAGGCCACGATATTTGCCTCATTCCACTCGGCACCATGATGGAATTGGCGTTGGAGGCAAAGGAAACTCTTGAGTCCAAGGGCTACACCGTCACTCTCATCAACCCACGCTGGATCAAACCCCTTGATACCCGCACCATCGCGAAACACGCCGCGAAAGCGACAGTCGTCTGCACTTTCGAAGACCACGTCCTCTTCAACGGTTTTGGGCTCTCCATTATTGAACTCCTTCACGACGAAACCATCGACACACCGGTCGAACGCATCGGCTGGCCAGACCAATTCGTCGAACACGGCAAGCCTGAAATCCTTCGCGAAAAACACGGACTCACGGCCAAAAATGCAGTAGACAAAATCCTGCCGCATCTTTCGAAAAAATAGGCCCTTGAGGCCGGGCTACTTCAAACACCAGAGGTGCTTCTCCCCTCTCAGGATGAGCTTGCCGTCAACGTAGATTGGCGATGCAATAAAAGCCTCTCCGAGCTTGTTTTCTTTCACCTCGCCAAGCCCGTCTTTCTGAATCTTAGCCATCAAGACCACTCCGTCTTCACGAGGGCAGCAAAGGGTCTCACCTACCAAAATAGGAGAAGCGTAAAAGGTACTGGCTGACTTCGGGAGATTGCCTTCCCAGATTTTCTTCCCGGTCTTCGCATCCAAACAAGTAATCAATCCCCGGCTCTTACCTCGATCAACAAGTTGATAGACTCGGCCGTCATGCGCCACCGAGGTCGCGGCATCAGTTGAGGGCATCTTTTTCCGCCACAGGACATTCGATTTCGTCACATCCCCTTTTCCTCCAGCCTTGATCCCCATAAGGTAATCCCCCCGCCCATGCGGAACGACAACCACTCCGTCGGTCACAACCGATGAAGCAATCGTTCGCCACATATCCTTGTTCTCGGGGTTGATTCCGCCAGAGAACCAAAGCTGCTTCCCGGCAAGGGCATCGTGTCCGGTAATGTGGTTTGCACCAAAACTAACGATCGTATCCACTCCATCAACTTTCATGAGATGGGGCGTCGTATAGCTGTCTCCTGATTCCTTGCCGGTGTCAAACTTGCGATCCGTCTTCCACTTTTTATTCCCCGTCTTCAGATCGAATGACACAAGGTAGGAATTCCCCTCAGTCTGCATCACCGCGATAATGACGCTTTCCTCGAACAACACCGGTGAAGTCCCTTGATCCCACCAGAGCTTATCCTCACCATAGAGTTCATGCAGATCCTTCTCCCAAAGCTTTATTCCATCACTCGAACACGCCACAACTCGGCCCGATTTAAAATACGCCACCACGACCTCGCCATTTGTCACCGGTGAGGAATTTGTACTACTTCCAACCCTCTGACCTCGCCCGGGAGTGCCCTCGCCATAGACCTGCCGCCACTTTTCCTTGCCGGCGAGGTTGTAGGAAATTAAGGCGTCCTTTCCATTCACCGGAGCTGTCAAAAATAGCAAACCATCTTTCACCACCGGTGTCGAACACCCACGTCCCGGCAAGGACGTTTTCCATTCAACCCCTTTTCCGTCGGCATCAAATTCCATTGGCAGCGACCCTTCCGCTATCGAACCGTTCCCATTGGGGCCCCGCCATTCCGACCATTCTTCGACCGCAAAAAGCGCGGAGGTCCCCAAAGAAAACGAACAAAACAAGAGTTTGAATTTCATGAAATTAATCTACTTGCTCATCCCTCTCCTCTCCAAGACTGAAATTTACTCCCTCTTTAATCGCCCTAACCTTACAAAGGCCATCCCTTTCCACTGACTCAGGAAAAATCTCTAATTCAAAACAAATTTCCAAAATCTAAAAAGAAAGCTCAAGCGAGGGCGTTTTAGTCCTGAAACGGTTCTCTAGGCGCCTCATACAAAAAACTGGGTATTCTCCGCATTGCGCGGTCGCTCTTTTTCTGGACGATGCTAGCTTCCCGTAAATCTTATCACGATATTCCAACTTCATTGACATGACTCCAGAAGAACTCTCTGCCGAAATCCAAACCCGCTCAGCCTTCATCACCCCCCTTAGACAGGAAATTGCTCGCGTCCTCATCGGACAAAGCAACCTCGTCGATCGTATGTTGATTTGCCTTCTAACCGGTAATCACCTCCTTGTTGAAGGCCTCCCCGGACTCGCAAAAACCCTCGCGGTCAATACCCTCGCGCAAGCCCTAACAGCGCGCTTTGGCCGGATTCAGTTCACCCCGGATCTTCTCCCTGCCGACGTGATCGGAACCCACATCTACAATCCGGGAACCCAGGAATTCAGGGCCAAGGAAGGCCCTGTTTTCACAAACCTCCTTTTGGCAGACGAAATCAACCGTGCTCCCGCCAAGGTCCAGTCAGCCCTTCTCGAAGCCATGCAGGAGAAACAAGTCACCTTCGGTGGAGAGACCCGACCTCTTCCAGATCCCTTCCTTGTGATGGCGACTCAAAACCCGCTCGATCAAGAAGGCACCTATCCTCTTCCGGAGGCTCAAATGGACCGCTTTATGATGAAAGTCATCGTCGGCTATCCCGGGCGTGATGAGGAGCGCGAAATCCTTCGCCGCATGTCTTCCACCGTATCCGCTCCGTCCGCTTCCGCCGTCACCACCCTGGAATCTGTCACGGCAGCTCGTTCCCTCATCAACGAGATTCATGTCGACCCGAAAATCGAGGACTACATTCTCGATATTGTCTTTGCAACACGTGCCGAGGGGCGCACCCAGTTATCCGAAAGACAGGCCGGGCTCGATCTAAGTGGATTCGATCCACTCATCACCGCCGGGGCGTCTCCGCGCGCCACCATCCAGCTCATTCGAGGCACCCGCTGCCTCGCTTTTCTCGATGGCCGCGCCCACGTCCTGCCCGAGGATGTCAAAGCAATTGCGCCCGATATTCTCCGCCACCGCCTCATTCCCAGCTACGAGGCACAAGCCGAAGACATGGATGCCGATTCCATCATCAACCAACTTCTCAACACCCTCCGCACTCCGTAATCATCCATGCTGGCTTCAGAGTTAATGGAAAAAGTGCGTCGGATTGAAATCCGGAGCCGCCGCATTGTGCAAAACCGCACCGCCGGCGCCTGGCACGCTTCCTTCAAAGGTCGTGGAATCGAATTTGCAGAGATCCGCGAATACCAGGAAGGAGATGAGATGCGCTCCATCGATTGGAACGTCTCTGCGCGCCTCGGTTCACCGTTCATCAAACTCTTCACTGAGGAGCGAGAGCAAAACGTTTTCTTCCTCGTCGACCGCTCGGCCTCCGGCCAATTTGGTTCCGGAGCCACCACCAAGGCGGAATACACCGCCGAAATCGCCGCTGTCCTTGCCTTCTCAGCCACCCTCAACAAAGACAAGGTCGGCCTCCTTCTCTACTCCGACAAAGAGGAACTCCAACTCGATCCCGCCCGCGGCCACCGCCACGTCTTGCGCATGATTCGTGAGCTCCTCGCTTTCGAGCCCGAGTCCCCCCGCACTGATCTTGCCGGAGGAATTGAGCACCTCCTCAAAACCACCCTCAAACGCTCCATCGTCTTCATTCTCAGCGACCTCATCACTCCCGCTTTCGACAAGCCGCTTCGAGCTCTTTCTCGAAAACACGAAGTCATTCTCCTCCACATTTCAGATCCCATCGAGCGGGAACTACCCAACATTCCTGCCCTTTCCATCAGCGATCTCGAAACCGGAAAAGTCACCCGACTCAGCCGCAAAGACGCCAAGGCCCTCGCTGCACGCACCTCACAGGCTGCAGAGGAAGTGGCCTCCACCTGCCGACGCGCTGGGATCGACTACGTCCCGCTCGACACCGCAACTGACTACCTTCCTGCCATCATCGCCCTCTTTCAGCGGCGCATCTCTCGCCGATGAAAGCCTTCTTCACCATCCTCAAATTCGCCCTTTTAGCAGCTCTCTTGATCGGCCTCGCCTTTGGGTATATCTTTTTCCGGGTCTGGCAAAAAAACGAGCGCCCCACCATCGAAAGCAATTCCTGGGACAAGGAACAAATCCTCCTCGGCCACGACGCCACTCTCAGGGTATCAATCACCGCCCCCTGGCACCGGGAAATCACCCGTCCCACCCCTTTTGCTCATCCCGAATTTCTCGCTCCCGTTCCCGGCGAGGCCACCATCAAAAAGGGTTCCCTCAACCTCAAAGGTAAACGAACCTGGGAATTGCGCGTTCCATTCGTCGCCACAGACACAAAATCACTCAAAGGCCTCACCGCAACCTTTCCTCTCAAAACCCCAAAACGCATCTCACCCAACTCCGTCACCCTGACCCTCCCCCCACTCAGCATCGTCACTCCGGATGAAATCCCGGAAAATCCCCACAACCCCGAAGCGTTTCTGACTGAGGAAAAGCCCAAAGAAAAACCGAAGAAAAATTCGGAAGAAAAAGCCGAAACAAAGCGATGGTATTGGGTTCTTGCCGCTCTTCTCCTCATTCCCGCCATCATCTATCTTCTTCGGAGAACCGGCGTTCTGAAAACCACCCCGCCCTGGGAAAAAGCCCTTAGTAAACTCGACCAGCTCGACCCCACAACCCAACCGGTCACCTTCTACTCCAAGCTCACCGATATCCTCAAGCAATACACCTCCGAACGCTTCTCCGTTCGAGGCCGCTCAAAAACTTCCGCAGAGTTCATCCAAATCCTTCGTAACCACCCCCAAATCCCAAAAGACAACCTCGATGACCTCTCCTCCTTTGCCAACCTTGCCGACGCCGTAAAGTTCGCGGATCACACTCCGAATGACACCGAGGCGCAAACATCCCTCGACCTCATCCGCTCCTTCGTCACCGCCACCACTCCCGAGCCTAATACCGATACATCTGATGTCTGAAATCACCTTCGCACATCCCCACGTTCTCTGGCTCCTGATTCCGATCCTCGGTGGTCTCATCTGGCGCTTGCTCAGCCAGCCCGCTTCCATCGCTGTTTCCTCGACCGAGCACTATACTTCGAACACCGCATCGAAGTTCTTTGCTCCTCGCCATATCCTCCTTTTCCTCGAAGTCCTCGCCGCCACCTCCTTCGTAATCTCCCTGGCTCGCCCCCAATCCGATGTCGAACTCGTCCCCATGACCCTGCAAGGCACCGACATCATCCTCGTCCTAGATTATTCGAACAGCATGGATGCCTTCGATCCTGAATCTTCGATGGACGACTTCACCGCTCGTGAAGCCATCCGCTCGGGCCGCTTGAAAGACCGCCTGGGCGTCGCCCGTGATCAAATCGCCCGCTTTGTCAAACGTCGCTCCGGCGACCGCATCGGCCTCGTCATTTTCGGAGTTGACGCATACCCCGCCGTGCCTCCCACCACCGATCACGATTACCTCATCGGGTTCGTCAATCAACTCGAGAACTCTCTTCTCGATATGAGCGAACGAGGGACCAACATTGCAGGAGGAATCAGCGCCGGCATCAACGCCCTGAAAGACTACTCCGAAACCCGTCGCACCATGGTCCTCATCACTGATGGTGACCACACCGTAGATGACGAAGTTTTCACTCCTGTCACCGCCGCCGAGGCTGCAAAAAAACAAGATATTGTCATCCACACCGTCGGCATCGGCAGCGACGACCCCTTCCTCCTCGGACCCCTTTCCCGTATGGGTGCCACCATTCGTTTCGACACTCGTAACCTTCAAAAGATCGCTGCGATCACCGGAGGACGCTTCTTCAGAGCTAAAGATAACAGAGGCTTCGAGGAAGTCATGGACACCATTGATACTCTCGAAACCACCTCCCGGCAGCACCCAGCTCTCGTTTACCAACGCGACCTCTACCCCAATATCCTCTATGCAGGAATCGCAGCCCTCTCACTCGCTTTCCTCTTGCGAAACACTCTTCTTCGCGAAATCTCCTAACCCCGAACTCCCATGGAATTCATCGCACTCAAACATCTCTCCTGGGTCCTTCCGGTCCTCGCTCTCGCGATTGCCGCTGCATACTGGGCGTTCATCCAACGCCGCCGCGCCATCGCTCTCCTCACTCAAAACGCCGAAAAATGCCACCTTCAGTCCAACGCCTCACCCGTTCGACGTCGCATTTTATCGATCGTTCTTAGTGTTGCCCTGATCCTCGCTCTGATTGCAGTTCTCCGCCCCATCGGAGGGAAGGAAATCACCGAGCATCGACGACCCGCCAAGAACCTCATTGTCCTTCTCGATATCTCCAATTCCATGAGCGCCACCGATGCCGATGGCATCAGTCGCATCGAGGCCGCCAAGCTCATGCTTCGCGCCTTTATCCAAAAACGTCCCACCGATAAGATTGGCCTCCTTTCATTCGCCGGAGCCACCTACCCTGAAAGTCCTGTCACCCGCGACCGATCCATGCTCCTCGACAAGGTGAACAAAATTCAGCCCGGTGACATTCTCGTTGGCGGCACCGATGTCGATGCGGCACTCCGTGAAGCTCAAAACCTCCTCACCGAGGAACCTCCGCCGGGCTCTGCCATCATCGTTCTTTCAGACGGCGACAACGTCACGGGCCCCAACCCCGACAAAGTCCTTGCTCAACTTAAAAAAGCCAACATCCCGGTCATCTCGGTGGCCTTCGGAAAAGATGCTGTTCCCGCCAATGTCCCCGGCTCCACCATGTCCACCAAAGCGAACCACGAAACTTTACGACGGCTTTCCGAGTCAACAAATGGTCTCTTCCTTGCCGCTTCTCCCAAAGAAGTGGACGCACAAGTTGCCAAGCTCAGCTCCCGCGTCGACACCATTGAACTCAATGGCGAAAACATCGCAGCCGAACTCTACGAACGTCCCCTTGACCTCTATGCTTGGCCCCTGGCCATCGCCCTCCTCTGCCTTATGATCCATCTTTTCCTCCCCCTCCGTACCAAAACCTGGCATCCCCTCACCACCGCCATTGCCCTCCTCATAGCCCTGCCGCAAATGCTCCCCGCCGAGGAAGTCGAAACCTACGAAGAAGCGATTGAACTCGCGAGGGAAGAGGGCCTCCCCGCCCTCCTCATCTTCACCGGCTCGGATTGGTCAAAACTCTCCATCACCTTCGAACGAGAAATTCTCAAACATCAAGTCTTCCAAAAATGGGCCGATGCCAAAGTGATCCGTGCCATCATCGACCTTCCGCAGATCGGATTGTCTGATGACGAACGTCAAGAACGACGGTCCCTTGCCAAAAAGTTTAGCGTCGAAACCTACCCCATGGCCGTCTTCCTCGATGCTGACGAAAAATTCCTCGGAGCCCTTACCCACGACCCGAATGGTCCCGATGCTTGGATCAAACGTGCCAATGCTATTCTCGCCGGCGAAGAGGCCGCATCCGATACCGCTGCTTCCTCTGAATATCTCCCCGAAGAAATCCGCAAGGGACTCGAGGACCCCACTCTCACCAACGCCCAACGCAGCGTCCGCTACTACAACCAGGCACTCGAACTTGAAAAGGCCGAGCCCGACCTCACCCTGGAATCGGACGACCGCTTTAAGCTCCTCATCGATCTTTACAACAAAGCCGCGGACGAAGCTCCCGAAGACCGCTTAGATCTCATCTTCGCCGCCCGCCACAAACTCGGTCTTCTTCATCACCGCAAAGGCCAGGCCCGCTTCCCCAAGTCGGAACAGGATATCATGATGATGGCGATGAAGGAGCGTGCCGATCCAGTCAAACTCCTCAAAGGCGCCAAGCGCTCCTTTAAGAATGCCCTGGGAATTTATAGAAACGCCGCTCCCTTAAAACCAAGCGACGAAGAACTAAGCGACAACCTTGCCCTCGCTTATAAAAACCTCTCCCGTGTCCAAGCCTACCTCGATTATTTCGAGGCCTATCAAGCTGCCATCAAGAACATCTCCACCGCCCTCGAACAAGAAAAGCAATTTGTAAAAAGCCTCGAACGTGAAGTCACCACCCGGATCGAAGTCAACAAAAAGGCCATCGAGGATTCTGTCACATCCATCCAGGACCTCATCGCCAGATCCGAAGCGATTGAAGACACTCCCACTATCCTCCCCGAAGAGGGGCTGAAAGACTACCGCCTTGCTGAAGAAGACATCGTTCTCGCTCCTTCCCCCCATCGGGAGCGGGAATTAAGCAAAGCCCAACAACATATCCAGGATGCCCTTGACCACCTCATCGACCCTCAACAGCAGCAGCCCCAACCGCAATCAGGCGAAGGGGAAGGCGAACCTCAGGACGGGGAACCCCAGGAAGGTGAAGGAGAAGATGAAGGTGGCCGGCAACGCGATCAGGAAGGCCAGCAGGACAAAGGTGAAAACCCACAGGGAGACCGTCCTGATGGGGAACAACCCGGCAGTGGCGATAAGGAACAGGAAGGCGAAAAAGGCAGCGGAGGTGAGGAAGAGAGCGATGAAAACGATCTTCGCCGCGCCGAAAAAGAAAATGGCGACCTCCGAGGCAAACTCATGGACAGGCTCCGCCGCCAGCATCACAGCAAAGGTGACCGTGTTCCCCGCAGCAAAAACCACTAGCTTTTTAGGCTCACCATGCTCCGTATTCTCTTCTGCCTGATCACTCTGGCCACACTCTCCTCCAATGCGCAGGAGGAGCCTTACATCATCTATCCACCCAGCGTCATTGCAGACTATCGTCTGGCTCACATCAAGCTCATCACCAAAACCGAATTGGAGCTGGGAGAGCTTCCCAGGCATCCCAAGATTAGCTGGCTCGGTTACTCCAGTGTCCGACTTCCGAATAACGCGCGCAACGAAATGCAAACGGAAAATAGGATCGATTTCATCGCCACCGCGCCTGGTTTGATCGAATTCCCTCCTATTCCTGTCGCCCTCGACAATCGTGACTTCTTCATCCGAATCGGGGACATTCGGGTTGAAAAAAATAAAGTGTCCGAAACCGACAACCGTCTCGAAGTCCTCTGGAACAAGCAGCTTGAAATCCCAAAGCAGGTTCATCTCGGAGAAGCGGTCGAAGTTGAATTTCGGGAGCTCATCTTACAACGCGAAGAGGCCTCCTCCATCAGACCTCGTTTCTCCTTCTCCCCTCCCTCCAACCGCATCAGCGGCGGACAGTGGCACCAATTCACCCGAATTCAGGGAAGAAAAGCAGTTCCCAGCGATTTCTTTCTTTCAAAATCAAGGGGCATCTTCTTCAGCCGCTTCAGGGACCCTTACGACAGTCCAAATATCTATCAAGGATACGAAAACCAAAGAATCGATGGGAAATATTACACCGTTCGTCTCTATAGATCCCGGCTTTACTTCACCAAGATCGGCAAAGCGACCGGCCATCTTAGCGCCACCATGGGCACCTCCGGAGCGAGCTCCCGCCTCCGCACTCACGTTCTTCCTTTCGAAATCAAAGTCATCCCCATTCCCCCCAACCCTAATGACCAGGCCATCGACACAGGCCTCATCGGCGATTGGAAATTTGAGGCCGACTTTCGCCCTCGCCAACCTCAAGCTGCCCACCCCTTCGAAATTAACATCGCGGTGACTGGATTGGGAAATCCCAAGCTCCGCAATCAGATCGATTTTTCATCCGACGGCTTCCCATCCGTCGAGAGTTTCTTTCAATCTCGAGTCAGCAGTAACTGGGACTTTTGGGAGGGTGAATTTACCCAAACTCTTCTCCCGACCGGTAAAATTGGCACCCTTCCGGCGATCACCCTCGCTTCCTTCGACACCGTAGGCGACCAGTGGCAATTCCATAAAATCACTCCCCCCTTCACCCTCTCCGGGTTCGAGAACATCAGCGATTCCTTCACCCCTCGGCCCACTTCCGGCCCCTCTATCACCCGCCCCGTCCTCCTCAATCTCCCCGTTGCGACCTTTGGCGCCTTTGCCATTGCTCCGCTACTCCCGTTTCTTTTTGGCTTCGTCAAAAAACACCTCGATGCCCGTGATCCTGAATCCAAGGAACGCGAAAAAGTTCTCAAGAAACTGATCCAGAACTTCGAAACAGGAAAAGGTATCCCCGAGGCCATCGACAACGACCTCCTCCCCATTCTTCGCCATCGTCTCGACCTTCCAGCCGGAGCCACTGCCAGAGAAATTGCCGGAGCCATCGACAACCCTGACATCTCGGCCAGTCTCTTAACCCACGCCGAGTCTTCCTTTTCCACCACTGCTCCTCCCGTCGACTTTAAGGCCCTTGCCTCACAGCTTGCCAAATTCTCCTTGCTCATTCTCCTCACTTTCTCAGGACTCCGTGGAGCGACTCTGGAGGAAGCGAATAACTACTTCGAGAAAGCCAACTACCGCGAAGCCATCATTGGCTACCAAGCTCTGATCAAAGAGGAGCCTAACCGAGCTTCTCTCCACTTCAATTTAGCTCAAGCGTATCTCTCTTCAAATGACCCCGCCCGCGCCCGCGCGACCTGTCACACCGCTCTTCTTCTTAACCCCCTCGACAAAGAAGCCCGAGATTTCATGAGCGAAATCCGCGAACGCCAGGGAGATCTCACCGTCACTCGCTACCGCTTTCTCGACCTTCGTCCCGACCAATGGATCATCGTCGCAGCCATCGTCTGGGTCATTTCCTTTCTCTGCCTCGGAGTCCGCAAGTTTCTCCCCCTTCCCCGTTGGCCAGGCGTTATCACGGCAGCCCTCGCCCTTCTTCTTTTAGGAACAGCCGCCTGGCGGCAGACTCACGACTACGCTCCAGATCAATACATGATCACTGCCGACGAACTCCCTCGAGAACCCGAAGCAGGCACTCCTGACTGGGATTTTCCCCCGCTTCGCGCCGGTCAGATCGTGCAGGTTTCTGAAGTCAATGCCACCCACGCCCGTGTTGACTCATCCGACAGCAGCTTCTGGCTCCCCGTCAAAGAACTTCAACAAGTCTGGTAATATGAAATCCCTCATCCTGACCGCCTCCCTCGCTGCCCTCTCGTCCGTCAACGCCATCACTTGGACGTCCGGACACGAGCAAGCGATCGAGAAAAGCACTCTCGCTTTGGCAAAAACATTACCAGCTCAAACCGTAATCATCGGGCGCACCGGTCTCCCCGACACCCGTGTCGCGATCGTCGTCAGCAAGGAAGGTCATCTTCTCTCCCCTTACCTGCGCAGCATCGACGGGGAAGACGCCCCCTACCTCCTTTACAAACCTGACGGCTCGCGCCTTAAACTCACAACCATTGTCGAGAGACCCAAACGCTTTGTCGCCCTCCTCAAACTCGAGGAAAAAGACCCCACCCTTTCCCCGGTCAACATTGCCAGAGTCGTTGATCATACTGTCGCCGTTCCGACTTGCGCTCCCATCGCTTCACTTGGCGAACCCACCGGACTTTACGTCGAGCACCTTGAGTTCCCCCCGCCCGACGATGCCACCATCTTCCGCCTCGACAGTATTTTCCACACCCCGGGTTCCGCCGTCCTGGATCTTTCGGGCAACCTCATTGGTTTCACCCTAAAACCCCGGTCGAACAACACGCCCGCACTCATGCTCACAAAGCTCATCGGTGAAATCCCGGAACTTGATTCCATCCTCCCCGATTTATCCGAACCCGATCTCCCGAAGCTCCCTCTCGCGCCTGAGATTTCCACTGAAGATATAAAAAAGCTCACTGACTCTCCCCTCCGTGAGGCCCGCGAGCGCTTTGTTCAAAGCACTCATCCGTCTCCCAAACCGTGTGTTCTCATTTTTAACGAAGGATCTCAAGCCACCCACTCCGCCATTGGCACCATTGTTCGGCAGGACGGGCTCATCCTGACCAAGGCCAGCGAACTCGGACCCGACCTCCGGGTCCGTTTTGGCGGGGAAAACTTCACCGGAGTCCTCCTCGCCACCGACGAAACAACTGACCTCGCCCTCGTCGGGATCGATGCCACGGGGCTCCCTGTTGTGAAGTGGACGGACGAGGTTCCACAACCAGGCACCACCCTCGCAGCACCCATTCTCCTGCAAGAAAACACCGAAGATATGGTATCCGAACCCACTTCCTACCTCGGCACCTTCAGCCATCTATTGGCCGAAAAAACGCCTACCGTCCAGGCCTCTAGCCAGATCACCGGACTCGGCTTCGTGACTGAACAGATGAACTCGGAAGTGATCATCGCCGCCATCAAATCAGACACACCCGCCTTCGAGTCCGGCCTCTCACCTGGTGATGTCATCACAAGTCTCAATGACACTCCAATCAGACGCCGCAACGACCTCATCAACTTTCTCGACGATCGTAAAGTAGGCGACGAAGTAACGGTTAAGATCGGATACGGAGAGGAGAGCAAAAAGTTCAAAGTAAAGTTAGTCGCTCCCCTCATTATCCCTCCGACCACCGGCATCGATATCAAAGCAGGCATCCCCATGATCCCCAGCGTCCGTCGTGGCCCCTTCCCGGATGTCCTCGCCCACACTGTTCCCCTCAATGCCTGGGACTGCGGCTCTCCTATCTTCGATCTCACAGGACGCGCTTTGGGCCTGAATATTGCCGCTGTTTCTCCAACCCGCACGCTCGCACTACAACCGCAGGACGTGCGCGATGCCCTGACCCGCCTTATGGCTGAAACCCGCCCCTTCTGATCCAATGAAACACCTCCTCATCCTTCCGCTCCTCATCGGGTCCCTCATTGCGCAAACCCCGAGGGAACTTGACCGAACAGTTCGTCGCCTCACCCCTGATCTCGTCGAGGCCACTGTAGCAATCATGTTGAATGGGGGCTCTGGTTCGGGCGTCATCGTTACTCCGGATGGCCTCGTCATCACCGCTGCCCACGTGACCTCGGAACCCGGAAAACAAATGAAGGTTCTCCTCGCTGATGGCCGCGAACTCCCTGCCACCAGCCTCGGAGTCGACCACGAAACCGATGGGGCCCTTCTTAAGATCAATGCTCCGGGTCCCTTTCCCTTCCGCCCCTACGTCAAAACAAAAAACTACAAGATCGGTGACTGGGCGATCGCCACCGGACACCCCGGCGGCCCCGTTGTGGGACGCCCCTCCCCGGTCCGCCTTGGCCGCATCACTGAAGCAGGAACCAAAAGTGGATTCAGCGACTCCATCACCTCTACCGCCATGGTGATTTCCGGTGACTCAGGCGGCCCCCTCTTCAACCTCAAAGGAGAGGTCATCGGCATCAACAGTAACATCAGCGGATCATGGCGAGTGAACAAACACGTCCCGCTTCCCGCCATCATCGCCCGTTGGGACGCGCTCATGAACAGTGAATCTTTTGGTCGCCCGACCCAGGCACAACAGCAGTTCGAAAACATGTTCGATGAACCTTACGCCGAACTTCGTGACCGCTTCGAAGAAGCCCTGAAAAAGCACGGAAAAGATGATCCCGCAGCGGCAACCCTACTCACCCGTCCACGGCTCCTCGATCCTCATCACATGCAGACTTTTCTCGACCGTTGGGAACCAGATCCAGAAGCGGATAAAGCTCCTCGCTATGGATTCACTCTTGAAGCAAGGGTTCCACGAATCAAGTCAATCGTGCCTGGGAGCCCCGCCGAAAAAGCAGGTCTTTCTAATGGCGACGTCCTCACCTCCGTCAATGGCGAAGCAATCGCAAGCACAGTTTCCCTCGCACTCAGTCTTAGGAAAGGAGGCGAGCTCACCCTCACGACTGGAAACGGAAAATCGGCTTTATTGAAACCTGAGGAGGTAATTGCCCGAAGGCACTTCCCCCAACCTGTCGCCGGTGTCATCGACATGATGGTGACCGATTTCGGTGAAGGTGATAGTAGCTCAGATCGAATCCCGGCAAAAGAATTCCAGACTTCGCTCAACGACCTGCGCGAGAAGTTCGCCAAATCTGTTGTTCCTCTTAAAAACAAAGAAGGCCGCACTCTTGTCAGCGCAACGGTCATTCACAAAGGGGGGCAGCTTCTCACAAAAGCCTCGGAGATTGAAGATATCGAAGGCCTCACGCTGACTTTTGAAGAAAAGGACTATCCGGTAGAAATCATGGCCGTAGACAAGGACTTCGACCTCGCCTTGATTCGAGTGAACTCCACCGGCCTCGTGCCTGTCGATTGGGACCCCAATGAACCTAAAGTAGGTCAGCTCATTCTCACTCCAACCTCCAGAGGCTTTCTCACCGGAGTGATCACCCAACCGGCCCGGGTTGCTCCCAAAAAGGGTTTCGAACTGAACCATACCTCGGAAGAACCAAGCGCCTACCTCGGTGTGACTTTTTCCCCTGAATCGACCACCCCAGTGATTGAGATCGTCGAGATCGGCAGTCCCGCCGACAAAGTGGGCCTGCTAGAGGGAGACGAAATTCTGGAATTTGAAGGATCGCCCGTCAAAAGCATTGAAGCCTTGGCCGTGGGCATTTCAAAACGGTCGCCCGGGGAAAAAATCGTTCTGGTCGTAAAGCGAGGAAAGAACGAAGTGACCCTCCGCCCCATCCTTGATCTCCGCCCACCTTCTGCGGCTGGATCCTTCGACCGATCCGCATCCCAGCGAGACGGAGCCCTCTCCTCTCTCAGCGCCCGCGGTGGAGATCTCAGTAAAAGGCGCAATGGCTTCCCCCACTGCCTTTATCACGATCAACCATTGAGCCCTCGCCTCACCGGCACTCCTCTTATCAATCTGAAGGGTGAAGTGGTCGGCATCAACATTGCCCGGGCTCTCCGCCATCGCTCCCTCGCCATTCCAACCGCCAATATCGACACGGTGGTCGCTGAACTTCGGGATATCGCCAAAAATCGCTAAAAAAGAGCCGGCACGACTCTTACTGACCTGGTTGGGGAAGGATATCCGCCCACCGGTGAAGGTCGTATCCCTCGCCAAGACCTCCAATCTCATTGACCAGCTTGAGGCACTCGCTGCGCCAGTTTTCGTAGTTTGGAGCAACCCACTTCCCAGAGCTTCTCGGGAAAACAAGATAGGTCACACTCACCTCTGACACGGGTCGATTGTAGGGTGACGCCTTATCATTGAGCTCTTTGGCCATCCGCAGACTGGCCTCACCCACTTTGAAGGTCGGACCTCCATCACCCACAATCGCCGGATAAAGTGCCTTCCCATACATCACCACCACATAGTCCCCTACGTTTGGGCCGAAAGGACTCTCGCGATCACCCAACACATCAACCGGAATCACGATGAATGGATCATACTCCGCGATCAGAAAACTACGCTTTTTCAGGTCGTTAATTCCAGTCTCCAATCTCCTGACCTCCTTTGTATTCCCGCTCGCTTTTTCTTTTACCAAGAGCTTCTTCCAACCCTCAATCATGGGATTCTCCACCTTCCCGGTCTTAGCCCACCCAAAACTGGTAAAAGGTTGATAGTGGCTCGAATTAACAATCTCATCAGGCATGGCCGGAAGACGATCTCCATCGGAACCATCGGAAACCACATCCATGTCAGATTGCATCAGAAACACTTTTCGCTTCGACCCTGGGTGCTCCAATTCGAGCATCGTCTGACAATCATAATAATTGTGCTTGGTCAAAAGACGATCAATTCGTTTCGCATAGGTCTTGAGCCGTGAAAGCTTGTTGTCATAGAGCTTATTGAAAAAAGGTGAAACCCTAGCCTTCTCGATCATAGGCTCCAATCCGGGAAGTGCTTTAAGTAACTCAGGATTGGCCATGGTCACTTCGTCCAGATGCTTCGCCGCTTCCGGTCGATTGATGAAGATCGTGAATGAGGCCTCGTAGGATCCATTTCCCTCACGCTCTGTAGTCACCAAACGCCCCGGACGCTCTTCAACGAGGGACTTAAAGTCGAACCCCAACGAGGTTTTTGTAATGTCTGTTCCGGACTTCACAGTGTAATAGGGAGGCCCAACCTTCACTACCTTTTCAACGATCTTCTCTATCACAATGATCTCGGGTTTCGGAGGGGGCACAGGCTTGGCCTTTTCCTTGGATCCGGAGATTCCGATCTTCCTCCGAACCTTCTCCGGAATCGGCGACAACATGATCAAACCGAGAAGAAAGGCGAGCATTGCGAAAAAAACAGTGAGCCAGGGAAAGGGGTTCAGAGCGCAACGTTTCACGCCCTCAAGCTCATAAGGATCAGGTTTCTGTGCCATCGTAGAAACACTTTAGCTTCATAAACCAACCGAACGAAAGGGAAAGGGTTTAAAAATATCGATCATCGGCTACGATCTACACATGAGTCGTGAAGACATCAAACGCCTAACAGAATTATCCTCCTGCGGAGGATGAGCCTCCAAACTCGGCCAAGCCGAACTCACGCAAGTCTTGCGTGGCCTTACCAACATCTCAGACCCTAATCTTCTCATTGGATCCGCCAGCTCGGACGATGCTGCCGTATACCGCATCAGCGAAGACCTGGCCTTGGTTCAAACACTCGATTTCTTCACTCCGATCGTCGACGACCCTTATCTCTTCGGGCAAATCGCAGCCGCCAACTCCCTCTCCGATGTTTACGCCATGGGAGGGAAGCCCATCACGGCTATGAACATTGTCGCAGTGCCCACCGACGAGCTTGATCTCGATACCATCAACCAAATCCTGCGAGGAGGCGCCGATAAAGTCGCGGAAGCCCATTGCGCCCTCGCTGGAGGTCACACCGTCCAAAACCCGGAACCGCTTTATGGACTTTCCGTCACCGGAACGGTCAACCCTCACCGGGTCATTTCCAACGCCGGAGCACAAATGGGTGATCATCTCCTTCTCACAAAACCCCTTGGCACCGGCATCATTTCCACCGCCATCAAGCGGGGCATTTGTTCACCTGAACTTGAAGCCAAAGCCTCGGAACAGATGGCCTCGCTCAATACCTCCGGTTCGGCCATCGCTTCAGTTGGGCTGACTCACGCCGGCACCGATGTCACCGGCTTTGGACTCCTTGGACATCTCAGCCACCTTTGTCGCGAATCCAAGGTCACTGCCCGCATCGATTCCGCAGCGGTTCCCGCAATCGCCCCTGAAGTTATCGAATTCATCAAACAAGGCTGCGTCCCCGGAGGAAGCCGCGAAAACCTCAGACTCGCCAAAGAGTTCACCACCTTTAGCCCCGATGTCCCCGAGGAAATTCAGGTTCTGCTCGCCGACGCCCAAACGTCCGGCGGCCTCCTTCTAGCCGTTAGTCCCGAAAACCTCCACGAAGCCCAGGATGTCCTTTATGCCAATGGTGCCTCCATCGTTTCTGAAATTGGAATCCTGACGAGTGAAGACGACAAGGCGGTGGTAGTGTCTTAAGAAAATGCGCCACAACAGAGGTGGCCCTCAAACAAGCAAGCGCAAGCCTTGAAAAGCTGCGCTTTTTCTATTCTTTCAATCAAAACCTAATGAAACAATTCCTCGTCAGATCGTTTTTCCTGCACGCCTTGGGAGCACCTTTGATGGCGGCCTATCTGATGATCAATCATCGAACTGAAGTTGAACATTGTGTCGTCGGGATGCCTGCCTGGGTTCCTTTCTGGCCGCTCATGACCATCCCCTATCTGCTCATGCTCATTATGCCTTGGTTCGGTGCCTATGCCCTTGGGGAACAGCGGGATTTCTACCAATACCTCATCTCAGTGCTGCTAAGCTTTCTCGTAATTGGAAGCATCTGGTATTTTTTCCCGACCGAGATGATCCGCCCCGAAACACCCGAAGGTCCGCTTTACCAAACACACCGCGACCTCATTGCTATTGACAATCCGGTCTGCATCGCCCCCTGCGGGCATGTGATGGGGCCGATCACCATCATCTGCCTCCTCGCTCGTGAAAGACCATCCCGACTTTACTGGATGCTGCCCCTGCTTGGGTTAGGTATTCTTTCCATTGCCACAACTTGGCAACATCGCCCTCTCGATATTCTTACCGGGTCGATCATCTCACTCATTTCGGTGACACTCACTTGGGAACTCTTCAAGCGAAACCCGCAAGGATAAGGGCTTTGCTTCCGTATCCCTGTGTGCTTTCCACATGAAATTTCTTGTCTTTTCTCTCCTAATAATCACCTGCACGGCCGAAACCAAACGCCCCAATATTCTCTTCTGCATTGCCGATGACTGGGGGGCGCCCCATGCCTCGATTTATGGCAACGATTCGGTCGTAGCGACTCCCTCCTTTGATCGGATTGCCAAGGAAGGAGCCCTCTTTCACAACGCCTACGTCTCCTCGCCCTCGTGTACTCCATGCCGGAACTCCATCATGACCGGCCAGTGGCATTGGAGGCTCAAGGGAGGAGCCAATCTCTACGGAACCCTTCCCCAGGAGGTGGAGACTTATTCTCGCCTTCTGCAACATGCCGGATATCACACCGGTTCATGGCGTAAATCCTTCGGGCCGGGAAAACTTGAAGGGAAATTTTTGAAGGAGCACCCCGCCGGAAAAGTTTACCGGAAAGGGTTTGCAGAATTCCTCGGTGCCCGTCCGGACAAAGATACCCCTTTCTGCTTTTGGCTCGGGGCCTCCGATCCACACCGCGGATACAGGAAAGGCTCGGGTAAGAATTCCGGAATGGATCTCTCCAAAATCAAAATCTTCCCCTTCTTCCCGGACACCGATGAAGTCCGCGGTGATGTCGCCGATTACTACTTCGAAGTTCAACGATTTGATTCCGACGTTGCCAAAGCGATTGCTCAACTTGAGAAAATCGGAGAACTCGATAGCACGATCATCGTAGTCACCGGAGATCACGGCATGCCCTTCCCCCGCTGTAAATCCAATCTCTACGATTCTGGAACCCGCGTTCCCCTCGCCATTCGTTGGGGTGACAAAATTAAACCCGGACAAGCCTTCAAAGATTTCGTATCGCTCATTGATCTCGCCCCGACATTTTTGCAAGCAGCCGGACTAAGCCCACCCAAGGAAATGACCGGTAAAAATCTTCTCCCGGCTATCGCTGGCGATGCTTCACTCCGCAAGCACATCATCACCGGAAAAGAACGTCACGTTCCCAGTCAGGAAGCTCCCAGCATGGAGGGCTATCCCTCACGTTCTTACCGCGACCACGATTACCTCTACATCCGCAATTATCTTCCAACCCTCTGGCCCAACGGCACCCCGCTTTGGCAGAAAGCTACCATAAAGAACACTTGGTATGGAGATACTGACAACGGCCCAACCAAGACCGTCATCGTCGACCTTGGATCTGAATCGAAATTCTACCAATGGTCCTTCGCTAAGCGCCCTGCCAATGAACTTTATGATCTCTCCAAGGATCCTCATCAGCTCGTCAACATCGCCGAAGCCAAACCCGATCTCACCAAAAAATACGCCGGTCTTCTGACCGGCGAACTCAAAACCTCATTCGATCCACGGCACGGAGGTCCGGCCTTTGATTTCGCCGTGTCCACCTATGGCGGGGGTGGCCCCCGCTATCCAAAGCAGCGCTAGTCTGCAGGGCTTTGAACGGGAGCCGGTTTCTTGGGAGGATCTGGCTTAAATTTGGTCACCATGAATCCCCCAATCGCCGCCAAGGCGATCCCTGCATAAAACTGCCAACGGATTGCCGACATCCCCCCCTCGGGCGGATGCAGCTTCAGTGCCACCACTGCATTAACGATGGGTGCCCCTGCAAAAATAATCGACATCACGGCCGAAGGGTGCCCGCCTTTTCCAAACGCAAGAAGGACGCCAAGTGCCCCGACCGCGCCAACAACACCTGCAATCAGAGACCATTTGAACCCTTCACCGCGAAACTTGAGGTCCGAACCCGAAAGTTTAAGCAAGATCAAAGGAGCCAGAACGGCCACCAGGAAGTAGGCGATCCCTACCACGAGAAAGGCTTTGTAGCGCCCAAACTCCGGGTCCTTCATCCCCATCGCCCCTTTGTGAAGAAACACCCCATACAGCCCCCAAAAGGCCACCGTCATTAGTGAAAATGCTACCCAGTTCATATTATTCTTTGCCGCCATGATTTTCTCAGCTGGGGACAGTATCTCCGATCTTTTCGGTCTGGCTACCGCGAATTTCTTTTCCGAGTATTCCTACGACAAACATTCCCGAATTTCAGCAGGAATTTTAATCGCTTCCATTGTGCTCAAGTCAACACATACCGAGGTCATTTCCCCTGTCGCATGAACCTCTGCACTTTCATTGACACGAATCTCGAACACACATCGCACCGAGCGCGTCCGCAATTGCGCCACCTCTACTCGCACTCGCACCAAGTCCCCGAATTTTACCGGTTTTTTAAAATCCGCGCTCGCATTCACTCGCGGCCAACCAACTCCATCGCGGTGGAGAATCATTCCCCGCTCCCTTTTAAAGGCGTGCTCCGCCGACTCCATCCAGCGATAGAAGTTTGAAAAATGGGCGATCCCCGCCAAATCAGTCTCATAAAACTCAACAAGCCGAGACCACTCAAAATGATCACTCATTTTGACACCACCTTCCCAAAAACCTTTTCAAACTCAGATGCCATTGCCCCAGCATGATAGCGATCTTCGACCGCTCGCCGACCCTTTTCTCCCATCGCCTTTCGATCCGGATTTTCCAGCATCTCTCGAATGCCCCTCGCCAGGTCCTTGGAGGAGTTCGGCTCGACCAGAATTCCACATCCTGCCTCTTCCAAAATCTCAGGGAAAGCAGAAGCATTGGGCATCACTACCGGAACACCACAAGCCATTGCTTCCACCAGATAAAGCCCAAATGCCTCAGGATAGGTGACAGGCACTGAAAAAACCGACAAACTCTGTAGAAAATCTAACTTCTCTTCGCGATCCAAATCCGGCAGCCATTCGACACAATCTTGAAGACCGGCTTTCTTAAGTTTTTTTTGAAGTGCGGCCACATAGACATCGTCTCCACCCCCCATCGTTCCGGCGACCGCAAGCCTCAACAACGGGTCATTCAAGTGAATAAAAGCGTCAACCAGGAGCCCCAGACCTTTGGCATGACACATTCTTGCCAGATACCCAATCTTCTCACCACCCTTGTTCATCTCGTATCCCGCCAGATCAATTCCATTAGGAATAACATCTATGGCGCCCGTCTCCAACCCAAGTCTCTCTTCCATCACTGTCGCATAGTAGGAACTCGGAGAAACTAGGGCATCGGCATCCGCAACCCTCATCGCCATTTCCTTCCAGGCTTCACCTCTCCACGGATCCGGCAAACCATCGAGAAAAGAATCCTCGCCCTGAAATGTACAAACCACAGGGACTTCCAACCGTTTTTTAAGCTCACGAATCAATCCCGCAAGGAGTGCATTAGAAAGCACCACCACTTCAGGCTTGCCGTCCCGCTCCAACCACTCGGCCAACTTATCAACTTCTTTCCCAAGGTTGCTCTCCTCCAACCGCAACATTGAACAAGTCATCTCGCCTTGCTCCTTCGCCGAGGTCAGGTGACTGCGCTTCGCGACCGCTTTCAAAAGCCCTTTCCCATTGAAAAGACGATCCATCCAGCGCGGCAACATTCGAAAAATCCGGTACTTTTGCTGAAGGAAGACGTTGATGCCGCCAAAGAAGACAGGCGTCGCTTCATCGACTCTCTTTTCATCAAGCTGAAGTGGAAGATACATCGGGACCAAATGAGTTTCATGCCCCCTCGCAATCAGCTCCTTGGCCAGTGCGTTGTCGCGCATGCAGGCCCCGCAGTAATAGCTGCCAGTTCCTGCCGTGAGGATAGTAATCTTCAAATTAAACAGGGGCTCCGCTTTGCAAGGTCTTACCGTGAGGCAGTTCGGACGGAAGTTCTGCGAACTCAGCAACTCTCTCAAATAGCTTGGTGTAATTCTTGTCCATCAAGTCCCCAATCAAACAATCCGTCAAATCACGGCGAACCTCGGCATATTTGTCCACGACATCTCCAAAGCTGAAGTCATCGTCGTAAAAAGCATAAATAAGTTTACGCATCCACTCAATCCCCTGACACACGCGCTTTCCGTAATCACTGAATTGTTCACCACTGAAGTCCCCCTCCACAAGAGCCTTCTCGACGGCATCCGCTCCCATGGAGCCCGTGGTCAGGGCCAAATAAACTCCGGAGGAAAAGACCGGATCCAGAAAAGCAAAGGCATCGCCAATGAGAACAAGCCCATCAGTTGCGCAATGCTCGGCGCGATAGGAATACTCACCGGTTACCCAATACTCGCCAAATTGCTCCCCTTCGGAAAGGTGCTCTTCGATCCATTTATTTTCCTTGATCTCGCGCTCATAGATCGCCGCAGGGTCACGCCCATCGCGATACAAATAATCTCGTTCCGCGACGATTCCGGTGCTCACGATATCGTCCTTAAGCGGAATATTCCAAAACCATCCCTTTCCCTTCACGTAGGCGATCGTGGTGGCTCCTTCATCAACCCCAGCATCACGTTTAGCGCCTTTATAGAGTGTCCAGATTGCGATCTTATTCAATTTAGGATCTCGTTTCCGCCATTTTTTCTTCCGTTGAAAAAGAGCATCACGTCCTGAAGCATCCATCGTGATTGGAGCTCGTAACTCAAATTTTTGGCCCGTTTCATCTTCAGCAATCACACCCTCGATCGTCCCGTCCACTTCTAAAAAATCGAGAACCTTAATACCCTCGCGCACTTCGGCACCCGCTTCCCGGGCCCGCTCCATCATCATGGTGTCGAAGGTTTCTCGATCCACCTGCCAGGTCCGTGCACGGGGGTGAGTGGTATGCTTAGAAAAATAAAACGGCGTCGACAGCTCGCCATCCGGGCTCACAAACTGAACACTCTGCTTGGACTGAAACCCCTTGGCTTCAAGTCGGCCCGTCATCCCCAACCGATCGAGGGTATCCCAGCAGTGGGGAATGAGCGACTCACCGACGTGATAACGCGGAAAATGTTCCTTCTCCAATACGATCACCTTTCTTCCTTTCTCTTCCGCAAGAATGGTCGCGGCCGTTGTCCCTGCCGGACCGGCTCCGATGATGAGGACGTCACAGTCATATGATGGATTTGAGATCATGATTTTTCTCTGGGTAGGATTTCAATGATTCGGGCGAGAACTTTGCGATCCTCACTCAGAAGTGAATTGTAACGCCCAAAGAGAAATTTACTACCAGCAGCTGGGAAAAAATCAGGATCAAAGGTTTCTCCCGGGATTTTCAGGAAACCGCCAGGCTCGCTCAAATACCGAAGCCCGCTGTCGTTCAAGATGGCCCCCAAAGGCTTCCCCCCTCCGATAATCTCCGTCCTCAATTCTTCAGGAAAGTTTTCTAAAAATATCCGGATCAGACCATACTCCACTGGCTTGTCGTCAACTTTCAAAAGCACTTCTCGCACGTAGCATTCCCGATCCGAGGGCTCCTGAAAAACCTTCAGGCTCACTTTCCCTCCATGAAAGCGGGCCAGCGTTGAGGTCATGTCGCGCTGGTGACACAGAAGCTCCCGGTAGGGATCTTCCACCTCTTCAGGGTCCACCCAGTTGAACTGCAGGTCGCGCAGATTCTCGCAGGCCAAAAGGTCCTGAATCTCGAGGGTCCTCTCCATGAGTTAAACCAACTGATTCGTGCGATGCTCGGGGAGAAAAAAGTCGTGAAGGATATTATCCACACAGAGTAACCCATCCCGCTCCAACACGATTTTCTTGCCTTCGACTTTTAAAAGCCCTTCTTCGGAAAGCTCTCCCAGTTCATTTTCCCAACGTGCTAAAACATCAACACCATACTTCGAATCAAAATGTCCGGCATCAACGTGGCCCAGCTTCATCCGTAAGATAAACTCACGGATCATACGGTGCTCCTCGGTCGTTCGAAAACTGCGCTTCGTCGGCATTTCTCCGACCTCAATCGCTTTCGTGTAATCATCGATTTCTGTCAGATTTTGGTAATGAACTCCCGCCGCATGGGAAAATGAGGCAACCCCGAGGCCGAGCAAATCTGCGCCTCCCCAGAGAGAGTCACGGTAGATGAACTTTGCTTTCTCCGGATCTTTCACCGCCGTGTAACCTGAACCCACGGTGTAGCCCGCACTCTCAAGTGCAGCAAATGCTTCCTTCACCCAACGCCGCTTCGTCTGCCAGTCGGCCACCGGAGCAATCAACTTTCCGGTATCCTTCATTTCGCGATAAATCGTCGTATTGTAGGGAATCTCCATTTGGTAGATCGTGACACTGTCTGGAGCCAACTCGATGGTCTTTTCAATGTTGCGCTGCCAGTTCTCCTCGGTTTCCTCGATCATTCCCGCGATCAGATCGATGTTGATCTGATCAAAATTCTCCGCCAGCGCTCGCTCGTAGGCCTGTCCCACTTCCTTCGACCGGTGAGCCCGACCGTTGATTTCCAGAATATGGTCATCAAAGTTTTCAATTCCCAAACTCAAACGGGTCACCCCGATGTCCTTGATCGCGGAAAGCTTTCCCGGATTCAAAGTTCCCGGCTCACATTCAAAGGCCACCTCTTCAGCGGCATCCCAAGGAAGAATGGCCTTCATTCGATCTGTCAGGTGAGCCAGCTGCTTAGCGGAAAGATACGAAGGCGTGCCTCCACCAAAGTATACAAAATGAGGCTTTCTTCCCTCGATCAGGGGCTTGCGCGCCATCATCTCGAGTTCATTCACCGTCGAATCCAGATAGTTCTTGATGTCGTCGGCACTTTTGTCCGTATAGACTCTGAAGTAACAAAAATGACACCGCTTCCGGCAAAACGGAATGTGATGATATAGCCCCAGTGGGACGCCTTCCTTGGACGGTTGATTGTAGATTTCCTCAACCTGCTTGTTCTGGTCATCCGACCAAAAGGAAAATGGAGGATAATTGGAGATAAAGTAATTCCCCGCTCGGGTGTCTTTCTTTTGATCTGCGGCTGCGCTCATCTTGAAGTAATATATGGCGTACTCGTGAAACTTTACACGGAAGAAAACGGGATTATTGTATCCCAAGAGTCGGAATCATAACCTACGGCTGAACAAAATGTGACGGAAACGTCACACTAGAGTTTGATGAAACAGGACGGCTACACCGTGGACATGGTCCACGAGGGACTTGAACGGATCCTCTAGGACCAGCCCGATTTTGTCATTCTGGACCTCATGCTTCCCGGCCTTCCGCATTAATGGAGAACAAAACAAAAAAAACTTCACGATCCCGAGTTTCTGACAATGGCATTGGAATTCCCCGCAGTGATCTCCCCTTTATTTGCAAACGATTCTACCGGGTTAAAAACCACTTACAGACCCAAGCGAAAGGCACAGGCCTGAGATTTCCCATCGTCAAACGTGCCATTGAAGCCGATGGGGACACCATCACCGCCACCTCCACACCTGAAGTCAAAACAATGTTCCCCATCACAGGCCCTCTCATCGAGGCTCCTGATGAAAGCGACGAGCTATAAATCATCATAAGCCTTGATATCTTCAAATTCTCCTATATGGGTCCCCCAACTTCGGAGGGAATGTCCCTCTCCCCCTTTCCAATCTAAGTCGATGATAGACTGGTTCCGGGGTTTTAAAAATACCTCGTCGAGCCCCACCGGGCGGCCCTTTTTTCGCCATCCGGTCTTTCAATATAATATGACACCAACCTCATTTGAGGAGCTGGCCTTGGCTGCTCCCATCAAGCGTGCTCTCGCCGAGCAAAATTACACCACTCCAACCCCTATTCAGGCCCAATCGATTCCGATCCTGCTCCAGGGAAGAGACCTCATTGGCATCGCTCAGACCGGAACCGGTAAGACTGCTGCCTTTACCCTGCCCATTCTTGACGCGCTCCACAACGCTCCCCGGCGCCCCAACCGGAGGACAGCGAAGGTCCTTGTCCTCACTCCCACCCGGGAACTTGCCAGCCAAATTTCGCAGAGCTTCGAAACCTATGGTCGACATCTCCGCTTCAGCAAAACCCTCATCTTCGGCGGAGTAGGTAAAAACCCTCAAATCCGAGCCATGAAGAATGGAGTCGATGTTCTTGTGGCCTGTCCCGGACGACTTCTGGATCATATGAATGAAGGCGACGTCGATCTCTCCGGTGTCGAATATTTTGTCCTCGACGAAGTTGATCGCATGCTCGACATGGGCTTCCTCCGTGATGTCAAAAAAATCGTCGCTGCCCTTCCTCGCAAAAGGCAGTCCCTCTTCTTCTCGGCCACTCTCGCTCCCGCCATCAAAGACCTTGCCCACAATATCCTCATTGATCCCACATCCGTCTCAATCGAACCCAAGCAAACCACCGCCGAAAAAGTCGATCAAACGGTCTGCTTCATCGATAAGGAATCTAAAAAAGATCTTCTTTTTCAACATCTGAAAGATCAACAAGGGAACGGCCTCACTATCATCTTCTCCCGCACCAAACACGGCGCGAACAAGCTCTGCAAGTCCATCAATTCACACGGCTTCGAAGCCGAAGCGATCCACGGCAACCGATCTCAGCCCCAACGGGAGCGCACCCTCGAGAAATTCAAAAAAGGAGCTCTTCCCATTCTTGTCGCAACCGATGTCGCAGCCCGTGGAGTGGATGTCAAAAACGTCACCCTTATCGTCAATATCGACATCCCCAACGAGGCCGAGGCCTACGTCCACCGCATTGGCCGCACCGGCCGCGCCGGAGCCACCGGCCACGCCGTGTCATACTGCTCGCCCGAAGAACACGAGTTCTTCATGGATGTTGAAAAGCTCATCAAACAGAAAATCCCCGTCGATTTCGACCACCCCTACCATCACGAAGAACTCGCATCCCTGCACGCCCGCGGCATTAAGTCATCCGAGTCCACTCGCGACAACGGAGGCAATAAAGGCGGAGGCCGACGCGGTGGCGGAGGAGGAGGAGGAGGACGTGGTCGCCAGGGCCTGGGACAAGGTGGGGGCGGTGGCCAACGCCAGGAAAGAGGCCGCGTTGCCGGAGGCGGTCGTCGCCGGCGCACCCGCTAAAACCATCATATCCAAGGGGATATGAAACGTCGCATTAAAGCACTCCTTCAGAAGAAGGGAATACGCAAACGATCCGCTAGAATATCCAAGCGGCAATCATCGGCCCCAGAAATCCGATTATGTCCCGGCGACTTGTGAAATTAACTCGAACTTCATCCTTGCCAAAGCCATGGGTCCTTCCTAGCTTCCGCGCCCTCAACCCATTCCTGATCTTATGTCCAAGCACAACTCTCTCAAACGTAAAGGCGGCGCAACTGGTAAACGCTCTGTAATGAAGCGCTTCGAGCGAGTCAAACTCATGAAAGAGCGTGGCGAATGGAAAGATGGTCAGAGCGCCATTGGCCTCCCGAAGACCAAAGCCGAGGGTTAATCCCCACCTGCTGAATTTCTCAGTCAAATTTTCCGGCGGGGCCATTTCCTTGGCTCCGTCTTTTTTTTTCTCATGAAAGCGCCCGAAGGCATCCGCCTCAATAAATACCTCGCCTCCTCGGGAGTCGGATCCCGTCGTTCCTGCGATGCACTTGTCCTGAAGGGCGAAGTCGTCGTCAATGGCGAGCCCTGCCTTAGTCCCGGCTACCGGGTGCAGCCAGGAGATTTCATCCGCGCTCAGGGGAAACGAATCGAGCCCCTCGAGATCCAGTCCATCGTCCTCCACAAACCACCTGGCCTCGTCTGTACCCGTAGCGACGAAAACAATCGCGCCACGATCTACGAACTTCTCCCTCCGCGACTCCACCATCTCGCCCACGTGGGACGACTTGACCTCGATTCCGAAGGTCTCCTCATTCTCAGCAACGACGGCGAACTGAGCCAGGCCCTTACCCATCCCAGCCATCGGGTCCAAAAACTTTATCAGGTCACGACCGAGAACGCCTTCGAAAACTCCATTCTCTCCCAGCTTGAGAAAGGAGTCTTTACCGAAGTCGGAAAGGCCCGCGCCGTCTCGGTCAAACGCCTCTCCTCCCGTCGGATGGAAATGATTCTTAATACCGGCCTCAAACGCCAAATCCGCTACATGATTCAGGCCGTCGGCCATCGCGTCAAACGCCTCGTCCGTATCCGCATCGGTGACTTGACCCTTAACAAGCTCAAGCCCGGCAAGTGGCGCTTCTTGGAAAAATCAGAGCGCGATGCCCTCATGGCCCTTTCCTGTAAAAAATCGGGAGACCGGAAATAGTCATCAAAATTAGAAAATCTGTGCTAATTCTGCGATTCGGGAATTGTCGGGACAGCGCATGACTTGTTAGCGTCCTAACACAATCTCATGAGCACGAATATCGAAAGCCACCTCAGCGAAGATCGCATCTTCAGGCCTTCCAAGGAGTTTTCAAAAAAAGCCCGCATCAAAAGCATGGCGCAATACAAGCGCATGTACAAGGAGTCGATCGAGAAGCCCGGCGTTTTCTGGTCTCGCGAAGCCAAAGAACTTGTCTGGCAAAAGAAGTGGACCAAAGCTCTTGAATGGAAAGCGCCCTACGCCAAGTGGTTCGTCGGAGGGAAGCTCAACGTTTGCGAAAGCTGCGTCGACCAGCACCTTGAAAATGGCCGTGCCAATAAGGCCGCCATCATCTGGGAAGGTGAGCCGGGCGAAAACCGCACCCTCACCTATCGCCAACTTCACCGTGAAGTCTGTAACTTCGCCAATGTCCTCATCGCAAAAGGCATCAAGCCCAAGGACCGAGTTATGATCTACATGCCAATGACGCCCGAGGCCGTCATTGCCATGCTCGCCTGCGCCCGGATTGGGGCGGTTCATTCCGTCATTTTCGGAGGCTTCTCGGCAGACTCCATCGTCGACCGTCTCGAAGACTGCAAGGCCAAGGCCATAATCACCAGCGATGGTGGATACCGTCGAGGTGGCGTAGTTCCTCTCAAAAAGAACGTCGATGACGCCCTCAAAAAATACAAAGAGGTCGAAACCGTCATCGTTCACCAACGCATCGGCTCCGAAGGCGCTCCCGTTAAAATGAAGCGTGGCCGCGACGTCTGGTGGCACGAGGAAGCTGCCAAGGTTTCCTCCAAGCACGAAGCAAAAGCCTTCGACAGCGAACACCCTCTTTTCATCCTCTACACCTCCGGCTCCACCGGAAAGCCAAAGGGCATCCTGCACACCTGCGGCGGCTACCTCACTGGAACTTACGCCACCTGCAAATACATCTTCGATATGCAGGACGACGATGTTTACTGGTGCACTGCCGATGTCGGCTGGATTACCGGACACTCCTACATCACCTACGGTCCCCTCGCTAATGGCGTGACCCAAGTCATGTATGAAGGCGCTCCCAACCATCCTGACTTCGGTCGATTCTGGGACATCGTCGAAAAATACAGCGTCACAATTTTCTACACAGCACCCACCGCTATCCGCGCTTTTATTAAGGCTGGAAACGACTTCCCTGAATCACGCGATCTTTCCTCGCTTCGCCTCCTCGGCACCGTGGGCGAGCCCATCAACCCGGAAGCCTGGATGTGGTATCACGAAAAAATCGGTGGCGGCCGCTGCCCGATCGTCGACACTTGGTGGCAAACCGAGACTGGTGCCATCATGATCTCCCCCCTTCCAGGATGCACTCCCACCAAACCGGGAACCGCCACCCTTCCCTTCTTCGGCGTTGATGCCGCCATTCTCGACGAAACCGGCGAAGAATGTGCCCCTAACGAAGGCGGGAAGCTTGTTCTTCGTAAGCCTTGGCCAGCGATGCTCCGCACCATCTACGGAGACAAAAAGCGCTACCGCGAAACCTACTGGAGCGACTACAAAGGCATGTACACCGCTGGGGATGGAGCACGTACTGACAAGCAGGGCAACTTCTGGATCGTCGGCCGCCTCGATGACGTCCTCAATGTCTCAGGTCACCGTCTCGGCACAGCCGAAGTTGAAAGCGCCCTCGTCTCTCACAAGGTTGTTGCGGAATCCGCGGTCGTTGGGAAGCCTCATGAGATCAAGGGACAAGGCGTGGTCGCCTTTGTCACCGTCAAAGGCGGCGTGAAAACTTCTGATGCTCTGGCCAAGGAACTCAGAAATCATGTTGGGAAAGTCATTGGAGCAATTGCCAAACCGGACGAGATCTACTTTACTCCCGTTCTTCCAAAAACGCGCTCGGGTAAAATCATGCGTCGCCTTTTGAAGGAATTGATTACCACCGGCGAAGTGTCGGGAAACATTACCACACTTGAAGATTCTCAGGTCATTGCGGATCTCCAGGCACAGCTGAAAAAATAATCCCCCTTTATGACCCGTTCCCGATACGTCGTCGCCATATTGCTCCAGTCCTTTGGAGTTATACGCAAGAACAAGAGGCTCACCGATGCATCCTACGAAATACATCTTATGCAAGATGGTGAGGAAATTCTTGGGGCATACTGTTGGCCGAATATCGAAGACATTGAGGAACTCTCAATGGAATACTGGAACCTGCGAAAGCTAAAACAGGAAGAAACAACGCTTTCCGAAAAAGTTTCCAATGCCAATAAAACTCTTTCCAACGTTCAAAACGAACGAGCAAGCCTCGCCGACCTCTCGAAAGGCAGCGGTCACGAGTTGTCTCAAAAAAGAGAGCGGCTCTTTGAGAAGGTCGAAGATCTCAACATTAAGCGGGATGATCTTCTGGCGGAGGCACAACAAACCAAGCGCAGGCATTCCGCATTAAAAACAAAAGCCAAAGTCCTTAAGGAAGAAGACAGCGGGGACCAGGGAAAAATTAATGACTGCCGTAAGAGCCTCACTGATTTAAGAATTCAATTTACCAAAAGCAAAGAGCACCTCGTCGAAATCAACGACACGATCGACTCGCTTAAGGATAAACTCTCCAAACTTCAGGAAAAGATTGACGATAAACTTAAAGACTCGAAGGAAGAGACGACAGAATCCTTTACTCAAATTAGCAAAGCAAATCGTGACATCACCAAATACCAAGCGGAGCTTGGTGTTCTGCGCGAAGAGCAGGCCAAACATTTTCGGGGAATTGGACGCTTTCTTAACATCAACTCAAAGCGTGAAGACTGCAAAGCGGCGTGCGAAAACCACCGTGGGCTCCTTGAACAGACCCGACTTCTTTCCCAGTCTGTTGATTGGAATCGTCATCTTGCCGAAAGGGTCACCAAATAGGACGACTTCAGGACAGAATTTTAGACTGGAAAATCGACCTCACTATCCGGTCACCCGCATCGGCATCAGCACGTAGAGGAACGCATCCTCAGTCCGGAGAACCCCAGGACTCATCTCATCGATGAGATCAAGATGGACCTCATCCTCTTCAAGGTTCTTGAGAGGCGCCATAAGAAACTCTGGGTTAAAAGCGATGGAGAATTGCTTACCATCGTATTTGACTTCCAACGTTTCGTTGGCCTCCCCGATATCCGGACTGTTTGCCATCACATCAACTTGATTCTGCCCAAAAGTGAGCTTCACCGAGTTGGATTTTTCGGATGAAAGCAGCGAAACGCGGCGGGTTGTTTCGAGGAGTTGCTCACGGCTCAGGGTAAGGCGCTCCTTGGATTCACCTGGAATGACCTGTCGATAATTTGGGTAATTCCCCTCAATGAGCTTACTCACGATGATGCTGGCACCGATTTCGAAGCAGACCTGATTGTCAGAGAGTTTGAGCATCAAATCTCCTTCAGTACTCAGCAGACGCTGAAGTTCCTGAACCGCTTTGGTCGGCACGATGAAATCCACTTCATGACTGGAGGGAAACTCCAACTCATGATCCACCATGGCCAGGCGCCGACCGTCGGTAGCGACCAAGGTTAGTTTCCCCTCTTTGAAAGAGGTGAAAATCCCGTTCAGAACATAACGAGTCTCGTCCGTTGAAATCGCGTAGGAAGTTTTCTTCAGCCCGTTGCGGAATATCGCTTGGGGAATCTTGTACTCTTTGGCGTCATCAAAGCTAGCCAGCGGCGGAAATTCACCGTCCGGCAATCCAATGATCTTGAAGAAACTGGGGCCACTTTTGATCGAGGCCACATTCTTATTATCAACCGACACCTCAATCTCGGCGGAAGGAAGTTCACGGATGATATTGACCAATCTTTTCACCGGCAAGGTCGTTGCTCCCGGCTTGGAAACTTCGGCTTTAGCCGTCCCACTCACACCCACATCAAGGTCAGTGGTTGTAAGGCGCAAGCCTTCGTCACCGGCCTCAATGAGCACGTTTGATAGTATGGGAAGAGTCGTCCGACTACTCACCACATGCTGCACCTGCTGCAGTCCGTCTAAAAAGGCCTCCTTTGCGATTCTGAACTTCATAGAATTCCCGCCCTGTCGGGCTTGATAGGAATCTGCCCCTACCATCAAGGCTTTGCAAGTATTTCCTTAAGAATCGGAAACTAAATTTGGCGCTCCAGTGAGGCAGTCAACTTCTCAACCGACGCTCTGACTTCTGAACTACTCTCCATATCGGCTTTCACCTTCTTACACGCGTGGATGATTGTTCCGTGATCCCGCTTCCCGAATACTTCCCCAATGTCCACCAATGAAAGCTTGGTGAGCTGCCTGGAAAGATACATCGCAATCTGTCTTGGGAAGGCGATTCGAGCGGGACGACGGCGACTGGTCATATCCGAAAGATTAAGCCCATAGTAATCGACAACCATTTTCTGAATCTGTTCTACCGTGATCAAATTAGTGTTCTCATCGCGGACCAGATCTCCCAGCAATTCATCGACCTTCTCGATCGACATATTATCAGGCGAGAGAAAGCTATAACTGGCCACTCGAGTCAAAGCCCCTTCCAAACGTCGGACATTGCTCTTAATCTGGTTAGCAATGTGAACTACGATATTGTTGTCTAACTCGACTTTCCATTGCTCCATCTTCCGGCGCAAGATTGCGACACGGATCTCAAACCCCGGAGGTTGGAGCTCCACCGTGAGCCCGCTTTCAAAACGGCTGATCAAGCGAGGCTCCAGAGTTTGGATTTCCGAGGCTGGACAATCGCACGTCAAAATCAACTGGGTCTGCGAATTGAGGAGAGAATTAAAGGTGTGGAAAAACTCATCCTGTGTCCGCTCTTTACCCGCCAAAAATTGGATGTCATCGATCAACATGGCATCGGCGTGACGATAGGCTTTCCGGAAAGCGTCGAGATTTCCCTTTCGAACAGCTTCAATAAACTCGTTCGCAAAATGCTCGGCGGTCAGGAAAACCACCTTGGCCTTGGGATTTCCCGAAAGAAGCTGTTGCGCAACGGCGGACATCAAATGGGTTTTCCCAAGCCCCGCCCCACCATGAATAAAGAGCGGATTAAAATTACGTCCCTCCTGATGGGCCACCGCCGAGCAAGCCGCATGAGCAAACTGGCTATTATCACCCACCACAAAGCTTTCAAAATCGAGTTCAGGATTGATGCCCACTCGCTTCAACCGACGTTCAAAAGCGACTTCTTTCGCAGAGGTGTCGGGTGTCACCACTTTCACCTGACCGCCGGCACGCGCCTTTCTGGCCGCCTGTTTCACTTCTTCCTCGGGAAGCTCAATCTCTTCTCCCTTCACCACAATCCGGGGGCTACAGTGGATACCAGCGCCCTCCGCAAAGGCCGCACGGAGCTCATCCATGTAATTCGTCTCAATCCAGATCTGATGCATATCTGACTGGACTCCAACAATCCCGTCTTGTTCATCAGCGTTGATCAGGTCTGCATTCTTAAACCATCTTGAAAATGCGTCGGCGCTAATATACTCACTGAGTTTGCTACGAATTTTTCCCCAGGTCTCTCCTGCGCTCTTGTTCGCTTCGTGTTCTTCCTCTCTTGCGTTATAATATCCTTCCATCTGTGTGCTTATTTTAGGGTATCCCAGTGTGAATTTTATAAAAAACACGCCCGCGAGCTACTTAAAGATCAGAACCGGACGTCACAAAGAATCTACCCTCAAAAGTCACGGCTCGGAAACCAATTTTAAACAGAAATAAAATCGCCAAACGGAACTATTGTTCCACAAACGATCCACGGTTTTTTAAAAAAAAACTCACTTCGGAGGTTTTTTAACTCTCCTTAATCACCACTTCATTTTGACTCCGAGGAGCCCTCCTCCAAAAGTCAAAAGGGTGCCTATGGGCCACATCCAGTGAGATCCCAACAAAGCGGTCACATTCCCCGCATCGTTGAAACCATATGTGGGAAGCATCGTCAGCCAATCAACACCACCGGTCATCTTCCTCACTAAAACCCAGACGTCCATTCTCACAAACGTCGTCAGAACAAAGGAAGCACAAGCTCCCCAAAGAATCCCTTTGAAACTTCCCTTACCAAGCAGGGCACAGAGAAACATCCCCAAAAGCGGCCCCATCGTGTAACTCGTCATACCAAATGCCAGCGGCAGAATAGGGACCCCCAAACTATCCTTCACGCTATTCATCAAGATCGTGAACAGCGTGAGGGACACCCCCCAAATCACCACCCACTTCCGCGACTGCTTCACCAACATCTGCTGGTCCAGATCCTTATTGTTCTCGGGGTTGTGAATCAGCGAGATCGTCGTCTGGCTCAAGGCCGCCAATATGGAATCCAAACTCGAAATTGCTGCCGCAAAAACCCCCGCCAAAACCAAACCTGCCAAGCCTGCCGGCAACTCCGTCACAATCCAGATCGGAAAGACCATATCCCCATCCGAAGGCTGCCCTCCATTTGCCAGAGTCGCAGCCTCCCCAGCTTTCTGGATCGCAAGCTCTGCTGCAACCTTTCCCTCGGGAGGATTCAGGTAATAGAAAGTAAACAAAGCCGCCCCCACCAACAACATCAGGTAGGTCAACGCCTGACCTACTGAACTCCAGATAATCGCCTTCCGCGCGTCACCGGCATTCTGACAACAGAACATCCTCTGCGCGTTCAATTGGTCCACTCCGAAGGCCGTCAAATTCTGAAACGGCACCGCAATCACCGCGACCCAAAAGGTGAACTGCAAATCCGGCCCAATCCCCCACCTCAAGTCCCACGTCTTCGTTTTCCCGGCATCTGTAGCCGTATTCCAGATCGTTCCCCACCCACCATCAATCGCATTGGAAATCCAAAACAAGGTGAACAGTCCTCCAAAGGTAAAGAGGACAAACTGCATCACATCCGTCCAAATCACCGTCCGCATCCCGCCCATCAAAGTCCACCCAATCGCGAACACTCCGATAATCAGGATACAAAATTCAAATGGAAGCCCTGTCACCACTCGTAATGGCAGTGCCGCGACCAAAATTCGCACACTCTGTCCCAAGATCGAGCCCACCGTAAAGAAAGCCGTCGCAAGCGTCTTGAGCTCCGGTTTGATCCGACGCCCCATGTAGTCATAAGGACTATAAATCTCATCCTCATAGAAGACCTTCACAAACACCATTCCCACAATCACCCGTCCCATAATCGATCCGATTCCCCACAACATGTAAGTGAAGTCCCCTCCCGCTGCCAAGACGCCGCCCGGAACACCAATAAACGTCACTCCACTGATTTCCGTGGCGATAATCGATCCACACACCGCCCACCACGGCAGCGATTTCCCACCTGCAAAAAAGTCCTTAATCGTTGCCTGCTTCCCCGCCATGAAGTGTCCCATCACCGTGGTCAGAATCAAATACCCGAAAAGCACGATCCAATCCGCAGTGGTAAACCATCCATTCATTGACAGTGACTCTGCCCGCTCCGATCTCACCTGTCTATCTCCGACAAATTTCTTCTCATCCTTTGCTATTAGCCTTGTGACCCCGTCGCTCTCTGCCTAACTTCCAGAAACCGCTGAAGGAGGATTGTAATTCACGACGAAAAAACACGAATCGTTGGTATCATCCCGGCCCGTTGGGCCTCTTCCCGCTTCCCCGGAAAGCCCCTCCATCCGCTGCTGGGAAAACCTCTTCTCCAGCATGTTTTCGAACGCGCTGCCCTTTGTCAGGAACTCGATGAACTGGTCATCGCCACCGATGACGACCGCATCGCCGACCTTTGCAAATCCATTGGGGCCCGTACCATTCGCACCCGCGACGACCATCCCACCGGCACCGACCGCATTGCGGAGGCCGCCGAGCAATGCGAAGCGGCCACCCACGTCATCAATATCCAGGGCGACGAACCCCTCCTTGAGCCCGATCTAGTCGATACCCTGGCCCGCACTCTCCGCGATGATCAATCCCTCCCCATGATCACCGCCGGTAGTCCTCTCGATGATCCCGAACTCATCGCCGACCCCAACATTGTCAAATTGACCCTCAACCGCCTCGGCAACGCCCTCTATTTCTCGCGCTCCCCCATTCCCTTCAGGCGCAATGAAGTCCCCTCTCTCCCAACCTACCGCCACCTCGGCATCTACGGTTACCGCGTCGATTTCCTCCGACGCTTCATCTCGCTCCCTCCTTCGCTACTCGAAGAAGCAGAAGGTTTGGAACAGCTCCGCGCCCTCGAAGATGGCGCGACCATCCGGGTCCATCTCACTGAACACGAAGCCATCGGCCTCGACTCACCCGATCAAGTTCCTCTCATCGAATCCCTCCTCGCCTCTTCGCCATGAAATACATCTTCGTCACTGGAGGAGTCGTCTCCTCCCTCGGAAAAGGGCTTGCCGCAGCCTCCATCGGGACTCTTTTGGAGCACCGCGGGCTCAAGGTTCAGCTGCAAAAGTTCGACCCCTACCTCAACGTCGACCCCGGCACCATGTCACCCTACCAGCATGGGGAAGTCTATGTCCTCGATGACGGAGCGGAAACCGATCTGGACCTCGGCCACTACGAACGCTTCACCCACAGCAACCTCTCCCAGCTCAACAGCCTCAGTTCCGGCCAGATATTCGAAACCGTCATCCAGAACGAGCGCGACGGCAAATACCTCGGGGCCACCGTCCAATTCATCCCGCACGTCACCGACGAAATCAAAAGCCGGCTCCACCTTTCAACCGAACGAAACCCGGATACCGACGTCATCATCACCGAAATCGGTGGGACTGTCGGCGACATCGAAGGACACCTTTTTCTGGAAGCCCTCCGCCAGTTCGCCCTCGATGTCGGCAATGAAAACGTCTGCTTCATCCATGTCACCCTCCTCCCCATGTTAAAAGCCGCCGGGGAAATCAAAACCAAACCCACCCAGCAGTCGGTAGCGAAACTTCGTGAGATCGGAATCCAACCCGACATCATCATCTGCCGCACTGAACATGATCTCGACGACGACAACCGGAGCAAGATCGCGATGTTCTGCAACGTCAAGAAACAGAACGTTGTCGCGTTTCGTGATGTGAAGGACACCATCTACGAATGTCCCATCGATCTTCGCCGCGATAAGGTCGATCGCCTCGTTTGCGACGTCCTGGGTCTGGAGTCCGACACTCCGGACCTCTCAAAATGGCAGAGCTTCGTCGACCGCCTCGTCAAGCCCTCCCAAAAAACCACCATCGCTGTCGTTGGTAAATATATCGAACTCAACGACGCTTACAAATCCATCTACGAATCCCTCACCATCGCCGGAGCCGAACACGACACTGCCATTAACCTCATCAAGATCGATGCCGAGGAAATCGAAACTCTCGGAGCGGAAGCCGTCATTGGAAAGGTCTCAGGCATCCTCATCCCTGGCGGTTTTGGAGAACGTGGCACCGAAGGGAAAATTCTCGCTGCCCAATACGCCCGCGAAAACAAAATCCCTTACTTCGGCATCTGCCTCGGCATGCAAATCGCCACCATCGAATTCGCCCGCAACGTCTGCAGCCTCACAGGAGCCAACTCCACAGAGTTCGACAAAGAGACCCCGCACCCCGTCATCAGCCTTCAGGAGGAACAGCAAGGCATCACCACCAAGGGAGCCTCCATGCGACTTGGCTCTTGTGAATCCCTCCTCTACCCCAGCTCCAGATCACACGAACTCTACGACCGTGCCGATTCGATCCACGAACGTCACCGCCACCGCTACGAATTCAATCCCGCCTACCGCGAACAACTCGAAGCCGCCGGCCTCATCATCGCCTCGATCTCCAAAAAGGAAGGTCTCGTCGAAATCATCGAACTTGCCGATCATCCCTTTTTTATCGCAGCGCAATTCCACCCCGAGTTCAAATCAAAACCAAACTCACCCCACCCTATTTTCTCAGGCTTCATCAAAGCCTCGCTTGAGCACTCATGAATGCCGCACGTCTCATCGTCGGCCTCGGAGGCGCCGAACTCACGGCAGACGAAACCGCGCTCTTTCGTGACATCCAGCCTGCCGGCTACATCCTTTTCTCTCGTAACCTCGTCTCGGCCACTCAGATTCGGGATCTGACCGACGCCCTCACCGGTCTCTCCATTGATCGACCCTTTATCTCCATCGATCAAGAAGGAGGCCGTGTCTGGCGCACCCGGGAATTTAGCTGCGCTCCACCCGATGCCGCGACTTTCACCGCAAAAGCAGATTCAAAGAAAATCGCACAATTCGGAGCGTTCACCGGCCAGCTCCTCCAGCTTCTCGGCATCAATCTTAATTTCGCCCCCGTCCTGGACCTAGACCACTTCCCCGGCCAAAACAACGGTCTCCGTGGCCGCTGCTGGGGAAACGATTCCCAATCCGTCATTAACAATGCCGGCGTTTTTAATCGTTGGATGCGAAAACAAAACGTCCTCTCCTGCGGCAAACACTTTCCCACAAATGGCCTCGCTCTTAGCGATCCGCATCATGATCTCCCCATCGCCGATGTTTCCCTGAAGCAACTTCTCAAGGAGGACCTCATCCCCTACACCGCTCTCATGCCCGAGCTCGATGCCATCATGGCATGTCACCTGAATTTCCCGCAGCTCGATTCTAAAATGCCAGCCTCCCTGAGCCGCCGGATTCTCACCGGCCTTCTCAGGGACCAGTTCGATTACAAAGGACTCATTCTCACCGATGACCTCGACATGGGGGCCATCGTCCAAAACTACGGCAGGGGGAACGACATCAAACTCGCTCTCGAAGCCGGAGCCGATATCGCTCTCGTCTGCCATGAAATGGCTTCCCTTCCCTCCACCCTTGATAAGATCGAGGTTCATGACCCCGAATCTTTGGAGCGGATCAAAAAACAGCGTCACGAACTTAAGCGTGCTCCTGAATTCACTCAATCGCGGTGGGATCAAATCAACGACCAACTCACTGACCTCACCCGTGAAGTCATTGGCAGGGAACGCTTCGAATTAGACCGGCCGGCTCAGAGCCCGGTTGAGGAATACTGACACGCGCAGCCAGGACCCTTCAGCCCCGACATGCCACCTTACCACCGAAAACCCCGGTAACCGGCCCTTCTCGCTTAGCGGCTATACACAATCCAACTCCCCCTGGTTCCACTTCAACAACTCTTCGTAGGAAACCCCAGTCCCGCCAAATAAATCGAGGGCACTTCCGACTGTCGCATCAAGACGGCCTCCGCTGGTCTCCTTGATCAATTCCAAATCATTCAATCCTCTCACCCCCCCGGCATAGGTGATCGCCCTGCCCTGCCACTGTCCGAGAAGATTGACCAAGGGCACATCCACCCCGCCGCACTTGCCCTCCACATCCGCCGCATGAATCAAAAACTCTCCGCAGTACTTCGAGAGTTGGTCAATCGTCTCTAAGTCCAACTCCAATTCGGTAATCGTCTGCCAACGGTTCATCGCCACTTTCCACCCCTCACCGACCTGTCGACAACTCAAATCAATCACCACCTTTTCCGCTCCGATTTCTCCGGCAAGCGCCTCCGCACGATCCTCAAGGAATCTCCCGTCCCGATCAAAAAACCAAGACGTCACAATCACCTCGCTCGCTCCCGCATCCAACCAACTCGCAGCATTCTCAAGGGTAATTCCTCCTCCAATTTGCAAGCCACCCCGCCACGCTCCCAGCGCCTCACGAGCCGCAGCATCGTTTCCCGCCCCCAATTGAATGACGTGCCCGCCTCTCAAATTATCACCGAAAAACTTTTCGGCATACCAGGCAGGCGATTTTTCCGAGACGAAATTCTCAA
>Ga0308005_10000046_pt1 | contig 41845 bp, 41 predicted proteins | sample Neamet67_FD_203142 | JGI IMG/M metagenome (GOLD analysis project Ga0308005, IMG submission 203142) | Marine microbial communities from water near the shore, Antarctic Ocean - #67 | ecosystem: Environmental > Aquatic > Marine > Unclassified | place: Southern Ocean | collected 2014-06-07 | reverse complement strand
CATCACCCTCTTTGATGCGAGCGGCCAATTCGACCTCTTGCTCCGGGGTAAGAAGATCGGTCTTCATGATTTCGCGCATATAGAGGCGAACGCTGCTGTCAGTATCAGTATGGGACATAGTCTGTTTTGGGGGGGAGAGGTTTTACGCTCCGAGTTCGAAGAACACAGCAGATAACACGTCCCAGTCGACGTTTCTTACGAATCATTTTCATATTATCGTCAGCCTCTCCCGTGAACCATCCTCCAGAATCCGAGATCTTTCAGATGAGCTTGGTCTTACCCAACGGACTGCCCAACGAATTCTTACTGAGCTGATTGAAGACAAAGTCCTCAAGATGAAAAAAGAAGGGCGAAGAAACCTATATTCCATCAATCGGAAGAAACGCCTCCGCCACACTCTTGAGAACAAACACCGCATCGGAGAACTCCTCAATATACTGAGTTGAGCTCTTCCCTGGCTGCCAAAACATCGGCTCGCCATTCTGTCCTCGAGCTTTAAGCTCCCGTCATGGCAGCTGGAGGAAAACGCAAAGTCATCCAAAGCATTACAGTTGGAGACTTCCTGAAACGTCATGGGGATGACCTAGAACTCACGATCGAAGAACCGGCCATTGGATTGGATCGGCTGATTGAAGAACCGGCTGTCAACCGCCCCGGCCTGGCGCTCGCTGGTTTCGTCGATTACTTCGCGAAAAAGAGGGTTCAAGTTTTTGGGAATTCAGAGAATTCTTATCTCGAGAAGCTCCCCGACGAACTTCGTCTGGAACGCTTTACCATGCTTTGCAAGCAGGATTTCCCCTGCCTCATTCTTGCGCGAGGACATGATATCATTCCCACTCTTCACGAAGTCGCCCGGGCTCAAAACATCGCTATCCTTCATTCCCCAAGGCAAACAATGTCCGTCCTTAATGCGGCGACGATCAGATTGGAAGAGGAGTTCGCACCTCGAACCACTCTCCATGGATGTATGGTGGACTACCGTGGTATCGGAGTTCTCATCATGGGAAAGAGTGGCTCTGGAAAAAGCGAAACAGCGATCGGCCTGCTGGAAAAGGGTGCCGCCCTTGTGGCCGACGATGTCGTGAATCTGAAACAGGTTGGGAGTGATCTCTCCGCTACCGCCAAGGACTTTGCCCGAGGCTACCTTGAAATGCGGGGCGTCGGCATCATCAACGTCGCCAACTTATATGGACTCTCCGCGATCCGCCCTGAAAAACGACTCGATTTGGTTGTCGAACTAAAACCGGAAACCGACTTAAACAAAGTTGACCGCCTTGGCATGTCCCAAAAATCTCTCCAAATTCTCGATACCGAAGTTCCCCTCGTCGAAATTCCGGTTGCCGCCGGCCGGGACACCGCCCGCCTAATTGGCGTGGCCGCCCTAAACCTCCAGCTCCGGCGACTTGGCTACGACATGGCAGATGAATTCAACCAAAGAGTCCTCGCTCAAATGAGTCCGGATTCAAATGCCTGATCATAAAATCACCTGGTCAGTCTATCTCATTCAATGTGGAGACAGCTCACTCTACTGCGGCATGTCCAATGATGTTCTCCGCCGATTTTCCGAGCACCAATCCCAAAGCCCCAAATGCGCCAAATATCTCCGCGGGAAAGCACCTCTCGAACTGGTCTACCAAATGAAAATCGGGACCCGATCCGAAGCGGCGCGTGAAGAAATTCGCATCAAGAGCCTGACACGGGCTGCAAAAATAAAGTTAATCTCCGGAATCCTAACGGACGAATAATGCTGCAAAATTGGATTTTAATGATGCGCTCGAACAATCAATTATTATAATAATATCCGTTATGAAAATCATTTGGCTCGTCCTGCTTCTTCCTTTTCTCGCCCAGTGTTCCTCATCGAACTCAACCTCGAAACATCTTCCCTCCCTCTCCAGCCCCGCCCGCGCCCAGGCTTGGGGTCAGTCGCTGGTGCTCCTGACCAAGGACGGCTATCAAAAAACTTATATCAACCCTTCAAATCCAAAGGAAATCCTCCGCATCATCGCCTCACGCCAAATGATGCCTTTCTTTGCTTATCCCCCAAATATCAAAGGCATTGAAACTCGGGCTAACACACCCCAAATCTGGCAAAGTTCTTCTGTCAACGGAACCTCCATTAACTGGTATCAGTCCACCTACTCTTCCTCCAACCGCGCTTCCGTTTTCCGCACGCTCGGAGCAGAGCTTAAGGATCGCTCCGGTGGTAGAGGCCAGTTTAGAATCGAGGCAGAAGGCACAAAAAATCAGATGCAAACCTGGCTCAGCGAGCTTAGGATCGGTCAATAATGACCGCTCCAGAAACCGCCTTCATCACTGGGGCCAATGGTGGTATTGGCTCCGCTCTTGCCCGAAAGCTCTCAGCTGCCGGCACCCGGCTCGTCCTTGCCGGACGAAATGAATCCCGACTCACCGCCTTGGCTAGCGAACTAGGCGTCAAAGGCCTCGTCTGTGACTTCACCAAGCCCGAACAAGTCGAAAATTGTGTCAATGGTGCCCTTTTCGAACTCGGCACCATCGAAGCGGCTGCACACTGCATTGGCTCCATCCTTCTCAAACCAGCTCACCTGACCTCAATTGAAGAATGGCGCTCTACCATCGACACCAACCTCAACTCAGCTTTTTACCTTCTAAATCAGCTAGGTCGCCCCATGAGCAAATCCGGAGGCTCCATCGCTTTTGTAACTTCGGCCGCCGCTGAAAAAGGCCTCTCGAATCATGAAGCAATCGCCGCCGCCAAGGCGGGAGTTGCTGGCCTCACCCGGGCCGCTGCCGCGACATACGCTAAAAACAAACTTCGGGTTAATTGTGTCGCTCCCGGCCTAACCGACACCCCCTTGGCCGCCCCAATCACGGGAAATGAATCAGCCCGAAAATTCTCCGAAGCCATGCACCCGCTCGGGCGACTCGGCACCGCCGAAGAAATCGCAAGCGCCCTTTTCTTCCTTCTATCCCCTGATAACACTTGGATCACCGGACATTCGCTTTGCGTTGATGGAGGGCTTTCATCCCTCCAAACCAAGTAGGCAGATTATCCTCCGTGCCAGTGAAGTTTTTTCCGAAGAGTTTCATAGAACGAGTGCCCGGGAAGACGCACCAGACGAAGAGTGCTTTCGTGGCAACTTACCCGAACAATACTGTCTTTCTCAATGCGCAGGATATCCCGACCATCCACCGAAAAAAGAATCGGCTCCTCTCCATGACCAGCTGGAGACAACTCGATCACCGAAGTCTCCCCCACCACCAGTGAGCGGTTACTCATGCTGTGCGGACAAATTGGAGTGATCACAAAAACCCCCGCATGAGGCCCAAGAAGCGGGCCACCTGCCGCCATAGAATAAGCTGTCGATCCCGTCGGCGTAGCCACGATCAGACCATCTGCCCGGTAGTGATTGAGTAACTCGCCATCCACACGAGCTTCCAACGAAACCAATCGCCCCGTTTCACCCCTCATCAGGACGGCTTCGTTCAATGCCAAAAACTCGTGAGCTCGCCCCCCCTCTTCAATCATCTCCACTTTGAGCATACTGCGCTCCACAATATTCATCTCTCCCGTCGCCAGATGATCACTCAGTAAATCCACTTCCTCATCCGTGCACGCTGTCAGGAAGCCTAGAGTTCCAATGTTCACTCCCGCGATTGGAGTCGGGGTTGGGCCAATACGATGAAGCGTCTCAAGTAAAGTCCCGTCGCCACCCAACGAAATCACAAGATCGACTTTCTCTGCGAAATCATGTTCTCCCACTTCTTGAATCAGGCACGCCGTCTCCTCCTCCAAAACAACTTCGATTCCTCGCTTCGAAAAGCTTTCACGAACCCTTTGCACCGCCATGGCGGCATCGGTTTTGCGGGGATGGGCGACAATCGCGACTCTCACGATCGGAGGCTAGCACCCTCGCAGAACTCCCGCAATCGTTCCTTGCCTCCCGCCCCAACGAAAGACATCGTTTCCCCATGCCGCTGACCCCAGAAGAAGCAGAACGCTACCTTCGCCAAACCATGCTTTCGGAAATCGGGGAAGCCGGGCAGGAGCGGCTAAAAGGCTCCTCAATCCTTTGCATCGGAACTGGTGGCCTTGGCTCTCCCGCCATCCTCTATCTCGCAGCAGCAGGCGTTGGTAAAATCGGTCTCATCGATCCCGACCAAGTCGATCTCTCCAATCTCCACCGCCAGATTCTCCACGACACCGAACGTGTTGGCACCTCGAAACTCGAAAGCGCGAAAGCCCGCCTCCGCCAAATCAATCCCCACGTCGAGGTCGTCCTCCATCCGGGTCGCTTTGAACCCGAAAACTGTCTCGATCTCCTCGCCCCCTATGATGCCATCCTCGATGGCTCCGACAATTTCCCCACCCGCTTCGCTGCCAACGACGCCGCCTACTTTCTTAAAAAGCCCCTCATCCACGGAGCCATCTTCCAGTTCGAGGGACAAGTCACCGTCTTAGCCCCTCACCTCGGAGGCCCCTGTTACCGCTGCCTCCTCCCCGAACCTCCGCCCGAGGGCGCGGTCCCAACCTGAACCGAAGCTGGTGTCCTGGGCGTGCTCCCCGGAATCGTTGGTAGCCTCCAAGCCATGGAAGCAATCAAGCTCCTCGCAGGTATTGGCAAACCACCTTTGGGTCGCCTCATCCACTACCGTTCCCTCACCACCGCCTTTCGCGAAATCAAAATCAAACGCGACCCCAACTGTCCGCTTTGCAGTGAAAATGCTACGATCACCAAACCTCCCAACGATCAAAAAGAAATGATACCTCTTCCTGAAATCACCACTCTCGAACTACGACAAACTCTCGCTGAGGGCTTCGACGGCATCCTTCTCGACGTCCGTGAACAAGACGAGTATTTCATGGCCCACATTGAAGGTTCCCAGCTCCTTCCCCTTAGTGGATGGCCCGATGCCGTCACCAACCTCCCTAAGGAGACCAAATACCTCGTCCATTGCGCCGTCGGCATGCGCAGCGCCCGCGCCGGCGAGTGGATGCTTCAACACGGTTTCACCGACGTCACCAACGTCGCCGGCGGCATGAAGCAATGGCTCCAGGAGGAGTGACTCAAAGCTTCACCCCTAATCTCACTTTATAGTCGCGCTTCTCCGCGCCCAGAGGCAGCTCCACGGCATCAGAAGGCCCCCGCCCAACTACTTGGGGATTTTTAAAACAAAACCGTTCGATCGGCAGATCATTCCCAAGCTCCCTCGCATCAACGGAATCGCTTTTCCCAACGCAAACAATCTTCGAAGGCTGCGGAAAAATCACTGATTTGAAGTCGCTGAAAGCTTAATCACACGTGTCTTGGCAAGATCATCGTGAAGACAGTTCCGGTCACCACGGAAAATCAAAAGGACATTCACCAGAGCAATGAATTGCCCGATAAATGGAATTGCGGTGAGAGCAGCCATCAGAGCGTAACGATTAAAAGCAATGGTCTCAGCCGCAGCGGGAGAACCATCCAAATTCACCACCTGGATTTTCATCACTTTCTTCCCAATACTCTGCGATGATTTCTTCCAGAAAGTCCACTGAACAGCGATGTAACAAATGAGCCCTATTAAACTAAAAACCAAAGCGCCCACAATACCAAACCCCGCTCCCCCCTGGAAAATCTCCATTAGGGTCTCCGGATCTTTTTGAACGAAAATTGGGGTTAAGACAGCAATGAGCACCAGGGAGACTGGCACCATAATCAAGACATCGATCATTTTCCCAAAAAATCTCGCGCCCAAAGTGGCATAATTGTGTGGCCCGGGCGCACCTGACAGTGGGAGGGGGCCTGGGGAATCGGTAGTTGGCGCAGCGTATGGATTTTCATCGGACATAACAGGGTTGCTTAACATGATTCATTGCTCCTCCTCAAACCAAAAACCCTGTTCATTGAAAATCGTCGCTTTGCGGGCTTCAGGAAATTCAATGTTCATTCCCGCCCGACTGCGCTAACACCCGCTTTGTCCATCCAATCATGTTCGAACTCCTCCATACCGATCCCCACTGCAAGGCCCGCCGTGGCCGGCTCACCACCCCGCATGGCATCATTGAAACGCCCATCTTTATGCCCGTCGGCACCCAGGGATCAGTCAAAACCCTCCACCCGGACGACCTCCACATGATTGAAACCCAGATCATCCTTGGAAACACCTACCACCTCTGGCTCCGCCCCGGCACCGAGGTCATCGAAAAACTCGGCGGCCTCCATTCCTTCACCACTTGGGACGGCCCCATGCTCACCGATTCAGGGGGCTTCCAGGTCTGGTCCCTTTCAAAAATTCGAAAAATCACCGAGCAAGGCGTGCAATTTCAAAGCCACCTCGATGGCACCAGCATGATGCTTAGCCCTGAAAAAAGTATGGAAATCCAATCCATCTTTGGCTCCGACATCGCCATGCTCTTTGACGAATGCCCCCCTTATCCCTGCGAGCGCAAATACGCCGAGGAATCCACCTCCCTCACCACCCGATGGGGAAAGCGCTGCAAAGACTGGATTGAAACCAACACCCCCACCAGCGGTAACGGCCGACAGCTCCACTTCGGCATCGTTCAGGGAAGCATCTATCCTGATCTCCGCGAGGAATCCGCCCGCGCGCTCGTCGATCTCGATCTCGACGGCTACGCCATTGGCGGGGTCTCGGTCGGGGAGCCGGAGGAAGAAATGTTTGCCGCCATTCAAAATACCGAACCATTCCTTCCACAAAACAAGCCCCGCTACGCCATGGGGCTTGGAACTCCCCCCCAGCTCCTCGAAATGATCGGACAGGGCGTCGATATGTTCGACTGTGTTCATCCCACCCGCTGCGCCCGCCACGGACAGGCCTTCACTCCGGACGGCCCCATTCACATTAAAAACAAGGCTTTCGAGTTCGATGCCGCGCCCCTCACGGAAGACGCTCATCCCCACGTCGCCCGCTTCTCCCGCTCTTTTCTCCGCCACAGCTTTCGGGCTGGAGAAATCATCGCTCAACGCGTCCTTTCTTTCCACAATCTCCACTTCTACCTCAAACTTATGGAAAATGCCCGGTGCGCCATTTCAGAGGGTCGCTTCCGCGAATTCCAAAGGGAATTTGTCGCTCGCTACACCGCGAACTCGAAATGAGTGATTCGAAATGCATCAAAGACTCTGAAATGACTCGGTTTAGAGTTGCTTTCCTTAGCTAATCCTAGTTTTTTCCTCCTCGTGACTTCGATATTTTCAATTTTCGCCCAGCAAGGTGGCGGCGGCCTTCTTGGTAATCCTATCGTCATGATCGCCCTGATGATCGTGATGTTCTACTTCCTGCTCATCCGCCCTCAAAAAAAGCAGCGTAAGGAGCAAGAGGCCCGGATCGCAGCCATGACCAAGGGTGACAAAGTAATCACGATTGGAGGAATGCACGGGATCGTTCACCATATTTCCAAGGAAACCGTCACCATCAAGATCTCGGAAGGCGTCTTCGTCCCCTATAATAAGGTGGCCATCGCCACCGTCGAGACAAGTGGCAAGGGCGATAAGAAGATCGAAGACAAAGCTGCCGATTCCTCAGACGACAGCAAGGACGCCTAATCGGCCGCAGCTTCCCTTCCGAAATGTCCTGCATTCTTCCAACCCAAGCACTCAAAGCTCTCTTCTTGGGCTTTTTCTGCTGCCCGAGTTATGCCGCCTGCAAGGATCAAGAAGCAGAGTCAGCCGTAATGGAAGTAACCGAGAAAGAATCTCCAACGATCCTGCTGGCCCTGAAAGAGGTTCATTCTGATTCTGAAAAGATGAAGCCCGGCTCAGACTGCATCACCGTCATCTTCGAAGACAAATGCCTCATCACCCCAACCGTCCAAGCTGTTCTAGGACGAGACTTCGTGATCAATGGCCTTAGCGGCAGAGCAGAAGTCAAGCGCGCTGCCGCCGTTCTGAACGCCGCCGCCGCAACAAAATAAAATAAAATAAAATTTCCACTCTCAATTCCACTCAATCAATGAACCTTCAAGACTACCCCCTCCTCGTCGTTGGCACTGGTATCGCCATCGTCGCACTCATTTTCTGGTATGTTGCGACCGAGATCAACCGCCGCAAGCGCAATGTCGGAACCATCGCCATTGGCATCGTCATCGCGCTGTGTCTCGCCGCGATTTATCCACCTTCAGAGAAGCTCAAAGGCGGTATCGACCTCATCGGAGGCTCATCCTTCATCGTTGAAGTCCAGCCCGGCACCAACCGTGCCAACGAGCCTCTCCCTGTGACCAAGGAAGCCATTGACCAGGTCATTGCGACTCTCTCCGACCGACTTTCCAGCAGTGGTCTTACCGACAATCTGATGCAGCCTCTTGGCGATGATCGGGTCATCATTGAAATGCCAGGTGTGGGTGACGAGCGTCGTGCCGAAATTCGCGATATCATCGAGCGAACCGCCCGCCTTGAACTCAAGGAAGTCCACACCGATAGTGATCGCCTTGCGGGTCCCGTTGATTCCGGCGACGCCCTCGCCCCTCCGGGATACCAACTCTACCAGCTCCCCATCGTTGACGAAGAAACTCAAAAGAAAATTGGCGAACGCCCCCTCCTTCTCAGTCGACGGAATATCGTTGGTGGCGAATCCGTGCAGAATGCTCGTATCGTCACTCAACAAATCGGCACCGTTGCCGTCACTCTGAAAAAAGAAGGTGGAGAACGGGTTCTCAACTCAACAAAGGCCATGAAACTGGGCCAAGACCGCATGGCCGTTGTCCTTGATGGCCAAGCCCTCATCGCACCCACGGTTCAGGCTAAGCTTGGCCGCGACTTCGTCATCAACGGACTCGACGGCAAAGAAGAAACCCGCCGCATCACCAAGGCTCTCAACAACCCGCTCAAGAACCCGCTCAATATCCTTTCCGAACGAAACGTCACCGCCCGTTATGGTAAGGAAGTTGTTCGCCAAGGTATCACCGCCGCCATCGCCGGCCTTGGACTCACTCTTCTTTTCGTTCTGGCTTACTACCGCTTCGCAGGCCTCGTGGCCCTCGCAGGACTGATGATCAACATGCTCATTCTCTTTGGCTGCATGGCCATGTTTGGAGCAACCTTCACTCTTCCCGGAATTGCAGGAATCATTCTCACCATCGGTGTCGCGGTCGATGCCAACGTCCTGATCTACGAGCGACTGCGAGAGGAATTGGCCGGAGGGAAATCCCTCAAAAATGCGCTCAAGGCCGCTTACGAAAAAGCCTTCAGTGCCATCTTCGACGCCAACATCACCACCCTCCTCACCGCCATTATCCTTCTTTGGCGTGCTTCCGATCAGATGAAGGGCTTCGCCATCACCCTCACCATTGGTATTCTCTCCTCGATGTTCGCGGCCCTCCTCGTGACCCGTGTCATCTTCTTCTGGGGCAGCGACATCGGGGCCTTCAAGAAACTCAGCTTCATGAACCTGATCCCGGAGCGGACCATCAAGTTCATGCAGATGCGCAAGCCCGCCTTCTTACTCTCGGCCCTCCTTTTCATCGGCTCCCTCCTCATCGTGGGAACCAAGCGCGACTCCGCTCTTGGCATCGATTTTCTCGGTGGAAGTATTCTCACCATCCAACTTGAAGACGGTCAGGAACTCAGCGCCGCAACAGTCAAGGCCGCCATCGGCGACCTCGATCTGAACAAGAATGCCACCGCCCAGCTTGAGACCGTGCCAAACAGTGATGGCGGCATCATCACCCTCAAGTGCGGCACCGATGACATTCAGATGATCAAGGACGAACTTCGTAAGGACATCCAGATCCTCGGGGACAAGAACGAACTAGGAGCCTACAATCTCACTATCGATGAAAACACCATCTCCGCTTCCCTTGGTGGTGAGTTCCTCAAAAACTCAATCATCGCACTCGGTCTTGGGCTTCTCGCCGTCCTAATCTACATCAGTCTTCGATTTGAGTTCTCCTTCGCCGTGGGTGCTTTTGCCGCACTCTTCCACGACATCGTCATTTGTATTGGAATCGTGATCATCTTTGGCACCGAACTCTCCCTCATCCATGTGGGAGCCTTCCTCACCATCGCCGGTTACTCCATTAACGACACCATTGTGGTCTTTGACCGCATGCGCGAATCCCTTCGAAATAAGCGTGGTAATGTCATCGATGTGATGAACATCGCCATCAACGCCACCCTCTCTCGAACCATCCTGACTTCGGTCACCACCTTCGTAGCGGTCCTAGTTCTCTGGATCTTTGGTGGAGCCGCTCTCAAGGACTTCTCCTTCGCCATCATGATCGGTGTCGTCGTCGGAACCTATTCCTCAATCTTCATCGCGGCACCTGTCGTCTACATCTGGAGCAAAGCTCGGGGAACAAACCTCCGCAAAGAGCTCCTCGATGCCGACCTCGATATGTCGATGCAGATCAGCGAACCAGCCGAGTAACTTTCAGACATCTTTCTTCAAAAGCCTATCCGAAATTGCTTCGGATAGGCTTTTCTCGTCATTGCCAAAACCACTTTAACCTTCTAAACTATCTCCTGATGAATCGTCCCGTTTTTGCACTCTTGGCGTCCTTCACCGTCTTTTCGACCAGCTTTGCGCAAGACACACCCACCGTCACTCCAGCCATTTTAGAGGAATCCTCACCCCTCCTCGGAGACGATGGTTCCCGCGTCGCGGTCCTTGGCTACCACGTCTTTCATGCCACAAAAGAGGCCAGTCAAATGCGCATCCCGACTGCCAAGTTCAGCGAGCAAATGAAGCTGATTAAAGATTCCAACATCCCGGTCATTTCGATGGCGCAGTTCCTCTCGTGGCGACGCGGTGAGATTGAACTCCCCCCTCAATCCTTTTTAATCACGATGGATGACGGCTGGAAATCAGTTTATTCGGAGGCTTTTCCCATCATGAAGGAGCTCCAATTTCCGTTCACCATCTTCCTCTACAAGAACTACGTCGGCTCCAATCGCGGCGGACGGGCCATGTCTCTGGCCATGATCACCGAGATGCTCAAAAGTGATCTCTGCACAATCGGCTCGCACTCCGTGAGTCATCCTTTCCCCGGCAGGGTCAAGCAAGCCGCCAAACAGGGCTCTGAAGTCTATGACAAATTCCTCCGCCTCGAAATGGGTGAATCAAAAAAATTCCTGGATAAAACCTTCAAAACCGATCTCACCACTTACTCCTATCCCGGGGGCTACCATACTGACGAGATGTTCCCTCTCGCCGACGAATACGGCTACGACCATCTCTTTACCGTGAAACCGGGCAAGATTCGACGCGACTCTCCGCAGTATACATTACCCCGCTATATCGTTCTCGGAAATCACGACGGGGCCTTTCGTGCCGCAATGATCTTCCGCAATGGAGCCCGGGTCGCCGCTGCCCCAGTTACTCTCCCTCATCCTGCCCAACCAGGATCCGGTGAGATCATCACCTCCCGCCTCCCCACGATCAAAGTAGACCTCTCTGCCGTTGAGGACCTCGATCCAGATTCAGTCGTCATGCGTGTCGCCGGATTCGACAAGGTTCCTGTCCAAATGAATCCGCAAACAAAGGTCTTTCAATGGACCGTGAGCCGCCCCCTTCGCCAGCCAATGTGCGAGGTCACAACTCAATGGCGTCTTAAGTCCAAGGAGAAATATGAACCCGTGATGCGCTGGTCCTTCCGAGTCGATCGTGAAGCCGCCTATCAGGCCCGATAGCTCCTCTTTGATGTTAATAACTCCCGAAAACTGGAATCTTCACCAATTATCGAAGATCTTCGAGGGACAACCTTGGTTAAAGATAGAGACATAGGGACTTTCGCCTCATTTTCACTTGTCTTTTCGCCCAGTAGAGACACTCTTTCCAAGAAATCACTCTATTTTCATGAGCACCCAACCACTCGACGGAGCACAAGCTCTTATCAAAACTCTCGATGACCTCGGTATCGAGTATATCTTCGGATACTCCGGCGGAGCCGCCATCCCTATCTTCGATGCACTGGAAACAGTTGAGACGAAGATGAAATTTATCCTCGTTCGTCATGAACAAGGCGCAGTTCACATGGCTGACGGCTATGCCCGTGCCACCGGAAAGCCCGCAGGCGTCTTGGTCACCTCCGGTCCCGGAGCAGGTAATACCGTCACCGGGCTCATGACTGCCCAGATGGACTCCGTCCCCATGCTCGTGATCTGCGGCCAGCAAGTCACCTGGATGCTCGGTAAGGATGCTTTCCAGGAAGCCGATATTTTTGGCATCACCGTTCCCGTCGTGAAGCACAACTACCTCGTCAAGGAGACCAACGACATCGTCCGCACCACGAAAGAAGCTTACCACATCGCCACCACCGGCCGGCCCGGCCCCGTTCTCATCGATGTCCCCAAAGACGTGTCCTCCGGCGAATTCACTGCGTCCATGAACCCCGAACTCGATCTCCCCGGTTACGATCCCTACGAGTCGTTCAATATCGATCCCAAGGGAATCGAAGAGGCCGTCGCTCTCATCAAAGCCGCCAAACGTCCTGTCATTCTTGCCGGCCAAGGCACCATGATTTCGCGTGCTGACAAGGAGCTCATGGAACTCGCGGAAACGCTCCAATGCCCCGTCACTTCCACCCTTCTCGGAAAAGGCGTTTTCCCCGAAACTCACGAACTCAGCCTCGGCATGCTCGGCATGCACGGCACTGCCTACGCAAACAAGGCGATGTGCGAATGTGACCTTCTCCTCAACGTCGGCTCCCGATTCGATGACCGCATTATTGGACAACCCGATAAATTCTGCGCCGATGCCAAGATCATCCACATCGACATCGATCCCGCCGAGATGGAAAAAATGATCCGTCCTGATGTCCAGATCGTTGGCGACGCCAAAGCCACTTTGGCCCTCATCAACAAGGAGATCGAACCACTCGAAACCGCTAAATGGCTCAAAACTCTCGATGGCTACAAAAAAAAGTATCCCCTCTCCTACCGGAAACAGGGCGGACTTCGCATGCAGCAGGTCATCGAGGAACTCTACGAGCAGACCGCGGGCAACGCCATCGTCTCCACCGACGTCGGCCAGCACCAGATGTGGGCCGCCCAGTTCTACAAAAACAACGAGTCCTTCCACTGGCTCTCCTCCGGAGGAGCCGGCACCATGGGGTTCGGTTTCCCTGCCGCGATTGGTGCCCAATTCGCCCATCCCGACAAGACCGTCATCTCCATCTCCGGCGATGGCGGCTTCCAAATGACCCTTTTCGAACTTGCAACGGCTGCCATTCACAAACTCCCCATCAAGATCGTGGTTCTCAACAACCACTACCTTGGAATGGTTCGGCAGTGGCAGGAACTCTTCTTTGAAAATCGTGAATCCGGGGTCGATCTCGTTGGAAACCCGGATTTCTGCAAGCTCGCAGGAGCCTATGGAATTCCTAGCGTGCACTTCAAGCGTCCCGCCGACTGTCAGCGCAAGATTGAAGAAGCACTCGCCTACAACGATGGCCCCATTCTCATCCATGCCGAATGCGTGAAGTATGAAAATGTCTTCCCCATGATCCCCGCCGGCGCAGCCCTCGAAGACATGATCACCGAGCCGCCGAAACACAAAATGGCCAAGCCCGTCGGATCAACCTAGGTCACCCACCAGATTTAAACCCGAAAACACAAATCAAAATGTCTAAGACAATTGTGACCACTGACACTCCTGTGGCAGACGCCACCCGTGGTGCTTCCAACACGCTGTCCATCCTCGTCAACAACAGCCCAGGCGTCCTCATGAGGATTTGCCAGGTCTTTTCAAGACGTGCGTATAACATCGACTCGCTTGTGGTCTCCGAAGGCCGCACCGGCGCTTTCTCTCGGATGACCATCGATATTTCAGGCCACCCCGACGGTCTTGACCAAATCATCAAACAGGTCAACAAGCTCATCGACGTCATTCACTGTTTCGAGCACACCGCCGCCAATTCCGTGGTCCGCGAGATGCTTCTCGTAAAGATCCTCGCTGGCAACGACGAGCGCAATGCCGCCCTCCAAATCATCGAACACTTCGCAGGAAAAACCGTCGACATGAGCCCAAGCTCCATGGTCGCCATGTTTACCGGAACCACCAGCAAGCTCGACGCCGTCACCATCATGCTCAGCCAATGCGAGGTCATCGAGACCATCCGCACCGGCAAGGTCGTCATGGCACGCGGAAGCCAAGCAACTTAGAGTAATTAAATCAATCAATGAAAAAAGCGGCGCCGGGCTTTCCGGGGTCGCTTTTTTTAAACTCAATTTTGAATCATCGGAAGAGCGTTCCCCCCTCTAACTGAACAAGAAAATCCTATGCTTTACTCCGACAAGCCGTTTAACAGCTTATCGTGAATCCCATCAAAGCTCCCATTGCTTAAGACCGCGACGACATCGCCACTTTGGGCCATTCTCGCCACATGTTCGACGATCTCGTCCACCTTACCAAGATACCATGCTTGGCCATCATCTGCTGAGATATCAGCCACAAGCTTTTCCGGATCCAGACGGTCTTCTTCGGGGAATTTCTCAGGATCCTCGATCGCCGGAATCACAACCAGATCAGCCTTCTTTAAAGCCGTCGCAAGATCATCTTGAAAAATACTCCGCCGTGTCGTGTTCGAACGTGGTTCAAAAATGACCCACAGACGGCGGCTGGGATACTTTTGACGAAGTCCGTCGATCGCCAAACCAATGGCAGTAGGATGATGGGCGAAATCGTCCACAACAGTGATTCCATTGACTTCCCCCCTTTCCTGCTGGCGCCGGGCGATGCCTTCGAAGCTCAGCAGTCCTCTCCGAATCTCGTCCGGAGTCAATTTAGCAAAGCGAGCGGAACACACCGCCATAGCCGCATTTCGAACGTTAAATTCGCCCACCATGGGAACCTCGTAGCTTTCTCCATCTATCACGAAGCGGCTTCCCGTTGGGAGATACTCAACATTTGTAATCCGGAGATCACATGATTCACCAAACCCAATCTTCTTGGTCGGGCACGGGGAATCAGATGCTGCCGTGAGACAGTTCTCGTCATCACCATTGATCAATGCCAGCCCGTTTCGAGGCACTACTTTCAGGAGTCGCGAAAAAGTTAAAATGATCTCATCGAGATTGTTGTAAATGTCGGCATGGTCGAATTCGATGTTGTTTATCACCACCATCTCGGGAAGGTAATGAAGGAACTTGGACCGTTTGTCGAAAAAGGCCGTGTCGTATTCGTCGCCCTCCATCACCACGAATTCCGAATCCGTGAAACGCGCTCCCTGACCGAAGTTCTCCGGGATTCCTCCGATCATAAAACTCGGATCCTTCCCCGCTGACTCAAAAACCCAGGCCAGCATCGAACTCGTCGTGGTCTTCCCATGAGTTCCGCTTATGACATAATTACGACGCCCCCGGAGGAAATACTCCTTCAACACTTCTGGAAGCGACATATACCGCAGACGTCGGTCAAGAATCGCTTCGGCTTCGTCATTTCCCCGGCTAATAGCATTCCCAATCACCACTGTTGTGGCTTCTGCCGGGATATTATCGGCCCGATATCCTTCCATAATCTGCACGCCTTTACTTTCCAGAAAGGTGGACATGGGAGGATAGACGGCCTGGTCCGAACCGGTTACTGAGTATCCCTTTTCGATCATTCCTGCCGCAACGGATCCCATGGCGGTCCCGCAGACCCCGACAAAGTGAAATTGCTCTTTGCTCATCAGTTGAAAATCAAAAACCCGGCGCGGCCACCCGCCCTTGCTGTCCCTCTTCCAGCCGCTCCTGGAGAATACGATCCGCCACTTCCTTCACCATCTCCTCAAGAAGCAGCCGCAAATGACTCCCCTTGCGATAATCGGCTGGGGCAATGTGCTGCACCCGATCCGCATGCGTGCAGAGTTGATAGCACTTCCGAAAACTCCGTCCCGTTTGGTCCTTCGGGTTATAGACCGCGATGGCGTGCCCGCCGTTCTTCTTCATCACCGTGAAGCAAGGCACATCAGTCGGCCCGTCGCCCACATAAATCATATTCTGAAAAGGAATCGGCCGCGCTGCCGTCGGCATGTGATCATTCACATCGTCGTGATGCTCCAGCATCCCCTTGTTGATCCGAAAGAGATATTGCGTCTTCGTCGTGTGCGAGATCGTCCGCTTCGGAAAACTGATTCGCCCGTGATTATCCTCACCAAATTCACATCCAAAGATCGCCTTAACCTTCCCCTTCAACGAGCACCCGTCCAGCAAAGCCTGAAGACCCGAGGACACGATATAGTGCTCCACCTTGATCCCCGCCGCCTCATGCTCGGGCCGAATACAGAATTCACGAATCTCCTCAAAAACCGTCTCCACTCCCGGGTAGTAGCTCAGCCCCTTACCCAACTCCGTGAGATCTTCATTGGTGACATTGTCCATCCCAAGATAATCGAGAAGGCACTTCATGTAAGCCAATTCACCGTCCCAGAGCTTCTCTTTCACCAATATATTACACTTCTTCCAAAACTGCTCGGGATCGATCCCGAATTTCGGAAAAAGGACATCGTCCTGCATATAGCTGGGGCTCAAGGTCTGATCGTAATCATAAACCAGAGCGATGGTATTCTGCGGGACGGACATGAGGGAAAAGAATGACCGGAGAATCCCTCCCTGTCAAAATCCGACGCAAGGAAAGGAGATATCGGGACCGGCCTTCCGGGCGCCCACGCCACCTCTCAACCCCGGGTAACGCTCATACTTCGCCTTAAAGCGATCAATCTCCGACTGCGGTATCGGCATTTCTTTCCCGAGGGAACCTCATTTCTAAAAATGAAGTGCGATTTCACATCGAAAGCAGACTACCGGAGGCCCCTTGGCTTCTTCATCTTCAAATTCGGAGTCCTTCTGATTCCCTCCTTCCCCTTACTGTAATTAAGCCAAGCAATTGATCAATTACATCCTGATGCCTCGTCGACCTCTGAAGTGATCTCTTCACCATTGGATTCACCCGGATTTTGCGTGAACGCTACTTGGAGATTCAGAACAAAAATCCCCCAAACTTTCATTCAAGCAATCTGATATGAAGCTCTCCTACGACAAGCATACCCCTCTCCCTACCACTCCCTCGGATTCACGCCGTAGTAGCGCCTCAACTGCTCATAAAGCTCCGGGTAATCTTCGTGAAGTTTCTTTGCTTTCTCAAAAAATGTCTCCGTCGCCACCGCAAAAAACTCGGCCGGATTCGTCGCTCCGTAGGGATCCATGACCGTCTTTCGGCCTGCATCAAGATCCTTGCAGAAGTCCCCATAGGCCTCCGAAAATGCATGGGCCCAGTTCCCAATCGCATTACGATTCTCGAGCTCCGGAAGTCCATCAGCATGTCGATTCTCTTGATCCAATTGATGGGCAAACTCATGAATGACCACATTCCGTCCGTCGTTTTCATCTTCCCCTCCGCGCTGCACGCTCCGCCATGAGAGAATCACCGAGCCCGACTCCCAACTCTCCCCCAAACGGACACTCTCATCATCCTCATCGCGACCACCGGTGAAGGCATCGGGATAAACCAAGACCGTTTGAAGTTTCGAAAACAGGCGATGATTTCTCCCGACCAAAAGGAGGGCTGCCTGCGCCATGATGACGACTTTCATCTCGCGAGTCACTTCCTCAAAATCGCCACAGCCTTCAAAGTTTTTATCCGCGATTAAGACCTGAATAATTGGCTCCAATCGGGTGCGCAGTTCCTCCGGCATCTTTCCATAAAGATCAAAATGATCCTTCAAAAATAATCGATCCTCTTCGCTCAACGGCCCGGCTTCCATGAGAACCTTGGCCATTTTTCGCTTCTTGCCTCCAAATGCCCAGACCGCAATCGCGATGATTACCACCAGCCAGACCAACCAAAGAATCTTCTCCATGGAAGGAACCTAGCAGTGAACAGGAAAAGAACGAGTGGTGAATAGGGAGAGCAGGCGAGCGCCCGTTCTCCATAAAAAAGCCCCACCTCGCAGAACGAGATGAGGCTTTGAAAAGGTCGGGGAACTTTAACGTGAGTAAAGTTCGACGATAAGCTGGAGATTGACCGGTGGGTCGATGTCATCCTTCTCAGGAAGACGAGCCACAGTTCCTTCCATCTTCTCGCGGTCGAGGGTCAGCCAGTCCTGAAGAGGAACCGACTGGGTGATGTCGAGCATGCGAAGTGCCAGTTGCTGCGAAGAAGCGCGGCCACCAATCTTAATGATGTCTCCTGCGCGAACCTGGCAGGATGGGATATCAAGCTTCTTGCCATTCACGAGAACGTGTCCGTGGTTGACGAGCTGACGAGCTGACTGACGTGAGTTGCCGAAGCCGAGGCGGTAGCAAACATTGTCGAGGCGGGTCTCGAGGAGCAGGAGCATGATGTCACCAGTAATGCCGCGGCGGCGACCAGCTTCGGCGAAGTATCCGCGGAACTGCTTTTCGAGCACTCCATAGATGAACTTCAACTTCTGCTTCTCACCAAGAGCGATCGCGTAATCGGACTTCTTGCGACGTCCGGAGCGAAGACCGTGGGGACCCGGAGGGTAGTTACGGCGCTCGAGTGCCTTCGATGGCCCAAAAAGGGGCACACCAAAACGGCGGTTAATCTTATCTTTTGGGCCGGTATAACGTGCCATTGATCTGTCTTTCTAAAATTTAGGGTTGAGAAGAATTAAACACGACGTGCCTTCTTGGGACGGCAGCCATTGTGAGGGATGGGAGTGACATCGAGAATGCCGGAGACCTCCACGCCGAGACCTTGCACGGCACGAACAGCGGACTCACGACCAGCCCCGGGGCCCTTCACGCGAACAACAACCTCTTTCAATCCGTGGGCCATGGCCTGACGGCAAGCATCCTGGGAAACCACCTGCGCGGCATATGCTGTGCTCTTACGAGACCCAGTGAAGCCCATTTTCCCGGAGGAGGACCAACCAATAGTATTGCCTCGCTCGTCAGTGACGGTAACGGCAGTGTTGTTAAACGTCGCAGTAATATGAACGATCCCTTTGGTCACGTTCTTACTCTTCTTCGACTTGTGAATCTTGACTTTGTCAGGATCCTCTTCTCCAAGAAGCTCCGCGAAAATGTCGCGTTTCTTCTCTTCCTTCGGTGCCGGGGCTTCTTCGCCCTCAGCTGTATTTTCACCCTCAACAGGAGCGTCACCTTTTGCCGGAGCATCGGTGGCTTCTGGAGCTGCTTTTTCAGCAACCGCCTCAGGGGCTGGAGTTTCCGCAGGTGTCACTGCATCAGCAGCTTTGACCTCGGTCTCCTCATTTTTGTTTTCTTCTTCAGCCATGTTTATGGAATGGAAAGTCGTTTCAGATCCTCAAAAGAGGTCTTACTTGGCAACACCCACGGTGCGGCGCTTACCCTTGCGGGTGCGGGCGTTGGTGCTGGTGCGCTGGCCACGGACAGGAAGCCCGCGCTTGTGGCGGATGCCACGGTAGCAATTGATAGAAGACAGACGCTTCATCTGTCCCTGCTGCTCACGACGGAGATCACCTTCGATCAGGATACCCTCATTTTGGATCACCGTTGCGATCTTAACGAGTTGCTCTTCGCTGAGCTCACCTGTGCGAATGTCAGGACTGACGCCTGCGTGGTCGAGAATCTTCAAGGACGTGGATGGTCCAATGCCGAAGATGTAGGGAAGAGAGGCTTCAATGCGCTTCTCGTTTGGGATATCTGTGCCGAAGAGTCGTGCCATGATCGTAAATGTTCAGAGATACCCGCAAAAATGCCTTTTGCACTGTCGCGGGGACGAGTTCTGTATCAAAGATCACTCCAGAGGCAAGTGGAATTCAGCAATTTTAGTGGATTTGGCCGATTTAATTCGGAGATCCTAACAAAAGGTGAATCTGGGACGCCTCCAGGCCCTTGTTCCCGAGGCCTCTTCGGACGTCTTTTACACGCTTCGATAAGTTCATTGAGAAATCCCCCAACTGAATAAATCGCGCCACCTCTTTCCCCACATCCCAATGGCGTATGGTCCTCGCCATCTCGACCAATGACAAAGGACGCATGCGTGGATTTCTGAAAACTTCCGCCAAACACCGCTTTCACGGAGACCGGGAGAAATCTCTCTCCATCAATTCCGATACATCCGAATACACCGGAGGCTTTGAAGTTTAAAAAAGAACCATTGAACCCATTCATGCGGCAGCTCTGGAAACGTCAACCGTCATTTCTCAATGAAGGAGACTGCTTTCGCAGAGCCTCCTGCCCCGACAAGGGCACCGTGGCTCGCATTCAAATGTCGCCGGAAATCCGTATCGAAGTTCGTCAATTCCACCCTCAAATCAACGAATTCATCATTCGAGGGGAAATATCGACTTAGCAAAAAACCCTCACCAGACGAGGTCTGAAGAGGGCTTTTTGGTGGAGGCGACGGGAGTTGAACCCGTGTCCTAAATGCCTTTCACGAAGGCGTCTACAAGTATAGCCAGGCGTTTGCTGCTTTAAGATCGGTGAGCCTCACCCGGCCCGTTCACTGATCCGATGACCCTGTTGAATCTCACCACCTTGCCCGGATCCCCGACTCAGTGGCCAGCCTATTAAGTAGTCGCCCCGCCCCGTAATAGGCGTCAGGATTGGGACGTTGCTGTCAATTAAGCAGCAAGTGCGAGCTCGTTAGAGTCTGCAATTATTTGTTTTGAGCGGCTTTTTAAAGAGGCCAGCCGATCAACCTCTACATGCAGCCAGCGTTATAAACATTCAGTCGAAACCAGAACGCCCCCACTTAGCTGTTGATAAGATGCAACAGCGAACTAATTTATTCAACCCGAATCGCGTGTCTGCGATAGATTTCTCCACACCTTAATTCGATGACCTTACGCCCCCTCCTTCCCGTTCTCGCTGCGAGTTCTCTTTTCATCCGAGCCGAACCCCTCATCACGCTCCAGGAAGCAAACGGAACTGATAAGCTCCGCATCGAGCTCCTCAATCTCGAAAAAGACATCGCGCTCCTTCGCCGCGCCGACGGACAGGAGTTTGACACCCCCCTCGCCTACCTCTCCGAAGAATCGCGCGAAGACATTCGCACCACGTGGAAAACTCATCGTCAAAAAGTCGAAAAACACCTCACTCCACTCAACAAAGCGCTCGGCCAAACGCTCTTCGCAAGCAACGGCAATATTTGGAACGAATCAACAGGCGACGTCGCAAAACGCCTTCGCCTTCCCCTCGAATCAGAAACCCCCTTTACCAGCAGCTACCGACTCTACACCCGGAGCGGGTATTCCTTCGCCGGAGCAAACCCCAAAACGGTCGTATCTTACGGAGATCACAATGGACGAACCCTCTCCCTCTCGATCATCTACGCCAACAAAGGGGACTCCCTGAGTAACGTCGGGGCCGGCGAAGATCATTTCAAAGACAAGGGCAAGTCGGTTGATCGGAACACGTTGGAAGGCGCGATGATTTACGACGCTGCGAACATTGCCAAAACCCTCACCAATGTTCTCGGCGAGCCCACCGAACAGCGCATGCTCGGTCAGGGCAACGAGAGCCATCAAGTTCAGCGATGGGATTGGAACGGCCACTCTTTTCTCCTCGCTCACGTTGCAGAGGAATACGTCGGACTAAACATCGTCCGAGCCTCCTTCGCCGATGGCGGCGGTCGTTTTTCCCGTGTCAGCGATGGTGATATCAGGGTCCGCCTTAAAAAAAGTGTCACGCAAGAAGCCAATGGTGATGTTTTCATCAAAGACATCCCCATGGTCGATCAAGGGCCAAAGGGCTACTGCGCCCCCGCCACTTTCGAGCGTGCCATGCGCCACGCCGGAGTTCCCGCCGACATGTATCTCCTTGCGACTCTTGCCACCGAAGGTGGCGGGGGGACCAACACCTCAAAACTCTATGATGAAGTCGCCTTCACGACCCGGAGCAAGGGGGGGCGCACCGCACGCAAGATCGTGCTCAAATCGCTCGCTCCAAATAAGATCAAACGCTACATCGACAAGGGAGTCCCCATCCTCTGGCAAATGTGCAGCCTCTCCGGCTACAATCAAGTTGCCAATGCCCGCACCCGAGCTCGCCGGGAAGTGAAGGATTGGGTCGACTACGCCACCAAGATCGCTGCGGTCGCCGGTAAAAATGCGGAAGCCCTGCGGGAGAAGAACAATTTCCACATCTGCATGATCATCGGCTACAACGAAACCACCAACGAGGTCGCAGTGAGCGACTCATGGGGAAAGAACTACACCATCCGCTGGATTCACGTCGACGAGGCTGAAGCCGTGAACAACAAGAACGGCTTCGTCATCGACATTTAATTCGTCGGAATGGCAAGCACCACTGGATGGTGATCCGAATTCACCGGATCACCATCCGCAAGGATTTCAAACTTGGCCTTCATAATCGAAGGGCTCGTGAAAATGTGATCGATACGAAGCCCTGGTTTCAATCCGGGTTTCCAAAAATTGAAAGTCAGCTTCTGATCATCTCCTCCGTGGTCAATCAGGACGCCGGAATTCAGCAAGGTTTTGATCGCCGGATTGTCGGTCCTGGCATTAAAATCACCCATCAAAATAACGGGTTCATTTTGATGCTTCCGTTTCTTAATCCGTTCCACGATTAATTTTGCCGCCTTCTCCCGTGAGGGTTGGCTCTGGTGATCCCAGTGGGAGTTGTAGACATAAATCGATTTGCCATCTTTCCCGGTAAAGCGTGCCCACGAACAAATCCGGGTCACCCTATTCCCCCAAGTCATACTCCCCGCGACTTCTGGGGTGTCAGAAAGCCAAAAGGTCCCCTGCGCGTCCGGATCTGCCGACCATACCTTGGGATCGTAAAACAAGGGCGAATATTCCCCGCCTTTCTTGCCGTCAGAACGTCCCACTCCGAGTTGCTTGAGCTCGGGAAGTTCCTTCTTAAGATCGACCAATTGATTACGCAGGACTTCTTGCAAGCCAAAGATGGAGTATCCTCCGTCCTTTAAAAATTTCACGATTCCGGGAACTCTCTTGCTCCAATCGCGATCTCCACGATCACCTCTCGCATCCATTCGGATGTTGTAGGAAGAGACTTTAATTTCACCCGCCATCGTCAGAACCGGAAGAAGCAGGAAGAGTAGGAGTCGTTTCATGATATTTTAGTTTAGGAGTTTTTCTTTGAGCGCGCGAGCCCGGGCTTCGACTCCGGCTCCGCCTACGACATTCACATGCCCCAGTTTGCGGCGCTCGCCCGGGCTGCTCTTCCCATAGAGATGGAGCTTCGCTCCTTCGGTCGCAAAGATCTCATCCACCTTGAGTTCGGGATTCCACATATCACCGAGAAGGTTCACCATGACCGTTTCACCATGTAATTCGGGAGAACCCAAAGGAAATCCGCACACCGCGCGGAGTTGCTGTTCAAACTGCGAAGTGACACATCCGTTCATAGTGAAGTGCCCCGAATTGTGTGGGCGGGGAGCCATCTCGTTGACCACAACCCGTCCCGATTTTTCGACAAAAAACTCGACGGCCAAAAGGCCCCGGTAGTTCAACTCTTCTGCCAGCTTAATCGCGGTAGCTTTTGCTTCGTCCAAAGTCTCCCCTGAGACACGCGCGGGCACGATCGTAAGATCGAGGATGTGATTCCGGTGTTCATTCTCGGCCACTGGAAAGGCGAGACATTGACCGTCCTTATCACGGGCAACGAGAACAGAAACCTCGCACTGAAAATCCACGAACCCCTCTAAAACCGAAGGCTCCCCTTGCACCGATTCCCAAGCCGCTTCAAGTTGATCGGCAGCCGTAATCTTCACCTGCCCTTTTCCGTCGTATCCAAAAGCGGCCGTCTTCAAAACAGTCGCCGGTCCAACTTCTTGATAGGCTGCTTTTAATTCCTCCAGCGAATTCACCAAAACAAAAGGAGCACATGGAATTCCATGCTCCCGCAGAAACGTCTTTTCGCGCGAGCGATGCTGACTAATTCCGATACTTTCCGCCGAAGGAAAAAGCCCAACCGCATCCTCAACCTTTTGCAAAGTCTCCCGCGGAATATTTTCAAACTCCACCGTCGCGACATCCACCTGCCGGCAAAATTCATCATAAGCCTCCTCGTCATCAAACTTCCGCTTAATCACGATATCAGCAACCCCCTCGGTTGGCTCGGTCGTCGGAGTACCGCTCCAAACCACCGTACGAACCCCCATCCGCCGGGCATCTAGACAAAGCATGCGAGCCAGTTGACCGCCTCCAAGAATACCCAGAGTCATCATCATGCTTCGGGAGGAAGAACTTTTCCAAGAACAGTGTCACGCTGATCGTCACGAAACTGCTGCAGTTTCTCGGCCAAATCTTCGTCGCTGATCGCAAGGATTGAGACCGCCGAGAGACCGGCATTTCCAGCACCCGCATCACCGATGGCATAGGTCGCCACCGGAATGCCTTTTGGCATCTGAACGATCGAGAGCAAGGAATCCATCCCGCTTAAGGCCCGCGACTTCACAGGCACTCCCAGCACGGGAAGAATCGTCATGGAAGCCACCATGCCCGGGAGATGCGCCGCGCCACCCGCCCCCGCAATAATTACTTTTAAGCCCCGCTCTTTCGCGGTTTTCGAATACTCCACCAGAAACTCCGGCGTCCGGTGGGCACTCACCACCCGCGCCTCGTAGGGCACTCCAAATTGTTCCAAAACCTCAACGGCCTTTTCCATCGTCGGCCAATCGGAATCACTTCCCATGACCACACCTACTATGGGATTTACTGCTTCGCTCACGGATTCATTATCAATCGATCTCCTTATCCTTGGCAAGGCTCACCTTACCCGACCATTGGATCCGCCAATGAATGGAGTCGCCCGTCGTTCAAACGGTAAATCCAACTGTGGATCTCCACTTTCTGACCCCGTTGCCACGCATCTTGGATGATTGTTGTTTTACTCATATTTCGTGCCTGCGTCTCGACATTGAGTTCACAAAGACGATCCAGGCGATGTCGATCCTCCAAGCCCTCGAGTTCCTCCAAATGACTCTCCGCAATATCTCCGATGCACTTAATCCAATTATCGATCAATCCATGCCTCTCACCGTCAATTGAGGCGCGCACCCCTCCGCACCCGTAGTGACCACAAACAATGACATGCTCCACTTTCAGCACCTCCACGGCATACTGAACGACCGAAAGTAAGTTTAGGTCAGTCTGTGAGACGACATTCGCGACATTCCGATGCACAAATACCTCCCCCGGCCGTAATCCGGTGATCTGGTTCGCGGGAACCCGACTATCCGAACACCCGATCCATACGTATCTCGGTGACTGTTGCTCTGCCAGAGTCTCAAAAAACTGAGGATCACTTTCATCCACCGAACGAGCCCATTCCTCGTTTTTTTTAAAAAGATCGGGTAACGTCTTCATGGAAGAAATTTACGCGCTTTCTTTGTCGGAGAGAAGACCAACTTTATCAAATCCCGACTCCAGGAGACGCCCGGGCCCCACTCATTCGTCTGAAACCGAGAGAAGCTCGACCTCAAATGTCAAAATCGAATTCGGAGGAATCGATTCACCCATCTTCTGGGAACCGTATCCCAGCTCCGGCGAAATGGTAAAAACATAGAGTCCTCCGGGCCTCATCAGTTGTAGCCCTTCAGTCCACCCCTTGATCACTTGATTTAATCCAAAGCTCGCAGACTCACCCCGATCCCGGCTGCTATCGAATACCGTCCCATCATCAAGGGTTCCCACATAGTGAACTTCAACTTTTGAGGTCGGGCTGGGCGACTCACCTTCCCCCTCTTTGAGAATCTGATATTGTAACCCCGAATCAGTGGTAACCAGCGCCAAGCTCTCTCTCAGCTTACGATCAGATTTCGTGATTCCATCTTCTTCAGTTCCATTCTGACCTCGTGCACTCCGCATTGGAGATCCTGAATCCGAAGCCTCAGCGCGTCCCCCCTCATCCATTGGGAAAATGGCATCTTTTTTGAAAACCAACAGCCCCGCCACCACGATCACCCCCAGAATCACAAGGAAATCGCGCGTTTTCATTGATCATCTCTAATCCATCACAACCCACTGATCAAACTCCGCTCCTCTAATCAAAAAGATTTCCGTGGCACCTCTCCCGTTCACCCCTTAAAAAACAGCCATGGACTCACTTTTCATTCCGGACGACGAACCGCGGTCCGAACTGATGTCCAGTCACGACGGAGAGCCCCTCGCTGCCCGCATGAGACCTCGGACCCTTGAGGAAATCTCCGGCCAAAAACACATCCTTGCCGAGGGCAAACTTCTTCGTCGGGCCATTGTTGCGGATCGCTTCACCTCCCTCATCTTCTACGGGCCTCCGGGCACTGGCAAAACGACCCTCGCTAACGTCATCGCACGCACCACTGGATCTCGCTTCGAATCCCTCAACGGAGTCGAATCCAATGTCGCCGAGATTCGGGCCAAAATCGAAGCCGCCCGAACCTACCAAACCCTTCGCGATCAGACGACCGTCCTCTTCATCGACGAGATCCACCGCTTCAACAAAGCCCAGCAAGACGTTCTCCTCCCTCACCTCGAACGAGGCACCGTTCGATTCATCGGTGCCACCACCCACAATCCCTACTTCTACGTTAACTCCCCCCTCGTCTCCCGCTCACAGGTCTTTCAACTTGAACCTCTTGCAACTGACGATCTCCTCCCCCTCCTCGAAAGAGCAATTCAAGATAAAGAACGGGGCTTTGGAAAACTGCCCGTCGATGCTCATCCCGAAGCAATGCGGCATCTTGCCGAAAAAGCCGACGGTGATGCCCGCAAGGCCCTCACCGCGCTGGAGCTCGCGATCCTAACCACGCCACCAGTTGATGGAAAAATCATCATCGACCTCGCCATCGCCGGGGAGTCGATCCAAAAAAAAGCGGTCCTCTACGACTCCGACGGTGACCAACACTACGACACAATCTCTGCCTTTATCAAATCGATCCGCGGCTCCGATCCCGATGCCGCCCTCTACTGGCTTGCAAAAATGCTCCACGCCGGAGAAGACCCGCGTTTTATCGCCCGACGCATCGTGATTTCGGCCTCCGAAGACATCGGGCTCGCCGACTCCTCCTCCCTCCAGATCGCGATTGCCGCCCAGCAGGCTTTCGAATTCCTCGGCATGCCCGAGGGCCGCATTCCCCTCGCCCACGCCACCGTCCACCTCGCCACCGCTCCCAAATCAAACTCCGCCTACGCCGCCCTCGGAGCAGCCCAGGCCGACATTGAAAAAGGAACCACTCTCCAAGTCCCCGAGCACCTCCGCACCGAGTTCCGTAAAAAACTCGCTGAGGAATCCGGAGCCGACAAAGCCGCCATGCAATACCTCTACTCGCACGACTACGAAGGCAACTTCACCCCCCAAGCCTACCTCCCCGAAGGGCGCACCTACTACGAACCCAGTGCAAACGGCATGGAGAAACGCATCAAAGAGCGTCTCGATCACTGGCGAAAGCAATTCGAAAAGTAGACCGCAAGTTTCCCAAGAAGGGCTCCCGCCCAACCTCTTGCCTCCTCTTCTCCGCCTTGCAAGAAGGCTCTCTTTATTTTTCCGTGGATCACGGCGGTTGGTTTCGCGGCCCAAATGCGAAACGTGGCCCCCTAGACCAGCCAACACTTATTTTAACGAACTCAGGGGACTCTCCCCCTCTTAATCACCTTCGTTGTGTCGTTCTTGATGGCAGAGATCCTTCGGTTGCTGCAAAGGGACCGAAATGAGATTGATCCTTTTCGCATTGATTCCCCTCTCTCTCATTTCCTGAGAGGAAGCGCAGACAGACAAAGCCGCCAAGAAGAACGAGACTTACTTCCGGAACCAGTGGGCGAAAGTCAACAGCCGCAAACCCGAGGTCAGGCCACCTGATGGTGGCCCCATGCGATATCTAGACCAAGTCATGCGATCGAGGTCAAATGGGCTCACCGTCAAGAGGAGGCGCATTGGGGGCGCAGCCCTTGGAGTCACTTCAATCCTTAACTTGTGATATGTTCGTTTTGTCGAGCATTTGCTTCAAGAGCCCTAACGATTTCTCGATGCATTCTTTTCCGTATTCGGAAGTTGCGTCTCTGGGATCTATTCCACCAACTCCTTGAGGCAACTCACTGCGGTCCTCTGACAATCTGGAAAGATCTACCAAGTCGTCTCTGAAATTCATCATGATTGAAGTTTCATTTCGACCTGCATGATCCACTTGGCACATCCATCCTTTGTTTTGAATTTCTTCCGTGACACCAAGCAGCTTTAGCCCAAAACGCGATTCCCTATCTTTGAGTTCTTCCGTCCAGGAGGAACGCGATGGACCATGGCCATCGGCAAATACGGCTTTGAATCCTGCTCTTTTTAACTGGACCAATATCGAATCAATCATCAATGAGAAAACATTCTTGGGTAGCCAGTAGCAACTGCCATCGAGTTGCCGGGGTGGGGTTGTGGAATCGGCACTATCCATTCCGATCAGGACCTCCCCATTCTTTACGGTGGTTATTCGATCAGGACCAAGGTGAATTGGCGGCATCACAACCCCGCCGAACCGTCGCGCACTAACCTCCATCAGTCCTTCACTCTGAATGGCATCTGAACCCAATGCCATATGCTCGCCGTGCCATTCTAATGTCCCGAGCGGGAGATAAGCTATGGCTCTATCGCTGATACGCTTTCGAAATTCATGTGGTAAAAGCTCTGAGTATTTAACTTTTTCTTTCATCGTGATTCTATGGCTGCAGTTGACGTGGAGCGCGGTCCTTGAAGGAAGGAACGGCGCATCTAGGGGTTTCGTGGGCGATCTCGCGGCCATGAGGTCGACGAGACCTATCCAACACTAAAGAAATATCTAGATATTTCGCCATGACTCAACCCTACGACATCGGACTCGATGCCCACAAGGATTCTCACGCGATGGCATTCACTTACGAAGGACCTCGATCTGACCCCACCTCCCACGGAACTCACGGAGGCCGCAACCTCACCCCATCGGATGTCGATCCGACACAAACGCCAAAACGTTGTGAAATCGAGGGGGAAGATGGCGGAGGGTGTGGGATTCGAACCCACGGATACATCACTGCATCACTCGATTTCGAATCGAGCGCCTTAAACCGAGCTCAGCCAACCCTCCTGGAATGCGTTTCGGCGGGCGGGAAACTAGCAAAGCCACTTCACCGGTCAAGCCCTTGCTTGGGTTTCCCGAAATCCATCTCTCCTTCTCCCAAGCAACTCAACAATGGCCTCTCTTTACCTCAAGATTCTCCATTGCTTCAAAAAGCGCTCCCCACATTCAAGAGGTGGGGCCTCTCCGCCACTTTGGGTAAGCGTGAAGGAGCGGGCAAACCACTCATGGATTTTTGCGATTATCAACTGATCGCCGCAAACCAAGACAAGAAGATTGAGATTGAAATGATCACCCTACTTCATCAGAGAACCTAGGAGTGAGTTCATTCCGGCAATCACGGTGGAGGGATCCTTCACCAAACCAGCGGCCATCAGAGCATTGTCGGCCAGCTGATCGGCGATCTTGGCAGCCTCGTCTTCATTCTCTTTGCGGAGGTTGTTGAGCTTGGCGACGATCTCGTGATTGGGATTGAACTCTAAACGAGCTTTGAGTTCAGGGGCACCCTGGCCCATCGATTCCATCATTGCTCGCATTTGCTCGTTAGGAGCATCTTGCGGAGTGAGAGCCACGACAGGGTGTGAAACAAGACGCTTGCCCATATCGACGCTCTCGACTTTATCACCAAGGGTCTTGCCAAGCCACTCGACGAGTTCCTTGCTTTCCTCTTCGCTGAGTTTGGCTTCATCGTCGGGGAGTTCATCAAGTTCGATCTCAGAACGGTTGGCACTCACCAGCTTCTTGCCCTTGTATTCACGGAGGGTCTCCATGATGTAGTCGTCGATGCTGTCGGTCAGAAAAATGACTTCAATGCCCCGCTTCTGGAAGGCTTCGACATACGGCCCGGCTTCCATCGATTTGCGATCGAGGCCGACGAGGTAATAGATGGAATCCTGATCCTCTTTCGCACGGGTGAGATAGTCCTCAAACGAAGTCTTCTTCCCTTCGTCCGAGAGACTGGACTCAAAACGGAGCAGTCCAGCGAGAGCTTCGTGATTCTCATGGCCGGTTGCAATCCCCTCTTTGAGGAAACGGCTAAAGCGTTCGAAAAACTCCTCGTGCTTCTCCGGGTTGTTCTTCGCTTCCTTGGTGAGGTGTTTGATGAAACGTTTGCTAAGAAGACTGTTCAACTTCTTGACCAGAGCACTGTCCTGCATCGTCTCGCGTGAGATATTGAGTGGGAGATCCTCGCTATCGACGACTCCTTTCACAAAGCGCATCCACTCGGGAAGAAGGCCTTGCGGCTCTGCATCGATGAGCACTTTACGGCAGTAAAGGGAGACTCCCGCTTTCATCTGGCCGAAACCAAAACGCTCGTGATTTTCATCGGGAGTGAAAAGAAGAGCGTTGATGTTAATGGGAGCATCCGCACTGAAGTGAAGAGTGTGGCGAGGCTCGTCGACGGCGTGGGCACAGTATTGGTAAAACTCCTTGTAGTCCTCTCCGTTGATATCGTTCTTTGATTTCAACCAAATCGCTTCGACGGTATTGAGGCGCTCGCCGTTGAGCGAAAGCGGGAAAGAAACGAAGCGGGAATGCTTGTCGATGATGTTCTTGAGAGTCGCCTCCTTGGCAAAATCTTTCTCGTCCTCCTTCAAATAAACCACGATGCGCGCACCCCGCTGTTCCTCGTCCACTTCGGAAATGGTGTAGCCACTCTGGCCGTCACTCTCCCACTTCAAGCTCTCTGCCGAGCCATCCCACGAATGAGTGAAAACCTCCACCTTTTCCGCAGCCATAAAAGCCGAATAGAACCCCACGCCAAACTGACCGATCACGGAGGCGTTTGCATCGCCCTTTTCCTTGAGAGCCTCCAAAAATTCCTTCGAACCGGAGCGAGCGATGGTGCCAAGGTTATCGGTCAGTTCCTCGCGGGTCATCCCGATGCCATGATCTACGATGGTAATCGTGCCGGCTTCTTCGTCAGTGGTGATGTTGATTTCGAGAGGAAGGTCCCCCTGATAGACGCTCTTTTCGGTCAGCTGCTTGAGACGCAGCTTCTCAAGGGTATCGGAAGCATTAGAAATGAGCTCCCGAACAAAGATCTCCTTGTCGGTATAAAGAGAATGGATGACGATATCAAGAAGCTGACGGACTTCTGCTTGAAAGGACTGTGTTTGAGGTTCGCTCATAATAGGATGTGAAAGTTGAACGGGCGCAAAATACTCACCCCGTCCCTCCTGTCAATCCCCCTGACCTTTTGAATTGGCAGACACCTTTCACACCAACCTTTCTCCGAAAGGCTTTCGGAGATTACTCAATATCGACTTTTTGTCTTTCCGACGCCTCTATTTTCTCAAATAAAAAAGCTCCCACATCTGTGGGAGCTTTTGAAAATAATCTAAAACAGGGCCAACTTAGCGACGGCGGCGTGCAGAGAACGCCAACAGAGCCAAACCGACTACCATCGAACTACTTGGCTCAGGAACGCCAGTGGTCGTCAGACCAAGGTTGTCGATATCCAGATTCATGGAAGCACCACCGGTGCGGCCTGCAACCTGTATACGAAACTCATCCATATCAGCAACGCCAGCCAATGCAAAGCCATCAAATACATTTGAGGCATCTCCAGTTTGGCCAGGGCCAGTAAACATATTGGCAGTCACGAGCACCTCATTGGCAGCTCCTCGAGTCAAATCAATTTGAAGTGATCCCCACTCACCGTCAGCAGGCAAGCTATACGCCACATCACCACTCTGATTTCCGTTGTAATTCACGGTCGCATTCGTGCCGTTGAAGGTTCTGAATCCAACTCCGATGGAGTTATTATAGAATCCTCGCTCTTCTTCCGAATTGACTTTAGTCACACCGCTTGCCCCGTGTGTCGCAACATCGAGGAAACCCACACTGAAACCATCGGCCGAAACGCCACTAGCACGTAAGTCCATTGTGAAGCTTGCACTGCCCCATCCGCCGGTGCCGGTTGAAGCTATAGAGACGTAATTTCCTCCGCTCCCTTCACCATTGTGAAGGAGGTGCCAGAAACTGTTGTCACCTTCAGTCCCCAACACGTTAGCGAGGGCTGGAGCTGTTCTGTGGAAACCTGACTCAAATGCCCCGCCGCCGTCTTCAAACGTAGCAAGCGACGCTGCCCCGGAGGACATGCCTGTGGCAACGACTAATAGCGCCGTTAATGTATGTGTATTTCTCATAACGAGAGTCACCTAACCTGAGCCGACACAATGTGTCAACCTCCCATTTAGAAAAAAACTAACTTTCTCCTTTAGCCCGTGGCTCGCCCGTTTCCCTTGTCGAACCGGGACTTGTGACAAATGGCCCCCCTTCAAGCGGAGCCACGCCACTAAATGCGACATCCGGCATCTCGCTTTCCTTTCCAGCAAGCGGAAAGTCTTTGCGAAGTGGAAAATACGGAAACCCCTCCCACATGAGGATGCGCTCCATCTGGGGATGGCCGGCAAATTTGATCCCCATCATATCGTAGACTTCACGTTCATGCCAATTGGCGGTCTTCCAGATCTTTACAACAGAAAGAACGTCAACCCCTTCGGCAACCTTTGCCTTGACCCGGAGGTGCTTTGAATCGTCAAGTGTGGCGAGTTCGTAAACCATCTCAAACCGAGGTTCCGTGCCCATGTGATCCAGACTCGAAATATCGAGAAGAAGGTCATACCCAAGTTCCTTGCAGCGCTGGAGGGTCGCAAAAAGAGAAGTCAGCCCGACATTGATGGTTGTTTCTCCACGAAACTCAACTGGATTGCTCTGTCCCAGAGCTTGAAGGTCATCAGCGATACTCATATGTCTAAAATCTAGGCGTTAACCGGTTCTTGTTTCTGCGCTTTAAATGACTCCTCTTCCTCAATCTTGCTCTGAAGCTTCATCAAACCTTCAATGAGCGCCTCGGGGCGTGGAGGACAACCGGAAATGTAGACGTCGACAGGAATCAGGCGGTCAATTCCCTGAAGCACCGCATAACTACGATACATCCCACCAGATGACGCGCAGGCGCCCATCGCAATACACCACTTGGGCTCAGGCATTTGATCCCAGATTCGTTTCACTGCCAGAGCCATCTTGTAAGTCACGGTTCCAGCCACGATCATCACGTCCGCCTGGCGGGGCGAAAAGCGCATCACTTCGGCTCCGAAGCGGGAAATATCAAAACGAGACGAGGCGGTGGCCATCAACTCGATCGCACAGCAAGCCAGCCCCATCGGCATCGGCCAGAGCGAATTCTTCCGCATCCAGTTAATGGCGGCATCAAGCCGGGTGAAGACGATATTGCCTTCGATCTTTGAATCGTAGGCGGCATGGGAGAGAGTGAGATTTTCTTCCGACATTGGGACGGGCAAAGAATACCCTTGAACTCGCTCGCCTCAAACACTTTGTGAAATTTTTCACAAAGTCCCCTTTCCCGTTGAATCTCTTGCTTCTATGCGTGTTCCACCAGAATAGAATCCACGGCATGTCCCTCCTGAAGAATATCCGAGACCATGATCAAAGGGGTTCCAGGCTGCACATCACGTTCGCGCCGAAGCAATTTTACCGCCGCAGCGATCGTCTCACGTGGTGTTTCCTCAAAGGTGATTTCGAATGAGCGAACTCCCCGAGAAAGGGTCAGCTTTGAGCAAATTGCGGCATCCGGAGTAAAGGCATAAATAGGAGTCTTCGGTCGAAGCAGGGCTGCCTGATGAGCCGTTGCCCCGGAACGCGTAAATACGACCAAAAGAGAATTGGCGATAGAATCAGCCAAACCGACCGCCGCTTTGATCGTCTTTTGCTTCTCGGTGCGAAGAATTGCTTCCTTGCCATATCCAAGCCCTCCCGAGCGCTCAATTCGCCGGGAAACCCGGTCCATGACCTCAACACAACGCACCGGGTGTTTTCCGATTGTAGTCTCCCCCGATAGCATAATGGCATCCGCTTCCTCGTAGACGGCATTGGAAACGTCGGTCACCTCCGCCCGGGTAGGAGTGGGATTGTGAATCATCGATTCCAGCATATGGGTCGCCACGATGACTCGTCGCCCATGCTGATGGCACCTCTTTACGATCCGGCGCTGAATTATCGGCAGTTCCTCAACATGAACTTCGATTCCCAGATCTCCGCGAGCCACCATAATGACATCCGATTCCACAATAATGTCATCGAGATGACGCATCGCTTCCTGATCCTCCAGCTTCGAGACAATCTGAGCCGTGCAGTTTTCTTTGAGCAACGCCGCCCGCAACTCTCGCACGTGACCGGCATCGCGGACAAAAGAACCCGCCACAAAATCCGTCCGGCACGCCGCCGCCACCTTAATATCGGCACGATCCTTTTCAGTGAGGGCCGGCAAACTCAATTTAACTCCCGGAAGATTAATGTGACGCCGCGATCCCATGCTGCCGGCCGTCCTCACCAAACAGACCATTCGATCTTCCTCGAGTTGCTCAATTCTCATGAGCAATTCGCCATTATCGACAGTCAGATCGTCCCCCTCATGGACGTCGGTCATCAATCCACCATAGTTCACCGTGGTTGATTTCTCCAGGCGGGCCTCGGTTCCCTCTTTCCGGAACTCGACCTTGTCACCTTTATTAAGAATGATCTTTCCCTCAACGTCACCCGTCCGAATGGAAGGACCCTGCAAATCAAAAAGAATTCCAACGGTCCGTCCAATTTCATGCGAGGCCTCGCGGATCCGATCCACCACATCGTGACACCATTCGTGCTTGGCGTGACTCATATTTAGCCGAAAGACATCCGCACCAGCAGCGATCAATTTTCGCAACATTTCCGGTGACTCGGTCGCGGGCCCGAGGGTACAAATAATTCGCGTCTTTCTCATGGTGACCACTTGTGGATCATGAAGAACACGGGACGTGCCGACAAGCGAGTTTAACACTCGACAATATTCACAGCCCCGCCCCCCTTGCTGTTTCTTTAACTTCGAGCGCTTCACGGCTCCCACCGCTTTGATCGTCCGAATCACCTTATCCAGTGAGACGTGATGGGTGGCTGTGGAGTCTCTCGCAAAGGAGAAGGATCTGTTCTCAGAGACCTTGGCAACCTTCTCGATGGCGACCGCTAGGATCTCGCTCCAAAAAGAGCCTCAACGTCCAGAAAATCAGAGGCCGATTCGGCCTTTTGCTCTTTCAAGATTTTTCCATTTTGGAAGAGAAAGGCCCCCGGCATTTGCAGTCCATCTCCTTTGAGCATTCCAACTCCACATCCGCGAAAGAAGGCCAGGCCGCCCCGATACCAAACCTTGGGCCCAAAGAGCTCCAGAAATCCTCCTTTGCCCAGACCAAAGGCTCGATAGAGATCACATCGGGGATCTGCGATTCGTGCCCCTCCATCAGTATCCATAAACTCTTTTTCCTCCCCCTCCTGGAGCATGTGGACGAAGACTAATCTGGCGCCTTTTTCCTCTGCACGTTCGTGCATCTCCCGCAAATTCATGAGAAGCCGACGGGTGAAGGTGCATCCAAAGTGTCTCAAAAAAACGATCGCCAATTGATCCTTCTCCGATGCCTCCCGCAAGGTCTCTCCGGAGGTCAGACAGAATCTTCCCGCCGCCTCGTTCAAGGTCATGGGTTCCCCAACCGCGGGCCGCCCTACCGTGAGGCAAGCCGCCGCCCAGAGAATCATCGCAAAGGGCACGAGCCAGACCAAGTCGTTGAGGATGATGATCCATCCTGCCTGCCATGGCAGTTCGCCTTGTGAAGCAGCCCAAAGAAAACCAATGGGACCAAAAACCTTTCCTAAAAACCCGACCAAGACAATCGGCCAATGTTTAAGGGGCGATTTCGAGGCAACCAGATATCCCACTCCGTAGACTCCGACGATCATCCCCACACACTTCCAGAGAAAGGAGTAGCGAGGCACCTCCATTCCCGAGATTTCGAACCAAGCATTGGGCCACCCAATGACCCATATTCCAAACAAGATATTGTAAATACCCGCGAGTTTCAAAGCCGACTGCATCCAAACGGGTGCTTTACAGCTCGGTGCGGTGCATTCAACGGTCATTCTCGATCATAGTCGGCTTTTCCTGTCCCGCAAGAGAGTTAAGAAAACATAAGGGGGACTCTTTTTCAAGGCTTGCCGCCAGAGCCTTCCTAGCCTTCAATCCGCCCATGAGCCTCGGCGTCACAATTGCAGGAACAGGGAGCTATCTTCCCGAGAAAATCCTCACCAACGATGACCTCTCCAAATTTGTAGACACCTCCGATGAATGGATCGTCACCCGCACCGGCATCAAGGAACGCCGCATTGCCGCCGAGGGCGAATCAACGTCCCACCTTGGATCAAAGGCGGCCGAAAAGGCCCTCGAGCAATCCGGCATAACCGCCGACGAACTCGAACTCATTATCGTCGCCACCATCACTCCGGATACTCTCACCCCCGCCACTGCCTGCTATGTCCAGCAGCAACTTGGTGCCCATAAAGCAGTCGCTTTCGACATTTCGGCAGCCTGCTCCGGCTTCCTCTACGCGATGAAACTGGCAAAGCGACTCATCGAAAGCGGAGCTTTTTCCAACGCCCTGATCATTGGCGCCGAAAAACTCTCTGCCTTCGTCAATTGGAAAGACCGCACCACCTGTGTTCTTTTCGGCGATGGCGCGGGGGCGGCAGTTCTTCGTGCTTCCAAAGAAGGTGAAGGCAGAATTCTCGCCACCGATATTGGCACCGACGGCAAACAAGCCCATCTCCTGAACATTCCCGGTGGAGGATCTGCCTGTCCCATCACCATCGACAATGCCGATGAGGGCCTTGCAACTCTCGCGATGCTCGGGAAGGAAGTTTTCAAGCATGCCGTCATTCGCATGAAAAACTCTGCCAACACCGTCATCGAACGTGCCGGACTTCAGACCGAGGATATTTCCCTCGTCATTCCTCATCAGGCGAACCTTAGGATCATCGATGCGATTGCCCGACGACTTGATGTTCCCAACGACCGTGTCTTCGTCAACCTTCACAAATACGGCAACACTTCCGCCGCCGCCATCGCCATCGCGCTCGATGAAGCCCACCGCGAAGGAAAAATCAAACGCGGGGACAATATCGTCATGGTTGCCTTCGGAGCCGGCCTCACCTGGGCCGCCGCTGCGATCGAGTGGTAAAATTACTTTCACCCGTAAAGCGAGGACTGCGGTCTTCCTTCTTCAAGCAGTCCCCTTTGCTTGATGTTTCGCCAACCGTTGGGGCAACGAAATGGATCTCTCCGCAATTCCGGGAACTCTCGGAATGGTAATCGCGTTCGTTATGGCAGTGCTGACCTACAAGGAAACTCGGGAGATTGAACAAAACGATCAGGTTTTCACAATCACGCGGATTCACAAAGTGCTCTTTGAAGGTCGTCGGTCGGATCTGGAGGGCGTTACCTCCGATGTGAATACCCCAGCCACCTCGATCGGAACAAAGGCAAGAGCATCGAGATCCCAAGAATTGCAGCCAACGAGGCAGATCAAGTAGGGTGTTTAGACGATGGCGCGGGCCTTTCTCTGGCCTGTTCCTGCCTCCGCTCATCATTCGGTAGTTGACCCCTCCCTCCCATAGCATGAAATGCCCCCTTAACCGCATTTCACGATCTTGAGTTCAGACTACCGCACCACTCCCACTGAAACCACCGGCATGCCCGGCGGAATTCCCTACATCATCGCAAACGAGGCTGCTGAACGCTTCTCCTTCTATGGAATGAAGGCGATCCTCTCCATCTTCATGGTGCAATACCTTTGGCTCATGGGAGACGCCCCGACCGAACAAATGTCGGAGGTGCTCGCGAGTGAGAATTACCACAAATTCAACAAGTGGGTCTACGCCACGCCATTCTTCGGTGCTCTTTTGGCCGATTTCTTTTTCGGTAAATACCGCGTCATCATTTGGCTCAGTATCGTCTATTGCGTCGGACATGCCTGCCTCGCCTTGATGGGAGTATCAGGCTCCGCTGGCTGGTGGCTTTTCGCGGGACTTGCCCTCATCTGCGTCGGATCAGGTGGGATTAAGCCCTGCGTCTCAGCCCACGTCGGTGATCAATTCGGCAAATCCAACCAACACCTTCTCACCAAGGTCTTCAATTGGTTCTACTTCTCCATCAATCTTGGGGCTTTCCTCTCCATGCTCGCCACCCCATGGATTCTTGAGTGGCACGGCCCTCACCTCGCGTTTGGAATCCCCGGTGTCCTCATGGCCATCGCCACCCTCTTTTTCTGGCTTGGCCGAAAAAAATTCATCCACATCCAACCGGATTCCAAAAAATTCAAACGAGAACTCTGCTCGAAGGAAGGTCTCGGAGTCATCCTTCGCCTCCTTCCTCTCTATTTCTTTGTCGCCTTCTTCTGGGCTCTCTTCGACCAAACCGGATCCTCATGGATCTTCCAATCTCAGGATATGGATCGGCATTTTGTGATTGATTGGCTTCCCTCTCAAATTCAATCGATCAACTCCGTTCTGATTCTCACTCTTGTTCCCCTCTTTACTTTTTTCGTCTACCCCACTCTCGGGAAGTTCATTAAACTCACCCCCCTCCGAAAAATCGGTGTGGGCCTCTTCATCACCGTCTTCGCCTTCTCCATTATTGCTCTCATCCAAGTTTCAATCTCAGAAGGCAACACTCCAAATATCGGTTGGCAATTCCTTGCCTATCTCTTTCTAACCGCAGCCGAAGTCATGGTCTCAATCGTTTGCCTGGAGTATTCCTATACTCAGGCTCCACGAAATATGAAGTCACTCATCATGGCCATCTTCCTTCTCTCGGTCTCATTCGGCAACCAAATCACCGAATTTGTTAATTCCGTCATTCAGGTCGATGACCCCGTGATCGCATTTGCGGAAGAACTCAAAGACGGCGAGCACTCCCATCCTGGATTTGATGGAACAGTCGGCAACGAGGACGATATCATCATCACCCGCAAAGAGGGAAAAACCTCCAAACGCCAACTCCCTGACCAGGAAAAAATAGACCATGCCGCAAGTTTGATCACCGTCTGGGCAGAAGAAAACGACCTCACCCTTCCTACCACCGAAGAAGCCAAGCCGCTTCTCTCTGGCCTTACCGATAGGTGGGGATCTGAGATCGCTTACACGAGACTTGCTTCTCGCACCGCTCGTCTCGCCAGTAACGGACCTGATAAAGAGTCCGGCACCAAATGGGATATCGGCTTCATCATGGAGGCTCCCGACAAAGCCCTTCCCGCCGGAGAAAAATCGACCAAAAAAACCTGGCTCGAAAAACGAAGGGAATTCCTCGGGGTCGCAGAAGAGACTGAGGAATCCGACTCTCCGATTACCAAAACTGCCTACACTGGTGGTCAACCAAAGCTCGAAGGCCCGGCCTACTATTGGTTCTTCACCAGCCTGATGCTTGGAGCTGCCATCCTCTTTGTTCCTTATGCCATCTTCAGTAAAGAGAAGTCCCACCTTCAGTCGTAAATGATCACCGACTCGCATTGCCACCTCGGCTCTCAGAGATTCTCACCCGAAGAAATTCCCGACATCATCTCGCGCGCCACGGAGAATGGCGTTCACCGCATGATCACGCTCGCCACGAACGAGTCCGATCTCGCCATCAATCTTCAGATCGCGCACGACCACCCCGGTGTCTCCGCCTGCATTGGCATCCACCCTTGCGATGTCCACGAAACACGCGACGAATTCGAATCCTTCCTCGCCCCCCACCTCGCTAATCCAAAAGTCGCCGCGATTGGCGAGACCGGTCTCGACTACTTCCATCCCGCTCCAGACGGCTGGACCAACGAAGACTACCACGCCCGCCAACGCGACTTCCTCCGCCGTCATTTCGAGATCGCAAAGACTGCCGGTCTCAACATCGTCATCCACACTCGCGATAAATCAGGCAGCGCCAGCTTCGACGATTCCCTCAAAATCTACGCCGACTACTCCGACCACGTCCGCGCCGTCTTCCACTGCTTCCCCGGCCCTCCCGAATTGGCAAGCCGAGTCTTCGCGACAGGAGGCCTTATTTCCTTCACCGGCATCGCGACTTTTAAGAACGCTCACGCCGTGGTCGATACCGTGAAAGCCGCACCAAGCGGTTCCTTCATGCTGGAAACCGATTCACCTTATCTCTCGCCAACCCCATATCGGGGGAAACGTTGCGAACCTGCTTTCACAAAAAACACCGCTGAGGCAATAGCCTATCAACGGTGTGTTTCGATTGAAGAACTCTCTAGCGAGACTGAAGACGTCGTTGAAAACTTCTTCAGGCTCTCCTGAGATAAAAACCTCATTACTCAGGAATGCGGACGATGTAGAATCGCTTCAACGTGTCGATTGGGAGCCCAGTCTCAGTGAACGAGGTTGTTTCTTGGCCAAATGCACCAAGGTAGTTGTCATCCAACTCGTCCCAAAACTCGAGATCTCCGGCGGCCATATCCTCACTTGCCAGAATCACATAGGGACGACCTTCCCGCGAATTCCAGGTGATCGTCACAGAAAGTGTGTCCGGATTCCCGCCTTGTCCTGGGACGACTACAGAATTGATTGCCGAGATGGCAAGCCCATCCTGCCCTCCACCGTCAATCAGGAGTCTAAGGTTGTCGATATCCAGATTCATGGAAGCACCACCGGTGCGGCCTGCAACCTGCATACGAAACTCATCCAGATCCGTCACGCCGGTCAATGAGTAGGAATCAAATACATCCGAGGCCACTCCAGTTTGACCGGGGCCATTAAACATAGTGGCACTCACAAGCACCTCACCTTCGACATCTCCTCGATCCAAATCAATTTGAAGTGATCCCCACTCACCTTCAGCAGGCAAGTCATACGCCACATCAGCACTCTGCTCTCCGTCGTAATTCACGGTCGCATTCGTGCCGTTGAAGGTTCTGAATCCAACTCCGATGGAGTTATCATAGAGTCCTCGCTCTTCTTCCGAATTGACTTTAGTCACACCGCTTGCCCCGTGTGTCGCAACATCGAGGAAACCCACACTGAAACCATCGGCCGAAACGCCACTAGCACGTAAGTCCATTGTGAAGCTTGCACTGCTCCATCCGCCGGTGCCGGTTGAAGCTATAGAGACGTAATTTCCTCCGCTCCCTTCACCATTATGGAGGAGGTGCCAGAAACTGTTGCCACCTTCAGTCCCCAACACATTAGCGTTGGTTGGAGCTTGTCTGTGGAAACCTGACTCAAATACCCCGCCGCCGTCTTCAAACGTTGCCAGCAATCCGCCAACGGGAGTGGTCACATCGGGGACCGTAGGGTTCCGTCCCATCGCGATTTCATCGCCATCGTCCACCCCATCCTCATCCGTATCCTTCTTGTTAGGATCAGTGCCCGCCTGGTCCTTATCGACAAATTCTTCAGTCGGAATCTCGCTTCCGTCCTTGAGTCCATCTTCATCAGAGTCAGCGTTGGCGGGATCCGTTCCCGTTTGATTCAAACCAACGTAGACTCCGCCTCCATCTTCCACATTGTCTTTAAACCCATCATCATCAGTATCATCCTTTGTGGGATCAGTCCCCAGATCGTATTCTTGGAGGTTGGTCAGTGTGTCCTGATCCGGGTCACCCGATGCGTCGCTGCTGTCGTCGCCATCCAAACCGTATCTCGTTTCCCAAGCCGTAGGAAGTCCGTCCCCGTCGTCATCCGTAAGGTCCGAAACACCATCAATCAGGAGGCTAAGGTTGTCGATATCCAGATTCATGGAAGCACCACCGGTGCGGCCTGCAACCTGCATACGAAACTCATCCAGATCCGTCACGCCGGTCAATGAGTAGGAATCAAATACATCCGAGGCCACTCCAGTTTGACCGGGGCCATTAAACATAGTGGCACTCACAAGCACCTCACCTTCGACATCTCCTCGATCCAAATCAATTTGAAGTGATCCCCACTCACCTTCAGCAGGCAAGTCATACGCCACATCAGCACTCTGATTTCCGTCGTAATTCACGGTCGCATTCGTGCCGTTGAAGGTTCTGAATCCAACTCCGATGGAGTTATCATAGAGTCCTCGCTC